>OFHL01000024.1_pt1 | contig 12401 bp, 8 predicted proteins | sample 1522011 | NCBI WGS metagenome assembly OFHL01 (sample SAMEA2464836, study PRJEB22497) | soil metagenome | biome: Grassland; feature: Farmland; material: Clay | place: Australia | collected 2013-02-01 | depth 0.65 m | reverse complement strand
CGTCAAGACCGAACACGGCCTTCGTCAGGAGTGATTCATGACGTCGAGCGTTGCGCAGCAGGCCCAGGCAGCCCAGCCCGACGGGCGGGTCGAGCTCACCGACAGCTCCGCGATCCAGGACAGCCCCTACTCCAACGAGGAACTGGCGCCGGTACCGATCGAGAAGCGGCACTGGACGACCTACAACTACTTCGCGCTGTGGGTCGGGATGGCCCACAACATTCCCAGCTACCTGCTGGCCTCTGGCCTGATCCTGCTGGGCATGGACTGGCTGCAGGCACTCCTGACGATCACGCTGGCCAACCTGCTCGTGCTGGTCCCGATGTTGCTCAACAGCCACGCGGGCACCAAGTACGGCATCCCGTTCCCGGTGTTCGCCAGGGCGTTCTACGGCGTCCGCGGGGCGAACGTGCCGGCGCTGCTGCGGGCGTTCATCGCGTGCGGCTGGTTCGGCATCCAGACCTGGATCGGCGGCTCGGGCATCTTCGTGATCGCGAGCAAGCTGCTCGGCGACTGGTGGACCAACGCCTCGCTAATCGGCGGCAAGCCGTGGACGCTGTGGGCGTCGTTCGCGCTGTTCTGGGTGATCCAGATGGCGATCATCTGGCGGGGCATGGAGACGCTGCGGCGGTTCGAGAACTGGGCGGCGCCGTTCGTGATCGTGGTGGTGCTGGCGCTGCTGGTCTGGGTGCTGGTCGAGGCCGGCGGCCTCGGCCCGATCCTTTCGCAGCCGTCGCAGCTGGGCTGGGGCAGCGAGTTCTGGCCGGTGTTCTTCCCGGCGCTCATGGGCATGATCGCGTTCTGGTCGACGCTGTCGCTGAACATGCCGGACTTCACCCGGTTCGGCGCCGGCCAGCGCCAGCAGATGACCGGCCAGATCCTCGGCCTGCCGACGACGATGTCGCTGTTCGCGATCCTGTCCATCGTGATCACCTCGGGCACCCAGGTGATCTACGGCGAGCCGATCTGGGACCCGATCATGCTGGCCAGCCGCTTCGACAATGCCCTGGTCGTCGCCCTCGCGCTGTTCACGGTGCTGGTGGCGACGGTGTCGGTGAACGTGGCCGCCAACGTCGTGAGCCCGTCGTACGACTTCTCCAACGCCTGGCCGAAGGCGATCAGCTTCCGGATCGGCGGGCTGATCACGGGCGTGCTCGGAGTGCTGATCATGCCGTGGCGGCTGTTGGAGAACCCCAGCGTGTACATCTTCGCGTGGCTGCAGACCTACGGCGGGCTGCTCGGCGCCGTCGCCGGGGTGCTGATCGCCGGCTACTGGGTCAGGTCGCGGACCCAGCTGGACCTGGTCGACCTGTACCGCAAGGACGGGCGGTACTGGTTCACCGCCGGCTTCAGCTGGCGGGCGCTGGTCGCGACCGGGCTCGGCATGCTGCTGGCGGTCGGCGGCGCCTACTCGAACCCGGGCGACGGACCGTTCCCGGCCGACGGATTGATCCCGGTCCTCAAACCGCTGTACGACTACAGCTGGGTGATCGGATTGGTGGCAAGCTTCCTGACGTTCCTGGTGCTGTCCTGGCCGGCACCGCGCAGGGAACCGGTGACCCGGCCGGAGCCGGCGCCGGCGACGACCTCGTAAGGAGTACCGGTGACGGACCCCACTACTGACACCGTGCGGGCGGCCCTGGTCCAGCAGCGCTGGACCGGCGACAAGGACTCGATGACCGCCAACGCGGTCACCGCGATCCAGACCGCGGCGTCGGCCGGCGCGCAGGTGCTGTGCCTGCAGGAGCTGTTCTACGGCCCCTACTTCTGCCAGGTGCAGGACGCCGACCACTACTCCTACGCCGAGGGCGTGCCGGACGGGCCGACGACCAGGCTCATGTGCGAGCTCGCCGAGCGGCACGGCATGGTGCTCGTGGTGCCGGTGTACGAGCAGGAGCAGCCGGGCGTGCTGTACAACACCGCGGCGGTCATCGACGCAGACGGCACCTACCTGGGCAAGCACCGCAAGAACCACATTCCCCAGGTCAAGGGCTTCTGGGAGAAGTTCTACTTCCGTCCCGGGAACCTCGGCTACCCGGTGTTCGACACCGCGGTCGGCAAGATCGGCGTCTACATCTGCTACGAGCGGCACTTCCCGGAGGGCTGGCGGGCGCTCGGGCTCGGCGGCGCGCGCATCGTGTTCAACCCGTCGGCGACCAGCCGGGGCCTCTCGCAGTACCTTTGGCGGCTCGAGCAGCCGGCCGCCGCGGTGGCCAACGAGTACTTCGTCGGGGCGATCAACCGGGTCGGTGTCGAGCCGCTGGGCGACAACGACTTCTACGGCCAGTCGTACTTCGTCGACCCGAGAGGCCAGCTGGTCGGCGACGCCGCGTCCGACACCGACGACGAGGTCGTCGTGCGCGACCTGGACATGCAGGCGCTCGCCGAGGTCCGCGACCTGTGGGCGTTCTACCGCGACCGCCGCCCCGACACCTACGAATCGCTCGTCACCCCGTAAGGAACTTCGCCATGACCATCCTGATCCGCAACGGCACCGTGGTGACCGCGAGCGGAGCCACAGCGGCCGACGTGCTGGTCGACGGCGAGCGCGTCGTCGCGCTCGCCGCACCCGAGTCGGGCCTGGCCGATACCTGGGCCACCGGCGCCGACCAGGTGATCGACGCGACCGGCAAGTACGTGCTGCCCGGCGGCATCGACGTGCACACGCACCTCGAGATGCCCTTCGGCGGCACGCAGTCCGCCGACGACTTCGAGACCGGCACGAGGGCCGCCGCCTGGGGCGGCACCACCACGATCATCGACTTCGCCGTCCAGCCCAAGGGCGAGTCGCTGCTGTCCACGCTGGAGAAGTGGCACAGCAAGGCCGGCGGCAAGTGCGCGATCGACTACGGCTTCCACATGATCGTCTCCGACGTCAACGACAACACGCTCAAGGAGATGGACACCTGCGTCGACGAGGGCGTGAACAGCTTCAAGATGTTCATGGCCTACCCCGGCGTGTTCTACGCGACCGACGGCGAGATCACCCAGGCCATGTTCAAGGCCGCCGAGTCCGGCGCCATGATCATGATGCACGCCGAGAACGGCATCGCGATCGACCAACTCGTGGCGCGGGCGCTGGCCCGCGGCGAGACCGACCCGGTGCACCACGGGCTGACCAGGCCGGCCGAGCTGGAGGGCGAGGCGACCGGCCGGGCGATCACGCTGGCCGGGGTGACCGGGGCGCCGCTGTACATCGTGCACCTGTCCTCGTCGCCGGCGCTGGACGCGGTCACCGCGGCCCGCGACGGCGGGCGCAACGTCTTCGCCGAGACCTGCCCGCAGTACCTGTTCCTGTCGCTGGACGACCTGGCCAAGCCCGACTTCGAGGGCTCCAAGTACGTCTGCTCGCCGCCGCTGCGGCCGACCGAGCACCAGGGCGCCCTGTGGCGGGGCCTGCGCACCAACGACCTGTCGATCGTGTCGACCGACCACTGCCCGTTCTGCTTCGTGGAGCAGAAGGAGATGGGCCGCGGCGACTTCTCCGAGATCCCCAACGGGCTGCCGGGCATCGAGCACCGGATGGACCTGATCCACCAGGGCGTCGTCGCCGGCCAGCTGTCGCTGCCGCGCTGGGTCGAGGTCACCTCGACCACCCCCGCGCGGATGTTCGGCCTCTACCCCCGCAAGGGCACGATCGCCCCCGGCAGCGACGCCGACATCGTGGTGTACGACCCGAACGCCACCCAGACGCTCTCGGTCCAGACCCACCACATGAACGTCGACTACTCCGCCTACGAGGGCCTGGACATCACCGGCCGGGTCGACAGCGTCCTGTCGCGCGGCCGGGTCGTGCTGGACGCCGGCGAGTACCGCGGCAGCGCCGGCCACGGCCGGTTCCTCAAGCGCGACCTCTGCCAGTACCTCGTCTGAACCCCACCTGACGGGAGATTCGATCATGGACTTCGGTCTGGTGCTGCAGACCGACCCGCCGGCCCGCGACGTCGTCGACTACCTGCGCCGGGGCGAGGACGGCGGGTTCACCTACGGCTGGACGTTCGACTCGTGCGTGCTGTGGCAGGAGCCGTTCGTCATCTACTCGCAGGGGCTGGCGGCGACCTCGCGGATGACCGTAGGGCCGATGGTGACCAACCCGAGCACCCGCGACTGGTCGGTCACCGCGTCGCTGTTCGCCACGCTCAACGACATGTTCGGCAACCGGACCGTGTGCGGCATCGGTCGCGGCGACTCGGCCCGGCGCGTGATCGGCCAGCAGCCCGCGTCGCTGGCCACCGTGCGCGAGTCGATCGGTGTCATCCGCGACCTGGCCGAGGGCCGCGAAGCCCAGCTGCACGGCGTCCCCGTCCGCCTCCCGTGGGTGCGCGACGGCAAGCTGCCCATCTGGATGGCCGCCTACGGCCCAAAGGCGCTCGCCATCACCGGTGAGGTCGCCGACGGCTTCATCCTGCAGACCGCCGACCCCGACATCGCCCGTTGGACCATCGGCTCGGTCCGCGCCGCGGCCGCCGCGGCCGGCCGTGACCCCGACGCGCTCACCATGTGCGTCGCCGCGCCGGCCTACGTCGGCGACGACGTCGCCCACCAGCGCGACCAGCTCCGCTGGTTCGGCGGCATGGTCGGCAACCACGTCGCCGACCTGGTTTCCCGCTACGGCAAGGACGGTCCCGTCCCGCACGCCCTCACCGACTACATCGAGGGCCGCAAGGGCTACGACTACGCCCACCACGGCAAGGCCGGCAACCCCTCCACCGACTTCGTCCCCGACGCGATCGTCGACCGCTTCTGCCTCGTCGGCCCCGCCTCCGCCCACGTCGAACGCCTCGAGGAGCTCCGCGAGATCGGCGTCGACCAGTTCTCCATCTACCTCATGCACGACCAGCGCGACGAAACCCTCGCCGCCTACAGCTCCCAGATCATCCACAAACTCGCCTGACGCGACCGGCCCACCTCCAAGATCGCCGGCCAGGGTCAGGTGGTGGGGCTGGGCTGGATCAGGGTGGGGACGTCGGGGGCGGCCGCGGCGGTGGCGAACAGGGGGCCTTGGCCGAGGTCGGCGCCTCGGGTCTGCCACCAGGAGGCCTGGTCGGCGGTGCGGATGCTGGGCACGATGATGCTGGTGCCGCTGCCGCTCACATGCCGGGTCAGGTCGGAGACGGCCCGGGCGGTGAGGGAGTCGGGCTGGTTGGCGAGGCGGGTGACGAGCCAGGCGGCCATCTTGACCTTGCGCACCGGCTGGTCCTCGACGAACGCGAGCCCGCCGTGGCCGGCGCCGAAGCCGACCAGCGTGATGCTGACGCCCATGTCGGCGAGCACCTCGAGGTTCTCGTCGGCGTCGCCGTCCTCGCACAGCAGGGCGCGGACCGGGATGCCGACCTGCAGGCAGGACGGCGGCAGCCCGGTGTCGACGATGACCGTGCGCACGTTGCGCACCAGGTCGGGGTCGTTGGCCTGCGCCGAGGAGAGGTGGATCGACAGGGAAGGGAAGCTCTCGCCGTGCACGGAGCGCCACTCGGCGAGTTGCTCGGCGGCGGAGCGCAGCATCCACTGGCCGATCGGCAGGGCCATGCCGGTGCGCTCGGCGAGCTCGATGCACTGCTCGTGCGGCAGCAGGCCGCGCTGGGGGTGGTCCCACTCGAGCATGGCCTCGACGGACACGACCGACCGGTCGCCGAGGCGGACCTGCGGCTGGTAGACGATCTGGAACTCGCCGTTCTCCAGAGCGCCCGGCATGCCGGCGGCGAGGGCGAAGCGGCCGCGGTTCTCGGCGTCGAGCCGGTCGTCGTACAGGGCCCACTGGCGCTTGCCGTTGGCCTTGGCGCGGTGCAACGTGGCGTCCGCCTGGCGGACCAGCTCCTGGACGGTGAGGCCGCGGACCTGCCGCTGGACGACGCCGATGGTCACCGACACGGCGATGCCGGTGTCGCCGACGTAGGCCGGCTCGGCGAGCTCGTCGTTGATCTTGGCGGCGAGCGTGGGGACGTCAGGCGTGTCGGGGCCGTTCTCGACCAGCACGACGAACTCGTCGCCGGCGATCCTGGCGATCGTGGCCCGCTCGTTGGCGAAGACGTCGATGAGCCGCTTGGTGACCACCTGCAGGAGCTGGTCGCCGACCTGGTGTCCGAGCCCGCTGTTGACCACCGAGAAACCGTCGATGTCCAGGTGGAACAGCGTGATGACGTCGGCGGGCTGCAACTGGCCGAGCACGCGCTCGAGCGTGGTGTGGAAGAAGTGCCGGTTGGGCAGCCCGGTCTGCACGTCGTGCAGCGCCTGGTGGGAGAGCCGCTCCTGCAGCAGCTGCAGGTCGCTGACGTCCTCGACCATGGCGACGTGGTAGGCCGGCGCGCCGTTGGCGTCGAGCAGCACCGAACCGGCCAGGAAGACGTGCGCGATCTCGCCGTCGTAGCGCATCATCCGGCGCTGCAGCCGGAACGAGTCGGCGTCGACCTCGGGCCTGGCCAGGTCCCGGTAGGCGATGCGCAGCTGCGGCGCGTCCTCGGGGACCACCAGGTCGTACAGCGTCCGGCTGGCGATCTCGTCGGCCGGGTAGCCGAGGATCTCGCCGAGCGCGTTGTTGACCTCGACGAAGTTGCCGGCCAGGTCGGTGATCGCGATGCCGACCGCGGCCGAGGTGAACACGCCGCGGAACCGGGCCTCGCTGACCTCGAGGTTGCGCTCGGCGGTCTGCCTGGACCGCAGCAGCGCCTGCTTGACGTCCTCCTGCTGGTCGAAGGTCTGCTCACGCAGCGCCCGGGCGTACCCGGCGGACAGCGCGCCGAGCATCGCCAGGATCTTGCCGTCGATCCCGTCCTGGCCGCACAGCTCTGGGTGGGCGGGCAGCTCGGTGCCGAGCAGCTGGACGGTTCGCTGCAGGCTCGTCGGCCCGGTGAGGTGGGCCTGGACCAGGCGCTCGCCGACGCGCTCGAACTCCGGGCTGGCGGCGTCGTGCTGGCCGTCGAGCCGGCTCGCGAGGATGCCGTCGACCATCAAAGTGACCAGGTCGGCCAGATGCTGCTCGACCTCCACCCGGGACATCGGCACGTACGCAGTCGGCGCCACCGTCTTGGCCCACCGCCGGGCCAGCCGGAGCCGCGCGTCGATCCCGTCCAGTGACGGCGTGCTCATTGCCGGTACACGCTGGTAGGGGTACTCCTTCGGGGTCGTACCGTTGCGTGGGTTGTCAGGCACGCACAGCTTACTCATCGCCGCTACCTATCGCACCGGTGGCAGCACTGTCCGTTAACATTTCACGGAGTAGTGTACGAGTTGAATACTTGGTAACACGGAGGCAAAACGGCGATGGGCATCACGAGGCTCAACCACGCTGTGCTCTACGTCGGCGACCTGGCCCGGAGCGTGCGTTTCTACTCGGAGGTACTGGGCTTTCAACGCGTGGACATGACGCCGGACAACTTCGCCGGAGCGGCATTCCTGCGCGCGCCGCAGTCGACCAACGACCACGACCTCGGGCTGTTCGAGGTCGGCGTGCGGGCCAGCGGCTCGCAGGTCGGGCGCGGCGCGGTCGGCCTTTACCACCTGGCGTGGGAGCTCGACACGCTCGACGAGCTCGAGCGCGTGGCCGGGGCGCTGTCGGCGGTCGACGCCCTGGTCGGGGCCTCCGACCACGGCACGACCAAGAGCCTGTACGGCAAGGACCCGGACGGGATCGAGTTCGAGATCGTCTGGCTGGTGCCGGCCGACCAGCTCGACGAGGAGGCGCTCGCCGCGCGCAAGCGGATCGGCCCGCTGGACCTCGAACGCGAGAAGCAGCGCTACGGCGCGACCACGAGGGGCGGAGTCGGGATCTCCAACCCGCCCCGCGCGTGAGTGACCGTAGAGTGTGGTCGCCGCGACGGGGCGACCACTGGAGTACGCGTTGGTGAAGGGCCGGCACAGCACCGGGCGATCGGCCATGCGCGTGGCCGCCCCGCTGCCGATCATGGCTGGGTTGCTGGTCGTCGTCGTCCTGGCCTGGTTCGGCTTCCAGTACGCGAACGCCCGGCTGCGGCAACCGGCCTGCGCCGACCCGACCACCGTGACGATCGCCGCCGATTCGGGCGTCGCCCCAGGGCTGGCCGAGGTGGCCGCGGGCGTGGCGCGCGACGACGACCGCTCCCCTGGCTGCTACCGCGTGCAGATCGTCAGCGCCGACTCCGCGACGATCGCCGACCGGCTGACCGGCGTCGCCGACGGCGACATCCCGGACGCCTGGGTGCCGGACTCCACGTTCTGGCTGCGCCGGGCGCGGGCCGGCGGGGCGATCGAGCTGCCCGAGGCGGGGGCATCGTTGGCCAGCTCGCCTGTGGTGCTGGCTGTCGTCGAGCCGGCCGCGCGCCGGCTCGGCTGGCCGCAGCGGCAACTGACCTGGGACGACGTGCTGGCCGCCAACCCGACCGCTGAGTCGATCCGGCTCGGGCTGGCCGATCCGGCGCGCAACCCGGCCGGGCTCTCGGCGCTGTTCGGCGTTCGCGAGGTGACCGGCAGGGCGGCCACCCCGGGGCCGGCCCAGGTCGCGGCGCTGCGGCGGCTCTCACCGAACGTGGCGGCCCGGGCGGCGGAGCTGTTCGAGCGGCTGCCGCCGTCATCGGACCCGGCGGCGCTGGCCGACGCGCTCGGGGCGTTCCCGACCAGCGAGCAGGCCGTACTGCGGCACAACTCGCAGCAGCCGACGCAGCAACTGGTGCCGGTGTACGCCGAGCCGGCCGTGCCGGCGCTTGACTATCCGTACGTGGTGCTGTCGACCACGACCGGCGAGCGCCGCACGGCAACCGAGCGGTTCCTCGAGCGGCTGCTCGACCCGGCCGCCAGGCCGCTGTTGCAGGCACGCGGGCTGCGCTCGGCGGACGGCGAGGCCGGCGACGGGTTCCCGGCCGCGCCCGCCGGTGGCCTGCCCCTGCCGCCCTTGGTGCAGCCGCTGCAACTGCCGGCGGCCGCCGACCTCGACGCGATCCTCGCCGTGTGGTCCGGGGTGAACCGCAGCGCCAGGCTGCTCGCCGTCATCGACGTCTCCGGCTCGATGAACGCAGAGATCCCCGGCGCCGGCGGCCTGACCCGCATCGACGCGACCGCGCAGGCGGCGCAGCAGGGCATGGGCCTGTTCAAGGACACCACCGACGTCGGCCTGTGGGCGTTCTCCACCAACCTCGACGGCGACCGTGACTACCGCCAGCTCGCGCCGATCGGCCCGATGTCCACGCAGCGCTCCCGCCTGGTCGAGCTCGCCGGCTCGGTCCGCGGGCTGACCGGCGGCAAGACCAACCTCTACGACACCGTGCTCGCCGCCTACCAGACCGTCAAGCAGGGCTGGGATCCCGCGCGGCTCAACGTCGTCGTCGTGCTCACCGACGGCCGCGACGACGACGTCAGCAGCATCAACCGCGACCAGCTGATCGCGGAGCTGACCCGCCAGAACGACCCGAACCGGCCGCTGCGGATCATCTTCATCGGCATCGGGCAGGACGTCGACGCCGCCGAGCTCGACCAGATCGCCGCGACGACCGGCGGCCGAGCCTTCACCACGCCCAACCCGGCCGGCATCCGCGAGGTGTTCGCCGCGGCGCTAGCCGAGATGACCTGCCTACCCCCGGAATGCGTGCGCCGCTGAACAGCGCCGCCCGGTGCGCGGCCTAGTAGGGGTCGTAGACGTCGGTGTGGCCGGCCAGGCGCGCGACCGGGCGCAGTCGCAGCCGCAGCAGCACCTTGATGAAGACGTTGCGGACGAACCACGGCAGCTCGCCGGCGATGCGCAGCCGGTCGGTGGCGGTGGGCCGGCCGCGGCGGAACCGGGCGAGCGAGCCCGCCCGGTCGAGGTAGACGTAGGTCTTCGACGGCAGCACCCGCACCAGCAGGCCGGACGTGACGCCGATCGAGGAGAAGCAGTCGTGGACGAGGATCTCCCCGCCCGGCGTCAGGTGCTCGGACCAGCGCAGGTCGTCGCTGAAGGTCCAGTAGTCGTGTTTGCCGTCGATGTAGAGCAGGTCGATCGGGTCGCGCCAGCTCGGGCGCAGCCGGGTGCTGTAGTCGACGACGAGCTCGACCGCGTCGCGCACGCCGGCCCGGTCCAGGTTCGCCTCGAGCTTGGCCTGCGTCCGCACACCGCCGAACAGCCGACCCTCGACGAACGGGTCGATGGCGGTGATCTTGGTGCCGTTGCCGCCGGCGGCGGCAGCCAGCACGACGGTCGAGCGGCCCTGGTGGCTGCCGATCTCGACCACCCGGGCGCCGGCCGGCAGCCGCCGCACGGCATCCCACAGCGCGCGGCCCTGGTCGCGCGTGAGCCAGCCGGGGATCGTGTCGGCCACCGCCCAGACGTCGTCGAACGCAGGCTCTGTCACCGGCCAGACCCTACCGGCGCCATCAGCGGAGCGTGGGCGGCACAGGATCCACCCTGGGAACCGTGGGCAGCACACGTTCCATACGTGGGCTCGACGTACGATTCGCCGCACTGATGGCGACGACGGCCGAACGGACCTCTGCCAGCGGCCCGGCAGCCGTGCAGCGCCGCCGGCCGCTGCGATGGCGGCTGCCCAAGGTCCGGCGCCCGACGCTCGCGGTCTTCGCGGCGCTGACCGTGCTCTCGTTCGTGCAACGGCCCGGCAAGATCACCTTCGACACCAAGCTCGACCTGGTGCTCGACCCGGCTCGATTCCTGGGCCGGGCGCTGCACCTGTGGAACCCGGGCGCCACGTTCGGCGAGCTGCAGAACCAGGCGTACGGCTACCTGTTCCCGGTCGGGCCGTACTTCGTGCTGACCGAGGCGATCGGCGTGCCGACCTGGCTGGCGCAGCGGGCGTGGTGCGCGCTGCTGCTGTGCGCGGCGTTCGGCGGGGCGCTGCTGCTGGCGCGGGCGCTGGACATCGGCACGGAGCCGGCGCGGTACGTCGGTGCTGCCGCTTACGCGCTCGCGCCGCGCATCGTCACCGAGATCGGCCCGCTGTCGGTGGAGATGCTGCCGGCGGTCCTGCTGCCGTGGGTGCTGCTGCCGCTGGTGACCGTCGACCGGATCGGTTCGCCGCGGCGGGCGGCGGCGCTGTCGGCGTTCGCGGTGCTCGCGATGGGCGGGGTCAACGCCGCGATGGTGCTGATGACGCTGACGCTGCCGGCGGTGTGGCTGCTGACCCGGCGGTGGACCGCCGAGCACGTCCGCCTCGTCGCCTGGTGGTGCGTGTTCGTGCTGGCCGCGACGCTGTGGTGGATCCTGCCGTTGCTGCTGCTGGCCGGGTACAGCCTGCCGTTTCTGGATTACGTAGAGTCGGCGGCCAACACCACCGCCCCGCTGTCGCTGTTCCAGGTGCTGCGCGGCACGAACCAGTGGGTGGCCTACGTCGTGCAGGGCGAGCCGTGGTGGCCGGCCGGCTTCGTGCTGATCGACAACCCGGTGCTGATGGCGGCCACCGGGCTGGTCGCCGCGGCCGGACTGTTCGGGCTGGCCGCCCCCGGCCTGCCGCAGCGCCGCTTCCTGCTGCTTGGCACCCTGATCGGTCTGCTGCTGCTGACCATCGGCCACGTCGGGCCGCTGGACTCGCCGATCGCCGAGTTGTGGCGCCGGCTGCTGGACGGGCCGCTCGCGGCGTTTCGCAACGTGCACAAGTTCGACCCGGTGCTGCGGTTGTGCCTCACGCTCGGCTTCGCGCACGCGGTGTCGGTGGCCGTCGCGGCGGCCAGGTCGCACCGGCTGGACCGGGCGTGGCGAATCGGCGTCGCCTCGGCGCTGGTCGTGGCGCTGGCCGCGCCGGCCTGGCTGCTCCTGCTGCGGCCGGGCCCCGGCTGGGACGAGGTGCCGCCGCACTGGCGGCAGGCGTCGCAGCGGCTCCCCGAGCAGGACGCCCCCTCCCGGACCCTGCTTCCGCCCGCGACCGGCCTCCGCGACCTGCGGCCCGGCTTCACGCTCATCACCGGGCTGCCGCAGGACGCGGGGGCCTACCAGGCGGCAGGCGAGGCGGGCGAGGGTGTCGCCCCCGGCCTGCTCGCGCCGACGACCGTTCTCGTCGAGGCACCCGGCATCGCGAGCCGGCTCGAAGCGATCCGGCGCTTCGACCGCGCCCTCGAGCGCCAGTCCGGCGTCGTCGCCTCGATCGGCCCGACCGACGCCCCGCGCGCCCTGGCCGGAAACGCGCTGGTCGCGCCGAGCGGCGACGCCGTCCGTTACCTCGTCGTCTTCGATCACGACCCCGGGGGCGGCCCGGCGATCGAGTCGCTCGAGCGCATCCGCGACTCGATGCCGCTCCTGCAGGAGGCGAGCGGGCTCGCCGCGTGGCGCGCGAGGTACGGGAAGAGCTCCTGCTGGCAGTCGGAGAAGGCGCCGCCCGGGCGGGCGATCGAGATCACGGCACTGGGCCGCACCTACTCGGCCGCCGAGATGCGGGAGTTCGGGCTCGTATCGCACGTCGTGACGCCGGAAGCGCTGCCGGCCGCGCTGGACGCGGTGACGAACGATCTACGGC
>OFHL01000023.1_pt1 | contig 12432 bp, 16 predicted proteins | sample 1522011 | NCBI WGS metagenome assembly OFHL01 (sample SAMEA2464836, study PRJEB22497) | soil metagenome | biome: Grassland; feature: Farmland; material: Clay | place: Australia | collected 2013-02-01 | depth 0.65 m | reverse complement strand
TGCAGGCCTAGAGGCCGGCCGACTGCAGCGAACGGATCGCGGTCTCCCGGCCGCGGCCGGGACCCTTGACGAAGACGTGGACCGTGCGCATGCCGTGCTCGGCGGCCTTGCGAGCGGCGTTCTCGGCGGCCATCTGGGCGGCGAACGGCGTGGACTTGCGGGAACCCTTGAACCCGACGTGGCCGGCAGACGCCCAGCTGATCACGTTCCCCATCGGGTCGGTGATCGAGACGATCGTGTTGTTGAACGTGCTCTTGATGTGCGCGTGGCCGTGCGCGACGTTCTTCTTCTCCTTGCGCCGTACTTTCTTGACGGCGCCCGTGCGTGACTTCGGTGGCATGTCTTTGGCTGATCTCCTGAGTCGAGGGAAGGCGGTTGCTACTTCTTCCCGGCCTTCTTCTTGCCGGCGACGGTCTTCTTCGGGCCCTTGCGGGTGCGCGCGTTGGTCTTGGTCCGCTGCCCGTGCACCGGGAGCCCGCGGCGGTGCCGCAGCCCCTCGTAGCAGCCGATCTCGACCTTGCGGCGGATGTTGGCCTGGACCTCGCGGCGCAGGTCACCCTCGACCTGGTACGTGTTCTCGATGAAGTCCCTGAGCTTGGCGACGTCGTCGTCGGAAAGGTCCCTGGCCCGCAGGTCAGGGCTGACGCCGGTCGCGATCAGGATCTGCTTGGACCGAGTCTTGCCAATGCCGTAGATGTAGGTGAGCGCGATCTCCATGCGCTTCTCACGCGGGAGATCGACTCCGGCGAGCCGTGCCATTCGGCGGCGTTCTCCTTCGTCGTTGTCGTCAGGTCTGCTCCCCGACCGTCCCGGCGGCGATGTGACCGCGCGGGCCCCGGCCTGACTTCCGGGGGTGAACCGGATCATGACGGCGAGCCGTCCATCTCGTACTGCGATCCGGCAGGTTCGGGGAGGTCCTCGTTTCAGTTGTGCTGCGACGAGCCGGTGATCAGCCCTGGCGCTGCTTGTGGCGCAGGTTCTCGCAGATCACCATGACCCGCCCGTGCCGGCGGATCACCTTGCACTTGTCGCAGATCTTCTTGACGCTCGGCTGAACCTTCACTGGTCCTTGTCCCGTTACTTGTAGCGGTAGACGATGCGGCCGCGGGACAGGTCGTAGGGCGAGAGTTCCACGACCACCCGGTCCTCCGGCAGGATGCGGATGTAGTGCTGCCGCATCTTGCCGCTGATGTGCGCTAGCACCCGGTGTCCGTTCTCCAACTCGACTCTGAACATCGCGTTGGGGAGCGGCTCCACCACGCGGCCCTCGACCTCGATAGCCCCGTCCTTTTTGCCCATGTCCTCCGCGTTTCGTGAGGCGGTTCTTGACTGCACGCAGGCGCGACACACGACGATTCGCGAGCCTTGAGGTGCGGGAGGCACGGCAAGACAAGCGGCCGAGGGGCGCGCCAGGCCACCAGTTTACGCCCACGCCCACAACCGCTCCAAACCGGTGCAGGTCAGGCGGCCCGGCGGCTGCGCTCGCCGAGCCAGCGGGCCAGCAGCACGGCGCCCCACGGGCCGGCGACCCAGATCCACCACGGGTAGACCCATTCCTGCGAGGCGATGCTGACGATCGCCCAGATCACCAGGTTCAGGACGCTGGCGAAGAACCACGCGCTGCCGACGATCCGCCAGGCCAGGTCGGCGCGGCGGCGCGCGGGTTCGGCCGGCTGCGTGCCGGCGACCGCAGCGCCGAGCGGACCAGCGGGCGTGCCGGGATCGTCGCGCAGACCACCCGACTCGGCAGGCAGGTCGCTGATCAGCGCGGCCAACTCGGCGTAGGTCCTCGCTGCGTACGCGCTGCGCGTGCGCTCGTCGAACTCACCGAGGTCGAGCCGGCCTTCGTCGTGCGCCCGGCGCAGCCGTTCAACGACCGCCTGCCGGTCGGCGTCGGAGGCGCGCAGCCTGCTCTCGCCGACCTGTCCGGACGGCTGCTCGGGCACCGCGGGCTGGGACACCCCACCATGGTGCCACAACAGCGGAGGGTTTGGTAACTCTGTTATGAAACGGTGGCGAGCAGCGAGCCGTCCTCCGCGACCACCAGGCGGTAGCCGACTCCGCGCACCGACTCGATCGCCACCGAACCCGTGACGTCCCTGATCTGCCGGCGCAGCCGTTTCACCGCGGACACCACCGCGTCGGTGTCCCCGAGGTAGGCGCGGTTCCAGACCCTGGTGGTGAGCTCGGCGAACGTCCACACCCGGCCGGGGTCGAAGGCGAGCGCGAACAGCAGGTCGAACTCGCGCGCCGAGAGCGGGATCGGCTCACCCTGCCAGGTCGCTTCGCGCAGGTCGGCGTCGATCCGCAACTTGCCGCACTCAACCACCCGGTGCGCCGGCAGGTCGGCCTGCTCGTGGATCGCCGGTACGGGCTGCTCAGCCGGCTCGCCGGCCAGTAACCTGCGAACGCTCTCGGCGTCGGGCAGGTACAGCATCATCACCTGGCCGCCAGTGGCTTCCGCGACAGCGGAGAAATGCTCCGTGCTGGTGCCGACGCACAGCACCATCGGGCCGGCAAGGAGTTCCAACACGGAACGTGAGTGCACGTTACACCTCCCGGTCGACCCGGCACCTCACCCGATTGGATGCATGGTGGCAGACCGACCCGCCGCTGACCAGATCGAAACGTCGGTCTATGCGGGTATCGAGTCTCCAGCCGGAGTGTTACAGGGCAGCTCGCGGTCGATCTACCGTCCTGCCCGTCGCGCGTGACCAACAAACGGCCGGATACCGCTCTCCGGCAACCCTTCACCTGACCGGGTTGATGCAGAAGCGTCCCTGTCGTACCCCGCAGTCGTGATCTGACTACTTCTCGGGGTCGGCGGTTACATACCGCACATGATGGGAGGGGTAAGTGTCATCAGTACCTCATGGCCGTTGGAGGGTCAGGTCGATGCTCGGCCTGCTCTCGGCGGTCCTGGCCGCACTGGGCGTGCTCGCCGCACCGGCGAGCGCGCAGCAGCCGGCCAGCGACCCGGCCAGCAAGATCGAAGGTGCGCTCACAGCGGCCCTTGACAGCAAGGGCTCGACCGACTTCATGGTCTACTTCGCTGACCAGGCCGACGTTTCCGGCGCCATGGAAATCAAGGACTGGGCCCAGCGCGGGCAGGCCGTCATGGACACGCTCCAGGCGACGGCGAACGCCAGCCAGGCCGGCGTCAAGGCCAGGCTCGACGGCGCAGGTGCGGACTACCGGTCGTACTGGATCGTCAACGCGATCTACGTCCGCAACGGCAACGCCGATCTGGTCAACGGCATCGCGGCTGACGCCGAGGTGAGCTCCGTTCGCACCCAGCACGTCTACGAGCTGCCGACGCCGACGGCGGGCCAGCTCGAGCAGACGCTCAACCCCGTCGAGTGGGGCATCGCCGCGATCAACGCCGACGACGCCTGGGGCACGTTCGGCGCCCGCGGTGAAGGCGTCGTGGTGGCCAACGTCGACACCGGCGTCCAGTTCGACCACCCGGCACTGGTCCGCCAGTACCGCGGCAACCTGGGCGGCGGCGTCTTCAACCACAACTACAACTGGGACGACCCGTCGAACGTCTGCGGCAACCCGTCCCTGGCGCCGTGCGACAACAACAACCACGGCACGCACACGATGGGCACCATGGTCGGCGAGGACGCCAGCCAGACCAACCAGATCGGTGTCGCCCCGGCGGCCCGCTGGATCGCCGCCAAGGGCTGCGAGAGCAGCAGCTGCTCCGAGTCGGCGCTGCTGGGTGCCGGCCAGTGGGTGGCCGCCCCGACCGACCTGGCCGGCGCCAACCCGCGTCCGGACCTGCGGCCGAACATCGTGAACAACTCGTGGGGCGCCGGTAACGGCCCGATCGTCGACCCGTGGTACGAGGGCGTCGTCAACGCCTGGATCGCCGGCGGCATCTTCCCCGCGTTCTCCAACGGCAACTCGGGCCCGGGTTGCGACACCTCGGGGACGCCTGGTGACTACCAGGAGACCTACTCCTCCGGCGCGTTCGACATCAACGGCGTCATCGCCTCGTTCTCCAGCCGGGGTCCCGGCGAGGGTGGCGACGTCAAGCCGAACCTTGCCGCACCTGGTGTCAACGTCCGCTCCTCGATCGCGGGTGGCGGTTACGGCTCCTTCAACGGCACCTCGATGGCCTCGCCGCACACCGCGGGCACGGTCGCGCTGATGATGTCGGCGGCGCCGTCGCTCGTCGGTGACATCGACGCGGTCAGGGCGATCCTGGACGACACGGCCACCGACACGCCGAACGCCCAGTGTGGCGGCACCGACGACGACAACAACGTCTTCGGTGAAGGCAAGCTCAACGCCTTCGCCGCGGTCGACCAGTCGCCGCGCGGTCCTGTCGGCACGCTGGTCGGCACGGTCACCAACGCCAGCACCGGCGACCCCATCGCCGGCGCGCGCGTCGACGTGACCGGGCCGAGCAACCGCACCCTGACCACGGGTCCGGACGGCACCTACCGCACCACCCTGCCCACCGGTGACTACACGGTGACCGCGTCCGCGTTCGGCTTCCAGAGCGGCACGGCCAACGTCAGCATCACCGAGGGCGAGACCACGACGCAGAACTTCGCGCTCACGCCTGCGACGTCGTTCTCCGTCTCCGGCGTGGTCAGTGACGACAGCGGCAACCCGGTTGCCAACGCCACCGTCACGATCACGGGCACCCCGATCCCGCCGGCCACCACCGGTCCGGATGGGGCGTACTCGTTCGCCAACGTGCCGGCAGGCACGTACACGATCACCGCCACGGCGGGTGGGTGCTTCGGCTCCCAGTCCCAGTCGGTGGTCGTCGACGGCAACGAGACGGTCAACTTCACCCTTCCGGCACGCGGTGACAGCTACGGCTACACCTGTGTCGTGGAGGGTGCCGGTTACGTCGAGGGTGACACGCCGCTGGCTCTGACCGGCGACGACGCCGCCACCGCCGTCGACCTGCCGTTCGGGTTCTTCTACTACGGCAACACCTACAGCCGGGCGTTCGTGTCCACCAACGGCCACATCAACTTCCTGGCCGCGAACACGTCGTTCAGCAACGTGGCCATCCCGGCCGCGGGTGCGCCCAACGCGGCGATCTACCCGTTCTGGGACGACCTGCTGGTCGACGCCAGCACCGTGATGAGGACCAAGACGTCCGGCGTTGCGCCGAACCGCACGTTCCTCATCGAGTGGCGCAACGTCGCCTTCTTCGGCGCGACCACCCTCCGGGTGGACGTCGAGGCAGAGCTGTCGGAGAACGGGACGATCGCCTTCCGGTACCGCAACCTGGGTACCGACGGGCGTGAGCTGGGCAACTCGGCAACCGTCGGCATCGAGAACGCCGCCGGTAACGTCGCCCTGCAGTACTCGTTCAACACCGCGTCGCTGTCCAACACGCAGTCGATCAGGTTCCGGCCGCCGCCCACGGCGACGATCACCGGCATCGTGAGCGACTTCAACGACGGGCAGCCGATCGACGGCGCGCAGGTTCGGGTGCTGTCCGGTAGCACCGTGGTCGGCACGCTGACCACGGGCCCCGACGGCGCGTACAGCACGCGCCTGCGGCTGGGCACCTACACCGTCGAAGCCAGCAAGGCCCTGTACCGGACCGAGTCCGCCACGGTCGTGCTGGACGAGGCCAACGAGGTCGTGACGCAGAGCTTCGCCCTGCACACGCCTGGGGCCACGGTGGCGCCTGACTCGCTGTCGTTCTTCGCGGTCGCCGGTCAGCTGAGGTCGGCAACAGTCGTCCTGAGCAGCACCAGTGACCTGGACCTGACCTTCAGCGTGGCGAGCGACTCGTCATGGCTGTGGGCGGTTCCCGGCAGTGGCACCGTCGCGGCCGGCACGTCGCGGCCTCTGACCGTTCGGGTCGACCCGACCGGCCTCGAGCCCGGTGTGCACCGCGGCACGCTCACCCTCACCACCAACGCAGGCCGGACGCCGACGATCGAGATCCCGGTCTCGCTCGTGGTGCCCGCCTACTGGGTCGGCATCGACGCCGGAAGCACGACGGGCTCCACCGACCGGGCCGGCGACTTCTGGGTCGCTGACCGGGCATGGGCTCCTGGTGGCTACGGCTACGTCGGAGCCGGCTGGGTGAACAGCTCGCGTCAGGCCATCTCCGGTACCGACGACGACGCTCTCTACCAGACCCAGCGGGAGGGCACGGCCGGCTACCGGTTCGACGCCCTGCCGGCGGGTACCTACGATGTCGAGCTCAGCTTCGCCGAACTGCGTCGCGGTCTGCCCGTCGGCCGCCGCGTGTTCGACGTGAAGATCAATGGTGAGCTCGAGCTGTTCAACCACGACGTGGTGGCCGAGGTCGGTTCGCTGGCCGCTGACCGTCACGTCTTCACGGTGACCGTTGCCGAGGGTGGCTCGATCTACATCGAGTTGCTCGGCCAGCCGAATTACCTCCCGCAGATGATCAACGCGGTCCGGGTGACCCATCGCCCCGACCTGGGCTGATCTGACAGCTAGGAGATAGTCCGTCTGAACGAGAGGCGGGGTGGTCCGGTCCTGCGGACCACCACGCCTCCCACTATTTGCCCACCGGATTCCGCCAACCAAGGGCTCCACCCGGCTTCAAGATCGGCCGACGCGTAGCGTCAGGCAGGTGATCGTGAGTTATCCACAGGCGTGGTGCGGCCGAGCCGTGGTGAGCTACAGCGCGGTGAGGACCCAGGGGCCATCGGAGGTGATGGCGACGGTGTGCTCCCAGTGGGCGGCGCGGGAGCCGTCGGCGGTGATGACGGTCCAGTCGTCGGGGAGTTCCTCGGTGCGGTCGGTGCCGAGGGTGAGCATGGGTTCGATGGCCAAGGCCATGCCCACGCGGAGCTTGGGGCCTCGGCCTGGACGACCCTGGTTGGGCAGGTAGGGCTCCATGTGCATGGATGTCCCGATGCCGTGGCCGCCGTAGTTGGCGACGATGCCGTAGCGGATGCCGTCCCTGGTGCCGATGGCCATGGTGGTCTGTTCGATGGCGTAGGAGATGTCGGAGAGGCGGCCGTCGGGCTGGGCGGCGGCGATGCCGGCGTCCAGGGCCGCGAGGCAGGCGGCGGAGAGCTGCCTGGCCTCGGCGGAGACGTTGCCGATCTCCAGGGTGATCGCGGCGTCGCCGTGCCAGCCGTCGAGGACGGCGCCGCAGTCGATGGAGAGCAGGTCGCCGTCGCGCAGGATCTGGGAGCGGCTGGGGATGCCGTGCACGACCTGGTGGTTGACCGAGGCGCAGATCGAGGCGGGGAAGCCGTGGTAGCCCTTGAACGAGGGCACCGCGCGGGCGTAGCGGATGGACTGCTCGGCGAGGTCGTCGAGCTCTCCGGTGCTGATCCCGGGCCTGGCGTGCTTGGCGACCAGGGCGAGCGTCTGGGCCACGATCAGCCCGGCTGCACGCATCGCCTCCAGCTCACCGCGGGACTTGACCTCGATGGCCCGCCCGCGAAGCCGTTGCACCAGCCCGGGTCGGCTCACGGCAACGCCTGCAACGCCTTGAGCGCTCTGGCGGTGACCTCGTCGACCGGGCCGATGGCGTCGACCGGCAGTAGCCGGTCCCTGTAGTACTCGAGCAGCGGCGCGGTCTCGTTGCGGTAGACCTCGAACCGCCGGTGGATGACCTCGGAGGTGTCGTCCGTGCGGCCGCGGCCGAGCAGGCGCTCCATGACGACGCTCTCCGACACCACGAACTCGAGGACGGCGTCCAACTCGGCGGACTGCTCACCCAGGTAGTCGCCGAGCACGTCGGCCTGTGCGACCGTGCGCGGGAAGCCGTCGAGCAGGAAGCCGACGCGGGCGTCCTCCTCGCCCAGCCGCTGGTGCACCATCTCGTTGGTCACGTCGTCTGGTACCAGCTCGCCGGCGTCCATGTAGCGCTTGGCCTCGAGACCGAGGTCGGTCGCCTGCTCGACGTGCGCCCGGAACAGCTCACCGGTGGAGATGTGCGGCACACCGAGCTTCTCCGAAAGCACCCCGGCCTGGGTCCCCTTGCCCGCACCCGGCGGGCCAACCAGAACGACTCGCACGTGGCGCCTCCTGATGTGTCGCACCTGCTCCCGCTGTTGGTGGGCTCTTCGCTGCCCGCCCGTCCCTAACGAAGGAAGCCTTCGTAGTTACGTTGCATGAGCTGGCTCTCGATCTGCTTCACGGTGTCCAGTCCGACGCCGACCATGATGAGCACCGCGGTGCCACCGAACGGGAAGTTCTGGTTGTTGCCCTGTCCGGTGATGTCCAGGAAGAAGTTCGGGAGCACGGCGATGATGCCCAGGTAGATCGAGCCGGGCAGGGTGATCCGGCTCAACACGTACCGCAGGTACTCGGCCGTCGGCCGACCCGGCCGGATGCCGGGGATGAACCCACCGAACTTCTTCATGTCGTCCGCGCGCTCGTCCGGGTTGAACGTGATCGCGACGTAGAAGTACGTGAAGAAGATGATCATCAGGAAGTACAGCGAGATGTGCACCCAGCTGGACTGGTCGACCACGTACTGCTCGACGAGGCGCCGCCAGGCCGGCGGTTCGACCGCGTTCGACGAGGCCAGCTGAGAGATCAGCTGTGGCAGGTACAGCAGCGAGGACGCGAAGATCACCGGGATGACGCCGGCCTGGTTGACCTTCAGCGGGGGGGAGGTCGACGTCCCGCCGTACATCCGGCGGCCGATCATCCGCTTGGCGTACTTCACCGGGATGCGGCGCTGGCCCTGCTCGACGAACACGACGCGGGCGATGATCGCCAGGCCGAAGATGCACACCACCGCGAAGGTCAGCTGGCCCCGGTCAAAGATGATCTTGCCTTCGGCCGGGATCCGGGCCGCGATCGAGGTGAAGATCAGCAGCGACATGCCGTTGCCGATGCCACGTTCGGTGATCAGCTCACCGAGCCACATGATGACCCCGGTGCCGGCAGTCATCACGATCACGATGACGCTCAGGTTCCACACCGACTGGTCCGGGATGATGTCCCGGTCACACTCGGCGAACAGCTGCCCACGCACTGCCAAAGCGACGATGCCGGTGGACTGCAACACCGCCAGGGCGATCGTCAGGTACCTGGTGTACTGGGTGAGCTTGCCCTGACCGGCCTGGCCCTCCTTGCGGAGCTGCTCGAAGCGCGGGATGACGACCGTCAGCAGCTGGACGATGATGCTCGCGGTGATGTAGGGCATGATGCCCAGCGCGAAGACCGACAACTGCAGCAGCGCACCACCGCTGAACAGGTTGATCAGCGAGTAGATGCTCTGGAGGTCGCTGTCCTCGACCTGCCTGATGCACTCCTGGATGTTGACATAGGAGACACCTGGAGAAGGCAGGGTCGCGCCGACCCGGTAGACCGCGATGATCCCTAACGTGAACAGGATCTTGCGGCGCAGGTCCGGCGTCGCGAAAGCCGAGCGGAAGGCGCCGAGCACTCAAGACCTCCTGGGCACTGCCGGCGTGGTACCGGCGTCTGGTGCGGTGTCCCGCACCAATACTTCGGTGCCGGCTGGTGGCCGGCGCTGGCGAGCTGCCGGGCAGCGGACCGGCGGCTTGGTGGTACCGGGCGGGGACGCCAGGACCGGCCCGGGCGGCACCCGGGAGCTGTCGCCGACTCTAACAGCCAATCGCGGCTGCGGAAGGGGGCGGTCCGGTCCAGGCATCGTCGTCCGGCCGTGTTACAGCAGGGTGGCGGTGCCGCCGGCCGAAGCGATCTTTTCCTTTGCCGTGGCCGAGAACCGGTGTGCGGACACCTCGAGCTTGACGCCGCCCAGGTCACCGTCGCCGAGGACCTTGACCAGCCGGTTCGGCCGGACCGCGCCGGCGACCACCAGCTCGTCCGGGCCGACGGTGCCGCCGTCCGGGAACAGCCTGGCCAGGTCGTCCACGTTGACCACCTGGTACTCGACGCGGAACCGGTTCTTGAAGCCCTTGAGCTTCGGCAACCGCATGTGGATGGGCATCTGGCCACCCTCGAACCCGGCTGGCACGCCCTTGCGCGCCCGGGTGCCCTTGGTGCCGCGGCCGGCCGTCTTGCCCTTGGAGCCGTCACCGCGACCGACCCTGGTCTTGGCGGTCTTGGACCCCGGCGCCGGGCGCAGGTGATGGACCTTGATGGTCATGACTTGTCGACCTCCTCCACCGCGACCAGATGGTGCACGGTGGCGATCATGCCGCGAACCTGCGGGGTGTCGTCCCGCACGACCGACTGGCGGATCTTGCGCAGCCCGAGCGAGCGCAGCGTCTCACGCTGGTTGCGCTTGGCTCCGATGCCGCTACGGACCTGGGTGACCTTCAGAGGCATCGAGATCACCCTCCCTGGCGGGCCCTGGCCCGCAGCATGCCGGCCGGAGCCACGTCCTCGAGCGGCAGCCCGCGCCTGGCCGCAACCGCCTCCGGCTGCTGCAGGCCGCGCAGCGCCGCCACGGTCGCGTGCACGATGTTGATGGCATTGTCGCTGCCGAGCGACTTGCTCAGCACGTCGTGCACGCCGGCGCACTCGAGCACCGCGCGCACCGGACCACCGGCGATGACCCCGGTACCCGGGCTTGCGGGCCGCAGCAGCACGACGCCCGCGGCCTCCTCGCCCTGCACCGGGTGCGGGATGGTGCCGGCGATACGCGGGACCCGGAAGAAGTTCTTCTTGGCCTCCTCGACGCCCTTGGCGATCGCGGCCGGAACCTCCTTGGCCTTGCCGTAACCGACCCCGACCAGACCGTCGCCGTCGCCGACCACGACCAGCGCGGTGAAGCTGAAGCGCCGGCCACCCTTGACGACCTTCGCGACGCGGTTGATCGCGACGACGCGCTCCAGATGCGGGGTCTTCTCCTGGGCCGCCCCGCCCCGGCCACCGTCACGACGGTCTCTGCGCTCGCGACGGTCGCCGCGGTCGCCGCCGTCCTGCCGTGTGCGTCCCGGCATCAGGCGATCCCTTCCTCGAATGTGCTGCTCATGGTGATCAGAACTCCAGCCCGGACTCGCGCGCGGCGTCGGCCAGCGCGGCGATCCGGCCGTGGTAGACGTTGCCACCCCGGTCGAACACGACCCGGCTGACGCCGGCGTCCTTGGCCCGCGTGGCGATCAGCTCGCCGACCTTGGCCGCGCGTGCCTTCTTGTCACCGTCGACCGAGCGGACGTCGGCCTCGACGCTCGAAGCGGCGGCCAGCGTATGCCCGCTCAGGTCGTCGATGAGCTGCACGTGGATGTGCCGCGAGGACCTGTGCACCGACAGCCGGGGCCGCTCGGCGGAGCCGGCGACCTTCTTGCGGAGCCGGAAGTGCCGCTTGGCCTTGGCCAGCCGCCGGGACGTGGAAGCGTCCTTGCCAGCGCGCTTCTGCTTGACCGCAACCGTTTCAGCCATCACTTACCCGTCTTCCCGACCTTGGTCTTGATGCGCTCGCCCGCGTACCGAACGCCCTTGCCCTTGTACGGGTCGGGCTTGCGCAGCTTGCGGATGTTGGCGGCGACCTCGCCGACCAGCTGCTTGTCGATCCCCTGCACCGAGAACCGGGTCGGGGTCTCCACGTTGAACGTGATGCCCGACGGCGGCGTGACCTTCACCGGGTGCGAGTAGCCGAGCGAGAACTCCAGGTCGGTGCCGCGCAGCGCGACGCGGTAACCGACGCCGTGGATCTCCATGCGCTTCTCGTAGCCCTGGGTGACCCCGACGACCATGTTGCTGACCAGGGTGCGGGACAGCCCGTGCAGCGCGCGCGAGCGGCGCTCGTCGTTGGGCCGGCGCACCAGCAGATCGGCGCCTTCCTGCTCGACCGAGATCGGCTCGGCGACCCGGTGGCTCAGGGTGCCCTTCGGGCCGTTGACGGTCACCTTGGGACCTTCGATCTGCACGTCGACACCGGAGGGCACCGGGATCGGCAGCTTTCCGATTCGCGACATCGTTCAGCCCCCACTCACCACACGAAGGCGAGGACTTCCCCGCCCACGTTCTGCTTGGCGGCCTGCCGGTCGGTAAGCAGGCCGGTCGACGTCGAGATGATGGCCACGCCGAGCCCGCCGAGGACCTTGGGCAGGCTGGTGGACTTGGCATAGACCCGCAGGCCCGGCTTGGACACCCGGCGCAGGCCCGCGATGCTGCGCTCGCGGTTGGGGCCGTACTTCAACTCAACGACCAGGGTCTCGCCACGGTCGCCCGGCTCCGTGCGGAAGGCGGCGATGTAGCCCTCACGCTTCAGGATCTCGGCGATGTTCACCTTGATCTTGGAGTGCGGCATCGCGACCTGGTCGTGGTACGCCGCGTTGGCATTGCGCAGACGCGTGAGCATGTCTGCGATCGGGTCGGTCATCGTCATTGAACGTCGTCTCTCTTCCCGGAGCGGTTCCCGGTCGGGCCTGCTCCGAAGCGGTCGTTACCAGGAAGACTTGCTGACACCGGGCAACTCGCCGCGGTGCGCCATCTCGCGTAGACACACCCGGCACAGCCCGAACTTGCGGAACACGGCCTTGGGCCGGCCGCACCGCTGGCACCGGGTGTAGC
>OFHL01000022.1_pt1 | contig 12557 bp, 10 predicted proteins | sample 1522011 | NCBI WGS metagenome assembly OFHL01 (sample SAMEA2464836, study PRJEB22497) | soil metagenome | biome: Grassland; feature: Farmland; material: Clay | place: Australia | collected 2013-02-01 | depth 0.65 m | reverse complement strand
TCCCGGGGCCGTTCGACCTCGAGCTCGTGGAGCGCATCGCCGCAGCACCGGGGACCGACGTGATCGCCGTCATCGACCAGGTGACCGACCTCGTCGACCGCTCGCTGGTCGTGGCCGACGCCACCGGCGGTCACACGCGGTACCGCCCCCACGACCCGATCCCGGGGTACGCCGAGGAGCAGCTCGACGCCGCCGGCGAGCGCACCCTCCTCCGCGACCGCTACGTCGAGGAGATGGCGGCGATCGCCGACGACTTCATCGCGGAGGCGCTCGAGCGGTGGTCCCCGGACCTCATCGCCGCGGTCGTCGAGCGGTTCACGCACCTGATGACCGCCGTCGAGTGGGCCCTCGAGGACACCGGACCGGAGCGCGCCTACCGCCTCGTGCTCCCGCTCTACGGCCCGATCCACGGGTCGCGCGCCGCGCCCGTGGCCGCACTGGTCCGCCGGGTCACCGAGCGCTGGGACGGCCGGACCGTCCCGCTGCACGCCGAGGTGCTCGCCGTCGGCGCCACCGCCCTGTTGCTGTCGGGCGACCTCGACGGCGCCTTCGCCTTCGGGCACGAGGCGGCGCACGATCCCGCGGGATCGCCGCTGGCCCGGATCTTCGCCCACCGGACGCTCGGCTACGTGTGCGCGCACCGCGGCGACCGAGCGACCGGTCTCGCGCACCTCGACGCCGCGCTCGACGCCGCCGCGGGCTTCGACGCCTTCCGCCGCGAGCTGCAGGTGTCGTGGGCCGCGATCGTCGACGACCCGACCCGGCACCAGGAGGCGCTGAACGTCGCCGAGGCCGTGGCCCAGGCCGTCGAGGCCCAGCCCGATGTCGTGCTCTTCGGCCTCAACGAACCGATGGCGCGCGCCCTCCAGACCGTCGAGGCGATCGTCCACGACCTGCCGCCGGTGGTCTCGGTCGAAGTGCAGACGCTCGCCTGACCATGGTCCGCATTGCCCTTCCGGCGCACCTCCGGAACCTGGCCGGTGTCGGCGACGAACTGCCGCCACGCCACATAGACCGCGCCGTTGCGGGTCACCGCGATGTCGCAGAACTGGCTGCCGTGCACCCCGTCGGAGATCTTCATCGGGTTCGAGAAGGTGACCCCGCCGTCGGTCGAGCGGACGAAGAAGACACCGTTGTTCGGGCCACTCGCGGTGAACCTGGCCCAGCACACGTAGACGTTGCCGGCGTGCGGGCTGCCGGCGCCCCGGTCGACCTCGAGCTGGACCTTGTCGTTGAAGTGGCCGAGGAAGATCGGGCTCGGCGTGCCGCGAGCGGCGAGCGTGGTGAAGTCGTAGGTCGGCGCCGGGCCGGAGTTCCAGGTGTAGCGGGCCACGAAGATCGAACCCAGCGCCGGCCTGGCCCGGTTGAACGCGATGCCGCCGTAGTACAGGTGGCCCTCGTTGTCCCAAGCCTGCACCGGGTCGCCGGCGTTGGTCGTGCCGACCTCGCGCAGCGGCGAGGCGAGGCCCTGCGCCGAGGTGTCCGTCGAGTAGCCGGGCACAAGGCTGTTGGTCCAGCTCCCGCCGCCGTCGGCGGAGTAGTACATGCCGACCCAGGTGGCGCCGGTGGTCGGGGACGTGCAGTACTCGTTGGCCCCGGCGACCATCAGCTGGTGGTTGTGCGGCGCGACCGCGGCCGACGGCTCGTTCTGCTGGCGGTTGTTCACCGAGCAGGACTGGATCGTGGCATCGGTGCCGCCGTCGACCCTGACGTAGGGCTGGTCGGTGACCTTCACGTCACCGGGCGCCGCGGCCGCCGGGAGTGCCGACACGGCCGGAGCGCAGAGCGCAAGTGCGGTACAAGCGATTAGGACGGAACGTCGCATGATCATCCCCTATCAGCCGCATCGAGCCGATCGGCAAGAGTCGCAGGAACGCTACGCCGGCTCCGGGCGGGCGGGATCGTCCGATCGTGGGACCATTGCCGGTCGTGACCATTCGCGATGATCTCGAGCTGGCGCTGATGCTGGCCGACGCCGCCGACAAGCTCACCCTGCCCCGGTTCCGCGCGCAGGACCTCACCGTCGACCGCAAGCCGGACCGGACGCCGGTCACCGACGCCGACGTCTCGACCGAGGACGCGTTCCGCGCGGTGCTGGTCCGCGAGCGACCCGGCGACGCCGTGATCGGCGAGGAGCGCGGCGGCGAGGCGGACGGCGCGGACCGCGTGTGGCTGCTCGACCCGATCGACGGCACCAAGAACTTCCTGCGCGGCATACCGGCCTGGGGCAGCCTGATCGGCCTCGTCGTCGGCGGCCGCCCGGTGGTCGGCGTGGCCAGCGCGCCGGCGCTGGGCCGCCGCTGGTGGGCCGCCGACGGCGAGGGAGCGTGGGCGATCGACACCCGTCGCGGCGAGCGCGAGCCGCAGCGCCTGCACGTCTCCGGGGTCCGCGACCTCGCAGACGCGTACCTGTCCACCACGCACCTTGCCCACTGGAGCGAGCACCACTCGCGCGAGCGCTACCTCGCGCTGTCCGACGCGTGCTGGGAGACCAGAGCGTTCGGCGACTTCTGGCAGCACTGCCTGGTCGCCGAGGGCTCGCTCGACCTGGCCGCCGAGGCGATCGTCAACCCGTGGGACCTGGCCGCCCTGCAGGTGATCGTCGAGCAGGCCGGCGGCCGGTTCACCGACCTGGACGGCAACCCGCGCCACGACGGCGGCAGCGTGCTGAGCTCGAACGGCCAGCTGCACGACGCCGCACTCGGACTGCTGGCCGGCGGTTAGCGGACCTCCTCGATCTGCGAGGTGCCGGCGGCGGCGTGGTCGCCGAAACGTTCCCACTTCTCGTGCAGCAGGATCCGGCCGTCGTCGAGCAGCTCCGGCGTGCTGACGCACTGGCCGGAGATCACCTCGCCGCCGTCGAGGACCATGGTGTAGGCGAAGCGCAGCGAGCCGTCCGGCGCGCACAGGCCGGTGAGCGACCCGCGCCGGGCGTGCCCGCCGGAGAACTCCGCCCACAGCAGGTCGCCGCTCTGCCGGTAGGTCGCGGTCGGGGCGTCCGGGCCGTGGCCGACCGGGCGGAACCGGCGGCCGTCGTAGTCGATCACGACGTGTCCCGCAGCTCGAGCGTGCAGCACTTCACCGCACCACCCGACTTGTGCAGCTCGGACAGGTCGACGCCGATCGGCTCGAAGCCGCGGCCGCGCAGCGCCTCGATCACGCCGGTGGCGGTCTGCGGGAGGACGACGTTGCGGCCGTCGGACACGGCGTTGAGCCCGAAGGCCTCGGCGTCGGCGTCCTGCGCGAGGATCGCCTCCGGGTAGAGGTCGCGAAGCACCCGCTGACTGCCAGGGGAGAACGCGGCCGGGTAGTACATGATCTCGCCGTCGTCGAGTACGGCCAGCGCGGTGTCCAGGTGGTAGAAGCGCGGGTCCACCAGCCGCAGGCTCACCACCGGCCGGCCGAACACCTCCTGCGCCTCGCCGTGGGAATGCAGGTCGGTGCGGAACCCGGTGCCGGCCAGCAGCCGGCGGCCGTCGAACAGGTAGTCGCCCTCGCCCTCGTTGACGAACTCGGGCTCGTGCACCTGCCGGTACCCGTGCGCGACGAACCAGTCCAGGTAGGCCCTGGCCTCGGCGACCCGCTGCGGGTACCGGAAGCGCGCGACGAGCACTTGACCGTCGACGACGGTGGCGCCGTTGGCCGCGAACACCATGTCCGGCAGCCCGGCGACCGGCTCGATCAGCTCCACCTTGTGCCCCAGGCTCAGGTAGACGTCACGCAGCCGCTCCCACTGGGCCATGGCCAGGCCGGCGTCGACCGGCTTGGTCGGGTCCATCCATGGGTTGATCGAGTAGTTAACGTCGAAGTGCCTCGGCGGGCACATCAGGTACCGGCGTGGCCGCGAGGTCCTCGGCTGCATGCACATCCTCCTGGGACGGTTGCTCAGACCCTGAAGACGCCTGGTCAGAACGGCCCCAGGGGGTGATGCACTTGGCCAGCGGTTGGCCGACCATCTTGACGTCGATCCTGTTGGCGAAGTCCTCCAGGGTGGTCTGGACATCGTCGAACGACGTGCCGGTGACCACCAGGAAGCCGAGGATGTTGTTGCCCTGTGGCGGGCGCAGGATCGTGTCGCCGACCATCGCGGTCGCCTTGGCGAACAGCGTCTTGGGCGAGTTGGTGATCTCCTCGGGCACCGAGACGTACTCGAGCTCGCCGCTCTCGCGGCTGATCAGGCAGGTGCCCATCATGTGCACGCCGGTCGGGGTGTAGTGCTGGACCTTCGGCTTGACCCCGCGGGCGACGTCGCGCACGGCGCGGATCGGGCAGAAGTCGGCGGTCACCCTGGCCACCATGTCCAGCGCACCGCCGCCGGGCCGGATGGCGATCTCCAGCAGGTGCGGCTCGCCGTCGTGGAAGCGGATCTCGGCGTGCAGGGCGCTGCGCCGAACGCCCTGGGCGTGGGTGGCGGCCTTGACGATGTGCTGGATCTTGGCCAGGTCCGTCTCGGACAGGCTCGTCGGCGCGACGTGCACGTCGTCGTCGAAGTTGTGGCCCTCGACCGTGACCCGGTCGACGGCCGAGGCGAGGTACAAGTCGTCGTCCCAGGCGACGGCCTCGAACAGGTGCTCGTGCCCGTTCAGGAAGGACTCCACGAGCAGGCCGTACGGGCCGATGTCCTGGCCGGTGGCCTCGGTCCGCATCCAGATCATGCGCTGCAGCCCGTCGGTGGCGTCGGCGAAGCGCTCGCGCATCTCCTGCGGGCTGTCGATGCGGTACACGAAGTGGCTGGCCGCACCGAGCGTCGGCTTGAGCACGACCGGGTAGCCGAACTCCTCGCCGGCGGCCAGCGCGACGTCGACGTCCGGGCAGAACCGGAACTTCGGGATCGGCACCCCGGCGCTCTCATGGGCCCTGCGCATGAGCAGCTTGTTTCGGCTGGTGCGGGCGGCGTCCACGCCGACGCCCGGCAGGCCGAGCTCCTCGGCGATCCTGGCCACGGTCACCACGGCCGACTCGGCGAAAGTCAGCACGCCGTCGAACTGCTCGACCTCGTGCCACTCACGGGCGGCGGCGACGATGTCGTCGATGCGCTGGGAACCGGCGATGCGGTACCGGCCGGCGTCCCAGAAGTCCGGCTCGCCCACGCCGTTGAGCACGTGCAGGTTGCCGCCGTACTCGTCGACCTGCTTGGACCGACCCTGGTAGTAGTAGAGGTTCTGCTTGGCCTCGACGTGCAGGAGTTTCATCGCCTGTCTCTTCTTCCCTTTTGCCCCGCAGGCCGATCTCGGCAGCGCCGTGGTGCGTCAGCGCTGCCGAGACGGGTTCAGCTTTTCGAGATGTGTGCGGTCACGCCTGGTCGCGGGCCTGGAAGCGGTCCGACATGTCCGTGTCCCACCAGACGCTGAAGAACTGGAAGTCGGCATCGCTTTCGTTGACGATCTGGTGGTGCTTGTTGGGTTGCATGTAGACGAGGTCACCGGCGGCGAACGGCTTGCGCTCGCCCTCGGACTCGATGACAGCGCTGCCGCTTGCGGCGATGAAGATCTCGTACTCGTGGTGTGAGTGCGGGGTCGTCGCACCGCCCGGCTCGATGACGCACCAGGCACCCTCGAACGGGGCGTTCAAGGCCGGCCACGGCAGCAGCCGCTCGACCAGGACGCCGTACTCGGTCTTGAGATTGCCTCGTTCGTGCTTGCGAATCTCCATCAGCTAACTCCCGGATCGCGCAGTCAGGCCGAGACGGCGACGCTGGTCAACCGATTCGGCGCCGGTACCGCGCGGTTGGCGAGCAGATCGCTGACGATCTCCCCGGCGCGCACGGCCAGCACACTCATCAGTGAGTCAGCCATACCATGGCTGTCCTCGTTGGTGCCCTGCAAGTAGCAGGACGCCGTGACCGTGGGCGGCATGAGCATCCGGTAGTTCCGGGTCACCCCGATCTCCTCGATGCCGACCGCGTCCGCGACCGCCCGCACCACGCGCGGTGCCCGCGGCTCGAAGCCGGTGCCGAGCATGACCATGTCGCAGCGCAGCTCGTCGTCCAGCGTCGTCTTGCGGTCGGTCAGCGTGAGGACGATGTCGCCGTCGTCGTCGATCCTGGCGCCGGTGATGTCCACCATGGTGATCATGCGTAGCCGCTGGTTGCCGGTGAGGCGCTCCAGGTAGATCTGGCGGTACAAGGTGTCGAGCATCTCGGGCGTGACGCCGGCGTAGTTGGTGCGGCGCATCTCGTGCAGCACCTGCCGGCGGGCCTCGGGCCGCGACGAGTAGAACTCGTCGGTGAACGACGGGAAGTACAGCTGGTTGGTGAACTTGGAGGTCTGGTAGTAGTCCAGGCCGACCGAGCGCATGACCATCGTGGTCTGTGCGTTGGACATCCGCTGGTGGGTCTCCCACAGCATCTCGGCCGCGCTCTGGGCGGCGCCGACGACCACGATGCGGTGCGGCTCCTGCGGGTCCAGGCCCGCGGTGCGCAGCGAGTACTCGGTGCTGTGCACGATCCGGTCCCGCGGCAGGTCGCGCAGCACCTCGGGAATGTGCGGATCCCGACCAATGCCGATCACGAGCGTGCGGGCACCGATCGTCGAGCCGTCCGCCATTGTCACGTGCCAGCCATTGATGGCGCCATCGGCACCCTTTGTCGCCTCAATCGAGGTGCAGCGGCGGCCGTATTCGATCCGCACCGCCTGGAGCGACTGCGCCACCCAATGGAGGTAATTCGAGATCTCTATGCGGAATGGCAGGAAGTTCGCCATGTTGACGAAATCGTCCAACCTTCCGATCGTGTGCAGATAATTGACGAACGAGAACGCGCTACGCGGATTGCGAAGAGTGACGAGGTCCTTCAGGAAGGAAACCTGACTCTGCGTCCACGGCAACAGCATGCCCCGTTGCCAGGCGACGTTCTCGTGCTGCTCGATAACGAGCGTGCTATGGGCCATATCGGCCGGCGCGAGCTCTTCGATGGCTACTGCCAGGGCCAAGTTCGACGGCCCAGCGCCTATGGCAAGTAACTCAACGTCCTGATGATCCAACGCCGTTAACCACCCTCGCTCAACGGATCGACCGACAAAAAAACCGACCGCTAAGCGCAGCCAGGCAGGCTATTCGATGGCTGCGGCGGGCTTTGCGATCGGCGTTGTGCCGTGTGTTCAGCGACGATACACGAACTAGGGACGTCGTCAAGCACAGTCGGTGGTTGACCTAGGCCGAACGGGTGAACGGTCAGTGGCTCCACTGAGTGCTGGCCCGCACGCTAATTACAGAGCGACCACAAAAGACCATGATCGATCACGATACGTGACGTCCAATCGGGTGGCGCCAATTAACCCTAATGCCACAGTTTCCGCTCACCGCAAACGACCGACCGCACGGCGCCGTTAGGCCAAACGGGCAATTGGCTGCGCTCCGTGTTCTCAACCTGTGCGCTGATAGTGACGGTTGCGACGGAGCAGGCTCGGACCTCTCGGGTCGAGCAAGGGGCCGGACGCGGGTTCCGGCCCGGGGCCGGACCCGGGGGTCCGACCCGAGGCCGGACCCGGGGTCGGACCGGGCGTCAGACCGGCGTCACGCCGTGCCGGCGGCGGGAGAAGTGCCGGTCCCGGCCGGCGGCCGCGGCGAAGCGCCGGATCAGCTCGTCGCGCAGCACCTCCGGCTCCACGATGGCGTCCACCACCAGCTCGCTGGCCAGCCGCACGATGTCGATGTCCACCTCGTACTCCGCGCGGCGGGCCTCGACAAACGCCGCCCGGTCCTGCTCGTCCTCGATGGCGGCGATCTTGTTCGCGTATACCGCGTTGACGCCGGCCTCCGCGCCCATGACCGCGATCTTCGCGGTCGGCAGCGCGATCGTGGTGTCCGGCTCGAAGCCGGGCCCGGCCATCGCGTACAGCCCGGCGCCGTAGGCCTTGCGCACCACGACGCACACCTTGGGCACGGTCGCCTCGGACACCGCGCTGATCATCTTGGCGCCGTGCCGGATGATGCCCTGCCGCTCGACCGCCGAGCCGACCATGAACCCGGGAACGTCGGCCAGAAACAGCAGCGGTACGTTGAAGGCGTCGCACAGCTGAATGAACCGGGTGGCCTTGTCGGCCGAGTCGACGAACAGCACGCCGCCCTTGAACATCGAATTGTTGGCCACAATCCCGACCGCCTGGCCGGCGAGCCGGGCAAATCCGACGAGCACCTCGCGGGCCCACAGCGCCTGGATCTCGAACAGCGAGCCGTCGTCCACGAGCGCCCGCACGAACCGGCGCATGTCGAAAGCCAGGCGTTCATTATCTGGGACGAGGCTGGTCAGGTCGCCTTTACCCGGCCCGAGCGGCGCGGCAGACGGCGGCGTACCGCGCCAGTTCGACGGCAGGTACGAAAGGTAGCGCCGGATGGTTTCCAGCGCCTCGTCCTCGGACTTACACAGAAAATGACCGACGCCGGACTGCGTGCAGTGCACCCGCGCGCCGCCCATATCCTCCAGCGTCGTCCGCTCGCCGGTCACCATCTCGACCATCCGGTCGCTGCCCAGGTACATCGAGGCGTTGCCGTCGACCATCGCGACCACGTCGCAGAACGCCGGAATGTACGCGCCGCCGGCCGCCGACGGCCCGAACAGCGCGCAGGCCTGCGGGATCGACCCGGAGGCCTGCACCTGGCTGTAGAAGATCTTGCCGGCGCCGCGGCGGCCGGGGAACAGGTCGACCTGGTCGGTGATCCGGGCGCCGGCCGAGTCCACCAGGTAGATCATCGGTGTGCTGGTGCGGTAGGCCCGCTCGATGATGCGGATGATCTTCTCGACGGTACGTGCGCCCCACGAGCCGGCCTTGACCGTCGAGTCGTTGGCCATCAGACACACCGGGCGCCCGTCGACCGTCGCCGTCCCGGTCACCACGCCGTCCGCCGGCAGGCCTTCGGCCAACGCGTTGGCGTACAGGCCGTCCTCGGTGAACGAGCCCTCGTCGACCAGCCTGGCGATCCGCTCCCTGGCGAACAGCTTGCCCTTCGCGGCGTTGGCCTGGTGGTACCTGGCGGCCCCGCCGCCGAGCACCCGCTTGTGCACCTCGTCCAGGTGCGAGACGGGCCGGTCGGGCGTGCCGGACGCATCGGTGGTGTCGCTCACGACCGTGAGCCTAAAGGCCCCGGCCGGACCGCACGGCCGGCCACGCTGCGCGATCGGTCGGCGACGGTGGATCGACAGTGCCAGCCAGCTTCCAGCCAACTGCTGACCAACTGTCGACCAAGGCTGGGATGCGGGTTGACAACCGTGCCGTCGGCGGGCAGAAAATGCGGCGCTCCTGCACTTTCTGCCGACAACCGCTCGCACGGCCCATCCGGCCGTGCGCGAACCGATGGAGCGTTTCCGATGAGTGCGTCACCGATGCAGGCACTGCTGCTCGTTCACCAAGGTTCCAGGATGACCGCGGCGCTCACCGCGGCCCTGCGCGAGAAGGGTTACGAGCCGTTCGTGCTGTCCTCGGCGACGTTCGACGACGAGGACTTCCACCGCCGCTGCGACGAGCTGGGCGTGCAGCGAAAGGTCTGCCCGTCGGTGTCGCTGACCACCGACGAGGTGCTCGAGCAGGTCAGGGCGATGCCAGACGTGCGGCTGTGCTGGACCGTGTGGGAGGGCGCCCGCGTCGAGGCGGCGCAGGCCAACCAGGCCATCGGCGCGCACGATGCCGACCCGGAGGCGATCCTGCTCGCCCAGGACAAGCACCTGATGCGCCGGCGCCTGGTCGAGCTGGGCCTGTCCAGCCTGCGCCCGCTGCGGCTGACCGACCCCGAGCTGCGCGAGCGGCTCGACCGTGGCGAGAAGCACATCGTCAAGCCGCGCCGCGGCGGCGGCTCGCTGTGCACCAGGGCAGTCACGTCGTGGGACGAGGTGACCGCCCAGCTCGCCTCGTTCGAGCGAGGCCCGGCCGACGAGGACCTGATGGCCGAGTTCTTCGTCGACAACGAGCTGATCGCCGAGACCTTCTTCGAGGGGCGGATGCTCAGCTTCGAGGTGCTGCGCCAGGGCGGCCGCACGCTGTATGCCAGCGACCACGAGCGGACCGTCATGGACTTCTTGCCAGAGACCGTGCTGGAGCGGGGCTTCGCCTCACCCCCGGTCAACATCACGGCGGCCGAGGTGCAGGCGGCCAGGGAGCACAGTGACCGGGTGCTCGGCGGGCTCGGGCTCGATGACGGCGCCTACCACATGGAGCTCGCCGTCGACAGCACAGGCCGATGCGAGATCATCGAGGTCAACCCGCGGGTCGGCGGCCAGTACATGTACGACAGCGTGCGCCTGCAGCTGGGCCGCTCGCTGGCCTACGACTGGATCGACGTGATGGCCGGGGTGCCGCTCGAGCCGGCCGGCGAGCGCACCTGCGGCACCTACTACCAGGCGCACTACCTCGAAGCCGGGCGCCAGGTGCTCGGCATGGACAAGCGGACGGACCTGCCGGAGCCGGTGATGTTCGCCCAGACCTACGAGCCAGGCATGACCGCCCGAGCCGACCGCGAGGAGCTCGGCGCGATGAGCATCTGGACCACCGACCTGGCCACCCACCGGGAGACCGTCGCCAAGCTCTGGCCCCAGGAGTACGCCACGTTCGTCTACGCCAAGGGCCTCACCGGTCGGCCGCTGTTCCTGGTGCTCGAGCCGACCAACCACGTGTTCCAGGTGGTCGAGGCCGCCGACCGGCTCGGCTACGACGTGCTCGTGTTCCACACCCTGCCGCAGCCCTCGTCCGGGCCGTACGCCGGCAGCCGCACCAGCATGGCCGCGACCTACCTGGTCGACTCGTGGACCGACCTCGACGCCTGCATGGCCCTGGTGCTCGAGGTGGTCGGCGACCGGCCGGTCGCCGGCTCCTACGCGGCGCAGGAGCTCACGCTCGAGCTGGACGCCCGGCTGCAGGAGCACTTCGGCCTGCCGGGCAAGGGCACCGCCGTCATCCGCGAGCTGCTCGACAAGGTCAAGGTGCGGCGCCGGCTCGCCGCGGCCGGCCTCACCGAACTGCGGATCTTCGAACAGGAGGAGGCCACGGCACTGCAGTCGTGGCCGATCGGCGACCGGGCGCTGTACTTCAAGCCGGTGCACGGCGCGGCGAGCGCATTCGTCAAGCGCTGCCGCGACCTTGACGAGGTACGCGCCGCGATCGAGGCGTGGGATGCCGCCGACATCGCCAGCCTGCCGGTGCTCGGCGCCTACCTGGAAAGCGACGGCGGGCGGTTCTTCCTCGAAGAGGAGGCCGTCGGCGAGCTCATGTCGGTCGAGGGGTACGTCCACCACGGCACGTACCACCTGCTCGGGCTCACCTCGCGCGCCGTGCTGGAGCGCGACGTCGCCGTCGAGATGGGCATCACCTACCCCTACCAGCACCCGCGGCGCGACGACATCGTGACCGCGGTAGCCCGGCTGCACGAGGCGCTCGGGGTTACGCACGGCGCGACCCACACCGAGATCATCGTGCCGGCGCAGGGCCGCATCGAGCTGGTCGAGCTGAACGCCCGGTTCACCGGCGCCGACGCGCTCAGCGCGATGAACGCCGCCTACGACGCCAAGATCGAGGACGACCTGGTGGCGCTGGCGGTCGGCACCGAGCCGAACTTCTCGCTGCAGCCCAAGCGGTTCGCGAGCCTGCACTTCCTGCTCGCGCCGACCGGCGTGACCAGGATCGAGTCGTTCGAGCTGCCCGAAGCCAACCTGCCCTTCGTCAAGATCATCCGACCGCCCGGCAGCGTGCTGACCTCCACAGACCGCCAGATCGACTGGATCGCCGCGTTCATCGTCTGCGGCGACAGTTGCGAACAGGCCTACGAACGGGCCCTTGACGTACGACGCCGGACCCTGGTGAATGGAGTGCCGCTGGGTGACGATCCGAACAACGTGGTGATCGGCCACTAAGGTCGGCTCGCGAGGGGACACGGGCAAGCCAGTTTCCCGCCGAACTGGAGCGTTTCAGATGAGGGCACTGCTGCTCGTTCCCAAGGGCTCGCGCCTGACCGGGTTCCTGGTCGGTTTCCTGCGCGGCATGGGCTACGAGCCGTTCGTACTTTCCACCGCGACCGCCGACGGCGGCCTTGCGTTCGTGCAGGTGTGCGCGGACCTCGGCGTCCAGAGCGCGGTCAGCACCTACTCGGCGCTACCGGCCGCCGAGGTGTTGCAGCAGGTCGCCGCGCTGCCGGACTGCGCGTTCTGCTTCACGGTCGCCGACGGGCTGCGGCACGCGATGGCGCTGGCCAACGAGGCGATCGGGGCGCACGACATCAGCCCGGACTCGGCGCTGCTCGCCCTGGACAAGTACCTGATGCGCCGGCGGCTGGTCGACCGCGGCCTGACCACAGTGCGGCCGTACCTGATGTCGGACCCGCAGCTGCGCGAGCGGCTGGACCGGGGCGAGCGGCACATGGTCAAGCCGCGGCGCGGCGCCGCGTCGCTGTGCACCAGGGCGGTCAGCTCGTGGCCGGAGGCCGCAGAGGCGCTCGCCGAGTTCGAGCGCGGCACCGACCCGGCCGACCAGTGGGGCGAGTTCTTCCACGACAACGAACTGATCGCCGAGACCTTCTTCGAGGGCCGCGAGCTGAGCTTCGAGATCCTTCGACAGGGTGGGCGCACGGTGCTGGCC
>OFHL01000021.1_pt1 | contig 13121 bp, 12 predicted proteins | sample 1522011 | NCBI WGS metagenome assembly OFHL01 (sample SAMEA2464836, study PRJEB22497) | soil metagenome | biome: Grassland; feature: Farmland; material: Clay | place: Australia | collected 2013-02-01 | depth 0.65 m | reverse complement strand
CCTGCACGGCGCTCTCGGCGGCCAGCGAGGCCGCCTGCCCTGAACTGGGCGACGTCGGATGCGCGGCGTCGCCGACCAGCACCATCCGGCCACGGCTCCAGGTCGGGACCGACGGCACGTCCTCCAGCGCGCCGGTCATGACGAGGTCGGATGGCTCGGTGCGGCGCAGGAACTCCAGCGCCGGCGAGCGGTCAGCGGCGAACGCCTCTCGCAGGCGCCGCAACCACTCCCGCGCTCCGACGGCCCTGACCTGCGCCATCGTCATCGGCTCCCGCCACGGCAGGTTCGCGAACCAGCCACCGGAGGAGTCGTCGTTGACCTGGTAGCCGAGGAACGCCCGCTTGCCGAACATCAGGTACATCCGGCCGCCGGTCGGTGGCACGCCCGCGTCCGGCAGCCAGCCGCCGAAGCCGAGCAGCCCGGTGTACCGCGGCTCCGGGGCGTTCGGGTCGATCAGCTTGCGCACCGTCGACCGGATGCCGTCGGCGCCGATCAAGACGTCGGCGGTGGCGCTCGTGCCGTCGATGAACGTCGCCGTCACACCGTCGCCGTCGTCGCGGGCGGTTCGCAGGCGCTTGCCGTGTTCGATCCGGACGCCCCGATTGGCGGCCTCGCCGTAGAGCACCCGGTACAGGTCCGCCCGCCAGACGAACTGCATCACCGGCAGGTCCGGCGGGCTGGCGAACTCGCCGAGCCGCTTGCCCGTCCAGCTCTGCATCACCATCGACCGCATCGGGGTCCCCCCCCGGCGCACCGCCTCGTCGGCGCCCACGACGGCCAGCGCGTTCAGCCCGTTCGGCGCGATGCTCAGGCCGCCGCCGACCCCGTCGGCCGCGCCCTCGTACGCCTCGTAGACGGTCGCCTCGATGCCGGCCCGCTGCAGCGCCATCGCGGCCACCGGGCCTGCGATCCCGCCGCCTATCACCAGAGCCGTCCTGGTCTTACGCATCACTGCCCTCCCGATCCCTGTCCTTGTGGAACTGCTCCCACGGCCCGCGCCAGCCGGTGTTCGGGTTCTCGATCCGCTCGACGAGCGCCTCGACGAACGCGACCTCGGCGTCCAGCAGCGCAAGGCGGTACTCCTCCTCGACCAGGAACAGCGGCGGCACCCCCGCCGCGATCGACCCGTCGATCAGCTCCCTGATCTGCCTGCGTTGCTCGATCAGCGCCGCCAGCCGGTTGTCGAGCAACCGCACCGCCTCGTCGGGCTGCAGCGCGGCGATCAGCGAAAGAGCCGCCACGAACCCCGGATACTCGTGCTGCGGCACCTCGATCAGCTCCCGCAGCCAGTCCCGCAGCTCCGCCCGTCCCTCGGCGGTCAGCGCGTACACCGTCCGCTCCGGCCGCTGACCCTCGCGCGTGATCTCCTGCTCGGCGATGAACCCGGCCTTCGCCAGCTGCTGCACCACCATGTACAGCGAGCCGTGGTTGAACTTGATGCTCCGCGCGTCCCCGTTGTTGCGCAGTGTCCTGCTCAGCTCGTACGGATGCATCGGCCGCTGCACCAGGTACGACAGCACCGCCAACCCCAGCAGGTTCGACACCTTCCGCTTCGCCATGTCACCACTATCCAGCTCCAACTAGTCAGAGTCAACTATTCATCTCTGGCTGTTTGGCCGAGACTGCGCGGTCGCGTGGCGTGAGAAGAGGGGCGTCAGCTGGTGTAGACGTCGGGGTGGAGGGTGCCGATGAAGGGGAGGTCGCGGTATCGCTCGGCGTAGTCGAGGCCGTAGCCGACGACGAACTCGTTGGGGATGTCGAAGCCGACGTAGCGGACGGGGACGTCGACCTTGACGGCGTCCGGCTTGCGCAGCAGCGCGCACACCTCGAGGGAGGCCGGGTTCCTGGTGGCGAGGTTCTTGAGCAGCCAGGAGAGGGTGAGGCCGGAGTCGATGATGTCCTCGACGATCAGCACCTGACGGCCGGTGATGTCGCGGTCGAGGTCCTTGAGGATGCGCACGACGCCGGAGGACGAGGTGGCCGAGCCGTAGGAGCTGACGGCCATGAACTCGAGCTGCACGGGGATGGGTAAGGCGCGGGCGAGGTCGGTCATGAACATGACGGCGCCCTTGAGCACGCCGATCAGGACGAGGTCGTCGGGCACGGCCGGGTAGTCGCTGGCGATCTTGTCGGCCAGCTCGGCGATCTTCGCGCGGATCTGCTGTTCGGTCACCTGCACGTGGGCGATGTCGCCGGCATACAGCTCCGTGCCAACCACAGCCGGACTACCCCTCTCGGTCGGCCCCTCGTCGGACGACCAGGAGCGTGCCATCGGCGCGGTGCGCCACCAAGCCGCCGGGGAGGGCGACGCCGCCCTGCCCGTGCCAGTTTCCTACCAGCGCGTCGACGCTGCGAAGGTGGGGGTCGGACAGTTCGGGCACGCCCGCGGCGAGCAGCCAGGAGCGCAGGGCCCGCCGGCGCACCGCGGGCGAGGCGGCCGCCAGCGCGGCGACGCCGAGGCCCGGGTCTGGCGCGAGGCTGGCGCCGGTCAACAGGCCGGCGGCGAGGGTGTCGAGGGTGTCGCAGTCCTCCCGCAACTGCGCGGCGGTGCGCGCGAGGGACTCGGTGACGCCGCCGGCGAGCACGTCCTCGAGCAGCGGCAGCACCTCGGCCCGCAGCCGGGCCCGCCGGAAGCGGGGATCGTGGTTGTGCGGGTCGTCCCAGGTCGTGAGGCCGAGATCAGCGCAGGCCTGGACGGTGACGGCGCGCCGCACGCCGAGCAGCGGTCGGGCCCACGGTGGGTCGAGCTCGCGCATACCGGCGATCGAGCGCGGCCCGGAGCCCCGGCCAAGGCCGAGCAACACGGTCTCGGCCTGGTCGTCCATCGTGTGGCCGAGGAGCACGAGCGCGTCCGGGTGCGGCCTGGCGGCCCGCAGCGCGGCGTAGCGGGCGTCACGGGCGGCGGCCTCGACGTTGCGCGCACCGTCGACGAAGACCCGTAGGACGCGGGCCGACGCGCAGCCGACGTCGATCAGCAGCGACGCGGCCCGCGAGGCCACCTCGACCGAGCCGGGCTGCAGGCCGTGGTCAACCACGAGACCGTGCACCACGAGCGGGCGGAACTGTCCATAGTGGACGGTCGCGGCGGCGAGGGCGAGCGAGTCGGCACCGCCGGAGCAGGCGACCGCGACGCCGCCGGCGGCGGGGGCGCTGGGGAGCGCACTGTCGAGGAACCGGCGCACGGCCGTGCGTACCGCCTGTACGGCACCCGAAACCTTCGGCGGCGCCGAGGTCACGGCGACACCCGGCGCAACCAGGTGGCCGGGTCGTCGATCTCGGACCTGGTCGGCAACGTCTGCGCCGACGTCCAGACGGCGTTGAACCCGTCCATCCCGACCGCGTCGACGACGTGCCGGGTGAACGCCGAACCCTTGGTGTACTGCCTGACCTTGGCGTCGACGCCGAGCAGCGCGCGCAGCAGGCGGTCGAGCAGGCCGCCGCCCCGGCGGCGCGCGGTGAACCTGTTCCTGATGGTGGCCACCGACGGCACGACCTGCGGCCCGACGGCGTCCATGACGTGGTCGGCGTGGCCTTCGAGCAGGGTGGCCAGAGCCAGCAGCTTGTCCAGCGCCTGGCGCTGCTGCGGGGACTGCAGGTAGGCGACGAGGCCGCCGGGTTCGCCGTCGGCGGAGCCGCGCCTGGCCGCCCGCAGCGCGTCCGGCAGCCGCTCCGCCAGGCTGTTCGCCGTACTGTCCATTGTGGACAGGAAGTCGCCGACGAGGCCGGCGAAGTGGTCGCGCAGCCAGGGCACCGCGGTGAACTGCAGCCGGTGCGTCGCCTCGTGCAGGCACACCCAGAGCCGGAAGTCCTCGGCGGGCACGTCGAGCGCGCGCTGTACGGCGACCACGTTGGGGGCGACCAGAAGCAGCCTGCCCTCGCCGCCCTCGTCGCCGTAGGGGTCGTACTGGCCGAGCACCCGGGAGCCCAGGTAGCCGAGGGCCAGCCCGGCCTGCAGCCCGGCCGCGCCTGCGGCGAACCGGCGACCGGGGCCAGGCGGCACGCTTGCGCCGAGCGCCCCGGAGGTCAGCGCCTGCAGCCCGTCGGTCGCCGAGTCGACCCAGCCGGCCCGGTCCACGACCTTGCCCGGCCGGATCGGCAGCCCGTCGCCGAGCCCGGTCACCTTGCGCACGTGGCCCTCGGCGGTGATCGCCAGCGCGCGCAGCTGGCGCACGGCCCCGACCGCCTCCTCGACGGCCACGTCCGGTCCGCTGCCGACCAGCCTCTTGGCGACGGTGGCAGCCAGGGCCCAGTCGACGATCGGTCCGGCTCCGCCCTGCTCGTCGGGCTGGCTCGCAGCTTCCATGATGGCCACGCTACCTGGCGTCCGGACCCTCGCCAGCCGGGCCGAATCCGGCTCGGCTCGTTCAGCGGGCCGGGCTCAGCGACAGGCCGGGTTCAGCGACAGGCCGGGTTCAGCGGCAGCCGCAAGTGCGCAGCGTCGCGGCGAGCGCGTCGAGCGCCGGCCGCGCGGTGGCCGAGGCCGAGCCGTTGGACAGGAACGCGAAGACCAGCAGCCGGCCGTCCGCGTCGACCACGGTCCCGGCCAGCGAGTTCACGCTGTCGAGCGTGCCGGTCTTGGCGCGAACGTAGCCGCGGCCGGCCGCCGACGGGCCCGCCGCGTACCGCTCGACGAGGGTGCCGCTGCCGCCGGCCACCGGCAGGGCGTTCACCATGGGCCGAAGCCGCGAGCTGCGGTCGTCGTCGGTGCCGGGGGTGCCGGCCGCGACCAGCAGCGCGGCGAGCCCGGCGGCGGTGACCCGGTTCTGGGCCGACAGCCCGCTGCCGTCGACCGTACGAAGGCCTGCGACGTCGATCCCGTCGGCGGTCAGCACGCCGCGCATGGCCTCGACGGAGCCCGCGAACGACGGCTCGGCCTGACGCGCGATCGCCACCTCGCGGGCGATCGCCTCGGCGAGCACGTTGTCCGACGAGCTGAGCATGGTGGCGACGAGATCGCCCATCGGCGGCGAGCGCACGGCGCCGAGCTCCTGCGCGCCGGCCGGCGCCTTGCCGACCGCGACGTCCGGGGGCGCGCCGAGGCGCCTGGCCAGCTCGGCCGCCGCTGCCAGCGCGGGGCTGCCGGTGCGGGCGGAGTTCGGCTCGGTTGGCACGGCGCGGCCGCCGTCGAGCATGACCGGGACGATCGGCGCGACGAAGCCGGCCGGCACGTCGGCCGGCAGCCAGCCGGGACCGAGCGCGGTGCCGGCGTAGCGGTCCACGTCGACCAGCACCCTCGTGACGCCGGTCGGGCCGGCCGCCTTGACCTGCGCAGCGAGGTCGTCGAGCCGGGCTGCGCCCGGGTACACCGACTCCGAGCCGGCCGGCAGCGCGGACAACGTCGGGTCCCCACCGCCGACGAGCACCACGGTGCCCGCTGCATCGCCGGCGACCACCTTCGTCTCGAGCTGGGCGCCGTGGTCCAGCGCGAGCAGCGCCGCCGCGGCTGTGACCAGCTTCGCGGTCGAGCCTGGGACGAGCTCGCGGTCCGGACCGCGCGACCACAGCACGGTGCCGGTGGCGGCGTCGACGACCTGGCCGCTCAGCTCACCGAGCGCAGGCGAGGCGGCTGGCTGGCCGAGCGCGGCGGCAACCCCGTCAGGGGTCGGTGCAGGGGCCTGTCCGTCGACCGGGGGCAGGCCGAGGGCCGGGGTGACCGGCTCGGGCGGCGGCGCGGTCGGCACAGGCGGCGGCGGGTCGGCGTCGAAGCGCTCCAGCACGGCCGGCCCACCGATGGCCACGCCGGTGCCGAGCCCGGCGGCCACCACCAGCGCGAGCGCGACGGCAAGCACCCTGCCGCCAATGCTGCGCGGCAGGCGCAGGGTCCGCCCGATCCGTCTTGCCAACCGCCTCGCCCCTCGCTACCAGCGCCGGTGGTCCACACTAGTGCCGTGGAGTTCGACGTCACGATCGAGATCCCCAAGGGCGAGCGCAACAAGTACGAGCTCGACCACGAGACCGGTCGGATCCGGCTGGACCGGACGCTGTTCACCGCCACGCAGTATCCGGCCGACTACGGCTTCGTCGAGGACACCCTCGGTGAGGACGGCGACCCGCTGGACGCGCTCGTCCTGGTGCTGGTGCCGACGTTCCCCGGCTGCCTGATCCGGTGCCGGGCGATCGGCATGTACCGGATGCGTGACGAGAAGGGCGGCGACGACAAGGTCATGTGCGTGCCGGCGTCGGACCCGCGAATGGAGCACCTGCGCGACATCCACCACCTGCCCGAATTCGACCGCCTGGAGATCCAGCACTTCTTCGAGGTCTACAAGGACCTGGAGCCGGGCAAGAGCGTCGAGGGCGCGACCTGGGTCGGCCGGGCCGCCGCCGAGGACGAGATCCGGGCCTCCTGGGCGCGCGCCAAGCAGACCCAGACCCACTAGTCGTCTAGTCGCCCAGCCCCCTAGTCGCCGGCGGCGGGCGCTGCCGCGGCCGCGTTGCGGGCGGCGAGCGCGGACTGGTTGGACAGCGGGATCTCCTTGAGGAACAGCAGCAGCACGAAGCCGATCGCGACCACCCCGGCGGCGACCAGGAACACCGCGTCCATCGAGTCCGAGAAGCCGATCAGGAACGGGCGGGCCAGCCGCGGGTCGAGCTCGTTGATGAACGACGAGTCGTCCAGCGACACCCCGGACAACCCGCCGGCGCCGCCGCTGGCCAGCGCGTCCAGCACAGGCTTGTTGGCCGGGTCGGCGAGCACCGCCGGGTCGCGCAGGGCCTGCTGGAACTCCGGCGACGGTGCGATCGCCCGGAACGCTTCGGTGATCTTGCTGGTGACCGTGGAGAACAGCACCGACAGGAACACCGCGGTGCCGATCGTGCCGCCCATCTGCCGGGAGAACGTGGCCGACGACGTAGCGACGCCCATGTCGTGCGCCGACAGCGCGCTCTGCGCGGCGAGCATCAGCGGCTGCATGCAGCCACCGAGGCCGAGCCCGAACAGCGTCATGACCAGTCCGGTCTGCCAGAACGGAGTGTCCACGCCGATGCCGGAGAACAGCAGCAGCCCGATCACCATGAGCGCGGAGCCGATCACCGGGAAGATCTTGTACCGGCCGGTCCGCGAGATGATCTGAGCCGAGATCACCGAGCCGGACATGATCCCGAGCGTCATCGGGATCAGCAGGAGACCGGCCTGGGTCGGCGTGGCGCCCTTGACGATCTGCAGGTACAGCGGAAGCGCGGCGAGAGCGCCGAACATGCCCATGCCCATCACGACGTTGACCGCGTTGGTCACCGAGAACGTCCGGTTGCGGAAGAACCGGAGCGGGATCAGCGCGTCGTCCCCGATACGCCGCTCGGCCAGCACGAACGCGACGAGCCCGACGAGGCCGATCGCGAACATCGACAGCGACCGTACCGAGGTCCAGCCCCAGTTGCGGCCCTGCTCGGCGACCACCAGCAGCGGCACCAGCGCCACGGTCAGGGTGAGCGCGCCGAGCCAGTCGATGCGATGGTCGCGCCGCACATGAGGGAGGTTCAGCACCCTGGTCACCACCAGCAGCGCGATCAACCCGATCGGCACGTTCACCAGGAACACCCAGCGCCAGCCGGCGATGCCGAGGATCTCCTCGCTGCCGGCGAAGAACCCGCCGACGAGCGGGCCGAGCACGCTCGACGTGGCGAACACGGCTATGAAGTAACCCTGGTAGCGGGCCCGCTCACGGGGCGGGACGATGTCGCCGATGATCGCCAGCACGAGCGAGAAGAGGCCACCGGCACCGAGCCCTTGCACCGCGCGGAACACCGCGAGCTCGAACATCGAGTCGGCCATACCGCACAGCGCGGAGCCGACCAGGAACACCGACATCGCGATCAGGATCAGCGGCCGGCGTCCGTAGAGATCAGACAACTTGCCGTAGAGCGGGGTCGTGATCGTGGCCGTGATCAGGTACGCGGTCGTCGCCCAGGCCTGCTGCGACAGCCCGTTCAGGTCGTCGGCGATGGTCCGGATCGCGGTGGCGACGATCGTCTGGTCGAGCGCGGCGAGCAACATCGCCATCATCAGCCCGGCCAGGATCGTCATGATCTGGCGGTGGGTGAGCTCGCCGGCTCGGTCGGCTGCTGCCGGGGCAGCGGTACTCATGCGGACTCCTGTCCAGCTTGGTGCAGTCGGTGGTGCTCGAAGGCGGTGTTGAAGCGGTCGAGCAGCGCGGTCAGCTGCTCCCGGTCGGCCGGCGACCAGTCGGCGACGAGCGCCGCGACGCGCTGGTTGCGCTGCTCGCGGGCCCTCACGAGGCATGCGCGGCCGCGCTCGGTGGCGGCGAGCAGGGTGGCCCGGCCGTCGCCAGGGTCGGCCTGCCGCTCGACGAGGCCGAGCCGGACCAGCTGGTTGACCTGGCGGCTGACCGTCGAGGCGTCGGTGTACACCGCCTCTGCCAGCGCCGTGGTCCGGCGCGGGCCGCAGTCCACGAGTTGGGCGAGCAGGCCGAACGTGGCCCGCTCCAGGTGCTCGCTCGGATTCGCGGCGGCTGCCTGCGCCTTGGTCCGCTCCACGAGCCTGACCAGCCGGAACAGCTGCGCCGCGAGCCGCTCCGCCGCCTCGAGATCATGCACCGCGAGATTCCTTACTTGCGCTCAACAATTAGTTGCTTAGTACAAGCATGCATCGTCGCCTGTGCTCAGGCAAGCGGATTACAACGTGATCTGATCTACTCCGCGCCGCGGTTGCGGCCGGTGTACGGAGGCGAGAACACCACCAGCACCGTGAGGTCGGCGCTGATGTCGACGAACCGGTGCGCCTCGCCCGCCGGCACGTACAGCGTGCTGCCGGCGGCCACGTCGACCCGCTGGCCACCGGCCTCGAAGGCCCCGGCGCCGGACAGCACGACGTACACCTCGTCGGACGGGTGCGGCTGCTGGTCGTCGAGCCCGCCGGCCGGGATGCAGTAGGTGCCCACGCTCATCGCCGGCACGCTCAGGTGCTCGACGTAGTAGTTGGCGAAACCCGCCGGCACGTCGAACTCGCCGGCCCCGCCCAGTTGCCGCACGACCCGCACCTTACCGGCGCGGGCTGACAGCACTGTCAGCCGGCGGCCGCTAACGTCGGACCATGGTCCGCTACATCCGACCGTCCTGGGTGATCACCAACGTGGCCAACCCACTGGCCAGGCGGTTCGGCCCGGTGACGACGCTCACCGTGCGCACCCGAACCACCGGCAGGGACCAACGCCTGCCGGTCAATGTGCTGGACTCCGGCGGGCGCCGGTACCTGGTCTCGGTGCGCGGCGAGGCCGAATGGGTTCGCAACCTGCGCGCGGCCGGCACCTGCGAGCTGCGCCGGCGCGGCTGGGTGCAGCGGTTCACCGTCTCCGAGGTGCCGGCCACAGAGCGGCCACCGCTGATCGCCCAGTACCGCTTCCGCTGGGACTCCCAGGTCAAGCGCTTCTTCGACCAGCTCCCCGACCCGGCAGACCACCCCGTGTTCGAGCTCCACCCCTGACCACCCCGAGCCCCCTGAGCCCCCCGAGCCACCCTGGAGCCACTGAGCCACCCCGAGCCACCGCGCACTTGGGGAGCTTTAGTTCCAGTTGTGGAACTAAAGCTCCCCAAGTGCGGTCGAGTGGGTTGGTGCGGTCGAGTGGTCAGGTGCGGCCGGTCGGCTGGGGCCAGGGCGGCGGGGTGAGGGAGATGAAGCCCTGGTCGGCAGGGAAGCTGGTCGGGCGCACGCCGGTGCGGACCCAGTCGTCGAGCGCGGTCACCGCGGTCACATGCTGCTGGATGGTGAAGTTGCAGTGGCCGACGCCGCTGGTCCAGGCGTTGGCCAGCAACTCGGGCCGGCGCACGGTGTCGTTGTAGACGCTGATGTGGGCCGGCGGGACGAGCGCGTCGACGCTGGTGCCGAGCGTGAGCACCGGGTCCTTGATGTTGCCGGAGTACTCGGAGTAGCGCTCGACGTAGCGCCGGGCGTGCTCGTCGGCCGCCACCCGGTTGGACATCATGTCGACGATCCAGGCGTCGGCGGCCGGTCCGGTCACGCCGAGGGCGGCCAGGTAGGCGCGGTCGGTGGTGGACAGCGTGTAGGTGTGGTCGGCGTTCTGCACGACCGACCCACCGGCGCGGCGCTCGAGCTCTGCGCGACCCTCGGTGGCGAAGAACCAGATGGAGAACGGCCACTCCGGCCCGGCCGGACCGCCGGCGACCAGCCGCATGAACTCGAACCTTCCGAACCCGCCTGGCGCGCTGATCTGCGCGATGAGCGTCGGCAGAACCTCGGTCTCGAAGTCGAGGTCGTCGCGGACGTCGGCCGGGGTCCCCCACGCGGCCGGCCAGCCGAACACCGCGTCGTAGGCGGACGAGATCGCCATCGTGGCGTCGTAGGCGAGCGGCGCCCCGGCACCGACGGCGCAGCCCGCGAGCGCGCCGTCATAGGTCGACCTGAGGTCCTCGATCGAGTCGAACGTGATCACCGAGCCCATCGAGAACCCGGCCAGCAGGGTCCGTTGCGGCTTGGCGACGACGTGGCGGAAGTGCTGGGCCAGCGCCTTCATGTCGTCGATGCCCTCGCGCACGGCCCAGCCGTTCACCGAGTACGCCGAGCCGGCGATCGCGAAGCCCGCGTCGAGCATGGCCTGCTCGCCGGCATCGTTGAGGTACGCCGAGACGCTGCGGTCGTCGACCTCGCCGGGGTGGTCGGCGCGGTCCCGGTAGCCGTGCGCATACAGCACGAGCGTGCCGTTCCAGTCGGCCGGCACCCTGATCTCGTACGGCGCCCCACCCAGCTCCCCGACCAGGTCGACCGGACCCGGCGACCCGGGCTGCGGGGCGGCCTCGGCCAGCGGGGCGGGCACGGCCAGCGCCGCGGCGGTCATGAACACAACAAGGACCCGCTTCATCTGCGCCGCTCCTTTGCGCCGTCTTGCCGTAGGGGTGTTGCGTATCACGGTCCGGCGTGCGGCGCGAGTCGCAATTTCGATCCCACTAGGGTCGCCACATGCCGACGATCTCGCCCTTTGGAACGTGGACCTCACCGATCACCGCGGCGCACGCAGCCGCAGGCGGCGGTGGCGCGGCCTGGGTCGAGGCCCACGACGGGCAGGTGTGGTGGTCTCTCGGCCTGCCGGAGGAGGGCGGCCGGGTCACGATCATGCGTGGCGCCGGGGAACGGATGCTGCCGGCACCGTGGAACGCGCGCAACCGGGTGCACGAGTACGGCGGCCGGCCGTTCGGGCTGTTCGGCGACACGCTGGTGTTCACCAACTGGGATGACCAGCGGCTGTACGCCATGCGAACCGGCAGCACACCCGTGCCGATCACCCCGGCCCCGCAGCGCCAGCACGGACTCCGCTACGCCGTGCCGTCGCCCGGGACGCCGGCCGGCGGCGAGGTGTGGTGCATCCGGGAGACGATCACCGGTGACCGCCCGGTCGACCTGCACCGCGACCTGGTCGCCGTGCCGCTCGACGGCAGCGCGGCCACCGAACCCGGCGCGGTGCGGGTGCTGGCGGCCAGCCACCGCTTCCTCACCGAGCCGAAGGTCAGTCCGGACGGCGCGCACGTCGCCTGGCTCGGCTGGGACCACCCCGCGATGCCGTGGGACGGCACCGAGCTGTGCGTCGCGGCGGTGCGGCCGGACGGCTCGCTCGAACCGCACCGGGTGCTCGCCGGCGGGCCGGCCGAGGCGGTGTGCCAGGTCGAGTGGGACGGGCCGGGCAGCCTGCTCGCGCTGACCGACCCGGATGGCTGGTGGAACCTGCACCGGATCACCCTCGACGGCCACGCCGCCAACCTCGCCCCGGTCGAGTCCGAGCTCGGCGGCGCACTGTGGAAGCTCGGCTGCCGCTGGTTCGCCCCGCTCGGCGGCGGCCGGCACGCGGTGCTCGATGCGGGCCGGCTGGCCGTGCTGGACGAGGCGTCGGGCCTGCTGCAGAGCGTCGACACCGAGCTGACGGCGTGGGGCGCCTCGCTGACGGCGCTGGGCGACGGCCGCGTGGCCGGCCCCGCCGGCGGGCCCCGGCACGAGGTGGCGGTCGTGGTCGCGGACCTGTCCGGGCCGAAGCTCACTGAGCTCACTGAGCTCACTGCGCTGACTGTGCTCAGCCCGCAGCCGGCGTCCCTGCCCGACCAGGCCTACCTGCCGGTGCCGCAGGCGCGGACGTTCCCCGGCGCTGACGGCACCGCGATCCCGGCGCTGGTCTACCCGCCGACGAACCCGGACTTCACGGCGCCGCCTGGCGAGCTGCCGCCGTACATCGTGCACGTGCACGGCGGGCCGACGAGCCACGTCGACACCGAGCTCGACCTGGAGATCGCCTACTTCACCAGCCGCGGCTTCGGCGTGGTGATGCCGAACTACGGCGGCTCGACCGGCCACGGCCGGGCGTTCCGGGAGCGGTTGGCCGGCCGCTGGGGAGTGGTCGACGTCGAGGACTGCGCCGTGGTCGCGCTCGCGCTGGCGGGCGCAGAACGTGCCGCCGACCCGGAAGGCGCCGAATGTGCCGCCGACCCGGAGCGGCTGCTGATCCGCGGCGGCAGCGCCGGCGGCTGGACCGGCGCCGCATCGCTGGTGTTCACCAACACCTACCGCGCCGGCACCGTGATGTACCCGATCCTGGACCTGATGGCCTGGACCGAGGACGGCGGCGAGACCCACGACTTCGAGGCGCACTACCTAAACGGGCTGGTCGGGCCGCTGCCGGACGCCCGCCAGCTCTACTACGACCGGTCGCCGATCCACCACCTCGACCTGCTGTCCTCGCCGATGCTGCTGCTGCAGGGCCTCGACGACCAGATCTGCCCGCCGGTGCAGGCCAAGCGGCTGGCCGACGCGCTCGCCGGCAGCGGCATCCCGCACGCGTACCTGGCGTTCGAGGGCGAGCAGCACGGTTTCCGCAAGGCCACCACGATCGAGGCGGCGCTGACCGCCGAGCTGTCGTTCTACGGGCAGGTGCTCGGCTTCGAGCCGCCCGGTGTGCCGCCGCTCCAGCTGTCGTGCTGAACCGGCGGGTGTGGCCGCCGCGGCCGCGGCCCGGGGGCCCGGGGGGGGGGGTGGCCCCCCGCGGCCCCCCCGGCCCCGCACCGCTGGGCGCCCGGCGGCGCCCCCTCGCCTCCGTGGGGCCTGGCGGCCGCCCCTGCGGGCGCCGCCCGCGGCCCCAGCCCCGCCCGGGCCAACGCGCCCTGCCTCA
>OFHL01000020.1_pt1 | contig 13242 bp, 11 predicted proteins | sample 1522011 | NCBI WGS metagenome assembly OFHL01 (sample SAMEA2464836, study PRJEB22497) | soil metagenome | biome: Grassland; feature: Farmland; material: Clay | place: Australia | collected 2013-02-01 | depth 0.65 m | reverse complement strand
TCGACGTGCCGCGCCATGGCGGCGTCCAGCTCATCGCAGAGCCCCAACGAGTCGTCGATGATGACCGACCGCAGGTGGTCCAGGCCACCGTCGAGCCCCTCCAGCCACGACGCCGTTCGCTGCAGCCGGTCGGCGGTGCGGATGTAGAACATCAGGAACCGGTCGATCGTGCGCACCAGATCCTCGGTGGACATATCGGCGGCGAGCAGGTCGGCGTGGCGACGCTTGAACCCGCCGGTGCCGCCGTATCGGAGCCAGACCAGCAGCGGTCCGGTGACGATGAGCAGTCCGAGCCCCGCGCCCCCGACCGTCGACAGGCCCTTCATGATCTGCAGCAGCAATGGCCGGGCTTCCGGCGCGGCGCTCGGCAGCCGGCTCATCGTCGGCGACATTGCCGACGTCGCCGGCGTCCGTCGCGCCATTCGTGACAGCGGCGCAACGGCCGTGATGCATTTCGCGGCATGGCTGTCGGTCGCCGACTCGGTCGCCGATCCGATCGGCTACTACCGCAACAATGTCACGGGAACGCTCGGCACGCTGGAGGCGATGGCGGCGGAGGGGGGGCCGAAGCCCTTCCGCGTGGTGGGGGAGGAGTGGGCCCTGCACCCCAACGTCCCCGCCCTCTACGGGCTGTGGCTCGTGCGTGGCAACGATCCCGCCCGCCCGGCTGCCCCGGCCAGCTCGACAGTGTCGATCGCCTTCCGCGTCGCCGCCCAGGTGGACACCCGCACGATCATCGACGGCATCGGCGCGACCGAGATGATCCACATCTTCATTTCCGCGAAGGGCGACGACATCCGTCCCGGCGCGACCGGCAAGCCGCTGCCCGGCTACGAGGCGTGCGTACTCGACGACCAGGGCCGCCCGGTGCGCGGCACCCGAAACGCACAGGTCAGGGTCGAGTTCGAGATCAGCCTGATGCCGTTCGAGGACGGTGGCTGGATCTGGTTCGACCTGTTCACCGACGACGCCACGCTAGAGGTCGTCGAGGGCGCCTGGCTCGCCGACCAGGACCTTCCGCGGCAGCGGCTCGCGATCGGCACCACCACGTTCAACCGGGTCGACGACTGCGTCGCCTCGCTGCTCGCGCTCGGCGAGGACCCGGCTGTGCTCGACATTCTCAGCAAGGTCTACGTCGCCGACCAGGGCACCCAGAAGATCTCCGGGCACCCGCGCTTCGCCGAGGCCGCCGCGGTGCTCGGCGACCGGCTGCGCGTCATCGAGCAGGACAACCTCGGCGGCTCCGGCGGGTTCACCAGGGCGCTGTACGAATCGCTGGAGCTCACCGGCCCGGACGCTGTCGACCAGATCCTGCTGCTCGACGACGACATCGTGCTCGAGCCGGACAGCATCCTGCGGGCCAGCTCGTTCGCCAGAGCAGCCGCGGCGCCGGTCGTCGTCGGCAGTCACATGCTCAACCTGCAGGCCAGGGCGCGGCTGCACAGCATGGGCGAGGTCGTCGACCTGGCCACCTGCTACTGGCGCCCGGCGCCGGACGCCGTGGTGAACCACGACTTCGGGCGAATCTCCCTGCGCAAGGGCAGGCGCTTGCACAAGCGCGTCAACGTCACCTACAACGGGTGGTGGATGTGCCTGTTCCCGCGCGAGGTGGTGCAGAAGACCGGCCTGCCGCTGCCGCTGTTCATCAAGTGGGACGACGCCGAGTACTCGCTGCGTGCGCTGGCCAACGGGTTCCCGACGGTCAGCCTGCCCGGCTCGGCGGTGTGGCACATGCCGTGGACCGACAAGAACGACGCGACCGACTGGACGGCGTACTTCCACCTGCGCAACCGGCTGATCATGGCGGCCCTGCACAGCCCGTACGACGTGCGCAAGTACCTGCTCCGCAACGGGCTGCGCATCGCGATCAGGCGGCTGCTGTCGATGGAGTACTCGACGGTTGCCATCGAGCAGAAGGCGATCGAGGACTTCCTCGCCGGGCCGCAGCACCTGTTCGACCTGCTCGGCAAGGGTCTCGCCGAGGTGCAGCAGATCCGCCGCGACTACCCGGACGCGCAGATCCTGGCCTCGGCCCGCGAGTTCCCGCCGCCGACCTTCGACATGGTGCGCGCCGAGCGGATGCTCAAGCCCCCGGTGAAACCGGTGATCATCGCGGCCCGCGCCTCCAAGGCTCTGGTGCACAACCTGAGCAAGCCGGACCCGGCCGCCGGCAACCGCCCGCAGGTCAACGTGCCGGCGCGCAGCGCGCTGTGGTTCCTGCTCGGCAACCTCGACAGCGCCACGGTGTCCAACGCGGACGGCAGCGGCGTGGCGTTCCGCCGCCGCGACCCGAAAGCGTTCCGGGAGCTGTCAAAGCGGGTCGTGCGCAACTACCGCCGGCTCATGCGGCGGTGGCCGGCGCTTCGCGAGGAATACCGCGCCGCGGTTCCGGAATTGACCTCCGTCGAGTCCTGGCGGCGGATCTTCGAGAAATGAGGATCGCCGACCATTGGTATCGAGGTGACCGGTCGCAGGCTCGGTGCCGTGTAGGAGGTTCTGCCCGACCGGGTGCCCGACCAACGGCGGATAGACCCGCGCAGGGCTGCGAGCCGGGCCACGACTACCCTGAACCGTCGTGAGCTTTTCCGAATACGACCTCGTAGTCGTCGGCTCGGGCTTCTTCGGACTGACCGTCGCCGAGCGCGCCGCCACCCAGCTCGACAAGCGGGTACTGGTCATCGACCGCCGCGACCACATCGGTGGCAACGCCTTCTCCGCGCCCGACCCGGACACCGGGATCGAGGTGCACGTCTACGGCGCGCACCTGTTCCACACCTCGAACAAGCGGGTCTGGGACTACGTCAACCAGTTCACCGGCTTCACCGGGTACCAGCACCGGGTCTTCACGACCTACCAGGGCCGCGTCTACCAGATGCCGATCAACCTCGGCACCATCTGCGAGTACTTCGGCAAGCACCTCACCCCGGACCAGGCCAGGGCACTCGTCGCCGAGCAGGCCGCCGAGATCGACACCGAGCGCGCCGAGAACCTCGAGGAGAAGGCGATCTCGCTGATCGGTCGCCCGCTGTACGAGGCGTTCATCCGCGGCTACACCGCCAAGCAGTGGCAGACCGACCCGAAGGAGCTGCCCGCCGCGATCATCACCCGGCTGCCGGTGCGGTACACGTTCAACAACCGGTACTTCAACGACACCTTCGAGGGCCTGCCCGTCGACGGGTACACCGCGTGGCTCGAGCGGATGGCCGACCACCCGAACATCCAGGTCCAGCTCGACGTCGACTACTTCGACATGCGCAACGACATCCCGCCGGGCGTGCCCACCGTCTACACCGGACCGCTGGACCGCTACTTCGACTACTGCGAGGGCGAGCTGGGCTGGCGGACCCTCGACTTCGAGCGCGAGGTGCTCGGCACCGGCGACTTCCAAGGCACCAGCGTCATGAACTACGCCGACGAGGACGTGCCCTTCACCCGCATCCACGAGTTCCGCCACTTCCACCCCGAGCGGGACTACCGGCAGGACAAGACCGTGATCTTCCGCGAGTACTCGCGGTTCGCCAAGAGCGGCGACGAGCCCTACTCCCCGATCAACACCGCCGACGACCGCGCCAAGCTCGAGCAGTACCGCCAGCTCGCCCGCCTCGAGGCCCGCGAGCGCAACGTCCTGTTCGGCGGCCGCCTCGGCACCTACAAGTACCTCGACATGCACATGGCGATCGGCTCGGCGCTCAGCACGTTCGACAACAAGATCGCCCCGCACTTCACCGACCGCCGCCCCCTTGACGGCTCGCTGGACTGACTCGCTCGGCAAGGCGGTCCGCATGGCGCTGGACGAGTAGGTCAGGGGCGGTAGGCGTAGAGGTCGGCGTTGGCCTTGTCGGGGTTGCCGCGCATCATCAGCCTGATCATGGTGTCGCGGAAGGCGACGCCGAGCGGGTTGGACAGGTGGCCGAGCCGGCCGAGCATGCGGGACATGCTGGCGTACTTGTTGGCCCGCGTGACCCGGAAGCGCTCGTACTCGGTGAACGCCTCCGGCAGCGAGGCGGCCTGCGCGAGCTGGTCGGCCAGGCACGCGGCGTCCTCGAGGGCCATGTTGGCGCCCTGCCCGAGCATCGGGCTCATCGGGTGGGCGGCGTCGCCGAGCAGGACGACGCGGCCGGCCGACCAGCGGCGCAGCGGTGGCCGGTCGTGGATGTCGGTGACCAGGAAGTCGTCCGGGTCACAGGAGTCGATCATGGCTGGCACCGGGTCGTGCCACGACCCGAGCAGCTCGCGCAGGTCGGCGCGGGCGGTGTCGAGCGTCTTGGCCGGCCACGAGCCCTCTGGTGCCTTGACCGTGGCGACCCAGTAGAGGCGCTCCTCGGAGACCGGGGAGCAGAAGAACTGGACGCCGCGGCCACCGGAGATGAAGCCCTCCGGGTGCACGCTCGGCCTCGGTGCGCTGCCGCGCACCGAGGTGAAGCCGCTGTAGCGCGGTGGCCGGGTGGCACCGCGCTCCGCTCGCTCGACGACCGCGCGGACGACGGATCGCACGCCATCGGCGCCGGCCAGCACGGCGCCGGTGACGCTTCGGCCGTCGGAGAGTTCGACGGTGACCCCGGACGCGTCCTGCGTGACGCCGGTGACGGCGGTGCCGTGGTGAACGCCGAGGCGGCCCGTGCCGGCCCCGGCCTCCGGCAGGTCCCCGGTGACCGTGGCCGTGAGCAGCCGGTGCAGGTCGGCCCTCATGATCGCGACGAGCGGTGCGCCCCAGTTGCCCACCATGTCGCCGAAGGGCTGGGCGGCCAGCTGCTTGCCGCCCGACGTGAGCATCAGCGCACGCGAGCCGGGATTGCTGGGCCGGCCGGTCTTGCGCAGCTCCGCACCGAGGGCGGGACTGATGTGGTCGAGCGCCTTCACGCCGTTCGGGGACAACACGATCCCCGAACCGGTCAACCCGAACCCGTCGGTGCGCTCGAAGACCTCGGCATCGAGGCCGTGCCGGCGCAGACCGAGCCCGAGAGCAAGGCCGGCCAGCCCGCCTCCGGCGATGATGACCTTCAGTGGACGCAATGTCGTCTCCAGGCCGTTTCCAGGTCGTTCCAGGTCGTTCCAGGTCGTCGAGCGTCGACGTGGGTGCGGGGCACAGTAGACCGTGCCGTGTCGGGTACCGTCGGGCGGCCGAAACCCTGAGCTTGGAGCCTTGCCGATGACGTCGATCCGGGCAGTCGTGCCGGACGAGACCGCGGCGCTGGTCGCCGTGCAGCGCACGATCGCCCGACCGGCGGTCGTGACCGGAGCGCGGGCGCTGTCGCATTTCGGCGAGCACGCGGGCGGCTGGCTGGCGATCGGTGCGATCGGCGCGCTCCTCGACCGGCAGCGCCGGGCCGACTGGCTGGCCGCGGCTGCCGGGGTCGCCGCGGCACACGGCGCGTCGGTCGCGGTAAAGCGCGTGGTCCGGCGGCGCCGGCCGGAGCACCCCGACGTGCGGGTGCTCGTCGGCACCCCGAGCCGGCTTTCGTTCCCGTCGGCGCACGCGACGTCCACGACGGCCGCGGCGGTTCTGTACGGCGCCCTGCTCCATCGCCGCCTGGTGCCGGTGCTGGTGCCGCCGATGCTCGCGTCGCGGCTGGTGCTCGGCGTCCACTACCCGAGCGACGTGCTGGCCGGCTCGGTGCTCGGCGCCGCGGTGGGCGTGGCCGTGCGGCGCCGGCTGCGACGGCCCGACCGGGCCCGGCGATGACCCTCACCGAGAACGCGACCACCGTGCCGGCCAGGGGCAACCAGCTGACCTGGCTGGTTCGTGCGGTCCGGCCCCGCCAGTGGGTCAAGAACGTGCTGGTCCTGGCGGCCCCGATCGCGGCAGGCGTGATCGGAGCGCCGGACGTGCTGGTCGCGTCCGCGGTCGCGTTCGTGGCGTTCTCCCTGGCGGCCTCCGGCGTCTACCTGATCAACGACGTTCGGGACGTGGAGGCCGACCGCGCCCATCCGGTGAAGCGGAACCGGCCGATCGCTGCCGGCCTGGTGCCGCCCGCGCTGGCGATCGGCGTGGCCGTCGTGCTGTTCATCGCGGCGCTCGCGGTGTCGCTGCTGGCCTCGACCCAGCTGCTGGTCGTGGTCGCGGTGTACGTGGCGATCCAGCTCGCCTACTGCCTCGCGCTGAAGAACCAGCCGGTGATCGACATCTGCATCGTGGCGTCGGGCTTCATGATGCGGGCGATCGCCGGCGGTGCGGCGTCCGAGTTGCCGCTGTCGCAGTGGTTCCTGCTGGTGGCGGCGTTCGGGTCGCTGTTCATGGTGGCCGGCAAGCGCTACGCGGAGATCAGGCTCGCCGAGCGGACCGGCGCCAAGATCCGCAAGTCGCTCGAGCGGTACTCGGCTAGCTACCTGCGGTTCGTCTGGACGTTGTCGGCGACCGCGCTGATCATGACGTACGGCCTGTGGGCGTTCGAGATCCGCGAGCTCTCCGGGTCGATCTGGTCGGTCATCTCGATGGTGCCGTTCGTCGTCGCGGTGCTGCGCTACGCGGTCGACATCGACGGCGGAAATGCCGGCGAACCGGAGGACATCGCACTCGCAGACCGGGTGCTGCAGGTCCTTGCTGCCGCATGGGCCGGCTCCATTTTGCTGGCCGTGTACTTGTGAAAGAACTTTCATTGCCGCGACGTCCCCGGCAGGGCTGGTGCTGAGGCACGGCCGCAGCTAAATTCGGATCTTCACTTAGAGTGCCGTCGGGGCCTTACCGCAGTGATGGCGGGAGGAGTGCACACGTGAGCGTTGACGCGCGGCGTGCCGCCGCAGGTTCGAGTGGCGCGCGAGTCGCGTTCGTCCACGGGCAGTCACGAATTGCCAAACTTGTTTACGAATTGCAGCGGGACGCCCGCGAGTCGGTTCTTCGAATCGGCCGGCCGCCGGCCGCGCTGATCTCCGAGTTCGATTCCATGGAACGCGACCTGCTACGGCGCGGCGTGCGGTTCCTTACCCTGCACGACCGGGACTGGTTGCGGCGGTCGGAGCACCTCGACCGGACCGAGACCATGATCGGGCACGGTGAGCAGGTCAGGGTGGCCACCGGCGCCCCTCCGCTGCGGATGCTGCTGGTCGACGACGAGGTGGCCGTCTTGCCGCTGACCACCGGTCACGACGCCCTGCAACTGGCGGTCGTGGTCAAGGGCAGCGTGCTGGTCGCCGCGTTCGGCCAGATCTTCGACGAGCTCTGGCGCACCGCGACCCCGTACGACGAGGTGGCCGTCAAGCCCGGCGAATCCGCTGAACCCGGCGAGGGCACAGCGGTCGACCGGCCGACCGAGCAGGAGTCGTCGATCCTGTCGATGCTGGCGGCCGGGGTCACCGACGACGGCATCGGCCGCCGGCTGGGGATCAGCGCACGCACCGCCCACCGCCGGGTCCGCGAGCTGATGGAGCGGCTCGGCGCGCGCAACCGGTTCCAGGCCGGTGCGCAGGCGGTCAGGCTCGGCTGGCTCTGATCGGGCGCCGCGCGCTCGTTACCATCGGCCGGTGGACTGGCCAGGCGGCGGTCTCGCCGAGTGGCTGCGACGGCGCACTGACGGCGAGCTGATCGCCCTGCTCGGGCGCCGGCCGGACGCGGCCGCCGCGCGATCGTTCGAGGACCTGGCCGACCGGCTGTCCACGCCGTGGTCGGTGCGCAACGCCCTGGACCTCGCCGACGCGGCCATGTTGCAGCTCGTGGAGGTCCTGCAGGCGCTCGGCGACGGGGTGCCCGTCGAGCGGCTGGAACGTCTGCTGGGCCGGCCACCCGGTCCAGCGCTGGAGCGCCTGGTCGAACTCGGCCTCGTCTGGCCGGACGACGCCAGCCTGCGCCTGACCGCCCCGCTGGCCGAGCTGACCGAGAGCCCGCTCGGCCTCGGCGCCCCGGTCGGCGAGCTGCTGCCCGCGCTGACCGTCGAGCAGCTCAAGACGATCGCCGCCGGCTACGGCGACCGCACCCAGCGGCGCAAGGCCGACCTGGTCGAACTGCTCGCCGGCGTGCTGACCGACCAGGAACGGGTGCGCAAGGTGCTCGCCGAGCTGCCCCCGCCGCTCGCGGAGCTGGCCGCCCGGCTCGCCTGGGAGGGGCCGTACGTCCACGGCTCGCTCGTCACGACGGCGCTGCGCGGCCCAGCGGCCGACAACGGTCCCGCCGCCCTGATCCGGCTCGGCTGGGTGCTGCCGGTCGGCTGGGACGCCGGCCAGATGCCGCTGGAGGTCGCGCTCGCGGTCCGCGGGCCCGACTACCGCCCGCCACTTGACGCAGCGCCGCCGCTCGTCGCCGCCAGCCAAGTGCACGGCGCGCACCTCACCGCCGGCTCGCGAAGCGCCGCACTGTCCACAGTGGACGGTGCGCGGCGGCTGGTCGAGCACATGGGCCGCAGCCCGCTCGCCACCGTGCAGGCCGGTGGGGTCGGTTCGCGCGAGCTGGGCAAGGCGGCCAAGGCGATCGGCGCAGGCGAACCCGAGCTTCGGCTGTGGCTGGAGACGCTGGCCGGCGCGGGCCTCGTCGCCGTGCATTCCGGGCGCGCGATGCCAACCACCGCGGCCGACGCCTGGCTGGCGGCCGAGCCGGCCGATGCCCTGGTCACGCTGCTGCGGGCGTGGTGGACGCTGGACCGGCTGCCCGTGCACTTCCGCGACGACAGCGACAAGGCACTGCCCGCGCTCGGCTGGGGCACGCCGCTGGCGGTCCCGCTGCGCCACGACCTGCTGCGCACCCTCGACGAGCTGGGCCACGAGCGCGGCTTCTGCGACGTCGAGGCGGTCACCGAGCACCTGGTGTGGCTTCGACCGGGCCTGCTCGGCGACGTGGCACGCGCCCGGCCGCTCGTGGCCGCCGCGCTCACCGAGGGGGAACTGCTCGGCGCCGTCGCCGTGCAGGCGCTCACCCCGCTCGGCAGGGCGCTTCGTGCCGGCTCCCTCGGCACCGGCGAGCTTCGTGCGGCGGCAGCCGCGCTGCTGCCCGCCCCGGCCACCAGCGCCACGTTCCTGCCCGACCTGACCGCGCTGGTGTCCGGTGCCCCGGCCGCCGGGCTCGCCGCCCTGCTCGACTCCGCTGCCGACGCCGAGTCCCGCGACGCCGCCTCGACCTGGCGGTTCACCCCGGCCAGCGTGCGCAGGGCCTTCGACGCCGGCCGCACCGCCGAGCAGCTGCTCACCGAGCTGTCCGCCGCCGCCGACCGCCCGCTGCCGCAGCCGCTGACCTATCTGGTCCGAGACGTCGCCCGCCGGCACGGCCGGCTGCGCGTCACCGCCGTCGGCTGCTGCGTCGTGGCCGACGACCCGGCGCTCGCCGCCGAGATCGCCAGCCACCGCCAGCTCGCCGGCCTAGGCCTGCGCCTGCTCGCAGACACCGTGCTGGCCAGCACCGAACCCGCCACCACGGTCCTGCCGGCCCTGCGCGACGCCGGCTACGCCCCCGTCAAGCAGGACGCCGGCGGCGTCACCCTGGTCGAACGCCCCCGCCCCCGCCGCGCTCCGGCCCGCACCGCGCCGCCCGCCGTCGAGCCACCCGACCCGGCCGACATCGTCCAGCGCCTGCGTAGCGCACCACCACGCCCGGCCGGCGCCGGCCACTCCTCGGTCCACGACGACGTCGCCATCCACGCCAGCCGCCTCATGCCCGCCGAGCAGCGCCTGCTCGCCGACGCCATCGAGGACCTCGAACCGATCCTCATCGAATACATCAGCACCGGCGGCACCCGATCCACCCGCGTGATCGAACCGCAGTTCCTCATGCCGCCCCTGCTCGTCGCCTGGTGCCAGCTCCGCGACGCCGAACGCCACTTCCTCCTCGGCAGCATCACCGCCGTCGCCCCCACCCCGTGATCATTCGTCCCGGGGGGCCTGGCGGTGGGTCAGATCGGGAGGCGGCGGAAAACGGCGCGGGGGACGTGGCGCAGCGCCGACATGACGAAGCGGAGCGGGGGCGGGGCCCAGACGAGCTCGCGGCGGTGGCGGACGGCGTCTACGACGGTGTCGGCGACCTGGTCGGCGGTGACCGACAGGGGGGCGGGCTTGAGGCCTTCGGTCATCTTGGTGCGGACGAAGCCGGGGCGGACGACGGCGACGTGGACGCCGCTCGGGCGCAGCGCCTCGGTGAGGCCGGTGTAGAAGGCGTCCATGCCGGCCTTGGTGGAGCCGTAGACGAAGTTGGAGCGGCGGGCCCGCTCGCCGGCGACCGAGGACAGGGCGACGAGCGAGCCGTGGCCCTGGGCGGAGAGCCTGCGGGCGAGCAGGACGCCGACGGAGACGGTGGCGGTGTAGTTGACCTCGGCGAGCTCGACCGCGGCATCGACGTCGGTCCAGGCCCGCTCCTGGTCGCCGAGCAGGCCGAACGCGACGACGCAGACGTCGATGTCGCCGCCGGCGAAGGCCTTGTCGACCACCTCGGCGTGGGTGTCGAAGGCGCGGGCGTCGAACGCGACGGTGGACACGTCGCAGCCGAGGTCACGCAGCCGGGCAGACGCGGCGTCCAGCCGGGGCGAGGGCCTGGCGGCCAGCACGACGCGCAGCGGCCGGTCGGCGGCGAACCTGGCGGCCACCGCGAGGCCGATCTCGGAAGTGCCGCCGAGCAGCAGCAGCGATTGCGGGTTGCCAACGGCGTCGATCACAGTGCCAGCCTTCTGGAGAGGTCGGAGGACAAGACGCCCTGCGGGTCGGCGGCGGCGCGGACCTTGCGCCACTCGTCGATGCGCGGGTACATGCGCTGCAGGGTGTCTGCGGACAGGCGCGAGTCCTTGGTCAGGTAGACCCGGCCGCCGGCTTCGAGGACGAGGTCGTCGAGCGAGTCGAGCATGCGGCCGAGGTCCCCGCCGACCGGAAGGTCCAGCGCCAGCGTCCAGCCCGGCTCGGGGAACGACAGCGGCGCGGCGTTGGCCTCGCCGAAGCGCTTGAGCACGGACAGGAACGACACGTGCCCGGACGTGCTGATCCGCTCGAGGGCGCGGCGCATGGCGTCCTCGGCGCCGAACGGCACGACGAACTGGTACTGGACGAAGCCGCGCGGGCCGTAGACGACGTTCCAGTCGGCGATCATGTCGAGCGGGTGGAAGAACGGCGTGACGTGCTGGATCTCGGCGCGGCGATCGTGCGGCGCCTTGCGGTACCACAGCTCGTTGAACGCGCCGACGGTCAGCTTGTTGAGCAGGCCGCTCGGGAACACCGCCGGCGTGCGGCGCAGCACCTGGCGCGGGTCGAAGCGCAGCGGGTCCCGGCGCAGCTTGCGCGGCAGGTCCTCGACACGTGCCGGCCAACCCCTGGTCAGCACGGCGCGACCCATCCTGGCCCCGGTCGCGACGGTGTCGATCCAGGCCACCGAGTACGGGTAGCGGTGGTCGGTGCGGGCCAGCCGGTCCAGCAGGTCTTCCAGATCAGTGGTGCGCTCGGTGTCGACGACGAAGTAGGCGCTCTCGACGCGCTTGAACGCGATCGTGGCGCGCAGCACGATCCCGGTGAGCCCCATGCCGCCGACGGTCGCCCAGAACAGCTCGGTGTCGGCGGTATCGCCCTCCGGGGTGAGCGTTCGTACCTCACCCGACCCCGTGAGCAGGTCCATCGAGACGACGTGCTGGCCGAACGTGCCGTCAGCGTGGTGGTTCTTGCCGTGGATGTCGGAGGCGATCGCCCCGCCGACGGTCACGAACCTGGTGCCGGGCGACACGGGCACCCACAGCCCGAGCGGCAGCAGCCGCCGCATGAGCGTCTCGAGGCTGACCCCGGCGTCGACGGTGACCAGGGCCTCGTCGACGTCCACCCGGTGGATGCGGTTCAGCCCGGTCATGTCGACGACGAGCCCGCCGGCGTTCTGCGCGGCGTCGCCGTAGGCGCGGCCGAGGCCTCTCGCGATCACCCCGCGCGGGCCGGCCTGCCGCACCGCGTCGACCAGGGCCTCCACCGTCGGGCTGGTGAGCACGCGGGACGCGGTCGGCGCCGTTCGGCCCCAGCCTGTCAGCGTGCGGGTGAGTTCAGGCATCACCGGCGAGGTTACTGCGCACCGGTCGGTACGCTGCCGGGCGGCCCGACCGCGAAGGACGAGACGCGAGCTACGAGACATGAGCGCAGTGGTGCAACCGATGCGACTTGGCCTGGTCAACCAGTTGACCCGGTTCGTGCTGGTCGGCGGGTTCTCGGCGCTGGTCGACTACGGCACCTACTACGGGCTGCTCTCGCTGGGCATGTGGATCCACGGCGCCAAGGCAGTGGGATTCCTCGCCGGCACGACGACGGCCTACCTGCTCAACCGCCGGTTGACCTTCCACGCCCGGGGCAGCCGGGGGCGGTTCGCCGCGTTCGTCGCGTTGTACGCCACCACGTTCTGCGTCAACGTGGGGATGAACGCGCTGATGCTCCACCTGCTGCCGCAGGCGTGGTGGGAGATCACCGCGGCGTTCGTCGTCGCCCAGGGAACCGCGACCACTATCAACTTCATCGTGCTCAGATCGGTGATCTTCCGACACGGGAACGACGGTCCATGAAACCTTTCACCGTAAGCCGGGGTGAGCTTTCGGCCTAGTACTTATGGTGTAACACTATTAGTGGGTCCGGGACCCCCAGCCGGACCTACTGCCCCTCGCGTGAGCACCTCCCCCTCGGCTCCGCGAGGGGCCCCTTTATGCCGGTGGCGGCCCGAGCACCTTGATGCCCTGGCGGCCGGCCAGTTCGCTCAGCAGCGCCGGCTCCGGCGGGCCCTCGATCGCGGCCACATCGGCCACGTACTTCTCGAACCCCGACGGCCAGTGCAGCTGCAGGACCCGCAGCGGCTCGTCGCCGAAGACGGCGAACGCGTGCGGCCGGTTCCTCTCGGTCAGCACGAATGAACCCTGCCCCCACTCGGAGACCTCGTCGCCGTTCCACAGCCGCATCGCCCCGGACACGATGTAGAACGCCTCGTCGTCGCGTTCGTGAAGGTGCATCGGCGTGGCCCAACCGGGAGGGCACTCGCACTCGATCACGCTCAGCGCGCCGGCGGTGTCCTGGTGGCCCGCGCCCCCCCGCGCGCGCCGGTTACCCAGTGGGCCACGGACGCGGCCGGCACCGGCGGTCCTGTCGGCCGCCGGGACCCGCCTCCCCCCCCGCCCGCCCCTGGCCCCCCGGGAGCCCGCCCGGGGCCACCCACCCCAGGGACCCCCCCCGCCGCCCCGGGCGGCGCAACCCGGTCGGACAGGGAGGGCTCCAAGCGGCGGAGCCGGCTGCGACCTCGCCGAGGGAGAGATCGAACTCGTCGATCAGTGCGGCGTAGGCGCGTGCCTCCTCGACGGGGGAGAGTTGCTCGCGCGCCACGTTCTCGAC
>OFHL01000019.1_pt1 | contig 13585 bp, 14 predicted proteins | sample 1522011 | NCBI WGS metagenome assembly OFHL01 (sample SAMEA2464836, study PRJEB22497) | soil metagenome | biome: Grassland; feature: Farmland; material: Clay | place: Australia | collected 2013-02-01 | depth 0.65 m | reverse complement strand
CCGAGGGGCAGCGACGGCAGGCGCCAGGCGGCGAGTGACGGCGCCGCGCGGGAACGGGGTATGCGGGCCGAACCGGTCGGCTGCGGGGAGGGAAGCCGTTTCGGCGAGGTCCGCGGGGGACCTGGGCGGCTCGGTGGAGTCAGGGAGCGGCTCCGCTGGGCCGCCCAGCCGTCCATGCGGGCTGATCAATCTGTCCGGCGCCCTGCGCCCAACTTGGGCGTCTGTCAGCAGCGGTATCACAAAGCCCCACTTGTCATCTGTGCTAGTGAAACCAGCGGTGTCTCCGGACCCGTCCAAGGCGCCGCCCGAGCAGGATCTCCAGCTAGGAGCGATCGTGTTCGCCGCGCCGTACAGCGACCTCACCCACCGCCATCTCGCGATGCTGCGGGCCGTGAGGGCCGGCCGCTGCGAACTGTCCTACAGCTGCGAGCCGGACCTGTTCATCGACGGCCGGACCAGCTGCGACCAGGTCGCCGCGCATCTGCTGGCCAAGTTGGGACTGATCCGCCCGACGATCACCGGGGCGATCGGGCAGCGGGTGCCGGCCCAGCTCACCCGCGCCGGCCTGGAGCTGCTCGCCAAGGCCGAGCGAGCCGCCGGCGGCATCGCCGACGCGGCCTGACCGCGGGCAGGCTCAGACCAGCAGGCCGGTGAGCTCCTTGCCCGCTTCGACCAGCGTCTTGGCGATGCGCGAGCGCGTCGCCGCGGACATCCGGATCGTCGGCAGCGAGACGTTGACCGCGAGCAGCGAGCCGCCCGGGCTGGTCACCGGCACGGCGAGGGAGGCGACGCCCTCCTCGCTCTCCTGCATGCTCATGGCGTAGCCGCGGCGGCGGGTGGTCTCCAGCTCGCGCTCCAGCACGGCCCGTGAGCTGATCGTCTTCTCGGTGACCGCCGCCAGCTCCTCGTCCGGGTACAGCCGGCGCAGCTCGTCGGTGCTCAGCCGGCTCAACATCGCCTTACCGGTCGACGTGCAGTGCGCCGGCAGCGACCGCCCGACCCTCGACCCGACCCGCACGGCGCGGGTGCTCTCGATCGAGTCCAGGAAGTTGACCATCCGACCGTCCAGCCGGCCGAGGTGGACGGTCTCGTCGAACTCGGTGTTGAGCCGCTCCAGAAGCGGCCGGGCCCTGGCCCGGACGTCGACCTTGCGCATCATTGCCGAGGCGATCGTGTTGAGCGCGCCGCCGGGTTCGTAGGCGCGGGAGGCGGCGTCCTGCCTGACGAAGCCGCGGTACTGGAGCATGGCGAGCAGCCGGTGAGCGGTGGAGGACGCGACCCCGAGGTAGGCGCTGGCCTCGGTGAGCCGGATGCGCGGGCGTTCGGCGAACAGCAGCAGCAACCGCAGCGCGTTGTCGACCGACTCGATCGGGTAATGAGGAGGCTTCGGATCCTCAGCCGAGCTCCGGGCCGCGCTCATGGCGAGGAGTCTAGCTGTGTGGGCCGGCCATCCAGCCGTGCCAGCTCGTGCCGCCAGGCAGTGTCGACGTTGAAGGCGCCGCCGAGGTCCGGCAGCTCGGCCAGGTCGCGATCCGGGATGTCGACCAGCCAGCCGCCGGCCGCCACGACCTGCAACGACATCGCCGCCAGACCGGTCACGCCGGCGGCCTGCAGCACGGCCTGCTCGACCGAGCCGGCTGCGCTGGTGAGACCGTGGCCGCGCAGCAGCACGACCGGCCGGTCACCCATCGCGGCCACCATCTCGGCGGCCAACTCACGGTTGCGGATCAGTACCGAGCGCGGGTAGACGGGGATGCCGCCGGCGGCCAGCCGGGTCGTGGGGATGTCGAACGCTCCGACGATCGGCCGGATGCCCAGCCCCGCGAGGTCGGCGACGACCACAGGCAGCGGGTGCGCGTGCACAACCGCCGTGATCTCCGGGCGCGAGCGCAGCACCTCGGTGTGCAGCGGCAGCTCGGCCGGCGTCGTGTAGCCGTCCAGCTCGCCGTCGCCGGCGGGGTGGCCGTCGAGGTCGACCAGCCTGACGTCCGCCGGCTCGGTGAACGCGAGGCCGCGCTCACGCGGGCCGCGGCAGCGCACCAGCAGGGTGCGCTCGTCGACGCGAAGGCTGACGTGGCCGAGGACGCCGTCGGACAGGCCGCGGGCGGCGAGCACCCGGCAGGCCGAGGCGACCAGCTCGCGGCTCACCCCTTCACCCCGATGCCACCGTCGGAGTGCACGACGTCTCCGGTGACGCCGGCCGAGCGCGCAGAGGCCAGGAAGACGTAGCTCCAGGCGTGGTCGGCCGGGGTCAGCGCGACCCGCAGCGGGTTGCGTTCACGCAGCTCCGCGGCCCGGCCGGGGCTGTCGTCGAGGCGCCGCGCGGCCAGGCCGAGGCTGCCGGCGCCGCGCAGGTCGGTGCCGAGGGTGCCGCCGGGCGCGACCGCGTTGACCCGGACCGCCGGCGCCAGTTCGTGCGCGAGCGCGGTGACAAGGCCCTGGACGGCGAACTTGGACGACACGTAGAGCACCCCGCCGCGACCGGCGTAGTGCGCCGAGGTGGACGTCGTGAGGATCACCACGGCGCCCTGCCCGAGGTGCGGCAGCGCCGCCTTGACCGAGTGCAGGCAGCTCTTGACGTTGACGTCGAAGACCTCCGCGAACGCGGTGTCGACGTTGTGGGCGGCCAACTCGCGCAGGCCCCGGTAGAAGTCGAACACGCCGACGCAGCTGACCAGCACGTCGAGCCCGCCGAACGCGGTCACGGCGGCCTGGACGGCGCGGTCGTTGGCGTCGCGGGTGGTGGCGTCGCCGCTGGTGATGACGATCTCGGGCCGTTGCCTTCGGAGCGCCTCGCACTTGAGCTGGTCCCGCTCGAGCACGGCGACTCGTGCGCCCTCCTCGAGGTAGGCGTCGACCACGGCGCGGCCGATGCCCGAGCCGGCGCCGACGACCAGCGCGCGGCGCCCGTCGAGCCAGCCGGTCACCGCTCCTCCTCGTCGTCGAACAGGGGTGCCGACGGGTGACTGATCATCGCCGAGAAGGTCTGCGGGTTCTGCCAGGTCAGCGCCTCGAGCTCCAGCGGGCACAGGGTGATCCACCGGCCGCTCTTCGGCGAGGAGACGAGCAGCCGCGAGCCGTTGCGGGTCTCGACCCGCCGGATCCGGACCTCGGCGAACTCGTTGGCGATCATGATCTCATCGCTCATGACGACCTCATAGAAATACCGCCAGGTTCTGCATGCGCAGCACCGACTCGTCCACGATGATCGTCCTGCTGGCCAGCTGCCAGCCCTGCCCGGCGCCCCGCAGCACGTCGCTGCGGCCGGCCGATACCAGCGCCGACTCGCGGACGTCGCCGCGGCTGCGGAACAGCAGCACCGCGGACTCGACGAGCAACTCGTCCGGGTCGTCGGTGGCGAATGTGCGGACGTTGGTCACGAAGTGCCGCAGGCGCGACGGCGGATCCTCGGTCCAGGCGTGCTCGGTGGCAAACCGGGCCACGCGGCGACTCAGCGAGTACTTGTCCTCGTCGAAGTGCGCCATGCCAGGCGAGGTGTCGAAGCCGGCGCCGGCCGCCGTCGTCACCCGAACCGGCATGAGGTACCTGATGTCGTCGGCGAGCAGTTCCAGCCAGGCGTCGTAGGCCTGCGCGTCGAGCAGGTACGCCTCGTCGACCAGCCACTTGTGCGCCGCCAGGTGGCGCTCGTCGCCGAACGGCAGTGCCCTCGTCATCGCCCTGTCCATCACGCGCTGCCCGACGGTGCGCCGACCTCGACCGGTGACGCCGGCGCGGCCGGCGCCGACAGGCAGTCCGCCCAGCGCCGCAGCAGCGCCCGCTGGTTGTGCTCGCCGTAGCCGACGTAGGCGGTGCCCGGGCCGGCGAACTCGGCCGGCGGGAGCGGGTCGACGACGGTGCCGCCGTCGGCGAGCAGCCCCATCCGGCTGTTGAGGCGCAGCCGGCGGGCCATCGAACCGGCCGCGGTGCTGGTCAGCGACACCCAGTTCTCGACATCGTCCTGCTCGAACATGCCGCTCGATCCGAAGCACATCAGGTAGGCCTTGTAGGACAGCTTCTTGAACTCCGGCGGCGCCTGCCGGTCCACGGCGAACCAGGACAGCACCTCGGTCTCGTCGGGGCCGATCGGCTGCCACTGCCGGATCGAGATGAACGGCAGCACCGCCTCGCTGTCGGCCACCCTTGGCCAGTTGTGCACGAAGCTGAGGTTGGGGAACACCGACGCGGCCGAGACCATGAACCCGTTGTCGCCGATGACCTGCTGCTGGCGCGCCGACCAGCTTCCGGTCATGCGCTCGATCATCTCGTCGGGGTAGCCGACGTAACGCAGCCGCTCGCGAAGCCCGCCGGGCGGCAGCTTGTAGGTCGTGCCGCCGCCGTTGCCGGCCCAGTACGTGCAGCCGTCCTTGCGCTTGTCCGCCTTCGGCTCTCGGAACAGGCCGATCTCGACGACGCTCGCGTGCGTGTGCGGCGTGTGGTACATGTCGCCGGCGAAGTTCTCGGCGCCGATCTTCCAGTTGGCCTTGATCCGCCAGCGCTGCGGGCCGCGCAGTTCGACGCCGGCGTCGCTCTGCGCGGTGTAGTAGTCGAGGTAGAAGGTGAAGTCGCCGAGGAACTCCCGCAGCGGCCGTGCGTTCTCGTCGAGGTTGACGAAGATCAGGCCGTTGTACATGTCGAGCGAGGGGGCCGGCAGCAGCGTCTGGCCCTTGCGCCGGAAGCCCGCCTCCCCGCCGTAGGCGTCGCGGTAGAACGGCAGCCCGACCAGCCGGCCGTCGTTGCGGTAGGACCAGCCGTGGTACGGGCAGCGGAAGTGCGAGGCGTTGCCGATCTCGGCCCGGCAAACCTGCATGCCGCGGTGCAGGCACATGTTGAACAGCGCGCGTACCGTGCCGTGCTCGTCGCGGACGACGATGAACGAGTCGTCGAGCACCCGGCGGACCACGTAGTCGCCCGGCGACGGGATCTCCGACTCGTGCGCGACGAACACCCAGCTGCGCCCGAAGACCCGCTCGGTCTCCAGCCGGAAGATCTCCTCGTCGTTGTAGATGTGCGCCGGGATCATGCCCTGGCGCACGTCCTCGAGGATGCCGTCGCGATCATCCAATTCTTTCTCCTGGTCAGAGTCTATTTCTGTTAAACGGAACCATAGTCTTCAGCTCAGGTGCCAGCCACCGTCGACCTGCAGGATGTGGCCGGTCACGTAGGCCGACAGCGGCGAGCAGAGGAACAGCACCGCGTTGGCGATGTCGTCCACCGAGCCGGCCCGCCGCAACGCGATCGTGCCCAGCGTCTGCCGCTTGGCGTGTGCGCGCGGGTCGTCGTCGGCCCACTGGGTGAGCCTGGTGTCGACGTAACCCGGCGAGATCGCGTTGACCCGGATGCCGTGCCGACCCCACTCCTGCGCCGCGTACCTGGTCACGCTCTGCAGCGCCGCCTTGGACGCGGCATAGCTGAGCCGGTCGGGCAGCACCTTGTCGACAACCAGCGAGGTGATGTTGACGATCGCCCGGTCACCGCTGCCGGCACGCATGCGTTCGAACGCCATCTGGCAGCCGCGCAACGCGCTCGCCGTGTTGTCGCGGATGACCCGCTCGAACTCGTCGACGTCGACGTGCTCGGCGGCCTGGTGGCTGACCACGCCGGCGTTGTTGACCCAGACCGCAAGCGGCGGCAGCCCGGCCAGCACGCCGCCGATCCCTGCCAACCCGCCATCGCCGGTCACGCTCAGGTCGGCCGCCAGGCCCGCGACGTGGCCGGACTGAGCCAGCAGCTCGACGGCGCGGTCGAGCTCGGCGCCGTCGCGGTCGACCAGGACGGCGGCCATGCCGACGGACTGCAGGGTGCTGGCGATCTGCAAGCCGCTGCCGCGGGCTGCGCCGGTGACCACGGCAGTGGCGCCGGCGAGCGAGGCGAAGGGCTCTGCTGGCTTCATCCGGTCGTCCGTTCCGTCCACTGGCGGCGCGCAGCTGGGTAGATTTTGTATACGTAGCCTGCTCTCCGTTGTCAAGAACGTCTCATCTCAAGCAGACCGCCGCTGCCGCTGTCGGCACGATCTGTGCTAGTGAGGCACCGAGAGTTGTGTCTCGATCACCCATGCGCTCGAGGCCGGAGAGACGGCGGTGTTGCCACCCTTCGTATACAACATTTGACACTGGGCGGGCGTGCCCTGACGTTCGACCGCTCCTGCTGTCCCGCCCGGACGTCATACTCACCCCACATGTCGACTTCCACTGCCTTCGACCCGGAGGGCCCCCTGCCCGAACTTCGCCGGCGCGCCGCCCAGTGCGTCCTGAACGAGCCGACCCGATGACCGCGCCGGCCGTCCCGCCTCCGTTCCCGCCGCTCGCACCGTCGGACCTCGACGCCGAGCAGGCCGCGCTGTACGACAAGATCGCCGGCGGACCGCGCGCCTCGTCACCCATCCCCCTCGTCGACGACGCCGGCCACCTGGCCGGCCCCTTCAACGCCTTGCTGTACGCCCCCACCATCGGCGACGCCGTGCAGAACCTCGGCGCGCAGCTGCGCTACGGCTCCACCCTCACCCCGCGCGAGCGCGAGCTCGCCACCCTCCTCGTCGCCGGCCACGACGGCTGCGCCTACGAGCTCTACGCCCACCGCCGCCTCGCGGCCGCCGCCGGCATCACTCCCGACACCATCGACGCCCTGGCCGCCGGCCAGGTCCCACCCCTGGCCGATTCCCGCGAACAGCTGGTCACGCAGTTCTGTGCCGAACTCCTAGATGGCGCCCCCGCACCGGAGGTCGTCTCGGCCGCCGTCGAATCGCTCGGCGCGCCGCTCGTGTTCGAACTCGTCGTGCTCGTCGGCTACTACCAACTCTTGTCCCGCCTGCTCGGCGTCGCCGGTGTCGGAGACCCGAACGCAGCTAACCGGCCCGGTGACCGAAACTAACCTCGCTCAAGCCGTGACCGCCGCTATTGGCGAATAGTTACAGGACTGCCGGGTCCATGTCTCCAGATGACCGCCGCTTCGCTGGAGGTGACCCGGGCGTCGACCAGGAACCCGGACGGCTCGCCGAGGTCGCCAGCCAGCACATCCGCCAGCAAGCTGAACTCGTTCAGGTCCTCATGCCTACCGGGGGATGTCCGCTGCGATCACGACGCGGCACGGTGGACGTGTCGGGCACGCAGGAAGGGAGCTGGTCGCGGATCAGTGCCCCCGGCCTCCCGAGGTGGCGTCAGGCAGGGTCGGGGCTGGAACGGAGGTGGCCGGATGGCTGATAAGAGGATCACGCATCCGAGCCTCGAGGAACGCAGGGCAGCAGGCGTGGAGGCCCGTGCACGGACGTCGCCGTCGAGCCATACCAAGTGGCGCCCGGCCGCGAGCCGGCCCGACCCGGTGGCTCTGTTGGAGGAGCAGAACCTGGCTCGTGAGCCGGATCTGGTGCCGGTGCGGCACGGCCGGATGATGGTCTCACCATTCACCTTCTACCGCGGCGCGGCGAAGGTTATGGCCGCGGACCTGAATGACACGCCGGTGGCCGGTCTCAACGCCCAGCTCTGCGGCGACGCCCACCTGTCCAACTTCGGTGCGTTCGCCTCACCGGAGCGCAAGCTGCTGTTCGACCTGAACGACTTCGACGAGACGCTGCCCGGGCCGTTCGAGTACGACGTGAAGCGGATGGCGGCGAGCTTCACGATCGCGGCGCGCAACAACGGGTTTGCCAAGGCGGACGTCCGCGCGTCGACGTTGGCGGCGGTGAGGGCCTACCGCGAGGCCATGGCCACGTTCGCGGCGATGCGAACCATGGACGTCTGGTACGCGCACCTGGACGAGGATCGGTTGATGGAGGGAGTCCGCAGCACCGCGGCGAGCGTGACCAAGTCAGGCAAAACCAAGTCAGGCAAGACCAAGGCGGGCAAGGGCGGCGCAAAGAAGCAGGAGAAGCTGGTCAAGACGGCGGTGAAACGGGCCGAAAGGACCCGCCAGAAGGCACGCACCCGAGACAGCCTGCAAGCGCTGTCCAAGCTCGGCGAGCTGGTCGACGGAAGGTATCGGATCGTCAGCCAGCCACCGATCGTCGTCCCGGCGCGAGACCTGGTTGCTACCCATGGCGTGTCGCCCGAGCAGATCGAGCTCATGGTTCGCGAGCAGTTCCGCGCCTACCGGGCCACGATGCGGGACGATCTGCGCCACCTGTTGGAGCGCTTCCAGGTTGTCGACATGGCCCGCAAGGTGGTGGGTGTGGGCAGCGTCGGCACGCGGGCCTTCATCGTCCTGCTGCAGGGTCGCGACGCCCAGGACCCGCTCTTCTTACAGGTCAAGGAGGCGACAGCGTCGGTTCTCGAAACCTACCTGCCCAAGAGCCGCTACCGGCTGCATGGCGAGCGTGTGGTGCAGGGGCAGCGGTTGATGCAGGCGGCCAGCGACATCTACCTGGGCTGGACCAAAGGCCACGAGGGAGGCCGGCACTTCTACTGGCGCCAGCTTCGCGACATGAAGGCCTCGGCGGCGGTGGAGTTGATGACACCGGTCAAGCTCGGGCTGTACGCCCAGATCTGCGGATGGACGCTGGCTCGCGCTCACGCCCGGTCAGGGGACCCGGTCGCCATCGATGCGTACCTCGGCGGCAGCGAGGCGTTCGACAGGTCCATCACCGACTTCTCCGAACGCTACGCGGATCAGAACGAGCGGGACTTCGAACAGTTCGTCAAGGCGGTCCGGTCCGGACGGCTGGAGGCAGTCGAGGGCGTTTGACACGGCTCCGACTCGAACCCCAGCCGGCCGCCCGGGGTGTGGGTCCGGAGTGTGTTCCTCGGACGGCTGATGAGCGAGGATCGGTCGGGTGTGATCGCGTCGCGCGGTCGCTGGCCGACCGGCGGTAGCGGTAACCGTGGAGCGAGCACGGAGAGGCGGCGGTGGCGATGAGGTTCGGGCGTGCGGCGTGGCGGGTTGGCGTGGGCGTGGCGCTGGCGGCGGTGGTGGTGGCGGTGGTGGTGGTGCCGCCTGCGTGGGGCGCGGACGGCGTTGGCGCGCCGGGAGCCGGTGATCCGTACTTCCCGCTGGCCGGCAACGGCGGGTACGACGTGTCGAACTACGACTTGACGCTGGACTACGAGCCGAGCACGGACGTACTGACCGGGTCGGCGACGGTGACGGCGACGGCCACCGAGTACCTGGACCGGTTCGACCTTGATCTTCGCGGGTTCACGGTGTCACGCCTTCTCGTGAACGGGGTAACCGCGGACTTCACCAGGGACGGGCAGGAACTGGTGATCACGCCGGCGGCCAGGATCGGCAGCGGGCAGGCGTTCACGGTGACGGTGGACTACTCGGGCGTGCCGGAGGTGATCACTGATCCGGACGGGTCGATCGAGGGGTGGGTGCCGACGGACGACGGGGCGTTCGTCGTGGGTGAGCCGCAGGGCTCGCCTGGGTGGTACCCGGCCAACGACACGCCGCGGGACAAGGCGACGTACGACTTCACGGTGACGGTGCCGCAGGGGCTGACGGCGGTCGCGAACGGGGCGCTGGTCTCGCAGCGCACGAGCGGTGGGAGGACGACGTTCGTGTGGCGCGAGGGCTTCCCGATGGCGCCGTACCTGGCGACGTCGACGGTGGGACGCTTCGACGTGACGCAGTTCCGGATGGCCGGCGGGCTGCCGGTCTACATCGCGGTCGACCCGACGTTGAACAGCGCGAACGTGCTGCGCAAGCTGCCGGACATGGTGGCGTTCTTCACCTCGGTGTACGGGGCGTACCCGTTCGAGACGGTGGGGGCGATCGTCGACGACGCGAAGAACGTCGGGTACGCGCTGGAGACCCAGACCAAGCCGGTGTTCGACCGGGTGCCGGACGAGGCGACGCTGGCGCACGAGCTGTCGCACATGTGGTACGGCGACTCGGTGACGCTGAGCCAGTGGCCGGACATCTGGCTGCACGAGGGGTTCGCGACGTGGTCGGAGTGGATCTGGAGCGAGCACCTCGGGCACAAGTCGGCGCACCAGTTCTTCAACAACCTGTACAACACGCCGGCCCAGAACACCGTGTTCTGGACACCGCCGCCGGGCGATCCGGGCGGCCCGGCGTTCATGTTCAACGGCACGATCTACAACCGGGGCGCGATGACGCTGCAGGCCTTGCGGGAGAAGGTCGGCGATCCGGTGTTCTTCCGGATCCTGCGGAGCTGGGCGAGCGAGCACCGCTACGGCAACGTGTCGACGCCGCAGTTCGTCGCGCTCGCCGAGCGGGAGAGCGGATTGGACCTGGCACGGTTCTTCGACGTGTGGCTCTACCAGCCGGCCAAGCCGGCATCCTGGTGAGGCGAATGGTGAATCAGAGGCGCGCCAGCAGGCCCTTGAAGCCGGCCAGCACCGGCCAAAGGTCGAGCGTCTGCGAATACCCGGGCACCGTGAGCGTCACGGTGTCACCGAGATCGTGCACGACGAAACCGCCGTCGAACTCGTTCAACCCGAGGTGCAACTCGTAGGCGACCAGCGCCCGTAACCCGCGCACGAAGGGGTCGGCCGGAGTCAGCAGAGAGCCGGACGGCCAGCTCACCGCCACCGCCGAGTCGACGGGCTCGAAGGTGAACCCGCCGATGCGGCCCGACGTGTCGGCGGGGACCTCACGCGTGCCGAGCGTGGACCAGAACGGGTTCCGCGGCAGGATCTCCAGCGTGATCCGCCGCTTCCCGTCGCCGGAATAGGTGCGATGGGCGACGTCGCGGGGCAGCCGGAACAGGTCGCCAGTTCGGGCCAGGTAATGGCCGAGCCGGGTCGACCCCAACGGCTCCTTGAACTCCACGCGAACGCTGCCGTGGACGATGTAGAGATAGGCGTCGCCGTCGAAATTGGTGTTCCAGAACGGCAACTGGTCGGCGGCGCCGGTCGATTCCCAGAGGACGAAAGGGCCGAGGTCGGCCAGTTGTGCTGGCACGTGCGTAGGGCGATCGGCGGCGCCGCCGAAGGACACGAGGTTGACGAGGTGGAACCGCGGATCGCCGCCGAGGTTCGACTCGCCGGGAGCGACACGTAAGCCGGCGAAGTCGGGGTGCAAGGTCACGCGATCACGCCTTGGGTGTCGAGCCACGACAGCGCCGTGTCGGCCAGGAAGTCGATCTGGACGGGTTGGCCCTGCAGGTAATGGGTGCCGCCCTCGACCGCGATGATGGACTTCCGTGGGTGCGCGACGGCGTCGTACATGACCTGCGCGTGGGACGGGAAGCAGACCTGGTCGGCGGTGCCGTACATGACCAGGGTGGGGACGCTTACCCGGGTCAGGTGGTAGGGGCCGTCGCAGTTGGAGTCGTCGACGCTCCACTGGCTCAGCCACGACCGGAGGCTGGTGTGGTGGCCGAGCGAGGCCGGCAGCAGGTTGGCCTCGGCGGGCGGCCCCCACATGGTGCCGGGCACCCGGTCGGACTGGTCGATGGTGACGTCGAGGAATCGCGGGTCGGCGGTCGTTCCGTGCACCACGAACGGCAGGTCCTGGGCCTGGTCGGGCGTCTTCTCCAGGTCGGCGAGCCGCTCGCGCACCCAGCTGGTGATGCGCCGGTTGCGGCCGAGCTGCTCGGCGCGGTACCTGGCCAGGAACGACGGGCTGTAGGGCGGGCCGTTGTCAGGGTTGAACATGTCCAGTGACGGATCGCGCTGGGAGGGGTCGTGCTCGTCGACGATCGCGGGGTCGAGCCACTCGGAGTAGACGATGGCCCGCCCTGGGTGTGCCATGAGCTCTACCAGGGCGTCCACGCCGGGCAACGACGCCGCGGTCAGGTCGGGCGGATCGCCGGCCGGCGTCTGGGTGACGGTCGGCGACTCGGCCTGGCTCTGGTAGAAGGCGGTCAGCCCGCCGCCGCCGGAGTTGCCGGCCAGGATGATCCGCTCGTAGCCGCGGTCACGGAGGAACCCGACGGCGGCGCCGATGTCGAGCACGCAGTTCTCCATGAGCAGCGTGCTGTCGTTGCCGATGTAGCGGGTGTTCAACCCGATCGCGTCGACGCCGCGCTCGGAAATCGGGCCGAGCAGGTAGTGGCCGAGGAAGTTCGAGCTGGGGTGCACGACGACGAACGCCGTTCGCGAGCCGGAGCTGTGCAGGGCGCCCCACACCTTGCCGGCCAGGCGTGACACCCCGGAGTAGACGTCGATGCGTCCACTGGCGGAGGCCATCGGGATACCGAGGAGTTCGACCATGACCAGACCTCCTCAGGCGATCATGCGGCCGCCGTCGACGACCATGGTCTGCCCCGTCATGAACGCCGACTCGTCGCTGGCCAGGAACAGCACTGCGTTGGCGATGTCGATCGGGGCGCCGGGTCGGCCGACGACGAGCTTGCTGGAAAGGAACGCCATCCGCTCCGGGTCGCGGAACACCGGGTCGGTGGCGGCGGTGCCCTTGATCAGGCCCGGGGCGACGGCGTTGCAGCGGATGCCGTGCTTGCCGTAGTCGAAGGCGACCGACCTGGTGAGCGCGACGACTCCGCCCTTGGCGGCGATGTACGCGGCGAAGGTCGGGGTGGCGGCCAGGCCCGAGGTCGACGCGGTGTTGACGATGGCCCCGCCTCCGGCGGCGATCATGTGCGGCACCGCATACTTGCAGCCGAGGAAGACGCTGGTCAGCGTGACCGCGATGGTCCTGTCCCACTCGTCGAGCGAGGTGTCGGCGACCGGCCGGTCCAGCTGCGCCCAGTAGGCGTTGTTGTGCAGGACGTCGAGCGCGCCGTACGCCGAGATCGCGTCGTCGACCATTGCGGCGACCGCGTCGGCCGACGAGACGTCGGTGATCGAGACCCGGGCCGTTCCGCCGTCCGACGCGATCGCCGAGACGGTCTCGGCGGCGCCGTCGGCGTTGATGTCGGCGACTGTGACCAGTGCGCCCTCGCCGGCGAAGCGCAGCGCGGTCTCCCGACCGATGCCAGAGGCCGCACCGGTGACGATGACCGATTTGCCCTTGAACCTCACGAGTCCTCCTTGGCGCCGAGGTAGCTGCGGACGAGCGACGGGTCGGCGAGCAGTTCCTTCGCGCTGCCGGTCGCGGTGACCTTGCCGGTGGTGAGCACGTAGCCCCGGTCGGCGACGCGCAGGCCCTGCACGACGTTCTGCTCGACGAGCAGCACGGTCTGCCCGTCGGCGGCCAGCCCGCGGATCAGCTCGAACACCTCGCGGACCAGCAGCGGAGACAGTCCCAGCGACGGCTCGTCGAGCAGCAGCAGCTTGGGGCGGGCCATCAGGGCACGGCCGATCACGAGCATCTGCTGCTCGCCGCCGGACAGGGTGCCGGCCTTCTGCCCGCGCCGGTCGGCGAGCTTGGCGAACCGCTCGTAGACCTGCTCGAGCTGCTCGGGCACCGACGGGCCGCGCCGGGCGAACGCGCCGAGCCGCAGGTTCTCGTCGACGGTCAGCCTCGGCAGCACCCGGCGGCCCTCCGGGACATGCACGAGCCCGGCGCGCACGAGCACGGAGTAGGTCTGGCTCGGCTCCACGTGCGGAAAGCTCAGCGTCTTGCCGTCTTCGGAGAGCACCCAGCTGCCTTTGACCAGCGCGCCCTTGGCGTCCTTCCCCACCAGCAGCTGGTCGAAGTCCTGGCTGCCCACCAGCGGCTGCGTGAACACCAGTTCGACCGCCACGTCGCCTTCATGCTCGCCGCGCCCGGCCGACAGCAGGGCGAAGCC
>OFHL01000018.1_pt1 | contig 13855 bp, 10 predicted proteins | sample 1522011 | NCBI WGS metagenome assembly OFHL01 (sample SAMEA2464836, study PRJEB22497) | soil metagenome | biome: Grassland; feature: Farmland; material: Clay | place: Australia | collected 2013-02-01 | depth 0.65 m | reverse complement strand
CGCCCCTGGTGCGCCCGTCGCGGGTGCCCGGGGCCGCGCTCGGCCGGCCCTGGCGGCCCGCGCGGGCTCCGGGCCTGGCCGGCCCCGCCAGCCGCTGCCCCAGGTGGCGGTGGCCCTCGGGGCGATGGGCGGGGGTGAGGGGCGGGCGCGGCGCCGCCGCGACGAAGCCCCAGACGTACTCGCCGAGCAGGCGCACCGTCGGGTGCCGCAGCCGGTCGGCCCGGCGCGGGTCGAGATTGGCGCACCTGGTGCGCTTGGTCGGGTTCGCCCGCTCGGCCCTGGTCGGGTGGTCGCGGCGGAAGTACAGCAGCTGCGGCACCTGGAAGAACGGCCCGTGCAGGGCGATCTCGGCGACGAAGGTCCGGTCCGCGTGGTGGTAGCTGTCGTGCGGCTTGACCTGGCGCAGCACGTCGGAGCGCATGACGCCGTAGAAGTCGTCCCCGCCCGGTTCGAACAGCAGGCTGCGGAACCGCTTCGGCGCGTACGGGGAGTCGGTCTCCAGCCGGTACTCGAACGGCTGGGTGACCCGGCCGGAGCCGTCGATGATCGCATTCCAGCTGTGCGCGAGCACCATGTTCGGGTGCGCGTCGAGCGCCTCGACGCAGCGCAGCAGCAGGTCGCGGCCGTAGAGGTCGTCGTGCGAGGCCCACTTCCACAACTCGCCGCGGGCCAGCGTGAACACGTAGTTGTGGTTGGGCGCCGCGCCGATGTTGACCGGTTGCCGCACGTAGCGGATCCGCGGCTCCTGCGCCTGGTAGCGGCGGCATAGTTCGTCCGTGCCGTCGGTGGAGGCGTTGTCCGAGATGATCAGCTCGAAGTCCTCGTAGCTCTGGCCGAGCAGGGCGTCGAGCGCCTCGCCGAGGTACCGCTCGCCGTTGTAGACCGGCAGGCCGATGCTCAACCGTGGGACCTGGGTCATGGCGTCCTCGTTTCCTCGTGTTCGAGCCGTTCGGAGCTGGCCCGCAGCAGGCGGGCCTCGCGCAGCGCCCGGTGCAGCTGGTACCACCACACCGCGGAGCTGCTGATGGTCGCGGCGGCGACGCCCCACGCCGAGCCGAGCGCCCCAGCCACGGCGGCGCCAGCGAGCCCGCCGCCCACGTAGGCGGCCGAGGCGAACAGCTGCGCGCGCAGGCTGCGGGGCGCCGCGCCGAGGGCCCGCAGGCCCGCCGCCGCCCCGGTGCCGAGGCTGGCGCCCGCCACGGCGAGCGTGGCCGGCAAGATCAGCGGCGATGACGACTGCCAGACCTCGCCGAGGACGAACCCGCCGACCCCGCCGGCTTCACTGCTGAACAGCAACAGCAGCGCCAGGCCCCACAACAGCGCCGCGGCCGCCTGCCCGCCACCGAGCAGCAGGCAGAACTGCCGCAGCCGGTGCGGCGCGCGCCGCAGCACCCTGGCCGCCTCCGGGACCGTCACCAGCGACAGCCCCATCAGCACCGCCAGGAACGGGCCCATCAACAGCTCAGCGCCACGGATCGCGCCGACCGCGGCCAGCCCGGCAATCACGCCGACGCCGTACAACCGCACCTGCGCCGCGGCGCTGAGGCTGACGTTCTCGACCAGGTAGCGGGTGCCGAGGTCGCTGTGCTCACGCAGCCAGCCGCGCACCCCGGACCAGCGCGGCCAGACGCCGGCCTGTACGCCGCCGTAGGCCGCGGCCAGCGCCCCGGACAGGCCCCAGGCCAGCACGAACCCGACCAGGCTCTGCCGCTGCGCCGCGAAGAACATCGACGGCACCATCGCCGCCGCCCACACCATGTCGTTGACGAACGCCTTGCGCCCCTGGCCGGCGGCGAAGAAGGCGAACCGCCAGCTGTCCTGCAGCATGAGCGCCGGCAGCACGACGCCCAGGGCGGCGAACGCGGCGCCGAGCTGGCCACCCATGGCGATGCCGGCGAGCACGCTGACCATCCCGGCAAGCACGCCGACCCGGAGCGCCGTGCCGGACGCCCTGGCCGTGGCGTCGCGCCAGGAGTCGGCGGCCACCCCGCTGAACCGCACCACGAGCGGGTCGGTCGACAACCCCCTGGACACGTTGAGCACCACGCCGTAGGTCACCCAGGCGATGCTGAAGATCCCGAACGCGGTCAGGCCGAGCGAGCGGGCGACGTAGATGCCGACCGCGAAGTTGGTCAGGCTGGAGACGGCCTGGTCGGCCAGTCCCCAGCTCAGTCGCCCCGCGGCGGCGCGCGCTCCTCGCATGGCCGTCAGTCCTTGATCAGTCCGGCGTCGTGCAGCGCACGCGCCGCCTCGGCCACCGCGTCGAAGGGCAGCCCGCAGCGCTGCGCCACGTCGAGCAGGTCGTGCTCGCCGTCGGACAGGTTCAGCACCCACAGCATCGCCAGCTGTGCCTGCTTGGCGTCGCTGCGCCCGCCGAGCGAGCCGTACAGGCCGCGCTTACCCAGCTGCGGCTCGCAGAACGGGTTGAGGTTGCGGTAGCGCCGGTTCCGCTCGAGCACGCCGAAGACCTCCCAGCAGGTCTCGAGCGTGTCGGCCATCGCCTCTGGCGAGACGAAGTCGGGGTCGTCCGCCGACGTGTGGTACTCGGGGTAACCGGCGTACGGCGTCCTGGTCAGGCAGCCGACGCCGAGGTTGAACCCGGGCGAGCAGAACTGCCGCTCGTCGTAGCCGTACGGCGAGAAGTCCACGATCCGGTGCGGCCGGCCGGAGGCCTCCAGCACGTGCGCGGTCGCCCGGTCGATCTCGGCGTCGCCGCGCCGGCTGCGCTTGTAGGTCAGCGATCCCCGGTCGCCCGCACACGCCAGCACCAGGCCGTGCCGGATCCGGTCCACCCGGTCGGCGTTGAGCGCCAGCCAGGTGATCGAGCCGATCGTGCCGGGGACGAACAGGAACCGGTACGTGTACCACGGCTTCGGGCCGCGACCGAGCCGCTGCGCCAGCTGCACGGCCACGGCGATGCCTGCGAGGTTGTCGTTGGCCAGCGACGGGTGGCAGACATGGCAGGAGACGATCACCTCGTCGCCGACCTGACCGGGGACGACGTGCTCGGCGTAGGTGAGGTGCCCGTCGGCCAGCGTCGAGTCGACGCGCACCTCGTAGTCGCCATCGGGCAGCGCCCGAAGCGTGTTCTCGCTCAGGCAGAAGCCCCAGTCGGGGGCGTAGTAGCTGGTCCGGTACGGCACCAGGTCGGGCTGCTCGGGCAACGTGTGCAGGTGCGGGCGCAGCTCGTCGAGCGTCATCGTCGCCGAGACCGGCACGCTGTAGCTGACCAGGTGCAGGTTCGACTGCTGGAAGTCGACGACCCGCCGGCCCGCGGCATCACGGATGTAGGCGTCGCGGACGTTCCACTCCTTGGGCACCGTCCAGTCGAACACCTCGGTGCCGCTTGGCACCTCGCGCACGGTCAGCGGCAGCTGCTCGCCGACGATCCCCAGCGTGCGCCGCACGCCGTCGCCGGTGATGCTGCGGCAGATCGGGTACAGCCGGCGCACCAGCTCGTGCATCGACTCACCGGGGCTCACGGCGCCCCCGCCGGCCGCAGGCTCTCGTCGACAGTGCCGTTGGCGCGCCGCTCGGCCAGCCAGGACAGCCTGGTGAACCGGTTGCGGAAGTCGTGGTCGCGAAGGCCGTGGCGCTGGTAGGCGTCGGCGAGCTCGACGGCGCCGGCCTTGATCGTCCAGCGTGGGGTGTGCGCGGGCAGCGCGGCCCTGATGCGGCTGAAGTTCACCCGGTAGGAGCGCGGGTCCGGCCCGGACTCTCCGGTGATCACCAGCACCGAGCCGGGCACGGCCTCGACCACCTCGGCGGCGATCTGGGCGACGGTCAGGTTGTTGGTCTCCAGGCCGACGTTGAACGCCTTGGCGTGCACGGCCTCGCGCGGGGCGACCAGCGCGGCGGCGAAGGCGTCCGCGATGTCCAGCGCGTGCACGAGCGGCCGCCACGGGGTGCCGTCGGAGAGCACCCGGACCTCGCCGCTGATGTGCGCGTGCCCGACCAGGTTGTTCAGCACGATGTCGGCCCGAAGCCGCGGTGAGAAGCCGAACGCGGTGGCGTTGCGCAGGAAGACCGGCGTGAAGTCGTCGTCGGCCAATTCCGCGACATCGGCCTCGACACGCACCTTGGACTCGGCGTACGGGGTGAGCGGGCGCAGCGGGGCGTCCTCGTCGACCAGCTCGTCGCCACCGGCCGAGCCGTACACCGAGCACGTCGAGGCGTACAGGAACCGCCGCACGCCGGCAGCCTTGGCAAGCTGGGCCAGCCGCACCGACGCGTGGTAGTTGATGTCGTAGGTCAGCCCAGGGGCCAGCGAGCCGAGCGGGTCGTTGGACAGCGCCGCCAGGTGCACGACCGCGTCGATCCCGGCGAGCTGCTCGACCGTCACGTCGCGCAGGTCGACCGCGTGACCTGGCGGGTCGTCGGGCATCGGGCCGAGCACGCACTTGGCGAACAGGCCCGAGTCCAGCCCGGTGACCTGGTGCCCGGCGCCGGCGAGCACCGGTGCCATCACCGTGCCCAGATACCCCTGATGGCCCGTGACCAGGACTCGCATCCGACTCAGCCTCCTACCAGGTCGAGCGTGACCTTCTCGATGTGGAATGCCTCCGCGTACCGCGCCTGGCACTCGATGCCCCTGATCCGGGCCAGCCCGAGGAAGGCCTCCCGGTCGAACCAAGAACGTCCGCGTTGCGACGGGTAGTGCTCGTTCAGCAGCGCGACCTTCGCCTCGGCCAGCTCTGCCGTGAGCCGCTGGTAGCCGGCCGGCCGGCCGAGGTCGCCATCCCACTTGACGATCTCGTAGCCGAGCACGAGGTGGTCGCGAAACGCCGTCGGGACCAGCTCCGCCAGCGCGCGGTGGTCCTGGTGGGCGTCCGCGCGGGTCGGGGCGAACAGCAGGTCGGGGTCGGTGCGGGCGCGCAGTTCCTCAACCGCGGCCTTGGCCTCGTCCCAGTGCGCCGGCACCCGTCCGTCCGGCAGCTTGAGCACCTCTACGTGCAGGTCGGCGCCGGGGCAGAAGGCGGCGAGGGCGGCCCGCTCCTCGTCCTCGCGTTCGGTGCCGCCGCCGGAGAGCACCAGCGCGTCGACCCTGACGCCGGGCCGGCCCGAGCAGATCGCCAGCAAGGTGCCGCCGGCGCCGATCGGGATGTCGTCACAGTGCGCGCCGAGCACCGCGACCCGCCCGGTGGCGGCGCGGAGCCCGATCATCGGGCGGCCACCGCGGGCTCCCGCTCCCACAGCGCCCACGGCCGGTCGCCGCGGGCGTACGCCTCGTCGAGCGCCACCCGCTCCTTGATCGTGTCGGTCGGGCGCCAGAACCCGCGGTACGGGTAGGCCAGCAGCCGGCTGCGCTTGGCCAGCTCGAAGCAGCCGTCGGCGACCAGGTCCCCACCGGGTGGGATGTGGTCGAACACTTCCTGCCGCAGCACGAAGTAGCCGCCGTTGGCCCACAACGGCATCTCGTCGACCGGCGTGATGCCGCCGACCATCCCGCTGTGATCGACCTCGATGCAGTGGAACGTCCCCGGCGGCGGGACGACCATCATCGACGCGCCGGCGTCGCTCGCGGCGAACCGGTCGATGATCGCCGGCAGCGGCGCGTCCGTGAGCACGTCGGCGTAGTTGGCCAGGAACATCTCGTCGCCGTCGAGGTAGTCGCGCGCCCGGCGAAGGCGCTCGCCGATCGCCGAGGTGACCCCGGTGTGCACGAACGAGATCGACCAGTCGGCGATGTCGGTGGACATCATCCGCACCTGGCCGGCCCGCAGCACGAAGTCGTTGGACCCGGTCTCCTCGTAGTTGAGGAAGTAGTCCTTGACGTGGTGCGCCCCGTGGCCCAGGCACAGCACGAACTCGGTGTGCCCGAAGTGGGCGTAGTACCGCATGACGTGCCAGACCAGCGGCCGCGGGCCGACCATCTGCATGGGCTTGGGGGGCTCCGACTGGGTACCGCTGCGCATCCGCATGCCCAGCCCCCCGCAGAACAGCACAACCTTCACTTCTTCGCCTTCACTGTGTTAGCTCCGAGTCAGCTCCGTGTTAGCTCCGAGTCAGCTCCGAGTCAGCTCCGAGTCAGCTACGTGGTGGCGTCGCGGGTCACGGCACGACCACTTCGAGGGTCGGGATCGGGAACACCAGCCGGCCGCCCCAGTCGCCCACGTAGGACAGCTGCTCGGTCAGCTCCTCACGCAGGTTCCACGGCAGCACCAGCACGAAGTGCGGCCGGTCCTCGGCGAGCCGCTCCGGCGGCAGGATCGGGATCCGGGTGCCTGGCGTGAACCTGCCTTGCTTGTACGGGTTGCGGTCAACCGTGTACGCCATCAGGTCGGGCCGGATGCCGCAGTGGTTGAGCAGCGTGTTGCCCTTGCCGGGAGCGCCGTAGCCGGCCACCCGGTAGCCGCGGTCGGCGGCGTCGATCAGGAACCACAGCAGGTCGCGGCGGACCGAGGCCACCCGCTGGCTGAACTCTGCGTACCCGGACAGCTCGTGCAGCCCGGCCGCCTTCTCCTTGGCCAGCACGCTCTGCATGCGCTGGCTGGGCTCGTCGGCCACCTCGGTCGGGCGGGCCCAGAGCCGGATCGAGCCGCCGTGCGTCGGCAGCAGCTCGACATCGACCACCTCGAGGCCGCCGGTGGCCAGCGCGCGCTGCGCCGAGGCGACCGTGTAGTACTGGAAGTGCTCGTGGTAGATCGTGTCGTACTGGTTGAGCTCGATGAGCGTGAGCAGGTGCTGCACCTCGATCGACACCCAGCCGTCGTCGGCGACGAGCGCCCGCAGGCCCTTGGTGAACCCGAGCACGTCCGGGATGTGCGCGTAGACGTTGTTGGCGACCACGAGGTTCGCCGGCCCGTGCTCGGCGCGCACCTGCGCCCCGCGCTCCGGCTCCAGGAACGCGGTCAGCGTCGGCACACCCTTGTCGACGGCGGCCTTGCCGACGTTGACCGACGGCTCGATGCCCAGGCACCGGATGCCCCGCTCGACGACGTGTTGCAGCAGGTAGCCGTCGTTGCTGGCGACCTCGACGACGAAGCTGTCCTCGCCGAGGTCGAGGCGCTCGATCGAGCCGTGCACGAAGTCACGCGCGTGCTGCACCCACGAGTCCGAGTAGGAGGAGAAGTAGGCGTACTCGGTGAACGTGTCGTCCGGCTTGATCAGCGGCGGGATCTGCGCCAGCCAGCAGTCGGTGCACACCCGAAGGCACAACGGGTAGGTGAGCTCGGGCTCCTCGAGCTGGTCTGCGCGCAGGAACCGCTCGCACGGCGGCGTCGACCCGAGGTCGACCACGTCGGCGAGCCTCGTCGAACCGCAGAGCCGGCACGGTGTCATCGGTGGCCTCCATGGCGATCCGGATGGTGGAAGCCGAGTGCTTGCTCTCAGGCCTCGATTACTCATCGTTGTCATTGGGGCGGGTCGTTACGCGCGCGACGACCGCGAACGGGTGAGTCGCGGCGAACCCGTCGATCACGGACCGCCGCCGGGCGGCCCGGACGGCCCGGGCGGCGCGAACAGCCTCGGCCGACCCGCGCCGCGACTTTGGTCTCGCTACCAACGGCGCAGGTCACACGGGCCACACGCCGTCGACGCGGCGCCCTGCGACCGTCGCCTTCCTGGCCGCGACGCGCGGCCTGCACCGCCCGGCGTGGCCCGCCGGTCACGACCCGGCGTGGTCCGGACACCGGCTGCGCCGGCGAACCAGTCCCCGATGAGCCGCGAGACCGCTTGCTCACGTTGGGTAGTCACGCACACCGGCACCCGGGCGGGTCGCACGCCGCCGCCTAGTAGGCGCCCTCTCCCTTCAGCACCGCGCCGAGCGTCTTCCACATGATCGTCAGGTCCATCGCGAGCGACCAGTTCTCCACGTAGCGCAGGTCGAGCCGCACCGACTCGGTCCAGGTCAGGTTGCTGCGGCCGCTGATCTGCCACAGCCCGGTGAGACCAGGCTTGACCTTGAGGCGGCGCTGCGCGGCTTGGCCGTAGGTTGCGACCTCGCTCGGCAGCGGCGGCCGTGGACCGACTAGTGACATGCTGCCGGCCAGCACGTTGAGCAGCTGTGGCAGCTCGTCGAGTGAGTACCTGCGCAGCACCGCACCGATCCGGGTGACCCTCGGGTCGACGCGCAGTTTGAACAGCGGGCCGGCTCCCTCGTTGCTCGCCGCCAGCTCGGCAAGCTTCGCCTCGGCGTTCACCACCATCGACCGGAACTTGATCATGGCGAAGGCCTGGCCGTTCTTGCCGATCCTGGTCTGCCGGTACAGCACCGGCCCGCGGTCGTCGAACCACACCAGCGTTGCGATGGTCAGCAGCAGCGGCGCCAGCAACAGCAGCGCCAGCGCGGATGCCGCGCGGTCGACCAGGTTCTTGATCATCCAGCGGAAGCCGTCGAATGTCGGCGCGCTGACCCGCAGCAGCGGCAGCCCGAACACCGGCGAGATGTTCAGCCGGGGCCCGGTGACCTCCATCAGAACCGGGGCGACCACCACATCCGCCGTGGTTCCCTCCAGGTCCCACGCGAGCTGCTGCAGCCGGGGCCTCGTCCAGCGCGGATCGGGCACCACGGCCACCACCCGGTAGCCGCCGAGACGCACCCGTTCGGCGAGGGTGTCCAGGTCACCGACAACCGGAATGCCGTCGATGTCCCCCGCGCCGTCCACGCCGACCGCCCCTGGCGTGCACACCGCCTCGACCCGCCAGCCGTTGTGGCTCTCCCGCTGGGTGCGCTGGATCAGGTCGGCGACCTCCTCGAGGCTGCCGGCGGCGAGCACGGGCAGCATGCACTCGCCGTGCTGGCGCCTCGAGTGCAGCAGCCGGCGCAGCACGTACCGCAGCGGCGCCACGATCAGCAGGATGGCCGGCAGCACGCCGAACACCCACGGGCGCACGTCCGCCAACTGGAGCGCCAGCCCGGACAGGCCGACGATGACTCCGGTCGCGAACACGGCGCGGCCGAGCCGGCGGAACTCCTCGGCGCCCGAGCCGAGCACGCGCAGGTCCCACGCCCTGGTCGCGACGAGCGCGCCGACCAGCACGCTGCCGGTGATCACGGCCAGCGCCTCAGGCATGTGGTAGATGATCACCTCGCCGCGTGTGAGCCGGGAGCCGGCCGCGACGGCGATCATGGTGACCAGCAGATCGGCCAGGATGACCGCCGCCCGGTAGCGCGGTTCCCAGGTCGCCTCGGGTAGCCGCACCAGCTCGCCCGCGGGGCGCGCGAGGGCGCTCGCGGGGGCAGGTGGGGGTGCCGCGGCGGTCACGCCGGCAGCATCCGGCCCACCTTCGGGGTGGGATCCGTCGTGGGATATCGGGCCGATGCCCGTCCCCCCGCCAAGCCGCGTGGTCACATAAGCCCCCTTATGTTGCTGTGGAAAGTTTGTGGCTCAGGGCGCACACAGCCAGTAGTCGACCGCTCGAACGGCTACTCGTGAAGCAGGGCTCTGGACGTCACAGGTCGTTATCGCGAACGCCCCCCGACGGCGTTACAGTCACGCTCTGTGGCGGCAGATTCCAAGCTTTCGATTGCCCTCCGTCGCCAGTCCAGAAGCTAACCACGCCAACCTGTGCGCGTCACAGCCCCCGGTTGGGCGACCGCGAATGGGGCTCTAGCTGGGACTTTTGCGGAATCGCCAGCGCGAACCACTCGAACGAGTGACGTAACGGGCGGTGATACGCGCCAGCCAGGTCGACTTGGAAGTCACAGTAAAGCGCGCTATCGCAGCGTCACATTCAACCTTACCGCGTGTACTCGAATGCGCTCAGTGATCCCCAGGCATGCGCCGGGGGAGTTGGGGCTGGTGCTCGAGCTGCGCCAGCCCGTTCCAGGCCAGGTTCACCAGGTGGGCGACGACCTGGTCTTTGTTCGGCATGCGGACGTCGAGCCACCACTGGCCGGTGAGCCCGACCATCCCGACCAGGGCCTGGCTGTAGAGGCCAGCCAGCCGGGTGTCGTAGCCGCGTGAGCCGAACTCCTCGGCGAAGATGTGCTCGACCTGGCTGGCGATGTCGGACAGCAGGCTGGCGAACGTCCCCGAACTGCTGGCCACCGGCGAGTCCCGCACCAGGATGCGGAACCCGTCGGTGGAGTCCTCGATGTAGTCCAGCAGCGCGACAGCCGCCCGTTCCAGCAGGTCGCGCGGATGCCCGCCGCCCGAGATGGCCGAGGTCATCCTGCTCAGCAGGTGCTGCATCTCGCGGTCGACGACGACCGCGTAGAGCCCCTCCTTGCCGCCGAAGTGCTCATAGACCACCGGCTTGCTCACGCCGGCCCGGTGCGCGATCTCCTCGATCGACGTGCCGTCGAACCCCTTCGCCGCCAGCAGCCCCCTGCCGACATCGAGCAGTTGCTCGCGCCGCTCCTTACCGGACATGCGCGCCCTCGACCTGACCGAACTCTCCTCACGCCGGGCGGCCACGCCCGTAGCCTAGATTCCTAGTCCTGTGCCGTGATTCGGGCGAGGCGGTGCTCGTTGGGCCACCGCACCTGGTACGCCCAGCCGAGCTTCTCGAACAACCAGATCACCCGCGCCGTCATGTCGATCTGGCCTTTCAGCACGCCGTGCCGCGCGCACGTCGGGTCGGCGTGGTGCAGGTTGTGCCACGACTCGCCTGCGGACAGGATCGCCAGCGGCCAGAAGTTCGCCGACTTGTCACGCGTGGTGAACGGCCGCTCGCCGACCATGTGGCACACCGAGTTGACCGACCAGGTCACGTGGTGCAGCAGTGCGATCCGCACCAGGCCGGCCCAGAAGAACGCGGTGACCGCGCCGTGCCAGGAGCCGGCCCACAGGCCGCCGATCAGTGCCGGGCCGAGGAGGCTGACGGCCACGAGGGGCATGAACAGGCCGTTCACCCGGTGGATCGCCTTGTCGGCGAGCAGGTCGGGCGCGAACCGCTGGGCGTTGGTCTCGTCGCGGTCGAACAGCCAGCCGACGTGGGCGTGGAAGAAGCCCTTGGCCAGCGCGCCGACGCTCATGCCGTACCGCCATGGCGAGTGCGGGTCGCCCTCCTTGTCGGAGAACGCGTGGTGCCGGCGGTGGTCGGCGACCCACGGGATGACCGGCCCCTGGATTGCCAGCGAGCCGGCGGTGGCCATCGCCACCCGCAGCCACGGCTTGGCCTTGAACGAGCCGTGCGTGAAGTGCCGGTGATAGCCGACGGTCACGCCCAGACAGGCCACGAAGTAGAACGCCACACCGATCACGATGTCCCGCCAGGACAGGCCCCAGCCCCAGGCCACCGGCACGGCGGCGATCATCGCGACGAAGGGCACGATCACGAACAGGTAGATCAGCACGTGCTCGGAGACGGGCCGATAACCCACGATGATGGGCTTGGGCCCATCGGTGGGCGGTGTTTCGGTGGGCGGTGCTTCGGTGGCTGCTGTCATGGTCGCGCTCCTGATGGTTTCGGGAATCTGACGGTTCGGAGATCGACGTCGGGCCGCGGCCGCTGCCAGTCTCGGCTTACGGAGCCGTAACCTACGGTACCGTAGGTTGGACCGGGTTGCACCGCACGGCGAGATGTCGACCGGGCGAACGTTTCGTGGTACCCGCTCCTGAGGCTGTGAATCGCCTGTGTTGTGAAACGTTCACAGGGTTTGCGCCGAAGCAGTGATCGAGGAAGTTGAAGCTTTTCTTACGGCTCACGCCGTGTCAGGCTTAGCCACTCTCTCTTGAGTGACGCCGGACACTGCGCGTTCGCGCGGAGGTATCGAGTGCAGGATCAGCTCGTGGGTGCCGCGACCGATCTGGTCGACGGTGTCGACCAGCCGGCCGAGGAGGCCGACTTACTGGGCGACTCGCTGCGCGTCGAGGCTTGCACCCTGATGGAACGGGCGGCAAACGCCGACCGCCAGCAGCGCTGGCAGGCCGCTGTGCTCACCGGAGACCTGCTCGACCGGTCCAGGCGGGCCCTCGCGGTCAAGGACATGGAGCCCTCGACGTTCGCCAGGGTGCTGCGCTCGAGCGTCCTGGTCCGGGACATGGCCGCCGTGCCGGACCTGCCGGCCGACCCGGTGCTCGACGAACTGATCATCCACACCACCGAGCACGGCCTGGCCTCGCACAACGCCGCCGCCCAGGCGCTTCGCGGCAACCTGGCCGAGGCCAGGGGTGACCTCGACGAGGCGATGGACGCCGCGGTCAACGCCATGGTGACCGTCGAGCTGATCAACGAGCCGAGCCTGGAGCGGGTGTTCGCCTCGAACGACATCGCCACGCTGCTGCTGCGGCTCGGCCTGGTCCGGACGGCGGCGCAGTGCTTCGGCAACGCGGCGGCCGACGCCGAAGCCGCCGGTCTCAAGCGCGAGTACGTCATCACCTTGGGCAACCAGGTCGCCAGCGAGCTGCTGTATGCGATGGCGCTGGAGCGCACGCCGGAGCCGCAGCGTGCCCAGAAGCACTTCGCGATCGCCGTCGAGCTGGCCAAGCAGGGAGTGCGCTACTGGCAGCAGATGCAGCCGGACCGGATGCGCGAGGACCACGCCGCCGGCTTCCGCGCCGCCTTGGCCGTGGACGGCCTGCAGGTCTCCTCGGACGCACTGTCCTCCCCGGCGTCGCAGTCCTCCCCGGCGTCGCAGTCGTCACCAGTGTCACCGGAGTCACCGGGGTCACCGGGGTCACCGGGGTCACCGGGGTCGCTGCCTGGTTCGCCGGACGGCAGGGTCGCCGCCGACGAGCTGGAGGCGCAACTGCGCATCCACCTCGCCTCGAACGACCCGGAGTGCCGGCTGCTGCCCGGCATCATGCTTACCCGCCGGCTCGCCGCGACCGGGCGCCGCGACGAGGCCCGCGCCATGCTCGCCGAGCTGGCCGACTGGCCGCGGCTGCACCAGGCCCAGCCCCAGCTGCGGGTCGCCGTGATCAGGCACCTGTGCGACTTCGACGACCCTGGCCCGATGCCGCGGTACGTCATGGCGCTGGAGAACGAGCTGTGGTCGCAGTGGGTGTCGCGAGGCCGTGACCTGCGGGCCCGCCTGGAGCGCGAGCGGTTGCGCCGCAAGCACGGCCCGATCCGCGCGCTGGCCGCCGAGGACCCGCTGACCGGCCTGCCGAACCGGCGGGCGCTCGACGAGCTGCTCGCCGACCAGGCCTCGGCGGACGAGCCTGGCGCGGTGGCGATGGTGGACCTCGACGAGCTGCGAGTGGTCAACTTCCGCGGCTCGCATGCCGACGGCGACGCCACGCTGCGCGCGGTGGCGGTGGCCATGCGAGCCACCCTTCCGGCGACCGACTCGGTGATCAGGTACGGCGGCGACGAGTTCGTCGTGCTGCTGCCTGGCGACGACGTCGATACGGCCGTCGACAAGGTGCAACGGGTCGTGGCGGCGATCGCCGCGCTGCCGCCGTTCGCTGGCTTTGCGAGCGAGTGGCTCGTGTACCTCGGCCTCCTCGACGGCGGTGTCGCCGCCTGGGAGCACGCCGGGCTCCCCGTGGCCCGGGCAGCCGCCGGGGACGCGCCGTGGGCCCTCGAACGCCAGGTCCGGCTCGCGGCCGGCGGTGTCGTCGCGGCCTCCGTGGCCGCATCGCTCGTGTGGCCGCCCGCCGCCGTCCTGGCCGGCGCCGTCGGCGCCGGGCTGGTGGTCGCCGCCCTGACCGACTCCTGCGCTCTCGGCGCCCTGCTGGCCCGCCTGCCGTACAATCGCCGTCGGGTCGACGGCTGCGACCTGCCCCGCGTGGTGGCGCAGCTCACGCGACCCGAGGAGGTGACCTCGTGAGCACCGATCGACGCACCGACGCGGACCTGTCACCCTCCGACGTGCCCTTCGGCCGGCGCATCGCCGGGCTACCCGACGACGTCGTGATCCGTCAGCTGTACCTCGGCTGCCTCTCGCAGGCGTCCTACCTGGTCGGCGACGCCACGACCGGCCGCGGCATCGTGGTCGACCCCCGCCCCGACATCGCCGAGG
>OFHL01000017.1_pt1 | contig 14100 bp, 9 predicted proteins | sample 1522011 | NCBI WGS metagenome assembly OFHL01 (sample SAMEA2464836, study PRJEB22497) | soil metagenome | biome: Grassland; feature: Farmland; material: Clay | place: Australia | collected 2013-02-01 | depth 0.65 m | reverse complement strand
GCCGCGGCGGCGGGCGCGGTCAGCTCGATCAAGGGCATGATCGGCCACACCAAGGCGGCGGCCGGCGCCGCCGGGATGATCCAGGCCGTGCTGGCCACCCACCCCGAGGTGCTGCCGCCGACTGTCGGCTGCGTCACCCCGCACCCGGTGCTGGCTGAGGACCCGGTCGCGCTGCGCGTGCTGCCCAAGGCCGATGCCTCGCCGGGAGGCCCGGTCCGGGCCGGCATCACGGCCATGGGCTTCGGTGGCATCAACACCCACATCGTGCTGGACAAGCCCGGCCCGCGCCGGCGGGTGCCGCTGGACACCAGGACCAAGGCGCTGGCCGCCTCGATCCAGGACGCCGAGCTGCTGCTCGTCGACGGCGACACCGCGCAGGACCTGCGCGAGCGGATCGAGCAGCTGGTCGAGTTCGCGCCGACGCTGGCCTACGCACAGCTGACCGACCTGGCCGCCACGCTCAGGTCGCGGCTTGCCGACCGGCCGTACCGGGCGGTCGCCGTCGTGACCTCGCCCGAGGACGCCGAGCAGCGGCTGCGCCAGCTGCTGGACGCCGTCGACTCCGGCGAGACCGACCTGTTCACGCCGGACGGCCGGGTGTTCCTCGGTCACGTCAAGTCGCCTGGCCGGGTCGGGTTCCTGTTCCCCGGCCAAGGCTCCGGCCGCAGCACCAGCGGTGGTGCCCTGCGCCGCCGGTTCACCGAGGTCGACGAGGTGTACACGAAGGCGGCGCTGCCCGAGTGCGGCGACATGGTCGCCACCGAGGTCGCGCAGCCGCGCATCGTCACCGGTTCGGTGGCCGGGCTGCGGGCGTTGAGCCTGCTCGACATCGACGCCGGCGTCGCCGTCGGGCACAGCCTCGGCGAGATCTCGGCGCTGCACTGGGCCGGCGCGCTGGACGAGGAGGCGCTGCTGCGGGTCGCCGGGTCGCGAGGCGAGGCCATGACCGAGCACAGCGAGTCGGGCACCATGGCCGGCATCGCTGCCAGCTCCGAGACCGTCTCCGAGCTGATCGGCGAGCTGCCCGTCGTCATCGCCGGCTACAACGGCCCCAACCAGTCCGTCGTCGCCGGTCCGGTCGACGCGGTGCGAACCGTCGGCGAGCGGGCCGGCGAGGCGGGCGTGGAGTGGACGCTGCTGCCGGTCTCGCACGCGTTCCACTCGCCGCTGGTCGCCCCGGCCGCCAAGGCCTTCGGCGAGCTGCTGGCCGGCGAGCGGTTCGAGCCGGTCGGGCGGCCGATCGCCTCGACGGTCACCGGTGACCTGCTGGCCGAGCAGACCGACCTGCGGGCGTTGCTGCGCCGCCAGATCACCGACCCGGTGCAGTTCGCCCAGGCCGTCGCGCTGGCGGCCAAGGACGTCGACCTGTTCATCGAGGTCGGCCCAGGTCGGGTGCTGGCGCGGATGGCGAACTCCATCGTCGACGTGCCGGCCGTCGCGCTCGACACCGACGACGAGTCGATCACCGGGCTGCTCCGGGTGGCCGGCGCGGCGTGGGTGCGCGGCGCGCCGGTGGCGCTCGACGCGCTGTTCCACGGGCGGCTGACCCGGCCGTTGGAGCTGGGTCAGGAGTTCCGGTTCTTCGCCAGCCCGTGCGAGCAGGCGCCGGCCATCACGGTCAAGGACGCGGTCGCCCCGGTCGCGACGGCCGAGCCCGGCGGTGCCGGTGGCCAACCGGCCGGCAGCGACGGTGCGGAGTCGACGCTGGAGCTGCTGCGGCGGCTCGCCGCCGAGCGGGCCGAGCTGCCGGTCGACATGGTGCACGAGTCGAGCCGGCTGCTCGACGACCTGCACCTGAGCTCGATCACGGTCGGTCAGGTCATGAACCAGGCCGCGCAGGCGCTCGGTGTGCCGCCGTCGCAGGCGCCGACCAACTTCGCCACGGCGACGTTGCGGGAGCTGGCCGACGCGCTGGACACGCTCACCGAGACCGCGTCCGGCGCCGACGACACCCAGCCGAGCATCGTCGCCGGTGCGGCGAGCTGGTCGCGGGCGTTCTCGCTCGACCTGGACGAGCTGCCGCTGCCACGGCGCACCACGCGCGGGGCGAACGGCTCGTGGCAGGTGTTCGCAACCGGCGGCGACGAGCTCGCAGAGCGGCTGCGGGCGGCGCTCACCGACGGTGGCGTCGGCGGCGGCGTGCTGGTGTGCCTGCCGGCCGACTGCGCCGAGCAGCAGGTCCAGCTCGCGCTCGACGGCGCGAAGGTGGCGATCGGTGCCGGCCCGGACGCCAGGTTCGTGCTCGTCCAGCGTGGCCGCGGCGCTGCCGGCCTGGCCAAGACGCTGAGCCTGGAGGCGCCGAACGTCCGGGTGACGATCGTGCACGTACCAGCCGTGCTGGCGTCCCCGGCCGCCATCGCGGACAAGATCGTCGACGAGGTCGCGGCCACCCGCCGGTGCACCGAGGTGCACTATGACGGCGACGTGCGCCGGGTGCCGACGCTGCGCGCCCTGCCGGTCCGCTCCGGCCGCACCGAACTGCCGCTCGGCAGCGACGACGTGCTGCTGGTGACCGGCGGCGGCAAGGGCATCACCTCCGAGTGCGCGCTCGCGGTGGCCGCCGACACCGGGGCCAAGCTCGCCGTCCTCGGCCGGTCGGACCCGGCCCAGGACACCGAGCTCGCCGCGAACCTCGAGCGGATGGCCGGGTCGGGCGTCGCGGTCGCCTACGCGCGCGCCGACGTCACCGACGCCGAGCAGGTGGGCCGCGCCGTCGCCGAGCTGGTCGACCGGCTCGGGCCGGTGACCGCCGTGCTGCACGGCGCCGGCCGCAACGAACCGGCCGGGCTCACCAGCCTCGACGAGGCGGACTTCCGGGCGACGTTCGCCCCGAAGATCGGCGGGCTGCGTGCCGTGCTCGGCGCAGTCGAGCCGCAGCGGCTCAAGTTGCTGGTCACGTTCGGCAGCATCATCGGCCGGGCGGGCCTGCGCGGCGAGGCGCACTACGCCACCGCCAACGAGTGGCTCGCCGAGCTCACGAGCGAGTTCGCCGCCACGTACCCGGACTGCCGCTGCGTGTGCATGGAGTGGTCGGTCTGGTCCGGCGTCGGCATGGGCGAGCGGCTCTCGGTCGTCGAGTCGCTGCACCGGGAGGGCGTCACGGCGATCACGCCCGACCAGGGCGTGGAGATCATGCGCCGCCTGGTGGCCGACCCGGACGCGCCGACCGTCGCGGTGATCAGCGGGCGCACCGAGGGCATCGACACGGTGCGCTACGACCTGCCGGCGCTGCCGCTGCTGCGGTTCGTCGACAGGCCGCTCGTCCACTACCCGGGCGTCGAGCTGGTCACCGAGATCGACCTTGCCGACGGCAGCGACCTCTACCTGCAGGACCACCTGCTGGACGGCAACCTGCTGTTCCCGGCGGTGTTCGGCATGGAGGCGATGGTCCAGGTGGCCAGCGCGGTCACCGGCAGCACCGAGCCGCCGGTGATCGAGGGCGCCGAGTTCCTGCGTCCGATCGTGGTGCCGCCGGGCGGTTCCACCAAGATCCAGATCGCCGCCACCGTCGTCGACAGCTGCGGCGAGACCGCCGAGGTCGCGGTGGCCATCCGCAGCGAGGAGACCGGGTTCGCCGCGGAGCACTTCCGGGCCGTCCTGCGCTACGGCGCCGGAGCGGTGCCCGAGGGTCCGCCGGAGCAGTCGGCCGACGGCCTGGCCGCCGTGCCGCTCGAGCCGGCGACCGACCTGTACGGCGACACCCTGTTCCAGGGCCGGCGGTTCCAGCGGTTGCGCCGCTACCACCGGGCCGCCGCGCGCCAAGTCGACGTCGACGTCGACGCGGTGGCGGCCGGCGACTGGTTCGCCCAGTACCTGCCGGGCGAACTGCTGCTCGGCGACCCGGGGATGCGCGACGCGCTCATGCACGGCAACCAGGTGTGCGTACCGCACGCGACGCTGCTGCCGGGCGGCATCGAGCGCATCCATGCCGGTGGCGCGAAGCTCGTCGAGGCCGGCGAGCTGCGGTACTGCGCGACCGAGCGCGAGCGCGACGGCGACACCTACATCTACGACATCGCGGTGCGCACGGCGTCCGGCCAGGTCGTCGAGCGCTGGGACGGCCTGCGGCTGCACGCGGTCCGCAAGAAGGACGGCCGCGGTCCTTGGGTGCCGGCGCTGCTGGGCCCGTACCTGGAGCGCACGGTCGGCGACCTGCTCGGCGCCGGCGTGGCGGTCGCGGTCGAGCCGGACGGCTCCGGTGACCCGGCTGGCCCTGGTGACCCGGCTGGCCCCGGTGACCCGGACGGCTCCGGTCACACGGCGGTTCGCCGGGCCCGAACGGCGCTGGCCGCCGGCCGGGCGCTGGGCCGGCCCGTCACCGTGCGGTACCGGCCGGACGGAAGGCCGCAGGTCGACGGCCCGCAGACGGTGTCGGCCGCGCACGGTGCCGGTCTCACGGTGTGCGTCGCGGCCGACGGCACGGTCGCGTGCGACGTCGAGCCGGTCGCCGCGCGCCCGGCCACGGAGTGGGAGGGCCTGCTCGGCCGGTACGCCGGGCTCACCGCCGCCATCGCCGCCGAGACCGGTGAGGACGCCGACACCGCCGGCACCAGGGTGTGGACCGCCCTCGAGTGCCTGCGCAAGGCCGGTGAGCCTGCCGGCACCCCGCTCACGCTGACCAGGACCGACGGCGCCTGGACGGTGCTGGCCTGCGGTGGCCTGCGGGTCGCGACGCTCGTCACGACCCTGCGCGGCGCCGACGCACCCGTCGTGTTCGCGATTCTCACCAACGGAGGCAGCTGATGACCGCGCCCTACTACGAGTACCGGCACACGGTCGGCTTCGAGGAGACCAACCTCGTCGGCAACGTCTACTACGTCAACTACCTGCGCTGGCAGGGACGTTGCCGGGAGCTGTTCCTCAAGAACGAGGCGCCGGCCGTGCTCGCCGAGGTCCAGGACGACCTCAAGCTGTTCACGCTCAAGGTCGACTGCGAGTTCTTCGCCGAGATCACCGCGTTCGACGAGCTGTCGATCCGCATGCGGCTGGTGGACCTCGCGCAGACCCAGGTCGAGTTCAGCTTCGACTATGTGCGGCTCGACCCGGACGGCACCGAGGTTCTGGTCGCCAGGGGCCGGCAGCGGGTGGCCTGCATGCGCGGGCCGAACACCAAGACCGTGCCGGCCCGGGTGCCGCAGGCGCTGACCGACGCACTGGCTCCGTACACGACGCAGCTGCGGGCTGCGGCCTGATCGTGAGGTGAGAACGTGACGATCCACCGGCGAACTCCGGACAGGGTGGATACGACCCTGCTCAGGCGCGCCTTCGGGGCGTTCGCCACCGGCGTCACCGTGGTGACCGTCGGCGGCGACACGCCGCACGGCATGACGGCGAACTCGTTCACCTCGGTGTCGCTCGACCCGCCGCTGGTGCTGGTGTGCGTTGGCCGCGACGCGGTCATGCACCGGGCCCTGACCGAGAACGGGCACTTCGCGGTGTCCGTTCTCGGGGCCCACCAGGAGCCCGTCGCCAGACACTTCGCCGACCGCCGCCGGCCGCTCGGGCAGGCCCAGTTCGACTCGACGGACTGGCGGCCCGGGCCGAACACCGGCGCGCCGCTGATCGCCGGGGCGATGGCCCACTTCGAGTGCGGGCTGTGGCGAAGCTACGACGGCGGCGACCACTCGATCTTCATCGGCAACCTGTTGAGCCTGGACCGGGCCGGCGACCAGGACGCGCTGCTGTTCCTGCACGGCCAGTTCCGCAGGCTGATCCCGTACCGAAACGAGATGACCGCATGACGCGAGCGAAGACCCCGCCCGGCCCGCCGCGCCTGGCGATGTTCAGCCTGCTCAGAAAGGTGGTCTGGGACCGGCTCGCGCTGATGTCCGACGCCGCCGCCGGCTACGGCGACGCGGTCCGGATGCGCATCGGCCCGATGTCGCTGTACTTCTTCAACCACCCCGACCACGCCAAGTACGTGCTGAAGGACAACAGCGCCAACTACCACAAGGGTTTCGGCCTGGCGCAGGCCAAACGCGCGCTCGGCGACGGCCTGCTCACCAGCGAGGGTGAGCTGTGGCGCAAGCAGCGCAAGGTGATCCAGCCGGTGTTCGCGCACAAGCGGATCGCCAAGCAGGCCGACGTGGTGGCGCAGGAGTCCGCGCGCCTGGTCGGTCGGCTGCGCGCGCACACCGGTGGCGAGCCCGTCGACCTGATGAAGGCGATGAACGGGCTGACCGTCGGCGTGCTCGGCCGGACGCTGCTCGACGCCGACCTGAGCGGGTTCGGCTCGATCGGCGACTCGTTCGAGGTCGTGCAGGACCAGGCCATGTTCGAGGCGGTGTCACTGAGCAAGGTGCCGACCTGGCTGCCGCTGCCCAAGCAGCTGCGGTTCCGCCAGGCCAGGGCCGACCTGCAGCGCATCGTCGACGAGCTGGTCGCGCTGCGCGAGCGCACCCCGAGCGCCACCGGCGACGACGTGCTGACCAGGCTGATCGCCTCGACCGCGGCCGAGGCCGAGGCGCGCGGCGGCAAGCAGCGCATGCGCGACGAGCTCGTCACGCTGCTGCTGGCCGGCTACGAGACGACGGCCAGCACGCTCGGCTGGACGTTCCACCTGGTCGACCAGCACCCGGAGGTCGGCGAGCGGCTGCACGAGGAGGCGGTTCGGGTGCTCGGCGACCGGCTGCCGACCTTCGAGGACCTGCGCTCGCTGCGGTACACGTCGATGGTCATCGAGGAAGTCATGCGGCTGTACCCGCCGGTGTGGATGCTCTCGCGCCGGCCGCAGGCCGACGACGAGATCGGCGGCTACCACGTGCCGGCCGGGACCGACGTGCTGGTCTGCCCGTACACGCTGCACCGGCATCCGGAGTTCTGGGAACGGCCGGAGCGGTTCGACCCGGACCGCTTCGACCCGGCCAGGGCGGCCGGCCGGCCGCGGTACGCCTACCTACCCTTCGGCGCGGGCCCGCGGTTCTGCGTCGGCAACCACCTCGGGCTCATGGAGGCGACGTTCGTGATCGCGATGATCTCGCGGGAGCTGCGCCTGTCCACCGTGCCCGGCTACCGGGTGGTGCCGGAGCCGATGCTGTCGCTACGGGTGCGCGGCGGCCTGCCGATGAACGTGCGCGAGGTGCCGGCCGGACGGCTGCGCCTGGCCGCCTGACGGGAGCGGGCGATGCGCAGATCTGCCAGGTCGCTCCCGGTCGAGCAGTCCGCCGAGCTGGCCACCCGGTTCGCCCGCTCGGCGGCGGCGACCAGCGGGCGGTGGATGTCCACCGAGGAGTTCCTCGAGTGGTTCGAGCGGGCTCGGCCGCGCCGCTTCCGGGTCGACCGGATCGCGTTCGACGAGCTGGACGGCTGGTCGTTCGACGCCGGCACCGGCAACCTGACGCCCGCGGGCCGGCGGTTCTTCAGCGTCGAGGGCCTGCGCGTCGGCGCCGGCTTTCGTGGCTGGGAGCAGCCGATCCTGGTGCAGCCACAGGTCGGCGTGATCGGCCTGGTGGCCCGCGAGTTCGGCGGCGTGCTGCACTTCCTTGTCCAGGCCAGACCCGAGCCGGGCAACGACGGCGTACCGCAGCTCTCGCCGACCGTGCAGGCCGTGCCCGGCTACGGCGCCGGCCCGCGCGCGGACACCGCCGGCTACCTGGACTACTTCCGTGGCCGGCGGCGGGTGCGGGTGCTGGCCGAGTCCATGCAGCCTCCACACGGAGCGTGGCTGTGCGGGCGTCCGAACCGGACCGTCATCGTCGAGGCGTTCGACGACGTGCCGGTCGGGGACGGCTTCTGCTGGCTGACCCTCGGCCAGCTCGGCGAGCTGCTGCGCCTGGACCACGTCCTCAACTCGCACCTGCGCACGGTGCTGGCCTGCGCTCCACTGCCGGCACCCGGCCCTGCCGCGGGGCCGGTGCCGGGCCCTGCTGACGGGCGGGGTCATTCACCTGAGCTCGCGCTGCACCCGGACGTGCGGCTGCTCGCCTGGCTGAGCGCCGAGCGGGCCCGGCGCTCCGTGCGCGTGCGGCGCACCCGGCTGCACGGCCTGCGTGACTGGGTCCGCGGCGACTACTCGATCGACCACGTCCACGGCACCCACTTCCGGATCATGGCCGTCGCCGTCACCGCCGGCGACCACGAGGTCCCGAACTGGACGCAGCCGCTCGTCGAACCCGTCCGGCCCGCCCTGGCCGCGTTCCTCATGGGGCGCTTCCACGGCACCCCGCACCTGCTCGCGCACGCCCGCGTCGAGAGCGGCTCCACCGGCGCGGTCCAACTCGGCCCGACCGTGCAGTATGCGCCCGGCCCGGCCAGCCAAGGGCCGCCGTTCGCCGACATCGTCACCGCCGCCGCCGGCGGCTCCGGCCCGGCCAAGGTTCGGTTCGACGCCACCCTGTCCGAGGAGGGCGACCGGGCCTTCCGCGCCCGCACCCGCTCCCTCGTCGTCGAGGTCGACGCCGGGCAGGTGCCGACCGAGCCGCCGCCCGGCTACCGCTGGATCACGCCGGCACAGCTGAGCACGCTCACGCGGCTCGGTCCGGACGTCAACGTCCAGGCCAGAACGTTGCTGGCCGCCATAACCTCCGGCGCCGTACGCCTCTAGACCCTGTTCAGATGCTCGCGGCGCGGGTGCCCGCGAGACCGTCGACGGGCTCAGGCGGCGGCGACGGTGATCGATGTCGAGCGGACGTCGAGCAGGGCGCGCAGCTCCGGGGCGTTCGGCTGGCGCACCGGTTCGATGCTGATGTCGACGACCCGGTCGACGGTGTGCGGACGGACCTTGACCGGGCCGGCCTGGCCGACGCACACCATCTGGCCGCTGCGCAGCGGACCGCGCACGACGTGTTCGAGGCCGGCGGCCACCGAGTGGGCGAGCACGTGCCAGTTGCCCTGCGGGACGTCGGCGAGGATGTAGCGCCCCGGCCGGTGCAGCACGGTGGAGCGGACGGGCTGGCTGCGCGGGATCCGCTCGGAGAACAGCCCGACGAAGATCAGCCCGAGCCGGTCCGTGCGCGGGCAGGACACCTCGCCGCGGACGATCGCGTTCTGCTGCTCGGCCGGTGCCGGCAGCTCGTCGGGCAGCTGCGGGATGAAGCCGCGCAGCTGCCGGTAGGCGGTGGGGGACACGCCGACGCTGCGGCGGAACCGGGAGCTGAAGGTGCCGACGCTGGTGTAGCCGACCCGGTGGCAGATCTCGGTCACGGTCAGCTCGGTCGAGACCAGCAGCTCCTTGGCCGCCTGCAACCGCACCGCCGACAGGAACCGCCCTGGGGACACACCCGTCACCCGCTGGAAGACCCTCGAGAAATGGAATTTGCTGTACATCGCGGTACACGCCATGTCGTCGACCGTCAGCTGGTCGCCGAGGTTGTCCCGCATCGCGGCGATTACCCTGCCGACGGCCCGCTCGATTGCGTCGTCCATTTCGGCTCCGTCCGTCGGAAAATGCGCTTCATGTGATATTTTCATATGCCGTCTCGCGGCTGTGACCTCAGGTTACGAGCCGCAGTAGCGCCCTCGCAATCCGTAGGCGCGCGGCTCGAGTCAGCCTCGAGTTCAATTCGAGTTGGGTTCTAGTGCATTTTGAGTCGCGGTCCTGAGGCGACGAATATCGTATTGATTCGAGTGGGCGTGGACCCCGGTATGCGCCGTTGCCCAAGTTGCCGCTGCCGAAGGGCAGGAGGACCGCACCGTGTCATCACCGTCATCACCGTCATCTGCGTCAGCTGATATCAGGGACGACCAGGTCACCACCGAGACGCTCGAGGCGTTCGCCGACACCATCATCCCGGGCGAGAAGCGCTCGCCGGACGACAGGGCGATAGCCGGCGTGGCCACCGGCGGCGGCGCGGTCGCTGCCGGGGCGATCGACCTGCTGTGCGAACCGGCGACCGGTGTCACGGCCGGCCTGGTGCCGCTGTCGGCGGCGCTCAACGGGCACGCGCAGGCCTATGCCGCCGACCACGGCGTGCCGCTAGACGGCACCGTGACGGCGTTCGTGGCGCTGCCGTACGAGCACCGCGCCGCGCTGGTCGACAGCCTGACCAGGCCCGGTCACCCGGAGCGCGACGGCTGGGTGCTGCTGGCGCTGTTCTCCAACATGGCCTTCGACGTCGCCGCGCACAGGCCCACCGCGGAGGCGATGGCGGCCGGCCACCCTGGCCTGGCCGCGATGGGCTTCGCCAAGCCCGACCCCGACGGCCTCTGGCGGTTCGCCGAGTACTCCTACGGCCGCCCGCTCGCCGACCTGCACCCGGACACGATCGCCTCAGGGAGCCTGGGATGACCAGCACCGAACGCACCGACGTCCTCGTCATCGGCAGCGGCTTCGGCGGCGCCATCGCCGCCTACCATCTGGCCGCCGGCGGCGCCAAGGTCGTCGTGCTCGAACGCGGGCCGTGGCTGGAGGGCAAGGACTTCGACCACGACTACCTGCTCGGTTCGTCGTACACCAGGGTGTTCGACTTCGTCGCCGGCGACGGCATGAGCATCCTCGGCGGCAACTGCGTCGGCGGCGGCAGCGTCGTCTACTTCGCGGCGCTGCCGCGCGCGCCCCGGTTCATCTTCGAGCGCAAGGGCAGCATCGGCCGCCGCATGTGGCCGGCCAAGATCGACCGCGACGCCCTCGACCCGTGGTACGACCGGGTCGCCGAGGCGATCCCGGCCAAGCCGCAGACGTGGTCCGACGTCAGCTACCCCGGTGGCCTGTGGGCCGCGGCCTGCCGCAACGCCGGGCACACGGCCAACCCGGTGCCGGTCGGCATCGACACCGGCAAGTGCACCAACTGCAACTGGATGATGGCCGGCTGCCGGTTCGACGCCAAGCGGTCGCTGCTGTTCAACTACCTGCCGGCTGCGCTCGCGCACGGGGCCCAGATCCGGCCGCTGCACGAGGTGCAGCACCTGACCCGCAACGACGACGGCAGCTACCGCGTGCACTACACGGTGATCGACGACGAGGACTACCGCGTGCACACCGGTGGCGGCGAGATCGACGCCAAGATCGTCATCGTGGCTGCGGGCGCCGGCGCGACGCCGGTGATCCTGCAGCGCTCCGAGGAGCACCTCGGCGCCATGCCGCACGGCGTCGGCCGCTACTTCTCCGGCAACGGCGAGCGGCTCTACACCGCGGCGATGAACGAGGACCGGGTGCGCGAGGTGCTCGGCCTGTCTCGCGTCGACCGCGACGGCAACGACGTCGCCTACGAGGCGTACCAGATCGGCAAGGGCCCGACCGTGGCGTGCTGGGACTTCCTGGACGGCAAGCGGGACGAGTACTCCAGGTTCTCGCTCGAGCAGCTGTACTTCCCGCCCGGCCTCGGCACGATCCTGGCGCAGGCGCCCGGCGCGACCGGACCGTCGTGGTTCGGCGTCGAGAAGAAGCGGTTCCTCGAGCAGTGGAAGTCCTGGCTGATCATCTTCCAGATGACCGAGGACGACAACGAGGGCGTCTTCGGGCCGCCGCCGCCGACCGGCAACGCCTTCCGCATCTCCCAGCAGATGCTCGGCAGGGGCATGCTGCGCTACGACCCGACGCCGAACACGCGGCGCGGCTGGCAGCTCGCCGACGACGCCTGCCGGGACATCCTGGAGCGCGACGGGCTCTCCACCGGCGCCCCGTGGACCAACGACGTGGTCGGCGCCTACACGGTCCACCCGCTCTCGTCCTGCCGGATCGGCGACGACCCGCAGACCTCGGCCCTGGACGACCGGCACGAGCTGCGCGGCCACCCGGGGATCTTCGTCACCGACGGGTCCGCCGTGCCGTGCGGGCTGACCGTCAACCCGGCCATGACCATCGCGGCGCTCGCCGAGCGCGCGATGCCGGGCATCGTCGAGGCCGCCCAGCGCCGCGGCGTCGAGGTCCGCTACGGCGCGCCGGCGCCGGACGGCTCGACCAACGGCCGGGCCGGTGTCACGAACCTGCTGACCGACCTCGTCCGCGACTGAACCCGTGGCCGGGAGGTTCACGCGCACCGCTGCCGACCGCGGCCTTGCGCAGATCCGGTATGTCACGCCGGTGCGGCAGGCCGCGGCCCGCGGCCAGGTCGCCACGGTGTACGAGCAGGTGGAGCGCGACTTCGGCATGCTCGCGCCGCCGATCGCGCTGCACTCGCCGGCGCCGGGGCCGCTGACCGCGGCCTGGGTGATCCTGCGCGAGACGCTGGTCGCCGACGGCGCCGTCGACCGTGCCACCAAGGAGGCGGTGGCCGCCGCGGTCTCCCTGGGCAACTCGTGCCCGTACTGCGTCGACGTGCACACCGCCTCGATGCACGGCCTGGTCGGCGGCCGGGAGGCCCTGACGATCGCGGCCGGCGACCTGGACTCGCTGCCGGACCGCCGGCTGCGCGAGGTGACCGCCTGGGCCAGGGCGAGCGGCACCGCGGCGTCCGCGGCGCGGCTGCGGCCCGCCGTGCCGGCCGGTCACGCGCTCGAACTGGTGGCGGTCGCGGTCACGTTCCACTACTTCAACCGCATGGTCCACGTGCTGCTGCCGGACTCGCCGATCCCGGTCCTGGCGCCCTGGCTCGCGGCTGTCGCGCGCGGCAAGCTGTGGCGGCTGCTCGGCCGGTTCATGTGGCCGGCGGCGCGCGGCAGCCACGAGCCGGGGCGAGCGCTCGGCCTGCTGTCGGCCGCCGACCTGCCGCCCGACCTGTCCTGGACCGTCGAGCTGGCCAAGGCGTCCGGCGCGGGCGCCAACATCATCGAAGGTTTCGCGCGCGCCGCGGGCGCTGTCGAAGGCGCCGGCCGCTCGGTGCCGCCGACCGTCCGCCGGCTCGTGCTGGACCGGCTCGCCGCGTGGTCGGGGCAGCGGTCCGGGATCAGCCGGGCGTGGGTGGAGGACGCGGTGGCCGGACTCGCCCCGGCCGAGCGCCCGGCGGGCCGGCTCGCGCTGCTCACGGCGCTCGCCGCCTACCAGGTCGACAGCTCGGTGGTAACCGAGTTCACCGACGCTGCCGGGGACGCCGGGGACGCCGGGGACGAGCGGCTGGTGGAGCTCACCTCGTGGGCGAGCCTGGCGGCCGCCCGCCGGGTCGGCGGCTGGCTCGGCGAGCAGTGGCTCCACGGCACCACCGAGTCCCCGGCCGCCTGAACCGCGCCACTGTTGCGCGCCGGCTGGGGCAGCTCAGCCCGCCTGCTGGTAGCGCTGCAGGTACCGGCCGGTGAGCGAGTTCTCCGCGGCGAGCAGCTTCTCGGGCACGCCGGTGAACACGATCTCACCGCCGGCCTTGCCGCCCTCGGGGCCCAGGTCGATGATCCAGTCCGCCTGCTCGACGACGGCCAGGTTGTGCTCGATCACCACGACGGTGTTGCCGCGGTCGACGATGCCGTTGAGCAGATCGAGCAGCATGTCGATGTCGGACATGTGCAGGCCGCTCGTCGGCTCGTCGAGCAGGTAGACGTTGCCCTTGCCGGACAGCTGGTCGGCGAGCTTGATCCGCTGCCGCTCACCGCCGGAGAGCGTGCTGAGCGTCTGACCGAGGCCGAGGTAGCCAAGGCCCGTCTCGACGAGCGCCTCGAGCTTGCCGCGCACCGGACGTTCGGTGAAGAACTCCAGGGCCTGTTCGGCGGACAGGTCCAGCACGTCCACGATCGACTTGCCGCGCAGCGTGTGCGCCAGCACCGAGGCCTTGAACCGGCGCCCCTCGCAGGTCTCGCAGCGGGTGCGGATCGGGTCCATGTACGAGACCTCGGTGACGAGCACCCCGCGGCCCTCGCATTCCTCGCACCCGCCCCTGGAGTTGCAGCTGAACAGGCACGCGTAGCAGTCCCTTGCCTTGCCGGAGAGCTTACGCACCGGATCGCGCGCGCCGGACGAGGCGCCGCCGGGGGTGACCCGGAGGTCCAGACCGGCGAACCGCCCGGCGACCGCGTCGCGGATGAACGGCAGGGTGCCGTCGACAAAGCCCTCGAAGTTCGAGTAGAAGAGGGCCTCGTGGCGATAGCTCGCGCCATCGCAGCCATGGTCAACGGTCCCGGTGCTCATCCCTGAAACCTGAATCGTAGAGCCCTTGCGGGCAGGTGCGGCGAAAAATCCACACGAGACCCCGCTTGCGCGGGCCCCGAGGGTGTGATCTGATCGGCGGCGAGGCAGGCTCGGGGACCGATGGCGGAGATCGAGATTCAAGAGGACGTGCGACCCGAGGTGCGGGTGATCGC
>OFHL01000016.1_pt1 | contig 14378 bp, 13 predicted proteins | sample 1522011 | NCBI WGS metagenome assembly OFHL01 (sample SAMEA2464836, study PRJEB22497) | soil metagenome | biome: Grassland; feature: Farmland; material: Clay | place: Australia | collected 2013-02-01 | depth 0.65 m | reverse complement strand
GTACAGCCCGGCGCCGTGCTCGCGGCACAGCCGGCGGAACGCGACGTTGGTGATGCCGGCCATCGGGGCCAGCACGACCGGCGGGTCGACCTCGAACGGTCCGATCCGCAACGCCGCAAACCTCGCGCCCACGGTGGTCAAGGCTAGCGCCGCCGGTCAGTCGGGGTGGTCGACCAGTTCGAGGTCGCGCCGGATGTCGATCGTGAACGGGCGGCTGGCCTCCCAGCCGCTCGCGCCGCGGCCGACCGAGAGGTACCCGGGCGTCTGGGTGCAGACCTTGGCCCGCACCGCCGCCACCAGGTCGCGGTAGGTCCCGTCGTAGTGGCCGTTGGCCCAGATGGTGAGCAGGGCCGCGGTGAACGCGCCGTTGCCGGGACCGTCGTAGGCGACCTCGGTGTCCTGGCACGCGGTCAGCAGCACGGCGCGGGCGGAAAGGCACGTGGTGGGCTTGCGCAGGTCCGCCTGCCGGCGGGTGAGGGCCCGCTGCCTGGCCATCGCCCGCCGGATCTCGGCCTGGCTGCCGCGCCGAAGCCGCTGGTACAGCCCGCGCCGCCGGTTCTGGTCGGAGTCGCACACGGCGGCCGGGACGATCCGGGCCCGGCGGGCGCCCTCCGGGGTGCGCACGGGGGGCGACGGGGCCAGCGGGTTGCGCGCGGTGGTGCCGCTGTGGCTGGCATCGGACACGACGACGACCCGGACGTCGCGGGCGAACGTGGCGAGCGCGGCGTACACCTCGTCGTCGAGCAGCTGGCGATCCCAGCACACCCAGGTCTCGTCGAACCCCTTCGGTGCCTCCTCGAGGCTGTCGGCCTCGCCCAGCTGCCCGCCGTGCCCGGCGAAGCTGAGCAGGAAGACGTCGCCGGGGCGGAGCTTGCCGCCGGCGGTGCGGATGCCGGTCAGCACGGCCGACGCGGTCGCTTGCCGGTCGGTGAGCAGCTGCGTGCGGTAGCCCTCGGCCGCGGCCAGCATGGCCATGTCGTGGGCGTCGTGAAGCGAGCCCGCCAATCCCCCGTCCCAGCCGCCGTACGCAGTGGCGTCGACGTGACCGAGCCCGATGTGCAGGGAGATCCCCTTCGGCATTGCGGCTCCTCGCGGTGGCGCTCCGGTCTCCATGTATATATATGCAGAGCGCAGTTGCGAGCCGGCAGATGTGGGCCATAAGGGTGATCGATTATGCCGTTAGCACGGCAAGGGTCACCTGTTTGGCCCCAAAACGCGTTTACCTCCGATAAATACGGCAGAAGTAGGTCGCACGGCGTCCGAGCGCCATTCTCCGGCCCGCCGAACGGCGTACCAAGATCGCGGTAATTGATTCGCCACAATGCGCGTACAGGCCGGAATGACCATCACCGACGGCGACTGCCCCGGCACCGCGCGGCGGCTCGCACGGCCTGGACTAGCTTGTGATCGTGGATGACACGAGGCGAGCGGTCGACCGCACCTGGCTGGTGGCGTGTGCGGCCGCGCTGTGGGGTACCGACGGGCTGCTTCGCAAGCCGCTGGCCGACGCGCTACCGGCCGCGAGCGTCGTGTTCTGGGAACACATGATCATCGTCCTGCTGCTGGTGCCGTTCCTGCCGGCGGCGGCGCGGGCGTTCGCCGCGGCCGGGCGCCGCGAGCGGATCGCCCTGGTGGCGATCGGGATCGGCCCGTCGGCGATCGCGGCAGTGATGTTCACCGCTGCCTTCCGGCTCTCCGATCCGATCACCCCCCTGGTGCTGCAGAAGCTGCAGCCGGTGTTCGCCGTGCTAGCCGCCGTGGCCCTGCTCGGCGAACGGCTCCGGCGCGGCTATTTCCTGTTCGCGGTGCCGGCCCTGGCGGGCGCCTGGCTGCTGGCGTTCAAGGACCCGACCGAGGTGCGGGTCGCCGCGCTGCAGGCGGCGCTGCTCTCGCTCGGGGCGGCGGTGCTGTGGGCGGCCGGCACGGTGCTCGGCAGGATGGTCGCCATCACCGTGGCGCCGAGGCAGATCACCACGCTGCGCTTCGCGATCGGCCTGCCGGCGGCCGCCGTGGCGCTGGTGGTGACCGGTGCGCCGGTCGCGGTCGGCTGGGACAACGCGCCCGGCCTGGTCCTGCTGGCCGTGGTCCCCGGGCTGCTCGCGCTGTCGCTGTACTACGTGGGCCTGCGGGCCACCCCGGCGTCCAGGGCGACCCTGGCCGAGCTGGCCTTCCCGGTCACCGCGGCGATGATCGGCGTCGGGCTGCTCGGCACCACGCTGACCGCGACGCAGTGGCTCGGTTTCGCCATCGTGGTGGTCTCGGTGACCGCGCTGGCCTGGCACGAGCGGGTGCGGCCGGAGCGCGCGGTGGTGACCGCACCGAAGGATCCGGTGCCGGTGTGACCGGGGGCCCCGGCCGGATGCGCGCGGCCGACCGGGTCGCCGACGCCCTCGGCATCGAGGTGGTGCAGTGCGGCGGCGGCAACGCCTCGGTCCGGATGCGGATCGAGCCGGACATGGTCAACGGGCACGCGATCGCCCACGGCGGGTACGTGTTCCTGCTGGCCGACACGGCGTTCGCGTACGCCTGCAACAGCCACGGTCCGGTGACGGTGGCGGCCGGGGCGGACATCACGTTCGTGGCGCCGGCCGCCGAGGGCGACGTGCTCGAGGCCACCGCGTGCGAGGTCACCAGGTACGGGCGCAGCGGCATCTACGACGTGACGGTCCGCCGCGGGGCTGACGTGATCGCCGAGTTCCGCGGCCGGTCCAGAACAATCGGCGAATAGCGACCGCCGCCACCGGGTAGGAGACTGCCATGGCCAGTGACCAGGGCGGTGTCCTACCTGTCCGCCAACAGCTGTCGGACCAGGAGCGCGAGAGCGAGCACGATCGGCTCACCCGCAACTTCAACGAGCTGCTGCAGGAGCTGCGGGTGGCGCAGGCCGGCGTGCAGATCCTGTTCGCGTTCCTGCTGACCGTGGCGTTCACGCCGGTGTTCCAGAGCGCCTCCGGGTTCGTGCGGGGGCTGCACCTGGTCACGGCGCTGCTCGCGGCCGGAGCGGCGGCCCTGCTGACCGCCCCGGCGGCCTGGCACCGGGTGCTGTTCCAGCGCGGGCGCCGGGTCGAGATCATCCACGCGGCCAACAAGTTCGCCCTCATCGGGCTGGGGCTGCTGGCGCTGGCCATGGTCGGCACGGTGTTCCTGGTGGCCGAGGTGATCGTCGAGGGCTGGCTGGCCGTCCTGATCGCGATCGGGGCGGCGATCCTGTTCGGCTCGCTCTGGTTCGTCTGGCCGAGCACCCTGCGAAACGGCGAGGAGTCGCAGGACGCCGACCCGGCGACTCAGGCGATCACGAAGTAGCGCAGCCACAGGTACGGCGCCGCCAGCACGACCGAAAGCGTCGCCACCACCAGGCCGTACCTGGTGAACTCCCAGAAGCTGATCCGGATCCCGCTGCGCGCGGCCAGCCCGATCGCCACGACGTTCGCGCTGGCCCCGACCGCGGTCGCGTTGCCGCCGAGGTCGGCGCCGAGGGCGAGCGACCACCACAGCACGTCCGCCTGGTCGAGTCCGCCGGCGCCGGCGACAAGTTCCTCGACGATCGGCGCCATGGTCGCCACGTACGGGATGTTGTCCACGAACGCCGACAGCACCGCCGACCCGAACAGCAGGATCATCGTGGTGGCCAGCAGCCGGCCCTCGGTGGCGTCGACCAGCGCCCGGGACACCTTTTCGATCAGGCCGGTGTGCACCAGCGCCCCGACCATCACGAACAGGCCCATGAAGAACACCAGGGTGGCCCACTCGACGTCGGTCAGCGCCTCCTCCGTGGTGACCCTGGAGATCAGCACCAGCACGCCGGCGCCGAGCAGCGCGATCACCGCAGGCTCCATGTGCAGCGCCGAGTGCAGCACGAACGCCACCAGCACAAGGGCGAGCACGACCAGGCACTGCACGAGCAGCTTCGGGTCCCTGATGGCCTCCCGCTCGGACAGCGCCATGACCTCGGCGACCCGCTCCGGGTCCGACCGGAACGCCGAGGCGAACAGCCACCGGCACACCAGCACGAACACCACCATCAGCAGCACGACGAACGGCGCCAGGTGGATCAGAAAGTCGTTGAACGACAGCCCGGACCGGCTGGCGATGATGATGTTCGGCGGGTCGCCGATCAGGGTCGCTGTGCCGCCGATGTTGGACGCCAGCACCTCGGCGATCAAGTAGGGCACCGGGTTGAGCCCTAGCCGGTCGCACACCAGGAACGTCACCGGCGCGATCAGCAGCACCGTCGTGACGTTGTCCAGCAGCGCGGACGCCACGGCAGTGATCACGCACAGCAGCACGAGCACGGCGAACGGCCGGCCCCTTGCGCGCTTGGCGGCCGCGATCGCCAGGTACTCGAACAGCCCGGTCTCCTTGATCACCCCGACGATGACCATCATCCCGAGCAGAAGGAAGATCACGTTCCAGTCGATGCCCGCTTCGAGCGAGTGGAACGCCGTCGTGCCGTCGGTCAGGCCGAACGCCAGCATCACGCCGGCCCCGCCGAGCGCGGCGGTCACCTTGTGGACGCGCTCGGTCGCGATCAGCGCGTACGCGATCACGAAGACGGCAAGGGCGAACGCCTGCGCCGTCGTCATCAGTCCGGCAGCAGGATCTCGAGCAGGTGCGGCGCGGTCAGCACACCGTGCACGGTGTCGCCGTCGGCGACCACCAGCAGCGGGCTGCGCAGCCGCGCCATCACGGCCGCGCACTCGATCACCGTGGCGTCGCCGTCGACCTTGGCCAGTTCGGTGCGCTTGTCCCGTGGCGGCAGCAGGTCGGCGACCGTCTGCTCGCTGAGCTTGGCCGCGGCCGCATCCGCGGTGCGTTCGTCGAACACCCCGGCCAGCGACGGGTCCTCCTGGACATACCGCGGCACCAGGCTCCGCAGCACCTGAGACGACGGCAGCACCGCGACCGGCCGGCCGGAGTCGTCGACGACCACGACGCCCGGTAGCCGGCGCTTGGCCAGCTGCGTTGCCGCGTGCAGCGCATCGTCGCTGAGCCGGACCGTCGGGAAGTCCTCGGCCATGTCCCTGGCTCGCATGGCGCCTAAGCCTAGGGCTGGTTGACCCGCCAGGTCGGTGGGTAATCGAGGCCCATGACGAAGTCGTGTGCGCAGGCGGAGGCGATCCTGGCCACGCTGGTCAGGGTGTCGGCCACCCTCAAGGTGGCCGACGTGCCGTTCGCCCTGACCGGCGGCAGCGCGGTGTATGCGCTCGGCGGCGTGCCGTCCGAGCACGACGTCGACGTGGTCGTCCGCAAGCAGGACGTCGAGCGTGCGGTTTCGACGCTGGTCGAGGCCGGGCTGCAGCCGGTCGAGACGCCACTGGACTGGCTGTGCAAGGTCGGCGACGACGACACGATCGTCGACCTGATCTTCCGGTCGATGAACCGCCCGGTCGACGACGAGACGCTCGCCGAGGCCGACGACGTGAAGGTCGGCCCGATCGAGGTACCGGTGCTGCCGGCCACCACGGTGATCATCGACAAGCTGCTGGTGTTCGGCGAGCACTTCTGCGACTACACGTGGGTGCTGCCGGCCGCAAGGGCGCTGCGCGAGCAGATCGACTGGGACCGGGTGCGCAGCGAGACCGCGCACTCGCCGTTCGCCGAGGCCTTCCTGCTGCTGGCCGACCGGCTCGGGCTCTCGGTCCCACCTAAGAAGAGACCGGTCGGGGTGGCGTCCCCGGTGTCGGAGCGGGAGCGTGCGTCATGATCGATGAACCGCCGCAGTACCTGGTGCAACGACTGCGCAGGGCGCTCGCCGAGGATCCGCGGACCGCCGAGATGGGCGTGCAGGTCAAGATCAGGGGCACCGTGGTGTTCCTGACCGGTGAGGTGGCCACCGAGCAGCGCTGCGAGCAGCTCGCCGAGGTGGTGGCCGAGACTGTGGCCGGTTCTAGGCCTGGTTCTAGGCCTGGTTCTGGGCCTGGCTTTGGGCCAGACTCCGGGCCGGGCTTCACGGTGCACAACGACGTCCACGTGGTGCCGGCGCGGGTACCGGACAGCCGGGAGGAGCTGACGTGAGTGAGGTCCGGATCGCCGCTGTCGGCGACGTCCACCTGGCCGAGGACGCCAGGGGCCGGCTCCGGCCCGCGCTCGAGCAGATCGGCGAGCACGCCGACGTCCTGCTGCTGGCCGGCGACCTGACCAGGCACGGCACGATCGACGAGGCCCGCGTCGTGGCCGACGAGTTCGGCGGCCTGCCGGTACCGGTGGTGGCCGTGCTCGGTAACCACGACTACCACTCCGACGCCCAGGACGAGATCGGCGCGCTGCTCGACGGCAGCGGCATCCGGGTGCTCGAGGGCGACTCGGTCACCCTGACGGTCGACGGTAGCTGTGTCGGCGTGGCCGGCGTAAAGGGATTCGGCGGCGGCTTCGCCGGCAAGTGCGGCAGCGCCTTCGGCGAGCCGCAGATGAAGGCGTTCGTCCGGCACACCGAGGAGATCGCCGGCCGGCTCACGGCAGCGCTGCACGAGTTGGACTGCGACCTGCGCATCGCGCTGACCCACTACGCGCCGGTGCCGGACACGCTGCGCGGCGAGCCGCCGGAGATCTTCCCGTTCCTCGGCTCGTACCTGCTCGCCGAGGCGATCGACGCCGGGCACGCCGACCTGGCCATCCACGGCCACGCGCACTTCGGCACCGAGCAGGGGTCGACGCCGGGCGGCGTGCGCGTGCGCAACGTGGCGCAGCCGGTCATCCGGTCGGCGTTCGCCGTGTACTGCGTGCAGGTGACCGCGGATGAGCATCGGCAGGCGCGTCAGGTCCGGCAGGCCGTGTGACCGGGGCCATCACGGGTTAGCGTGCCGCCTGTGGCAGAGCCGGAGGCTGTCGACAGCCATTTCATGGAGACCGTGCGCGGGTTCACCGCGCCCGCTCCAGCCGACCCGACAAAGCCCGTGCGGCCAGGTTCGCGGCTGACCGGGACCGCATGCCTCGAGCTGTTCGACGCCCAGGCGGCCAGCCGGCACGTCGACTTCGCCGCCCGCTGGCTGCGCTCCCGCGGCGAAGGCTTCTACACGATCGGCTCGGCCGGCCACGAGGGCAACGCCGCGGTGGCCGCAGCGCTGCGACTCGACGACCCGGCGCTGCTGCACTACCGGTCGGGGGCCTTCTACATCATCAGGGGCTGGCAGCGGCGCGGGCACGACCCGGTCGCCGACATGCTGCTGGGCCTGGTCGCCTCCGCAGAGGAGCCGATCGCCGGCGGGCGGCACAAGGTGTTCGGCCACCACGAGCTGTCGGTGATCCCGCAGACCTCCACGATCGCCAGCCACCTGCCGCGTGCGCTCGGCCTGGCGTTCGCCATCGGGCGGGCCCGCAAGCTCGGCCTGCCGACGCCGTGGCCGGACGACGCGGTGGTGGTGTGCAGCTTCGGCGACGCCTCGGTCAACCACTCGACCGCCGCCGGCGCGATCAACGCCGCCGGCTGGGCGACGGCACAGGGCCTGCCGCTGCCGCTGCTGCTCGTGTGCGAGGACAACGGCATCGGAATCAGCGTCCGGACGCCCCCGGGCTGGGTCGAGGCCGCGACCCGAGACCGGCCGGGCATCCGCTACCTGGCCGCCGACGGCAGCGACCCGGCGCAGACGTACGACACCGCGGCCGACGCCGCCGAGTGGGTCCGGGCGCGCCGCCGCCCGGCGCTGCTGCACCTGACCACGGTCCGGTTCATGGCGCACGCCGGCTCCGACGTGGAGAGCGGCTACCGGTCCGCGGCCCAGATCACCGCCGACTACCGGAGAGACCCGCTGCTCGGCACCGCTCGCGCGCTCGTGGAGGCCGGCGTGGTGACCCCCGACGAGATCCTCGGTCGCTACGAGGTGATCCGCGAGCAGGTGCTGGCCGCGGCCGAGACGGCCGCGGCCCTACCGCGGCTGTCCAGTGCGCAGCAGGTCATGGCGCCGCTGATGGCCACGGACCCGGTCGCGGTCATGGCCGCGGCCAGGTCCTTGTCCGCCACCGCGGCGGCTGAGTCGATGTCCGAGGACGCCCCGCCGGAAGACGATGGACCGCTCACGCTCGCGCAGTCGATCAACCGCACGCTGGCCGACGCCGCCGCGGCCGAACCGGGCCTGCTGGTGTTCGGCGAGGACGTCGCGGTCAAGGGCGGCGTCTACGGCGTCACGCGGGGCCTGCGCTCGCGTCTCGGGGCGGCCAGGGTGTTCGACACGCTGCTCGACGAGCAGACGATCCTCGGGCTGGCGCTCGGCGCCGGGCTCGCCGGCCTGCTGCCGGTGCCGGAGATCCAGTACCTGGCCTACCTGCACAACGCGGAGGACCAGCTGCGCGGCGAGGCGGCGACGCTGCAGTTCTTCTCGCAGGGGCGCTACCGCAACCCGATGGTGGTGCGGATCGCCGGCTACGGCTACCAGAAGGGCTTCGGCGGCCACTTCCACAACGACAACTCGATCGCCGTGCTGCGCGACCTGCCTGGCGTCGTCGTGGCCACCCCGGCCAGGCCGGACGACGCGGCCGCCATGCTGCGCACGTGCCTTGCCGCGGCGCGGGTCGAGGGCCGGGTGTGCGTGTTCGTCGAGCCGATCGCGCTCTACCACATTCGTGACCTGCACGAACCCGGTGACGGCGGTTGGCTGGCCGGCTACCGGGCGGACTCGCACGCCCCGATCGGCTCGGCGCGCTGCCACCTGGCCGGCGACTCCGACGGTTTGACGATCGTGACCTTCGGCAACGGGCTCTTCCTGAGCCTTCGGGTCGCCCGCCGGCTCCAGCGGGCCGGCATGCCGGTGCGCGTGGTGGACCTGCGCTGGCTCGCTCCGCTGCCGATGGACGACGTGCTCGAACACGCGCAGGCGACCGGCCGGGTGCTCGTGGTCGACGAGACAAGGCGCAGCGGCGGTGTCGCCGAGGGGGTGCTGGCCGGCCTGGTCGACGCCGGCTTCGACGGCCCCATGGCACGGGGGTGGGCCCAGGACAGCTTCGTGCCGCTCGGCGACGCGGCGAACCTCGTGCTGGTGTCCGAGAGCGACATCGAGCTGGCGGCGCGCCGGCTGCTCGCGCTGTGAGCCTCGGAAACCGCCGGCCCGGAACTGGATCCGGCGCTAGATCCGGAAACTAGATCCGGAAATAGATGACGCCGGCGCGGCTGCCGACCGGGGCGGTTGGTCGGTGCCCACGCCGGCGCCGGGCCGGTAGCGGCGGCAGTGCCGCCGCCCCCCGTTGGCCCCGGCCACCCGCCGTGGCCAATGCTGTTGGTACACCTCGGACCCGTCCTTACTTCAACGTACGGACGGACACGCATCTCGGTATGGACCGCCTAACCGGGGCACAATTCACTCCGTCGGCGTAATCGCTGAGAGGGGTACCGAGTGCTCACGGGTGTGCCGTACCGGCAGGGTGTCGAGGAGGCCATGCGGCTGCTGTCCGGCCGCTGGGTGGCCGCGGTGCTGGCTGCCCTGGCCGAGGGACCGTTGCACTACACCGATCTGCACACTGCGATCAACGACGCGGTGCGCCGGGCCGACTCGGGCCGGCAACGCCCGCTCACCGAGAAGGTCTTCACCGAAACCCTGCGCCGGATGGAACGCGACGGCCTGCTGCTGCGCCATCGCGAGCCGACGCCGCTGCCATCGGTCTGGTACGAGCTGACGCCGATGGCGCGGTCCCTGCTGCGCTCGCTGCGACCGCTCGCCGAGTGGGCGCAGGTCCACCACAAGGAGCTCGCCGCGGCCCACCAGCGCCGCACCGAGGAGGCCTAGGGGAGTAAGTCCGCATCGGCGGCCGATCGCCACTGACCGAGGTCGGCGTGCGTCAACCGCCTGGAGTCAGCGCAGCGGCGCAGAGCGCACCATCCGCACCTGGTCGCGGCCGGCGTCCTTGGCGGCGAACAGCGCATTGTCGGCCGCCCACAGCAGCTCCTCGAGCGTGGCCGCCATCTGGGGATACAGCGCCGCGCCCACCGACACGGTCAGCCCGCGCACGGTGATCGGAGCGCCGTTCGACTCGACGACCACCTCGATCTGCCTGACCCGCTCGCAGATCCGCCCGGCGAACTCGCGCAGCGCGTCGGCGTCGACCCCAGGCACGAGCACGACGAACTCCTCGCCGAAGCGGCCGACGAGGTCGTCAGGGCGTGACTCGGCCCGCATCGCCGTCCCGGTCGCGCGCAGCACGGCGTCGCCGACCGGATGCCCGTACCGGTCGTCGATCGAGCTGAAGTGGTCGAGGTCGATCATCAGCAGGCCGGCCGGGGAGCGCAGCCGGCTGGAGCGCAGCAGTTCCTTGCCGGCCAGCTCGTGCCAGAACGTGGCGTTCAGCAGGCCGGTCTTCTGGTCGGACCTGGAGGCGGCGGCGAATTGTGGCAACAGCAGCCCGAGGTTGAGCGCGAGCGCGGTGAACACCAGTACCGGGGTGAGCCACGGCTGGACGGTAACCATCACCGCGATCGCGGTTCCCAGCCCGACCGAGGCGCCGATGATGAGCTGATCGCTCAAATGTCCGAACGCTTCCCGCCCGGACCGGCTCGGATTAGTGAAGATGATGGCCGCAATGACCAATCCGAGGTTCACCAGCCAGTAGGCCAATGCGGCCGCGGCGAGCGCTACCAGCCCGAATGGTCCGTCCAATCTGGACACGAATGGGCCAGACGCGTGCGGGTGGAAGGCAAGGATCACCGCGCCGGCGCACCAGCAGCCGATCACCACGCTCGCCGCCGAGAACACCTTGCGGTACAGCAGCGTCCTGCGCCGGTAGACGCGCAGCCACGAGTGCGTGTAGCTGACCACGATGATGGCCACCACCAGCGGCGGAGGCAGCAGCAGCAGCGCCGCGAAGATCCAGATGGACTGCAGGTGGGCATGCGGGGTGCCCTCCGCGGCGATCTCCCGCATCCGCTCGATGCCCCTGGCCACCTCGAGGTGCGCGACGGCCGCCACCGCGAGCGCGGCGAACCAGATCAGCGCCAGCCGGTCGACCGGCATCAGGTCGACCGTGGTGGCAGCGGCGCCGAGCGCGGCCAAAGTGACAAGTCCGACGTACCAGCGCACCGACCTGGGAAGCGACCAGAACGGCCATTCTCGGGCGTTCACGCGCATGCCTCGACGCCGAGCGGGGATTACCACTCTGCGCCTCGACTGAAGCACCATAAAAGACCCCCTGCACCGCAGGCTCGGAGCGAATCAATGTAGCTGCAACATCACCAACTGTCACTGGGCCCAATGGCGTGAGCGCCGTGGCCCTGTCCAGCTATCCCAGGAGGTCCTCCAATGATCACCATTTCCGTTCGCATCGGCCGTCCCAACGACTGGCGCACCGGCCGTCCGAACGACTGGCGCTGACCGGTTCGGCGACCGCCCGGCCGGGTTCCCGGTTCATGGGACCTCGGCCCGGCGGGCGGCCGTCCAAGCACGTCCAGCTGTTGCGGCCACAAGCATCCCAAGTGCACCGGCCACCGCCAAGACGTGGCCGGGCGGTGCGTGCTCGGCGGCCAGCCCGGCCACCAGCACGCCGGTGCCCTGGGCGACTCGCAGCGCCGTGACGGCGAGGCCGAACGCCTGGCCACGCCCGTGGTCGGGCACGGCGCGCACGAAGGCGGCGCTCGCCGCCATGTGGTACGCCGACGCCGCGCCGGCTATCGACCACAGCATGAACGTCACCAGCAACCCCGGCTCGAACACGCACAGGGTCAGCGGAGCGCACGCCGCCACGGCCATCGGGCCGAGCACCCGCAGCCTGGTCTCCGGGCGGACCAGCCGGCCGAGCAGCAGCATGCCGAGCGCCGTGCCGGCCGGCATCGCCGCCAGCAGCAGCCCAGCGGCCGCCGCGCCGCCCCCGATCTGCCGGGCGTACGGCACCGCCAGCCCCTCGGCCGTGACGTAGAAACCGGCGACGCAGCCCAGCGCCACGAGCGAACGTAACCGCCGGTCCCGCCAGACCAGGCTGGTCCCGGACTGCAGGCCGGTCCACCAGCTGCCGGAGCCCTCCGGGCGCAGCGGCAGCGGCCTGGCCCGCACCCCGAAGCGGATCAGCGCCGCCGAGGCCAGGAACGTCGCGGCGTCCAGCAGCAGCGCCTGGCCCGCCCCGAGCCAGCCGACCAGCACGCCGCCCCCGGCGAACCCGAGCACCTGGGCCAGCTGGACCGTGGTGTTGTGGATCGCCGACCCGAGTACGAACCGGTCGCCGGCCAGCACCGCCGGCAGCGTGGCCGCGCGTGCCGCGCCGAACGGCGCATTCAGCAGTTGCACCGCCACCAGCAGCGCGCACAGCGCACCAAACGGCATGCCCGGCGCCGCCATCAGCGCCACCAGCGCCGCCCTGGCGAGGTCTGTGACGACCATCACCGCACGCCGCGGGTACCGGTCGGCCAGGCCGGACAGCAGCGGCCCGCCGGCAACATCCGGCAGGAACGTGAGCGCATAGGTCAGCGCGGCGAGCCCGGCCGAGCCGGTCCGCTCGAACACCAGCACGGTCAGGGCCACCCTGGCGAACTGGTCCCCGACCACCGAGAGCACCTGGGCCGCGAACAGCGCCCGGAACTCGGCGACGGCGAACACCTCGCCGTAGGTCGCCGGCCGCCCCGTGCTCGCCATGGTGAACTGGTTACCAGCCCCGGAAGGGGTCGGCACGGCGGGTCGACGACCGGCTAAGCTCTGCACCGGACCCCGCACGGCGTCCATCCTGTGAACTCCCCCAGGGCCGGAAGGCAGCAAGGGTCAGCGGGCTCTGACGGGTGTGCGGGGTCCGCCACGTCCGGCGGCTCGGTGTCGGGGCCGGCGGGTAGGGTCCCGTCCGTGGCGCTGGCCCTCTACCGCAAGTACCGACCCTCGTCGTTCGCGGAAGTGGTTGGGCAGGAACACGTAACCGAGCCGCTGTCGATCGCGCTGGGTGCCGGGCGCGTCCACCACGCGTACCTGTTCTCCGGGCCGCGCGGCTGCGGCAAGACCTCCAGCGCGCGCATCCTCGCCAGGTCGCTCAACTGCGAGCAGGGCCCGACCGCAGTGCCGTGCGGCCAGTGCACCTCGTGCATCGCGCTCGCCCCGGAGGGACCGGGCTCGATCGACGTCGTCGAGCTCGACGCGGCCTCGCACGGCGGTGTCGACGACGCCCGTGACCTGCGCGACCGGGCGTTCTACGCGCCGGCCGACTCGCGCTACCGGGTGTTCATCATCGACGAGGCGCACATGGTCACGCCGCAAGGCTTCAACGCCCTGCTCAAGATCGTCGAGGAGCCGCCGGAGCACCTGGTGTTCGTGTTCGCCACGACCGAACCGGACAAGGTGCTGGCCACGATCCGGTCGAGGACCCACCACTACCCGTTCCGGCTGCTGCCGCCCGGGACCATGCGCGCCCTGCTCGAAGGCATTTGCGAGCGGGAGAACGTCAAGGTCGAGCCGAGCGTGTTCCCGCTCGTGGTGCGGGCCGGCGGCGGCTCGGCCAGGGACGCCGAGTCGGTGCTCGACCAGCTGCTGGCCGGGGCCGGGCCGGGGGGGGGGACGTACCGGCGGGCCGCGCGGCCGGCCGGGCCCGCGGACGGTCGCACGTCGCGCCGCGAGCACGCGGGCGAAGGCGGCGTCGACGCTCTGGTAGACCTCCTCCAGCGCGCCGCCGTGGCGGAGCGCCTCGCCGGCATCGACCTGCTGGTGACCACGGGCGGCGCCTCGGTCGGCGAGCACGACCTCGTGCGCCGCGTGCTCGGCGAGCACGGCCTCGAGCTCGACTTCTGGCAGATCGCGATGCGCCCGGGGAAGCCCCTGCTGTTCGGCAGGCTCGCCGGCGTGCCGTTGCTCGGCCTGCCCGGCAACCCGGTCTCGACCGGGGTCTGCGCGGTGCTCTTCGTGCGCGCCGCGCTCTGCGTCATGCTGGGCCTCGATCCCGCGCCACCCGAGGTGCCGGCGCGGCTCGCGCCCGGCGCCACCGTCGTCCTGCACAGCTGGCTCGGCCCGCCGGTGACGGCGCTGCTGGACGCCCTGCCCGGCGAGGTCTCGGTCGTCCGCTACACGCCCGACCCGGTCGCGCCGTTCGGCATTCCGACGGGCGCGCTGCGCGCACCCGGCACCAACGGCGTGTCGTTCGTAATGCAGTCGTTCATCGACGAAATCGCTGTGGCCGCCGGCAAGGATCCGCTGCAGATGCGGCTCGACATGCTGAGCAAGGAACCGATCGGCGAAGCGCCGCAGTGGGGAGCCGTCGATGCTTCGCGCGTTCGCGGTGTCCTCGAGGTAATTCGCGAGCGCTCGGAGTGGGGGAAGCCATTGCCGACAGGGACCGGGAAGGGAGTTGCCTTCTACTACAGCCACCAGGGGTACTTCGCCGAAGTCGCCGAAGTGACCGTGGATGCGCAGAAGCGGCTGAAGGTGAACAAGGTGTGGGTGGCCGGCGACATCGGCAGCCACGTCATCAACCCGCTGCACGCGGAGAATCTGGTG
>OFHL01000015.1_pt1 | contig 14428 bp, 14 predicted proteins | sample 1522011 | NCBI WGS metagenome assembly OFHL01 (sample SAMEA2464836, study PRJEB22497) | soil metagenome | biome: Grassland; feature: Farmland; material: Clay | place: Australia | collected 2013-02-01 | depth 0.65 m | reverse complement strand
CTTGTAGCTCGTGTCGCCTACAAGACTGAGCCTCTCACCGCATGATCGTCCAACGCACTCATTTGCCCCGACTGGTTGGCCGATCCGACCCACGCAGCGCTGCGTGGGTCGGCGAACGAACTGCTGCAAGGCCGTGCGGCCAGCGTGGAGTCAATGCCCAGAACTCCCGCCGCGCAGCGCACGCCGCAGGTCGTCAAGGGCAACGTTCGTCCAACTTCACGGCGCAAACTCGATCTTCGTGTCGTAGTTACCGCGGTACCAGGTGCATCGTTCTGAGCACACCGAGCACGCCGTGCCGAAGAATCCAAGACCGACAGTGACGACCAGAACGAGTACCGGCAAGATGAGCAGGGACGGTTACGGCGGTCACGGTCTTAGCCGTCGTGCGCCCGGCGGCCGGTGCCACGGTCCTGTCGATGAGCGGGCGTCGATGTGGACCGTGCTCATGTGTCGCAAAGCGTCGGCCCTTGGCGAGGCAACGGCGGGACACCGATCGCAAAGCTCCCGCGCGTCCCCGGTCAGCACCTGCTGGCTGCGGGTACGACCGATCAGCCTTTCGAGTGACGTCTGGCGTTCGTATGGATCAGGCCCTCCAGTGCCGCGTCCGTCAACTGACGTGATGGTTCATCGTCAAGAAGGGAAGCTTCGATGACCTCTGACAACCAATTCACCGCGCTTGGCCCAACGGAGATCGGGTTCCAGTGCAATGGTGCCAATATTCGTGTCGGCGGGCTCATGGTGGGACAACGGAACGGCGTTGAGGCCCGCTGTGGCAATGCGCTCGGCGCCAACGGCGCGGCAGTCCACGCACAGAACGACACACCCAATGCCAACGGTGTCATCGCGACGGCGCACAACGGCCCGCAAGCGTTCGGTATCTGGGCTTCATCCGCCCAGGGTTTCGCCGGGCGCTTCGACGGGAACGTGCACATCCAGGGTCGGCTGACATCGAGCCAACCGAAGTCGGCCGCGATCCGCGTCGGGGACGGCTCTGTTCGTCTTCTCTACGCCATCGAGAGCCCGGAGAGCTGGTTCGAGGACGTCGGCTTCGGTCGCCTCAACGGCGGCTACGCCCGGGTCGAGCTCGACGAGACGTTCGCCTCGGTGATCGCCGGTGTTCCGTATCACGTCTTTCTGACGCAGTACGACGGCGACGACGGCCTCTACGTGACTGAGCGGGAGGCGTCCGGCTTCGCCGTACGCGCGGCGCGCTCGGCTGACGCCGAAGGCGAGTTCAGCTACCGGGTGACCGCGAAGCGCAAGGACGCGGCGGACGTGCGCTTCGAAGAGGCCGCGGAGCCTGAAGGCAAGACCCTCCCGGAGCTTTCTGCGGAGCCCCCGGCGGACGCCGATTGAACGCGCGCGACTGGCGCATCATCAGGGGGCAGCACCCCGACGATCGGCGGCCGCGTCTCGGCGGGCCAGGCATCCAGTCGCCCACGCCGGCCAGGGGAGGGGCGGGCCGACCGGGCTCGCGTGTGGTGCCTCGACGCCGTCGTTTGCTCGGCCGGGCGGTCGTGGCGGGTAGCTCGATCGAGGGCTTGTGCGTGGTCTGGCGAACCGTGCCGGCGGTGGTGGCGTACGCCCGCTCGTTGAGCGACCAGAGGAGAGACCGATGATCAGGAACGCGTGCTCGCGCATCGCCGGCCCAGTCGCCCGCGTGACCTCCGTTGCCGTGTCGGTGGCCACCGCGACCTTGCTGTTGGTCCCGGGCACGGCCACGGCCAACGTGCCGCTGACCGTGGTCAGCTACGACCCGTACCACGACTCGCAGGCGCAGCATGAGACCGAGGTGGAGTCGGACTCCTTCCAGTACGGCAGCAGGATCGTGGCCGCGTTTCAGGTTGGCCGGGTGTTCGGCGGCGGCGCGTCCAACATCGGCTGGGCGACCTCGTCCAGTGGCGGCAGCTGGCAGAAGGGCTTCCTGCCGGGCATCACCGGCAACGAGGGCGGATGGTACGACCGGGCCAGCGATCCGTCGGTGGCCTACAACGCGGCCGACAGCGTGTGGGTTATCGCCTCGCTCGGCCTGGACGGCCTCGGCCCGATCACTGATGTGCTGACCAGCCGGTCCTATGACGGCGCGCGGACCTGGAGCAATCCGGTCGTCGCGGCCGGCTCCGCCATCGAGGGCACCCTGGACAAGCCGTGGATCGTGTGCGACAACGGCAACAACAGCCCGTTCCGCGGCTTCTGCTACCTGCAGTACACGGCCGGCATCGGCCAGGGCATCCGCATGCGGACCTCGGTCGACAGCGGGCTGAGCTGGGGGCCACCGGTCGCGGTCTCCGGCGGCACGACGACCGGGCTGGGCGGGCAGCCGGTCGTGCAGTCCAACGGCACCGTGGTGGTCCCCTACAAGTCACGCATCGGCACTCAACCGCCGCAGATCCGCTCGTTCGTCTCCTACGACGGCGGCCAGACCTGGCGCTCCGACACCTTCGTCGCGAACATCAGCCACCACTTCGTGGCCGGCGGCCTACGCGAGTCTCCCGCGCCGTCCGCCGAGATCGACGGATCCGGCACGACCTACGTCACCTGGTCGGACTGCCGCTTCCGCGCGAACTGCACGAGCAACGACATCGTGCTCGCCAAGTCGATCGGCAGCACCAGCTGGACCGCGCCGACCCGGATCCCGATCGACCCCACCACCAGCGCCGTCGACCACTTCACGCCCAGCATCGCCATCGACAAGTCCACCTTCGGCGCCGGCGCCAAGATCGGCGTCACCTATTACTACTACCCGAACGCCTCCTGCACCGCGGCGACCTGCCAGCTCAACGTCGGGTTCATCTCCTCGGTCAACGCCGGCGCGACCTGGAGCGCACCGACCCAGATCGCCGGGCCGATGACGCTGTCCTGGCTGCCCGACACCAACGCGGGCCGCATGTTCGGCGACTACGTCGCCAACTCGATCCTGCCCCTCGGCAACGCCTACCCGGTGATCCCTGTGGCCAGCGCGCCCATCGCCACCCTCCGCGTGCCGATGATGGCGCCGACCGGCGGGCTACCAGTCACCGGCGGCCCGAACGCGCCGTGAGCCCGCGTCGCAGACGCCGCCATGCGCAGGACCGTCTACGGAAAGCGCCAGCAGCAGCTGGCCGGCCAGGGTGCGGCCGCCGCCGCGGCCACCCTGCGCACCGCCGGCTTCCAGGGCCCGTGGTGCTGGTCGCCGAGGAGCCCGGTGCCGCGCGGCTGTCCACTCGTCGAAATGACTCTCCGGCATGAGCCCACCGTGCGGTCAGCTGTTACTGACAACCCATTCGAATCTTCACAACTCATGGCCATGCGAGAGCCGCGGAAGTCCCTGCGAACGTTGACAACGTCGTCCTCCTCGTTTGATTAAGCTGTCGGCCGACGCGTGCGCCCCAGTCAGGCAGGTTTGGGGCGGATCGGTGACTGCTCAGCCCGTTCAAACAATCCGTGACGGTTGTGTGCGTATCGTAATGTTCTTAGCTGGTGGTTCTTGGTGCCGGGTGTCCATCGCTGTGATGGTTTCGTAGCTGGGGTGACTGTAACCGCGGGCCTAAAGTGTGCGTAGACTCGCGCGGTGCGTCTTGCCGGGGTAAGTCTGGACGCTCGTGGTTTCGGCCCGAGCGACCACCTGTGCTGGGCTTACGATGACGATCCAGACTTCCACTGTCGTATGCTGGAATTCCTGGCCGACGGGCTGTCGCTGGGCCAGCGGGTCTGCTACATAGCGGCAGGTGACGTGCGGAAACTGCAGGATGACCTGCGCGGCCTCGACGGGCTGGACGTGGGGGTCGCGGCTGGTGCCGTGCAGGTTCAGTCGCTCGACGACGTGTACCCGGACGGTCAGCCGGTCGACAAGCACGCCCAAGTGAAGGAGTACGCGGAGCAGACGGATCGGGCGCGCGCCGACGGATTCACCGGGCTGCGCGTGGTGGCCGACGTAACACCGATGGTGCGTACCCCGGCGCAGTTGGACGCGTTCGCTCGCTATGAGCACCTGGTCGACCGCTTCATGTACAAGCAGCCCTTCGCGGCGCTATGCGCCTTCGATCGCAGGGTGCTCGGGGCCGAGCAGATTGCCCAAGTCGCGTGCATGCACCCAAACGTCAACAAGGGGGCGACCCAGTTCCGGCTGCACGCGTCCGACCGGGCCGCCGCCTCGCTCAGCGGGGAGATCGATGTCAACACGCGCACCCTATTTCCGGTCGCACTTGAGCGCGCCGACCTGCGGCCGATCAGCGGTGAGCTGGTGATCGACACGCCCGGTCTAACCTTCATCGACCATCGGGGCCTGATCCTGCTGGGCGAGTTCGCCGCCGAGCGCGGCGGAGTTGCGGTGCTGCAAACAGCGGATCGGCGCTCGGCCAAAGTATTAGAGCTCCTCGATCTGACCAACGTTCGTGTGGAGGCGCCCAGATGAAGTCGGGTGCTACGGCCGGACAGGGCGCATGGATCCACGAAGCCGGCTACTACGGCTCGGATGAGGAGTTCCTGGCTCTACTCGTCCCGTTCCTCACTGGCGGGCTGGACGCGGGAGAGCCCACCTTCGCCGTGTTCACCGAGCCGAAGACGGCCCTGCTGCGGGACGCGCTGCCGGAGCCGACCGCGGTCACGTTCCTCAGCGGTGAAGAGCAGTACGACCGGCCGGCAGCCACGATACGGACCTACCTGCGGATCCTGGCCGAGCAAGTAGCCGGCGGGGCGCGGCAGATCCGTGTCGCTGGGGAGGTGCCGCACCCGGGCCGCGGGGCGCCATGGAGCGGATGGGCCCGATACGAGGCGGCGGTCAACCACGCCTTCGACGGCTTCCCGCTGTGGGCCCTGTGCCCGTACGACACGCGGATCACACCCGACGACGTGCTCGCCGACGTCGCCAGGACGCATCCCCTGCTGGCAACCGCTGGCGAGAAACAGGTCGTCAGCGCCGACTACGTCGAACCAAACGAGTTCCTCGACAACCGGATACGCACCGAGCCCGATCCACTCGAGGATTCCGCGCCGGTGATCGAGCTGGCCGGCCCGGCCCTGGCAACCGCCCGCAGCGTCGTGGAGGCGGTCGCACTCGCCTGCGGGATGCCCAGCCCTGAGGTGGACAATCTGGTCGTGGCCGCGCACGAGGCCGTCACCAATGCGCTTGTACACGGCCGAAAGCCCGTGCGGCTACGGATATGGGCCGGGCCCCGGCGGGCGGTCGTGACGGTGACTGACTGCGGCCAGGGACCGTCCGATCCGTTCGCGGGCCTGCTGCCACCCCACAGCTCGGACGAGAGCCTCGGCCTCTGGCTCGTCCACCAGCTATGCCGGCACGTGACCATGAGCCACGACGAGAAAGGTTTCACGATCCGCCTCGTGGCCGGCTAGAGCTGACCTGAGTGTTCTCCAAGTGCGCCGCTGGACCAACTCCTACTGTGCGGTCGGGACTGTCCCGGGAACGGCACTCTCTGTGTCATCCCTGTGGGAGGTCCGGCGAGATCCACGCCAGAACGCACGGTCATGCCGCGGTCAAATACGCACCTGAGCCAGTGCCTGGGCGAAAGGAGGCGGGCTCGTCGGCACTTCCGGGTGGTCGACCGCTCGGCGAGGCCGCGGCGCCGGCCGCCTCGGCCGCGCATTGCTGGAATGGCTGCCGGAGACAGTGCGGGTGGACTACGACGGCGACACTGACGCCACATCCGCCAGTGGCGCCGAATGCTGAAACGGCAGTTGCTGAGTGGGTGTCCCTGGCGTTTGTCGTGGCTGCTTTTATGGACGAAGGTTGTCCCCTGAAAGGCTGTCAAATTGCACCCGAACGCAGCACGACACCGCGCGATCGGTCGAGCACAGTATCTGTGTGGAGATTGGGGGAGACGACGTGAGCGACTCCACCGAGGAGCAGGCACCGGTGGTGGGCGCGGATGCCGGGTCGGGGCAGGACGCAGAACGCCGCCGGCTGCCCGGGCAGCTCGCGATCGTGGCGGTGGCGGTGGCCGTGGTGGTGATCGTGGTGGGCGCCGCGATCGTCCGGTCCCGCGGCGGCGGCGACACCGGCACAGCTGGGGCGCAGCCGCAGGGGACGTCGAGCCAGGTTGTCGGGGAACCGTCCGGCGTCGGGGCGACGGCTGATCCGCGGACGAAGTTCCCCAACCCCGACATGCCGCTCGGGCCGGATGGGCTGCCGCTGGTCGACGGCGTGGTGACGTCCGGTCCGCGCTACGAGCAGGGTGCGCGGTTGCTGGCGGAGTTGATCGCGGTGGTGCCGGCCGGCTTCACCGTGCCCGCAACCGACTCGGTCCCCTTGGGACCTGACACGGCCGGCCAGCCGCCACCGCCCGATTTCGACCGGTTCGCCCGCACGCACCAGACGAGGTGGGTGCAGAAGACCGCCGGCATCGACGTGTGGGTGTCCAATGCGTCGCTGGCCGTGTCGGCCGGACCGAACACCGGAATGCTGGCCATCATGCTGACCACGCCGGGCGCCCCCGCCATGGACGACGACATGTGCACCAACCTTGACGCCGAGCCGGGCGCCAGCTGCCAACTCGTCGACGTCGGTGGACGCGAGGTCATGCTGTTCACCCTCACCGACAGGCCCGTCAGCATGCAGCGAGCCGAATACACCCATCCCGACGGCACGACCGTGTCCATCATGCAGATCCAGGACGGCGTTGGAGACGGCAAGAACGCACTACCGCAACCGGTGTTCAGCACGCGCCAACTGGTCGAACTCGCCGCCAACGACCGATTCCACGTGAACTAACGCTCCGAAAGCACCAGTTGCTCGCAATCGGCCTTTCGGCACGTCCGCAAACATCCGCTTTCTGCCGCGAACCGGGCGAGCTGTCGTGGCCGCGTGCTATGCAGGCGGATGATATGACCGGGGGTGGTGCTGATTCGGGTGCGGCGGCTCCCGCACGGGTACACCAATGCGACCGAGCGGGTGCGGGGTGTGGTCCGTAAGTGCTATCGGGGTCCGGACGCTGAGGCGCGCCGGCAGGTTGAGCAGTCGGTGCTCGCCGGGTTGTACGGTCGGTTCCCGGTTCCGCGGCTGCTGTCCTGGCGGGATTCGCAGTTGTGCGTGGTCGACGTGGTCGGCAGGCACGGACAGGACGTTCTCGGTGATCGCGATCCGGGCTTGGCCGGCGCGATGCTGGCTGCCTGTGGACGGCTACGCAGGCAACTGTCCCAGGTCGACCCGGCCACGGTGCCGGGGCTGCCGGGCACCGGCCCGGCCGTCGTGCATGGCGATTTCGGTCCGCAGAACCTGCTGGTGACCCCGGACGGTGCGACCGTCGTCGCGGTGTTCGACTGGGAGTGGGCCCACCTGGGAGATCCCGTCGAGGACCTGGCCTGGGCCGAATGGATCGTGCGGATGCATCACCCGGCGGCGGTTGCCCTACTCGAGCACCTGTTCACCGGCTATGGCCAGTGCCCGCCCTGGTCGCAACGTCAGGCCGCGATGCTCGAAACCTGCCACCGGTTGCTGGAGTTTGTCCGGCGATGGAACGATCCAACCGCAGTAGCCCTGTGGCACACCCGAATCACTACCACCGAGTCGTTCACAGAATGAGCACCACGTGAACGCAGCCGCCCAGTTCCTCAGGTGGCCAGTACACAACATCCGCAATTCCCGCGCTCGGTACGCTGGCCATCGGGCTTACGCTGCCGGTCTTGCCGCCATGGGTCGCCAACAACAGCCCAGCGTTCGCTGACACGATCGTGCTGATGTGCGCACAGGTATGCCTGGGCGCGAGCGGCAGGTGGACGGTCGACCAATCTTCCCCGTCGCCCGATGGAGCGTGCCGTCGCCCTTCCTTGGGGTAGGCAGATCCGGCTGTTTAGTAGTCGTAGCGCACGATCGCGCGCCGCAATGATGGCACGTGCACGACCCGGAACCCGGCAGCGAGGAACGCGCTGAGCGCCCCGACGTGCATCTCGCCCCAGGTGACGTCCTTGCCGGGGGCCGGCTTCATCGGATAGGCCTCGACGGCCCTGGCGCCCCCGTCGCGGGCCAGGTCGATGGTGCCGCGCACCAGCGCGCGGCTCACGCCCTGGCGGCGGAAGCCGGCGCGGGTCACGAAACAGGTGACCGCCCAGATGCTCGCATCGTCCTTGTTCTCGTTGCGGCCGTGCCACGTCGTCTGGCGAAGGTAGGGGTAGTCGCTGCGCGGGGCGAGCGAGCACCAGCCCACCGGCTCACCGTCCAGGTACGCCACCAGTCCGTGTCCCTCGATCACCTGGTCGCGGAGCAGCTCTCGGCGGCCCTGAACATCGTCGGAGCGCCGTACGTGCCAACCCAGCCGATAGCCCTGGCACTGGCAGCGAGCGGCCTGACCCCTGGTGCCGAAGATCGTCTGCACGTCTTCGAAGAGCGCCTCGCTGACCGGCTGGACGGTGATCGCCATCGGCTCACAGTCCCACATCACGCCGCGACTACGCGATGGTCGCTGCCCCGCCGGTCGCAGACGCCGCCCCGCTAGCCTCGATGCCACTCAACACCAGGGCGTGGTCAAGACAACCGTGGACGGCGCCAGCACCGGAGCACTCAATGGTGTGCCTGGTACGCGCCACGGGTCATAACGTACTTAGGCGAGGTCGCTTGGGCGGAGTTCGATCGGCGTGCCGTGCGGAGTGCGTTCGGCGGCGCGGCCCCAGGCGTCGCCGTAGCGGGAGAGCGTGGCTGTATCCGTGAGCCCTTTTTGGGCTACCAGATGCTCCAGTGCCGCGAGCCACTGCCGGTAGTACGGTTCGTCCGGCGCGCGGGCGATCTGGGCGCCGAGCGCGTCGGCCCACTCGGTCGACGTGACGACGCCCCGATCCTGGAGCGAGACGGCGAGCGCGAAGGCTTGCGCTTCCCAGGGCTCGGCGAAGGTCATGCCGGCTCCAGATAGGGCTCGAAGGCGTCGACGGACACCGCCGCGGCCGGGTCGGCGTCCTGGCCCCACAGCTCGCGCGCGTCGAAGCGCACCGTGTAGAGCCACTGCGGGTCCTCGCCGCCGCCGTGCGCGTGGACGTCGGCGAAGACGTGGCAGCCGTGGACGCGTTCGATGGTGCCGGTGCGGCCGCGGACGTAGCGTGGAAGGCGCGTGTGCGTAGGCGGGTGGAGGTTGCGCGCGCGGACCCGGTCGCCCACCGCGAAACGGGCCGGGCGATCCGGCTCGCGGCGCACGCCGCCGCCGCGGGTCAGCATCGGCTCCACGTCGGCAGCGGCCAGCGTGCGGCCGATCGGGCGGGCGGGGCGCAGTGAGCGGCCGGCCTCGATCTCCTCGGCGGTCAGCAGCCCGCGCTCCGCGCACAGCCGCTCCAGCCCCGCCGCCCAGATCTCGTAGTACGTCCGCGAGAGGTAGTCCAGCGGCGGCCGGTCCTCGCGGGCGAAGCGGGAGGCGTCGATGCTCCACTGGCCGGTCGCGCCCATCGCCAGCGTGAGCGCGAACGCGCGGCGCTCCCACTGCGCGTGGAACGCCGGCTCGTCGGCCTCGCGCTCGATCGGCCCGAAGCCCTGCGTCCCGCCCATGTCGTGTGCGCCATTCATCGCGAGGGCAGCCCCGTGCCGATCATCGAGTCGCGCGTGACGAGCGCCGCCAGGTCCTGCTCGCTCCAGCCGTCGGTACCCTGCGGGCGCATCGGCACGACCAGGTAGCGGACCTCCGCCGTCGAATCCCAGACCCGGATCTGGGTGTCCTCGGGCAGCTCGACGCCGAACTCGCGCAGCACACCCCGCGGGTCGGCGACCGCCCGCGAGCGATAGGGCGCGGACTTGTACCAGACCGGCGGAAGCCCGAGCACCGGCCACGGGTAGCAGGAGCACAGCGTGCAGACCACCATGTTGTGCACGGCCGCCGTGTTCTCCAGCGCGACCATATGCTCGCCCTGGCGGCCGGTGTAGCCCAGTGAGGCGATCGCGGCGCTCCCGTCCTCGAACAGCCACTCGCGGTACTCGGCATCGGTCCACGCCTTCGCCACCACCCGCGCGCCGTTGCGCGGTCCGATCTTCGTCTCGTAAGTCTCGATCAGCGCGTCGAGCGCCGCCGGGTCCACGTAACCCTTCTCGATGAGGACCGTCTCCAGCGCCCGCACCCGCCGCTGGGTGTCGGACAAGTGCGACCCGTGATCGTGCCCCATCGCTCCTTCCTACCATGGTCGGCGAAGGCAGTTACTCGGCCAAAGCTGCGTGACAAGCCACTAGCCGCCATCGCCATCGGCACCACCAGCCGTTCAGCGAATGGGGAACCGCGTTCCCCACCCCGCCTCGTCGCTTCGACGCAGGCCGGCACCCGCGGCGAGTCCGGACGAACCTTGACCACGACCTCGCGGTCATCGGCCAGCCGCAGCCCGATGACAGCGGACAGGTACCCGGATCTGAAGATCTCATCCGCTGGCGGGCTGCCCAGATGCTCCACGCACCACCGGGCAAGCCGGGCACGATCGACCGCAACCGCCCGAGGTGGCACCTCAGCATCCTCACATGCGCTGGTGATGTCCCGGAGCCCAGAGACCTCGTATCAGCTCCACCGCCACAGCATCAAGGTCAACTAGCCGGCCAATGCCAGCGTGCGTTGCCGCCGGAAGCATCTGGTGTCGCATCGCGGCGGCCTGCACTTTGAAAGTGCCTCTCTGGCCGGCGAAACGGACCTTCGGCAAGCCCAGTTTCCCAAGCCAGACAGGCACTTACAATCTATTCACCCCCAGACACACAGTCGTGGATCACGAAGAGTCCGGGCTAGCACCTCATAACCGACGGCCTCGGGTTCAAATCCCGCCCCGACGCCGCCACCCCGACACTGTCCCGCTACCAGCGGAAGCGGCGCGCTCAGCGATCGGCCGAGGGGCGTTTGCGTGGCCGCGTGCGTGCGGTGACGGGACGATCGGATGAGCGAAGTCAGCAAAAGTAGGTGATCGCCGTTTTAGACCGCACTACGCCGGCGTCCGTGCCGTTCCACCGCCAGACAACGTCGGCCCGGAACATCTGGTTGTCGCCGCACGTGACGAGGCCGCTGCCGACCTGGACGTACTCGTAGTCCGACGCAGGTCCGCCGGAACTGACGCCCTCCCACCTTTCGTAGCTCGAGTTCCAGCGGAGCAAGGTGACGGACACTTGGACGGCGTCGGCGCCGCTGGTCGTATCCTTGACGGATCCGTACCCACGGACCCGGTTGTACGTCGTGTCGTGGTTCACCCAGGCACAACGCACCGCTTGCGCACCCTCGCAGTGGTATCCCAGGCTCACGATGGACGCTTCGGCCGGGGCCGTCGGCGCCAACACCTGAGCCAGCGCGAGGGCGAGCATGACGGTGAGGGCTCTCATAGCGTTGGTCAACTTTGACTCCTTACCGTAGAACAGATTGATGCTGAACAAGCGTCAGAAGCCGTGATTCACGCCGTACAACTCATGGGTGAACGTGCCGATGGCGGTGTCACCCCAAACCGCAGTACCACGTACCTGACGTGTTGTTGATGCAAAACCGGATCAGCGAGTGCGAGTTGTTGTCGTGGTAGGAGTAGCTGTACCAACCCGTGTCATAGCCGCCAGCGCAACCAGTCCACACCCGTTGTTCTGAATCCATACGCTAGCCTGCCATCCGCTGATATGGCTCCGAAAACCGTTTTCATAGGTATTGTTTCTAAAGGTACCCGGCTCGGGGAACCTCGGACGCCCACACGCTCGCCGGCTCGAGCGTGCTCATGAAACGATTGCCTGCCCCCGGCGCAACGCGCGTCGGCGATCGCGGGAAAGGCGGCCGATTGCACCAGGAAGATCGCCGGCAACGCGAGTACCAGCGCCAGCAGCAGGGTGCGGGTTCCGGCCGATGACCTCGCTCATCGCTTTCCTCTTTTGAATTGAGCGTTCAGCCCGGTCATTGCCGCAGCCGGTGGACGGCGTAGCGCCGTTCCGATCAGCCGCATGTGGATCACATCCTCCCGTGCGCGCTCGTGGCGATCACGGCCCAGCCTCGTCATGAGTGTGGGCGGCAATGTCAACGAATTGTCGATAGGGCCGCGGGCGAGACGGACACGACCATGGAGCCGCGCGTTCTGGGATGTTGCCGTCGGCCCAGTACTGGCAGTCGGGGCAGATCGGGCCGGTCCGGTCGCCGTCGCCGCTATGAGGGCCCACAGCGGCAGATGTGCGCACTTGGGCTGAGGGCGGCGGCCTCGGAGGCAACCCACGCATCGGATTGCGCACCTGATACGTCGGTTGCGACGTTCACCCCCGCAGCCCGCCCTCGACCAGAAGTAGGCAGGACGGCCGGTGGATCCGGTCGTCGGTCGTCCGGAATGCCCGATACCGTCTGCGGATGGGCACCCTGACGGTGGACGGCTACCGGATCGAATCCCTGACCATGCAGACGTGGGACGCGTTTGCGGATCTCGCCGAACGGCACAACGGCGTGTGGGGTGGTTGCTGGTGTACGTACTTCCACCTGCACCCGGATACCGAGGAGGAGCGCCGGGCGCTTGGCCATCGCGAGTTCAAGCGGCGTCTGGTCGAGGCCGGCCGTGCGCACGCCGCCCTGGTGTTCGACGGTGACGTCGCGGTCGCCTGGGCCCAGTTCGGGACGGTTCCAGAGCTACCGAACATCCACCACCGCAAGGAGTGGGAGCAGGGCGTCGCCCAGATGCCGGACTACCGGATCACGTGCCTGTTCGTCGACCGCGCCTACCGTCGCGCGGGAATGGCCGCGGTCGCCGTGCGGGGTGCGCTGGCGCTGATCGCCGCGGCGGGAGGCGGCCTCGTCGAGGCGTACCCGCACGACCTGCCCGAGGGCAAGAAGACCTCGGCATCGTTCCTCTATAACGCCACCCGGACCATGTACGAGCGGCTCGGGTTCAGCTACGGGCGATCGAAGGGTAAGGGCAACTGCGTGATGAGCGCGGTCGTCCCGGCCGCCACGGCGTGACGGGTCGCACGCCTGCTCTGCGGGGAGGCCACGGTGTTCACCATCCCGGAGGTCGAGGGTTTCAAATCCCCCCGCTACCAGCGAGAACAGGCCCGGAGGCATGCCCTCCGGGCCTGTTCTGCAGCAGGGGGTGTAGCAATGTTCGTGCCCCTTGCTGCCCAGCGCGTCCGCCAGCCTCTGGACAGATCTAATCGGGGATTGGGTTGCGAGCCCTGGGCAGGCGAATCCGGCAGGCGTGTGCTTGTCGGTGGTATGGGCCGGAGCCGACACCCGACCAGAACAGCGTGATTGTCGCTCGACATTCACATGCAAGGCCCCAGAACGACTTCGCTCGCTGTCGGTCCCATGCCCTCGCGGTCGTGGCGCCGTATCGGCAGTAATCGACCGCGGTACGCCAAGCCGGCCGTCGTCGCCCTGGATCGGCCTCCGGCCGACGTGGCGGTGAAGGATTCTCACCGCAGGCCGCCTGTCGACAAGCCTACGTGCGAGCAGGCGTGATCAACAGTACTGTTCACAACCCGGTCACATTGGGAACGTCGTAATGGACCAACAGCGAAGAACGGGACTTATTTGACTGAGCGGAGGACCTTCGGCCCTCCGGGTGAGTACCCGATCGGCATAGCGTGCGTCACGCCGCGTGTCGCGGAGGCTTGAACAAGCCTCACTGCACCGGAAGGGCGGAAATGCGATGTTCGACGTGATACGAATACCGCGGGCACGCCATCGTCGAGCAGGTCATCGCCGACGCCGCGGCCAGCGCGTTAGCGCCCCTCCCGTCCGGGGCGTCCCCCGCGACCGCGGCTTGGCCCGTCCTGTGGGCGATGGCGCATAACCTCCCCCGCGCCGCCGGCGCCCTGGCCGGGGCCTTCCATGCCCGCGCGACCACCGCCACGATCCGCGCACACCTGATCAACATCCCCGCCAGGATCGCCCGATCCGCGCGCCGCCTGATCCTGCACCTACCCCAACGCTGGCCCTGGGAACCGGCCTGGACCACCTGGCGCCGCATCAACACCGAACACCACAAACACATACCCTGACCGACGGCCCGACACGGCCCCAACCGGAGCACCAGAGTGGAAAGGCCGGCCACACCGGCAGCCGACCCACACCCAGAACCAGCCAATTCACCAAACGAAGCCCCCAACCACCAACAAGCGATCACCGGAAGCCGATCGGTGGATCCGGGCTCAGACGTCCGCGGGTGGCGAAGATCGCTGATAGTGATACGCCAGGATTCACCTCGGACCCAGAAACGAATCCTGACGTATCACTACTGGCGATCATGTCTGCGGTCGGCAGGGTGCTCAAATTAGGCAGCCGCGGATGATCGCCGTTAGTGATCTTTCAGCGTGCACAATTCGGTCCGGAGTGCACGGTGGGGTATCACGAACGGCGATCTTGGAGTGGCCGCCCAGTTGTGGGAGCGTTCCGAACTGCTCACCGGCGTCCGTTACACCATCGAATCGCTCGTCGGTTAGCGCACGTGTGGGGGACGGCATCCACCCCGTCGGGGGGATTCCGGGTCGGGTCAGCGCTGCTGGTATGCCGCACGATGGACACACCAGCCGGCACCGGCC
>OFHL01000014.1_pt1 | contig 14583 bp, 10 predicted proteins | sample 1522011 | NCBI WGS metagenome assembly OFHL01 (sample SAMEA2464836, study PRJEB22497) | soil metagenome | biome: Grassland; feature: Farmland; material: Clay | place: Australia | collected 2013-02-01 | depth 0.65 m | reverse complement strand
CGGTCGGCCCCCGGTGCCACGTGGTGGCACCGTCTGGGGGCGTCCGCGTGCGGCTTGTGGGCCGGGGCCAGGGCGGGCGGGCCGGGGACCGGCGCGGAGCCGGGCCGCCACTCCTTGACGCTGGCCGCCGGGGCCGTCCCGGCCGGCCGGACCGAGTTCAGGTGCTGCCCGCCGATCCGCGAGCGCGCCAACGCCGAGCTGCTGTGGCAGGCGCTCGCCGGCGGCACGATCGACTGCGTGGTGTCCGACCATTCGCCGTGCGTGCCCTCGCTCAAGGACGGCGGCTTCGACACCGCCTGGGGAGGCATCGCGTCGCTGCAGCTGGGGCTGCCGCTGGTGTGGACGGAGGCGAGGCGCCGTGGGCACTCGCTGGCCGATGTCGTGCGCTGGATGTCCGCCGCGCCGGCCCGGCTGGTCGGCCTGCACGGCCGCAAGGGCGCGATCGCCCAAGGCCAGGACGCCGACCTGGTGGCCTTCGCCCCCGAGGAGCGGTTCACCGTCGACCCGGCAGCGCTGGCCCACCGGCACCCGGTCACTCCGTACGCCGGCGCCGAGCTCACCGGCGTGGTGCACCGGACCTGGCTGCGAGGCCGGCCGGTCGACGGGGTCGAGCCTGGAGGAACGCTGTTGTGCCGGGAGGCCACCGATGGAGCTTGGTGACTGGCCCGACCTGGCCGGCCGGCCGCTCGGCGGCTCGGTCGTGGCCGCCAGCGACGAGTTCTTCGCCGCCAAGGAGAACCTGATCGAGCCGGTGGTGCCGGCGTTTCGGCCCAAGACGTTCACCGCCAAGGGCCAGGAGTACGACGGTTGGGAGACCCGCCGGCGGCGCGAGCCAGGCAACGACTGGGCCATCGTCGCCCTCGGTGTGCCCGGCGTCCCGCGCAAGGTCGTCGTGGACACCGCGTTCTTCCGCGGCAACTTCCCGCAGCGGTGCTCGGTCGAGGCGATCTCGGTCGACGGCTACCCGAGCGCTGCCGAGCTGGCCGCAGCCGACTGGACGCCGCTGCTGCCGCCGGCGCCGGTGCGCGGCGACGCCGCCAACGAGTTCGAGATCGCGGAGCGGCTGCGCTGCACGCACGTTCGCCTGTCGATCTATCCGGACGGCGGGGTCGCCAGGTTCCGGGTGCACGGCGAGCCGGTGCTCGACCCGCGCGAGCTGGCCGGGCTGCCGCTCGACCTGGTAGCGCTGGTCAACGGTGGCCGCACCGTGCGCTGCAGCGACAGCTTCTTCTCCCCGCCGGACAACATGCTGCAGCCGGGCGAGTCGCGCTTCATGGGCGACGGCTGGGAGACCGCGCGCCGCCGCGACGAGGACAACGACTGGGCGATAGTGCGGCTCGCCACCACCGGGCAGCCGACCGTGGCCGAGCTGTCCACGTTGCACTACAAGGGAAACGCCCCGGCGACCGCCGAGCTGTCCTGGATCGACGCGACCGGGCTCGCCGACCCGGCCGACCTCGAGGACCGGGCGGCGTGGCGGCCGCTGCTGCCGGCCCAGCGGCTGCAACCGGACCTGCGGCACCGGTTCCGGCTCGCCGCCTCCCCCGCGCTGGCTCCCGAGATGACCCACGTGCGCCTCGACATCCGCCCCGACGGCGGCATCGCCAGGTTCCGGCTGTACGGCGAACCTACCGATCGTGGCTGGGCGGAGCTTCGGCGCCGGTGGCAGGACAGCCGGCCCGCCGGCGGCGGTCGTGGTAGCAGGACGGTAGGTACCCGGTAACCGGACTTCCTAGCGTTGGCCTTGCCACCAGAAATGCGGCAGGTCGACGCCTGGGAAAGGTCGGTGACTACGGGGTGCAACGGGGGTCAGCAGGGTCGCTCGACGGCCGGGGCGGCTTCGCGGCCAACCCGACGCAGCGGCTGCTGTGGCGCCTCGACCAGGCCGGCGAGCCACGCACCGTGCTCACCTCGCTCGAGTTCGCCGGCGTCGACGCGGTCGCCCTGCGGCACGCGGTCTCCCTGGTCCTCGGCAGGCATCCGGCGCTGCGGTCCCGGTTCGAGACCGACGCGGCTGGCGAGCCCAGGTACCGCACCGACGGCGACCCGCCTCGGGTGGACATGGTCGCCAGGCGGCGCCGCGACGTGGCCGGGCCGGTACGCAGGACCGCCACCGGCTCGTTCGACCTGACCGCCGACGCTCCCGCGCGGGCGACCGTGGTGGCGGCCGGCGGCGGGCGCGCCGTGCTCGCGCTGTGCGCACACCGGATCGTCCTGGACGAATGGTCCAGGCAGCTGTTGATCACTCAGATCGGCGAGGCCTACCGAGCGGTCTCGCGGCATCGCACGCCGCGTCTCGCGGAAGCGGCGCATCCGGCCGACGTAGAGCCGGCGGATGTCACCTGGCCGGCAGCTGTGGACCCAGGTCGGGTCGGCGCGGCGGTTGCAGGCCTGCGCGGTGCTCCGATCGAGGTGCGGCTGCCACGTGATCGGCCACGGCTGCGCGGCCGGCCCAGCGAGGGAGGGGCCCTTCCGGGCTCCCTGGGCCCCGAGCTCACCGAGCGGCTGCGCGCCGTGGCCGATCGGACCGGTGGCACGACCCTGGTCACCATGTCGGCGCTGCTGGCGGCCACGCTCGCGGCCGAGACCGGGCAGCTCGACTTCCTGTTCGGGTTCGACTGGCTGGGCCGGCGGCAGCCGGAGCGCCGGCACGTGGTCGGCATGTTCACCAACACGCTGCTGCTGCGCGTGGACCTCACGGGTGGCCCGAGCTGGCACGAACTGCTCGACCGGGTGCGCTCGGCGTGGCGGTCCGCGGTCGACCATGCCGACGTGCCGTTCGAGGCCGTCGCGGCGGTGCTCGGCAGCCGCCCGGAGCCGCCGGTGATGATCAACGTGCGCGGCGGGCCGTTCCGGCTGCCCGATCTGGGCCCTGGTGCCTCTTGTCGCGAGCTGCCGATGCCGCGTCCCGGCGCCCACGCCGGCCACGAGCTGATCCTTGACGTCACCGAGAGCGCCGACGACTTGGGGCTGGCCCTTGGCTACCCGGTCGAGGTGTTCGACGCCGGGACGGTGAACCGGCTGCTGGTGCGGCTGCGGCGGCAGGCCGCCGAGCTGGTCAACAGCCTCGACAGCCCGCTGTCAGCCCGCAGCACTGGTGGTGGCCTGCTCGCCGAACTGGCGTAGCTGGGCAAGCACCACGTCTGCGTCGGGCAGGCCGAGCTCGGCGAACTCGGCGGCCGCGTTCTGCAGCGCGGTGCGCGCCCGCAGTTCATGACCGGCAGCGCGGTACGCCTGCCCGAGCAGTTGCTGGGCGACCGCGGCCTCACGCCGAAGCCCGAGCTGGCGCAGCTCAACCTGCGAGCGGCGAAGGCCCGAGATGGCCGCCTCGACCTTGCCGTCGCGCAGCTCGCACTCGGCCCGGCCGCGCAGTGCGATCGCCTCGACCGGCAGCACGGCGAGCCGGTGGGTGTCGCCGAGGATGTCGTCGAACAGCTTGCGCGCCGCGTTGGTGTCGCCGGCCGCGAGCAGCACGAACGCAAGCGTGTTCTCCACGACGGCGGTGGCCCGGTCGTCGCGCAGCAGGCGGCTGAGCTGCCTGGCGCGCCGGAGCCGGTCGGTGGCGCCGGCCAGGTCGCCCTTGCGGCGCAGTGAAACGCCGATCAGCCGCTGCACGTAGCACTCGCTTCGCCAGTCGCCCTCGGCACGCAGCAGCCGCAGGCCCGACTCGTACAGCTCCAGCACGTCGGTGCTGCCGGTCATCTCCTCGACCTGGGCCAGCGTGCACTTGACCATGCCCTCCGCCCGCCGGTCGCCGAGGCGCCTCGCGATCGCCTGCGCCAGGTCGAGCTGGTGGCGCGCGTCGCCGAACCGGCACTGCGAGCGCAGCGCGTCGGCGAACGACCAACGCGTGTAGCACTCGGCCCGCTCGTCGCCGAGCGCGCCGAGCTGGTTGGCGATACCGCCGAGCGAGCGCAGCACGGCCCGCTGGTCGCCGCGGTGGGCGGCCAGCTCGACCCGCGCCCGGCGCAGGTGCGCGGCCATCAGCGGGTCGGGGCGGCTTCGCATGGCGACGTTGAGCACCCGGTGTGCGTCATCCCAATGCACCCTGACCAGCAGGAATCCGAGCATCGCGCAGGCAAGGTTCGCGGCCAGCTGGATCATCCCAGCGGCGGCCGCCGCCTCCACCGCGCCGACCAGCGCGCGGCGTTCGGACTCGAACCAGGCCAGCGGGTCTGTGAGCAGCCGCCGGCGAAGCTCAGGGTCGACCTCATGCCTGGTGGCCGGGCCGCGGCCCAGCTGCGGTATCGGACCGAGCAGCCGGTCCTCGGCCGCCTCGGCGAGCACCAGCTGGCAACCAAGCAGCCGGATCAGCGCCTCCTCACGCTCCTGCGGCTGCTCGGCGAGGAGCTCCGTGGCGAACAGCCGCACGAGGTCGTGCATCCGGTAGGACCACCAGCCGCCGGTGTCGCGGCCGCCCGGCTCCAGCAGGTGCACCTCGACCAGCCGCTCGAGCACCCGGTCGGCGGTCGCCGGCGGGCAGTTCAGCAGTGCCGCCAGCCGCCAAGTGGTGATCGCCCCCACGCCGACCAGCGAAAGCAGCCGGAACGCCAGCCGCGCGGGTTCCGTGAGGTTGTCGTAGGACAGTGCGAGCGCCGCCCGCACGTCGAGGTCGCCGGTGGTCAGCTCGTGCAGCCGGTTGTGCTCGTCGCCGAGCCGGTCGGCGAGGTCGGCGACGGTCCAGTGCGGCCGCGCGGCCAGCCGCGCCGCCGAGATCCGCACGGCCAGCGGCAGCCCGCCGCAGTAGCCCATGATCCGGTCCAGCTCGGCGCTCGGGGCGTCCGGCACGCCGGAAACCGACGCGAACAGCCGGCGCGCCGGCACCCGGTCCAGCACGTCGACGCACAGCAGTGCGGTCAGCTCCAGGCCGGACAGGGCGCGCCGGCTGGTGATCAGCGTCGCGCACCGCGGGCCGCCCGGCAGCAGCGGCCTGACCTGCTGTTCGTTGGCGGCGTTGTCGAGCACCACGAGCAGTTGCCGGTCGGCCACCAGGGCCCGGTACAGGTCGGCGCGGGCGCCCTCGTCCTCCGGGATCGCCTGGCCGGGCATGCCGAGCGTGCGCAGGAAGCGGGTGAGCGCCTCCGCCGGCCGTACCGGGGTGCGCTCGCCGCTGCGCAGGTCGACGTAGAGCCGGCCGTCCGGGAACCGGTCGCCGACCTGGTGCCCCACGTGCACGGCGAGCGCCGTCTTGCCGATCCCGGCGGCACCGGTGAGGTTGGCCACGACCGCGCCGGCGCGCCTGTCCAGCAGCGCCCGCAGCAGCTCGACCTCGCGGTTCCGGCCGGTGAAGTGCGGGTGGTCGCCCGGCAGGTCGCACGGCGCGAGCATGGTGGCCTGTGCGGCGGCGGTCGCCGACCCGCCCGCCAGGATCTGCGACTCGAGCCGGCGCAGCTGCGGACCTGGCTCGATGCCCAGCTCCTCGACGAGGATGCGCCGGCCCTGCCGGTAGACCTCCAGGGCGTCGGCCTGCCGCCCGGCCCGGTACAACCCGATCATGAGGCCGGCGCGCAGGCTTTCCCGCAGCGGGTGGGCGGCGACGAGCGGCCCGAGCTCGGCGACCACCTCGTCGTAGCGGCCGAGCGACACGTCCAGCTCGGCCTTGGCCTCCACCGCCATCAGCCGCCGCTCGCCCAACAGCACCGACTCGGCCTGGATCACCCGTGACGGCACGTCGGCGAACGCGGGTCCGCGCCAAAGCGCCAGCGCCTCGCCGAAGTGCTCGCTCGCCTCCGCCAACCGCCCGGCCCGCCGGCTGCGTTCGGCTTTGCGGATGTGCGCGTCGTACTCCGCGAGATCCAGCCGGCCGCCGCCGAGGTCCAGCAGGTAGCCGGGTTGCCGGGTGACGACCACCGAGCGGGGATCCGGGTGACCGGCCGCACCGATCGCGCGCCGCAGCGCCGAGACGTGACCCTGGACCTTGACCACGGCGCTGGCCGGCGGCTCGGTGTCCCACAGCGCGTCGACCAGCCGCGACAGCAGCACCACCTCGCCAGGGCGAAGCGCGAGGGCCGACAGCAGCGCCCGGCGCTGGTGCCCGGCGAGCTCGACCGGGCGGCCGTCGATGTAGGCCTGCACCGGGCCGAGTACGTCGAGCTCCACCGGTCTACCTCCGAGAATTACGCGGGCCGGCCGTCGCCTCACTGTAATCAGCCGTGCCACCCGATGCAGCCGTTGACCTGCCGCTATAAGGTTGGCGCCCGCCCGGAGGGCGGTTACCAGATGCGGTCACCGAACAGTTGCGGAGCGTGTGCATGACCGAGCTGCAATCGCCGAAACGTGTACTCATCGGCGGGCTGGGGGTATGGGTCGGGCTGGTTGCCATATCACTCATCCTGCTCCCCGCGGAGGGTAAACACGAGGCGCTCTACGAGTCGATCAAACTGAGCACGCTGGTGGGCGTAACGCTCGCTTTGATCATCTGGTATCTGCGCGATGTGCGCAACGGGACTATGGTAGAGGGCCTCGTGGTCGGTCTCATCTGGGCCGCCATGGTGATCGCGCTCGACCTCGTGCTGTTTGCGCTCGGCGCGTTCAACATCGGGCTCGGCGTGTATTTCACCGATGTCGCCTCGTCCTACTTGGCCATTCCAATCACCACGACCTTGACCATGGGGTATCTCCAGCCGCGCGCGGCCTAATTCGCCAGCCGGTGCAGTTTGAGCGCCAACTGCACCTCCAGGGCGTTGTCCGGCTCGTTCCAGTTCTTGCCGAGTAGCGCGGCGACCCGGTCCAGGCGCTGTACGACCGTGTTCACGTGGACGTGCAGCGCCTGCTTGGTCGCGTTGAGGTTGGTCCCGCAGGCGAAATAGGTCTCGACGGTGCGGACCAGTTCGGTCCCCCGCCGCCGGTCGTAATCGATCAATGGGCCGAGCGTGGCGCGGATGAACCCGGTGGCGTCCCCGCCGCCGAGCACGATTCCAAGGAAGCCGAGGTCGGAGGCGCTGGCCGCGGCGCCCTCGCGGCCGAGCGCGATGAGCGCGTCGACGCAACGCACCGCGTCGGCGTGGGCCGTCAGGACCTGCGCGACGCCACGCGCTGGGCCACCGGCGCCGACCGTGACCGGCTGGCCTGCCTGCCTGGCCAGCTCGGCGCTGGCCCCGGCGGCCCGCTCGCTCGGATCGTCGCCCGCCAGCAGCAGCACGGCGTCGCCGTGGTACTCGCCGCCGAGGCCGTGCCCGAACGCCAGCCGCGCCGCCAGCGCCGCGACCCGCTGCCGGGGGCTGCCGGCGACCCTGGCCACCAGCACCACGTGCGACGCGGTCAGGTCGACCCCGAGCCGCCGCCCCCTGGCGGCGAGCCCGGCCGGGTCCCGGCCACCGGAGCTCAGCAGGTCGGTCAGCAGCTCGCCGCGCACCCGATCCTCGGCCTCGACCGCCGAGCGGTACAGCAACAGCAGCAGCGCCGTGACCGACGCCGACCGCTCGAACAGCCGCCGGTCGGCATCGCCGAGCTCGGTGCGTCCCTCCAGCACGAGCGCGCCGAGCAGCTCCTGGCCGGCCAGCACCGCGCACACCCACCGCCCGGCGTCGCCGAGCCGGCCGCGGGCACCGGCCTGCTTGTCGGGCAGCGCGGTGTACACGGCCCGGCCGGTCGCTCTGGTCGCGGCGAGCGTCTCCGCCGACGGTGGCGCGATCCCGGTCGGAGCCGCTGCCGGGGCCGAGGTCAGCGTTGCGGTCAGCGCCGCGCCGTCCGGGTCGAAGGCGGCGACCTGCCCACCGAGCAGCTGGCCGACCGCCTCGGTCAGTTCGCCGACGTCCCCGCCGCGGAGCACGAGCTGGGCGAGCCGGTCGTGGGCCTGCCCGGCGCGTGGCAGTGCGGCGGTGTGCTCGGTGATGGCGTCGTGGGCCGCGTGCAGCTCGTCCAGCGCCGCCGTGGTCTGGGCGAACCGGTCGGCCGACTCGATCGCGACCGCAGCGTGGGTGGCCAGCGAGTACAGCAGCGACACCTCCTCGGCGGTGAACGTGCGTTCGCTTCGGTGGGCGGCGAACAGGACGCCGATCACCCGGTCGCCGAGCTGCAGCGGCACGCCGAGGATCGCCACCAGGCCCTCGTCGTCGACCGCGGCGTCGATCCCGCGGATGTGCTGGAACCGGGCGTCGGTGCCGTAGTTGGCGGTCGCGTACGGCTGCGCGGTCTGCGCGACCAGGCCGCCCAGGCCCTCCCCCATACCCAGCCTGACCTGCCGGAACAGCCGTGAGATCGACCCGTCGGTCACCCGCATGTAGGTGTCGCCTGCCTGCTGGTCGTGCAGCGTCAGGTACGCGATGTCGCTGCCGAGCAGCATCCGCGCGCGGTGCACGATCGAGCGCAGCACCGAGTCCAGATCGCGCAGCGCTGCCAGATCGCTCGCGGTGTCGAACAGCGCCGCGAGCTCGCCCTCGCGGCGGCGGTGCGCCGCCAGCGTCGCCTGGATGCGCAGCGCCAGCATGGTCGCCTGCTCCAGGTCGGCCAGCTCGGCCAGCTCGGCCGGGTCCGACGTGCCGGCCGCCCTGGCCTGCCGAAGCGGTTCCTGCAGCTGGCTGGCGTCAGCCCCGGCGGCGAGCAGCCCGAGCAGGCCAAGCGGCCCGGCCGGGCCACCGGCCCGCATCGGACCGCTGGGAACCGGCCAGGCAGACATGACTCCTATATCTACACGGTCGACACGAGTTTCTTCGCCGGCACGGGCTTGTCGCCCAGCTCGCGGCCCCTGGTCTCGGCGGCCGCCAGCACCGCGATCACGGTGATCAGCGCGGTCGCCGCCACGTAGATCGAGATCGGCAGCGACACCCCGTACTCGCGAAGCAGCGCCGTCGCGATCAGCGGGGCGACCGAACCGGCCAGGATCGACGCGAGCTGGTAGCCGACCGACGCACCCGAGTAGCGCACGCCGGTGCCGAACAGCTCCGCGAAGAACGCCGCCTGCGGCCCGTACATCGCGCCGTGGAACAGCAGGCCGACCGTCACCGCCGTCACGATCAGCACGCCGCTTCGGGTGTCGAGCAGGGTGAAGAAGGCGAACGCCCACAGGCCCGTGCCGATCGCGCCGAACAGGTACACCGGCCGCCGGCCCAGCCGGTCCGACAGCGCGCCCCACATCGGGATCGTCAGGAAGTGCACCGCGGAGCCGATCAGCACCGCGTTCAGCGCGACGCTGCGCGACAGGCCCAGCTCGACGGTCACGTAGACCAGCACGAACGCTGTGATCACGTAGTAGCAGACGTTCTCGGCCATCCTGGCGCCCATCGCGACCAGGATCTCCTTGGGGTAGTCGCGGAACACCTGCAGCAGCGGCGGCCGCTGGCGTTCGGGCGAGGCCTCCCTGGCGGCCTGGGCGGCCAGGAACACCGGCGACTCGGCGATGCTGACCCGGATCCAAAGGCCGATCACCACGAGCACGCCGGAGAGCAGGAACGGAATCCGCCAGCCCCAGGTCAGGAACGCCGCGTCGGACTGCACCGCCGCCAACACCGCCAACACCGCTGTGGCCAGCAGGTTTCCACCAGGCGCGCCGGCCTGCGGCCAGGACGCCCAGAACCCGCGGCGCTTCGCGTCGCCGTGCTCGGAGACGATCAGCACGGCGCCGCCCCACTCGCCGCCGAGGGCGAATCCCTGCACCAGCCGCAGGGCGGTCAGCATGATCGGGGCGGCGACTCCGACCGCGGCGTAGGTGGGCAGCAGGCCGATCGCGAACGTCGCGGCGCCCATCAGCAGCAGGCTCACCACCAGCAGGCGCTTGCGGCCGAGGCGATCACCGAAATGGCCGAACACGACGCCGCCGAGCGGCCGGGCGGCAAAACCGACGGCGTAGGTCAGAAATGCCAGCAGCGTGCCGGTCAGCGGATCGGCGGTCGGGAAAAAGACCTTGTTGAACACCAGCGCCGCAGCCGTGCCGTACAGAAAGAAGTCGTACCACTCGATTGTGGTGCCGATCAAGCTCGCGGCGACTACTCGGCGGATTCCACGCGGCGCGGTCGATGCGTCAGGCATAGGGCAGCTCCGTCATGATTCACATCGGGAAAACGTGATTCGATCAGCTCGCGCGCGCCTGCCCCCGTGGGCATGCCTCGACGCTAGGCAGCGGAACTGCCTCGGCATATGTGCGCGATCCCCATAGCATCAGGACCGAGGTTGGCTGAATCCTCCACCGAGCGCGCACTGTTGTGCAAGGGACTACGCTCCGTGTGTCCGAACTATTAGGAGACGGGGATGAGCCGGGGCGGCAGCGAGTCCTCCACATCAGCGCGCACTTACCGAGGAATGCTCCCGGAGCAACGCCGCGCCGATCGGCGCAAGCGGTTGCTCACGGCGGCCTTGGAAGTGTTCACCAGCCACGGTTACCACACGGCTCGCATCGAGCAGTTGTGCAGCCGGGCCAGCGTCTCGACGCGCAACTTCTACGAGGAGTTCGCCAGCAAGGAGGAGGTCCTCCTGACGCTGCACGAACAGATCAACTCGGCCGGGCTCAGGACGGTGACTGCGGCGATGGCCGAGCTACCGGACGGGAAGGCGCCCGCGGTCAGGGTCAGCCGGCTGCTCGAGGCCTTCTGGGACGCGGTCGGCAGCGACTCGAGGCTGCCCAGGCTCGCCTACCTGGAGGCACCGGGCGCAACGCCGGCGATGCAGTTGCAGCACCAGGTCTGGGTCGGCCGGTGGGCGCAGCTGATCGAGGCCGAAGCGCGGCGGGCCACCGGGAACGAGCGGGACTACCGGCTGATCGCCATCGGGTTGGTCGGCGCCATCACCGGGCTGCTGCGCGAATGGCACGCCACCACCGAGCCGGCGCCTCCCGAGGAGGTCAAGGCGGCCATGATCCACGTGGTGCTGGCCGCCATCACGGCGCCGCGGCCGAGGTGACCTGGCCAACCTGCCCGAGCACGATCCGGGCCAGGTTGGCCAGCGACTCCGTTCCCGGCTGGTAGTAGCCGTCGTGGCCACGGGCGTCGCCGGTATCGAAGACCACGGCGCCGAAGTCGGGGTCGACCGGGTCGGCGCCATGCCCGTAGCCGCCGACGCGCACTGACGGTGCGAACCTGATGTGGTCGCCGGCCGTCCTGGCCGCCCACACCCGGCGCGCGATCCGGACGCTTGCGGCGTCGCCGACGTCCATCCCGGGTGCGGCCAGCGCGACCGCCTCGGCGACCGGGGACGGCGGCACGGCCAACCCGCACACCACGGCGCCGTAGCTGTGGCACAGCACGCTGATGTGGGCGCCGGCCGGCAACCCGGCCAGGAACCTGGCCAGCCGCGGCGCACCGGCCGCCGCCCGCGCCGAGCGCACCGCCTGCCGGTCGACCGCCTCGGGCGTGTCGTAACCGAGCCAGGCGACCACGGCGACCGCCGCCTCGGGGTCGAGCCGTCGCACCTGCTCCCGCAGCTGCCCAGCCACCCAGGCCGGGTTCACCGGCTCAACCGCGGCCAGTGCGTTGTCCAGCCGCCAGCCGCTCCCGGGCACGAGCACCGCGATGTGTCGCGCCGTGTCCAGGTCGCCGAACAGCTCGATGACCGTCCCGTCGCCGCGCGGGTCGTATCCGAGCAGCCGGCGCGCCGGCGGTTGCCCGCTCGCCATCGCGTTGGCCGCCAGCCGCAACTGGGTCGGCGCGCCGTCGAGGTTGCCGACCACGCCGGGCGCCTGCCTGGCCAGCTCGGCCTGCAGCGCCGGTGTGAGGGCGGCGAAGAACGCACGGACCTGCGCCGGCGGCGCGGTGTCGGGGTCCGGCGGACTCGCCTGCGTGGCGACCGACGCGACCGCCGCCGGCCACAGCTCGGCGCCGGGCAGGCCGGTGACCAGCGGGTGCGGGTCGACGTTGGACAGCCACGCGGCTGCCGTCGTGGTGGCGGTCCCGGTGAGGAGCGCACCGCTGAGGGCGAGCACGGCCGTGATCTTCATGGCCGATTACGCTAGGTAGCGGCCTATCGATCGGTCGTCACGCTGGAGAGCCGTTTCGCGATGGCTCCCAGGTAGCGGTTTCAGCCGGTCAGACCGTTTTCGAAGGCGTAGACGACGGCCTGGGTGCGGTCCCGCAGCCCCAGCTTGTTGAGCGTGTGGCCGACGTGGGTCTTCACGGTCTGCTCGGCGAGGAACAGCTCGCCGGCGATCTCGGCGTTGGACAGTCCGCGCGCCACGAGCCGCAACACCTCCAGCTCACGCCTGGTCAGCGCCGCCACCGCCGCCGGCCGCGGCCGCTGGTGACGCCGGCGGTTGGCGAACTCGGCGATCAGCCGGCGGGTCACCGACGGGGCGAGCAGCGCCTCACCGCCCGCGACCACCCTGACCGCGGTGACCAGGTCGGCCGCCGAGGCGTCCTTGAGCAGGAATCCGCTGGCGCCGGCGCCGAGCGCCTCGTAGACGTAGTCGTCGAGGTCGAACGTGGTGAGCACGAGTACCTTCGCACCGTCGCCGGCGCTGATCTCGGCGGTCGCCTCCAGACCGTCCATCACCGGCATCCGCACGTCCATCAGCACCACGTCCGGCCGCAGTCGCCCGGCCAGCTCGACCGCCTCGCGGCCGTTGGCGGCCTGGCCGACGACCTCGATGTCGGGGGCCGCCGACAGCAGCGCGGCGAGCCCGTCGCGGATCATCGCCTGGTCGTCGGCGATCACCACCCGGATGGTGGAGCCGGTCATCGAGCCGCTCCGTTCCCCTCGTACGGCAGCCGTGCCGTGACCGCGAAGCCACCGCCTGGCGCCGGGCCAGCCCGCATCGACCCGCCGAGCATCGCGACCCGTTCCCGCATGCCGACCAGCCCGTGCCCACTGCCGGCGTCGTGCTCGTGGTCGGAATCGTGGTCGGAGTCGTGGTCGGGATGGGAGTCCACGCGGGCCGCGGTGCCGGCGCTGTTGGTCACGGCGACCCGCAGCTCGTCGTCGCGGTAACCGATCTCGATCCGGACCCTGGACCCGGCCGCGTGCCGCGCCGCATTGCTCAGCGCCTCCTGCACGATCCGGTACGCGGACACGTCGACCCCGGCCGGCAGCGGCGCCGGCACGCCGACCACCAGCGGCTCGACGTCCAGCCCGGCCCGCCGGCCGCGCTCGACCAGCTCGTCGAGCCGGTCCAGACCAGGCTGTGGCGCCCGCTCGGCCTGGTCACCCTCGGCCCGCAGCAGCCCGACCACGCGGCGGGTCTCGGCCAGCGCCTCGACCGCGGCGCCGCGGATCATCGCGAACGTCTCCCTTGCCTCCGGCGGCAGCTCGGCGATCTTGAACGGCGCCGCCTCGGCCTGCAGTGCGATCACCGACATGTGGTGGGCGACGACGTCGTGCAGCTCGCGGGCGATCCGGGTGCGTTCCTCGAGCACCGCCTGCCGTTCCAGGTCGGCCCGCCGCAGCTCCGCCTGCTCGGCCAGGCTCGCCTCGGCCGCGTACCGGCCACCCACCGCGTCGCCGAACACAAGCACCAGGCCGACCACCCCGCACAGGATCAGCGCGAGGAACGGCGGCATTCTGTTGATCAGCACCGCCGGGCCGATCACCAGCAGCGCGGTCAGCGCTCCCACCCCGAACGTGATCCGCCGGTCGTACGAGGCCGCCACCCAGAACAGCACGAGCACCAGGGCCAGGCACGAGGTCACCGGCCACGGCCAGATCACCTCGGAGCGCTCGGTGTGAACCGCCGGCGCGCCGAACAGCAGCCCGACGACCATCAGCCGCCACGAGGCCAGCGGCCACCGCCACGCGAAGAGCAGCGGCCCGGCCTGCAGCAACCCCAGGAACCAGCCGAGCGCCGGGTCGAGCCCGTACTGCACGATGCCCTGCCCGATCGCGCCGGCGACCAGGCCGAACGCCAACACGTTCCGGCCGATCCACAGCAGCACGCGCCAGCGCCTGCGTTCGGGCCGCCGCAGCCACCGGCGCGGCCGCACCGCCCCGCGCACGGCAGCCGCGGCGAGGCCCGACAGCGCCTGCCGGGCCAGCGACGCCTCGGGTACGGCCTCCGTCACCGCCCCAGGCTAGGTGGACCCGACCCGCGCCGTCCTACCCCCTGAGTCTGAACCGCCCTCCCCCGCAGGTACCACCCCCAGCCAGCGGCACTTGGGGAGCTTGAGTTCCACAGGTGGAACTCAAGCTCCCCAAGTGCGACCGGGTCAGTGGGCGGTGATACGTGACTTCATTGGGTATGTGGCGTAGTGTCATGCGTCATGTCGACGGTGCCTGGCGAGCTGGTGACGGTGGCGGTGACCGAGGCGCGGCAACGCAAGCAGGACGTGGCCGACGTGCCGCTCACCGCCATCGCGGTTGCAGCCGGCATCTCGCGCAGCACGTTGATCAGGCGGATCGGCGGCAGCCGCAGAGCACTCGACGAGGCCGTGCGCGAGGCCGGGTTCGACCCCGGCGGGCGGCCACCGGTGCGCGAGCGGGCGATCGAGGCCGCTGCCGCACTTATCGCCGAGCACGGGCTGTCGGCAGTCACCATGGAGGCCATCGCGAGCGCCGCCGGGTGCTCGCTGCCGAGCCTGCACGCCGCGTTCGGCGGCCGGGACGGGCTGCTGACGGCGATCTTCGAGCGGTACAGCCCGCTGCTGGAGCTCGAGGCGATCATGGCCGGGCGCCGGGCGTCGGTCGAAGCCGAGCCGGTCGAGGAGACGGTCCGGGCGGTGTACCGCG
>OFHL01000012.1_pt1 | contig 14811 bp, 13 predicted proteins | sample 1522011 | NCBI WGS metagenome assembly OFHL01 (sample SAMEA2464836, study PRJEB22497) | soil metagenome | biome: Grassland; feature: Farmland; material: Clay | place: Australia | collected 2013-02-01 | depth 0.65 m | reverse complement strand
GAGGAGGAGACCCTCCGTGCAGAGCTCAATCGACTCAACTTACGGTTGAAGGAGCTGACCGCCTCAATCGCCTCCGCGGAGAAGGACCAGGCCAACTATCAGTTGATACTGGACCAGCTCACCAGTGGTCAGACACCGCCGGCCGATCCGGAACCGGGCAAGGTGCGTGGTCGTCCGCGGCAGTCTCGGGCCAGGAAGGTGATCGCACCGGCGCGCTCCGGCGGCCGCCGGAGCGCGCCGGTGTCCAACGCGATTCTCGGCCTGTTGGGCGCTGCGCCAGACCAGGAGTGGACGGTGAAGGAGATGCAGGCGCGACTTCCTGAGGTTGGTCCGAAGGTGCTGTCCAACACGGTCCTTCGGCTGCATTCGCGGGGAAGTATCGACCGCACCCGGGCTGGCCATTATCGGCTCGCCTCGTCCATCAGCTAGCGCAGGACGTCACAGCAGGCGAGGTTGGGCATACGCGTCACGTCCGTGGGGCACTCACATCGGTGGTCTCAGCTCAGTAGCTCGGCGGGTGGGGATCGGCATCCCGGCGCGTAATTGTCCGCGAGTTCGTGCGCCAGGAAACGTCGTCCGCCAATTGAGTGTTCCTCGCCGGCTGCGGGAGTCGGCGTCGAACAGGGTCACCCTGGGCCGAGGTGCTCAGGCAGGCGCGAGGACATCGCTGACCCGGTCGCCCTTCGCGTCGATCACGACGACTCTGCGGGCGGCGTCTGCATCTGCGAGGATCATCGGGGCCATCAACTCGGACTTGCTTGATCCGGTGGCGCCGAGGATGTGCAGGTGGTGGCAGGCGTCGGCGACGTTGGGCCCGACCGAGCGACGATAGCCCGTTGCAGTCCGGGACTGGCCTCGTCGGTGGGCAGGTGCGCGAGCACGGCCAGTTCGGGCACGGACAGCAGGACGCCGTGGTCGAGGCGCCGGTTGGTCGGCTCGCCGGCGCCGCTTGCGCAAGGGCCGGTGCGCAGGCGCTGGGTCAGCTGGGCTGGCAGTGCCGGCAGCCGGTGGTGCACAGCTCCGCGATCAACAGCTCAAGTGCCGATAATCCCGTGTGCGAGGAGGCTGTGGGCGGCGTCGAGGATGGATTGCTGGGCCGGGCGGGTGCGCCAGCCGAGGATCTTATCGGCCTTGGAGGTGTCGATTCGTTGTCGCCGGCCCAGGCTGGCTCGGATCTGGGCCATGTCCGGGTTGAATTGAGCGGCGAGCCGTACGGCGGAGTCGGACAGTTCACTGGTTGTCACCTTGGCTGCTTGGTCTGTGAGGTTGGCGCGCAGCAGTTCGGCGATCTCGCGCAGCCAGAGGAACTCGCCGACGGCCAGGAACCGCTGTCCGGCCGCTTCGGGAGCGGTCATGGCCCGGATGTGCAGGTCCGCCAGGTCGCGGACGTCGACGATGTTCCAGCCGATGTTCGGGAGGCCAGGCATCTCGCCGGCCAGCAGTCGCCGGACGATCTCGACCGACGAGCCTGCACCGGTCGAGCCGAGGATCGGCCCCTGGATGAACCCAGGCAGGATCGTCACTATTTCCATCTCGGTGCCGGTCGCCTCGACGAACGCCCAAGCGTCGCGTTCTGCCAGGGTCTTGGAACGGGCATAGCGGTCGGCTGGCTTGTCGGTCGGGCTTGCCCAGACGGTCTCGTCGGCCACGATGTCGTCGCGGTCGGGTAGGGCAGCCACGGCCGCGGACGTGAGCACGACGCGACGGACACCGGCCTTGCTGGCGGCGTCGAGCACGCGGTGCACGCCTTCGCATGCGGTGAGGACGGGATCCTGGGAGCGGTCAGTCAACTGCGGGGACGCGAGGTGCTGGACGTAGTCGACACCCTCAATGGCGGCGTCCCACCCGTGGTCAGTGAGGAGATCCGCCCGGACGAAGGACGGGTTGCCGGGTTCGGTCTGTTCGGCGACGGCCTGGCGGACCCGGTCGGCGTGGGTGAGGTCACGGACGGTGGCCCGTACCCGGTAGCTGCGCTCCAGCAGCCCCGCGATGATCCACGTCGCCAGGTACCCCGTACCTCCGGTGACCAGCACGGACCCAGCGTTCACCGCGTCACCCTCCAAGGAATCCGGTTGCGCGCCCATCGCGCGGCTGATGTGCCGGGCTGCACGCCTACCGCAGCAGCGGTGCGGTACACGGTCACGTCAGAGCTCGCCATCCGCCCGTCCAGCAGGGCGTGAAACACGTCCCGGCAGGCGTGCCGCCGCACCTTGCCGCTGGTGGGCTTCCTGACCAGGCCCTGACGGCCGATCACGACCGCATGGCAACGAACCTGGAATTCCTCGATCAGTCGCCGCCGCACGGCGTCCGCGATCTGCTCGCATTCCGGTGCGGCGACCCGGTCCTCATGCGTCTCCACGAACATCACCACCTGGCAGCCCTCGTCCTCACCGGCACGGACACCGTCGAACGCGGCGAGGCCGCCTGGGCGGATCGAGGGGTGGCAGTCGCGGACTCCGTTTTCGATGTCCTGCGGATACAGATTACGGCCGTTGACGATGATCAGATCCTTGAGCCGGCCCACGACGAATAGTTCATCCTCGTGGAAGAAACCCGTGTCGCCCGTGCGCAGATACTCGCGAGGCTCGCCCGTGCTCAGGGTGGCGTGAAACGTCGCGCGCGTTTCCTTTGTCAGCCCGAAATACCCGGCCGCCTTTGTAGGCGAGTCAACCCAGATCTCACCGACCTGGCCTGGAAGCACCAGTGCACACGTATCCGGGTCGACAATCACCACACTGGCGTCCGGCTTAGTGATCCGGCCACAGCTGAAATAGCTCGCCGCGCCGACGTCAATGTCCTTTCCCAGCGGTGCGACAACGCTGCGCTCCACCTCGTTCCGATCGACCCGTAGCACTCGCCGGCCGCCCATGCTGACGCTGACCGTGTGCTCGGCAAGGCCATACGCCCCATAGAACGCGTCCGGCGCGAGTCCCGCGTCAGCAAACGCCGTCAGAAAAGATCGTACCGTCGTCTCCCGAATCGGCTCCCCCGCCGACATCGCGACTCGCAACGAGCTGAGATCCCAGTTCCGGCGCTGGTCCCGGGTGGTCTTGCGGACTGCGATCTCGAACGCGAAGTTCGGCGCCGCCGTATGTGTGGCACCAACCCGGCTCATCACGTCGAACCACACCCTCGGCCGCCGAAGAAACGTTATCGGCGACATCAGATGGCTGTGGCCGTTTCCCGCCAGGGTGCTAAGAATGACGCTGATCAGGCCGAGGTCGTGATACTGCGGAACCCAGCACACGGCTCGCGTGCTCGGGCCAAGTCCCAGATCTCGGGCATTCGCGGCCAGTTCTGCATGCAGATTGCCATGTGTGATGATGACCCCTCGGGGCTCGGCTGTCGAACCGGACGTGTACTGCAGAAACGCCGGTTCGTCAGCGCTGGCCGGCTCGTGCCAGGACACTGGCGTCGCCCCGTCAGGACGCACGCGATCGGTCCGGTACCACTGGATGTCCGGCCAACTGACGTCATGACGGCCGGTGAATCCCGCCACCGAGCCCACCGTGCGCGCCCGGTGGTAGGCACCGTTGGTGAGGACCGCAGAGGCGCCCGAGTCGGCCACGATCGCCGCGAAGTTCCCGACACTGGACCGTCGTCGCAGCGGGTTGGGCGGGTACACCGGCACCGGCACCACACCGGCCGCTACGCACCCGGCGAACGCCCGGACGAACTCCAGTGACGGGGGGTAGACCAACACGGCCCGGTCACCCGGACACAGACCCCACGTGCGCAGCGCCGTCGCCGCGGCGTCCACCAAGTGCGCCAACTGCCCGGCTGTCGTGGTCTCCTGATCGCGACCCGTTTCGTTCACGAAGGTGAACAACCGACGATCGGGCTCGACGTCACCGAGGCGACGCAATGTCGTCAGAATCGAATGCGAATGTGCCGAGTTATCCGTCATCACTGATCTTTCGCGAGGTGGGGTACGAATCCAGGCCTTCACGGATCAAGAACGGTCGTCACCAGCGGGAGGCGTCACCGCAACCACCGCAGCAGGACCTCCCGCTCCTCCCCGGTCAACCGGCGCGGCCGCTCGGTCACAGGATCACAGGGCGCCAACCAGGTCGTGATCTTGGCGGCCAACTCGGCACGGTCGTTGTAAAGCTCCTGACCTACCACGACTCGGCAGGTTCCGAATCCCTCGACCCAGGTTCGGATCTCGAGCGGGCTAGGTGAGTAGCGCACGAGACGCCGGTAGGCGATCAGGTGCGCGGTGACGACAAGTGTCCACTCGAGCCGCTCGGCCCGGCCGATAGCGGCTCTCGCCTCCTCGAACAGCTCCGGGAACCGCGTATTGTGCAAGGGATGCTGCGAGTCGAAATCCGCATAGCGGATATGGTGCCAGGTGCTGCGAACCGGGCCGGACTGGACAGCGGGCTTCGGAGCCGATGCCGGAAAACCCTCAGGAGGCTCAGTTGGGCGTGCAATGGGGACGGAGCGCACCGTCGACTGCCCTCGCCACCGGCGCGTCAACTCCGCGTTCTCAGCACGAAGCCTAGCCACTTCGGCTCGAAGCTGCTCGATCACCCGATCCACCCCGTCCTATTCGTCACGCATTCGCGGTCACCGGGAACGTCGCGATGTGCTCTCCGGTGATGTTGCCGCGGAGAGTAGGCGCGGCTGCGGTGTGGAGATTGGGGAAGCGCTCGTACATCTGGGGTAGCAACGTTCGCAGCGCCTCCGTGGCTGTCGATTTCCCAAGGCAGTTGTGTATGCCATGGCCGAACGGCAGGGCGTGCCTTTTCGGGCCGCTGAGGTCCCGGTCGAGTCGCAGCGTATCGGGCTCTGACCAGCGGGCTGGGTCCCGGTTCGCTGCTCCGAGCATCACGAGCACGAGTTCGCCGACGTTGATCTGGAATTCGCCGATGAACGTGTCATTCTTCGCGTGGCGGTAGATGTTCTGGATGGCTGGGTGGAAGCGGAGCAGTTCCTGGATCGCGTTGTCCAGCAGTGACGGTTCTTGTGTCAGGCGTTCACGCTCGCCCGGAAACTGTTCAAGAGACAACACGCTGGTGCACACCGATCCCGACAGGTTGAACAGTCCCACCCCGAGGATGGTGTACAGGTTGGCGATGATGTCAGCGTCACTCAGTTCCGGGTAGCCTGGCCGCGAGGGTCGGATCAGGGTAGTGATCAGGCCGTGACCGTCTGATTGGACCCGTTTAGCTGCGACCATTCTGCCGAGTGCGTCAGAAATTTCGATGCCGGCTTGATCGGCGGCCGTGATCTCCTTTAGCGATCGTCGCATGCGCAGTGCGACGCTGTCCAGCAGCACGGCGTGGGGGCGTTTGAGCGCGAGGAGTTCATTTGCGTCGACACCGGCCAGCAGGCCTATGACCGCGGCGGCGAATGGCCACGCCACCACCCGCATGAGATCCGCCTGTCCGGATTGTTGCAGTTCCCGCTCCAAATCGTCGAGTACTCGTTGCGCCGCTGCCTCGATTCCCGGTCTCAGGGAACGGACACAGCGTGCGGACAGGTCGTGCGTTACCGGCGCACGCAGCCGCGCATGGCGTGGTTCATCAGCCATGACCATGGTCGCGGCGGCCAGCACTAAGGACGGGTGGGTTGCCCGACCCGGCACGTGCGTGGCAAACGCGTCGCCGCCGAGCTGGCTGAACGTGGCGTGGTCGCTCAGAACCCGCAGGCAGTCTTCGAAGCGGAGCACCACCACACCCCATCGGGAGCGCACCACCGGTCCCCGTTCGCGCAGTTCCCGATACACGTCATGGCGGTCCCGCGTGCCGCGGTTGAGTTCCCGTAGCAGCGTGTCGATCCGTCCGTCGTGGCCGACGGTCGTGAGGTCGGTGACCGCCAACGCACTCACCTCCTTCATCTCGGTTTCTCACCGCGCCAACACATGCGTACGTAAATAGATTCGGATCGCGTACGGAGTGATGAAGACTTAGCTTGGCGTGGCTTTCGTAACGTGCCGTTCGAGAAGTTTCTCCAGGTCTTCGAGGGTGTCGACGTAGTCAAGGTCCTCATCCGGAATGTCCACCGAGAATCGTGATATCAGCGCGCCGATGAGCTCGATCAACTCGACCGAGTCGAGCCCCAGGGCGGCGACCGGCTGATCGGCCGTGAACTCCAGATCGGCAAGCTCCGGCCGCAGCGCGACGGTCTCCTCTCGGATCGCCAGGCGGTAGCAGGAGAGCTGTTCCTGTGGGGCGTTCATGGTGTCCTTACCTCCCACGGGGAAATGCGGCGTCTTCGCGCCCGGTTGCCAGCGGCGTCCGCAGAGTTACTGGCCTACGCACTTGACGGGTGGAGCCGCCATCTGACTGCGTTCCGTGACGATGATCTGTTACGGATGGTGAGGTCAACACCGTTGACTTACGACGATCGCGGTGAGGTCAAGGCCTGTGCGGGTTGACAGGGCTCGGTAACGGATCTTACCATGGCTCCGCCATGATCAAGTCGGCCGTTCTATACCAGCACGCCGAACGCTTGCGCAATGCTCACTTCGTTGTCTCACGGCGAGACTCTGGGCGCGGGTTGAACTCAAGGTAGTAAATCCGAAATCAAGCGCACTAACCGAAACGATTCGGTGCAGTATGACCCCATGGGCAGCTGACGCCCAAAACGGCCCTGCACACAACCGGCCAGTCACGGGCTTGACACAAAAATCGAGCCCGATGCAAGCTTCTGGCACGGGCGAATTCGATGCTGACGGCGAGATCCAAGTAGAGGGTAGTCATGGAGTCACCAGTTTTTGAAGCCCATCCGCAGACCCCCAACTGCCGACGGCTGATGGAGTCCGGAGTTCATGGTCTGATCGGTATCAGCTTGTACAGCGGTTACTACACGCGGGAACGATGCCGGCAACTCGCCGCGTGGGGCACGAAACACTTCAAAAGCATAGATTTCCTAGTTCTGGACAAAGCAATGCTACTCACCCTGCAAGCGCGGGGCTATCCGCACGACAAAGCCGTGCTGGAAGCACGGAAGCAGGGACGGAAAGCGAGGAACAAGGCCATCGAGGCGCTACAGGCGGTGTCGATACCTCAACCTGAGACCCGGGTCTTCTGGTGGGATTTCTGGGACTCGTTGCAAACGAAGATCGGCTACCAGAAGGTACACTCAGAAGTCCAGGAATGTTACGAATCCGACACGCTACTCCGCGAGGCCTGCGACAACTTCGCGCGCCACCTCGTCGGCGAAGACGGCGGTGCAGAGCAGGTAGGATTGGCAGTGAAGGGTGTGCTCACGGTACTTCCGTTCTTTATCGACACCCCATCCATTATCGGAGTCACGGAATCTGTCTGGTTCGCTCACGAGCGGATCCCTTTGGGTGACCTGCTGTACGGTGGAAAGTTCTCGTTGCGCCCGGCGAAAACCCAGGGCCTTATCGTACTGCGAGAAGTTACCGGGGATGACCTTCGGTAACGGATCGGCCGGGCGACGCCGCAAACGTCGAGCTGCAGATGGTCGAAGCGGGAAACGCAGGTTTCGCTTGGACTGAGCCCGGATGCACGAGGTGGTTTGTGTGATTCGGGGGTGAATGAGGGCGCGGGTGCCGCTTGAGCTGGGAGGATATTCTTGCTGAGGGAACATCGGAGCCAGGTTCAGGAGCAGGGCTCCGGCAAAGTCGGGTTTCAGCCTGGAGCTTGCTGCTGGCGGCCTTAGAAGCCGGAGTAACAGGTTCAAGGCTGCAGCGCCCACCAAGGTTGACCAGGTGAAACGCCCTCTGCCAGCGATCATGGAAGCGATCGCGTGGAATGCTGGTGCGGCAGCGGCAGCGAGCTGCGCGCCGGGTGCCGAGTTGGTGAGGTACGCGTGGCCGAGCAGTTCGGCGAGCTCGGCGGCCCGCAGGTATTGCGCCTCGACCGACATGGTCGACCTCCACCCGGTATTGCGCGGGGGAGCGCGCGAAACGTGAGCGTACCTCCACGAACACGAAGGCCGCGCCCCTTGGCTTGGGCTCGGGATCGAACTCGCACGCTCTTCGCTGATCGATCGGACCCGCTCAGGACTAGGGTGCAGCGATGGCCGAACGTTCCTTCGGAGAGCCAGACGAGTTGCTCAGCCTCGGCTGGCGGTGGGTGGACGGCGTTCTCGTCGTCAGCGCCAGTGGCGAGCTCGACATGACGACGTCTCCGCAGCTGCGGCAGGCGCTCGGCGAGGCGCTCGACGAGGCTGGGGGCGCGGTGGTCATCGTGGATGTCACCTCGGTGACCTTCGTCGGCTCGCCGGGGCTCGCCGCACTGTTCGAGGCGGCGATCAACGCGAAGCAGCGCGGTGGCCCGCTGCGCATCGTGGTGGACCACACCCGACCGGCGGTGGTAAGGCCGCTCCAGGTGTCCGGTCTGGAAGCCGTTCTCACCCTCTACGAGACGATCGACGACGCGCTCGCCGGCTGACCGATCAGTGACGCACGAAGCCCCTCGCCCTGCGGTCTGTGTCTCGGCATGGCACCCGAGGTCAGTGCTGCCCTGGTCGATGCACCGGCCGGCCGACGACATCACAACATGCTCACCCTCGCTGTCACCGATGCCGGCCGGTCCACATCGGCATCGGGCCTCGGCCACTCGATACGTCCCCGTCCGACAGACGACTACCCGATCGCGATCGCGCCTGGCAGGAGGCCCACGGTGACCTTGAAGCGGATCTACTTCTTCTCCGGCAGCGAGTACTGGCGTTACGACTGGGCACTGGCCGGCGCGAAGCTGGACCGGGTCGACCTGACGAGGTACCCCCGCAGCATCGCAGGCCCCGCCGACCCCGCCTTACGGCGATGGTGGCCAGGTCTGTTCTCCAGCGGGATCGACGCCGCGTTCTGCTGGCGCAACGGCAAGGTCTACCTGTTCAGCGGCAGCCGGTATGTGCGCTATGACGCGCGGCTCGACGCCGTCGACCCGGGGTACCCCCGGTCGATCGGGGACAACTGGCGCGGTGTCCGAGCCGCCGGCTTCGACAAGGACATCGACGCGGCGCTGCACTGGGGCAATGGGCAGGTCTACTGGTTCAAGGGGGAACGGTACATCCGGCTGGCCAACACCAGTACCGGCTGGGCCGTCGAGCCCGGTTATCCCAAGGCCATCGGACCCAACTGGCCCGGCGTGGCGGGGACCGGCTTCGAACGCGACCTGTCCGGCTGTGTCAACTGGGGCAACGGCAACATCTACTGGTTCAAGGGCGACCAGTTCGTCCGGCTCACCGAGAAGCCGGCACCGCGGGGCAAGAGCATTGACCCCGGCTATCCCAAGATGATCGCGGACGCCTGGCCCGGCGTGCCCACGACCGGCTTCGAGGCCTGCGTCGAGTGGCCGTACGCCGAGGTGGCCGCGGGCACCTTCGCGATGCCGAGCGGCGCCCAAGCCGTTTCCTCCGTGGCGGGCCGCAAGCAGGCCTCGTTCGCGATGAGCGTCGACTTCCTCGACACCCCGCACCCGGCCGCATGCGCCGTCGGCGAGTACCGCCAGCGGGTTCGGGGCGCCTTCACCCGGCTCGGGGTGGACCAGCTCTTCCAGCTGGCGAATCCGAACGGCGGACCGCCGGTCGCCTTCCACCGCACGGAGTTCCGTGAGGACGGGGTCGTGGCCCCGACCGCGGGCATCACGACGTTCTACGGTCGCCGCAACGACCCGGCCGGCAACGGCGACGCCAACGACCAGTACCTTCCGCAGCGGGACACCGGCTGCCGGTACCGAGGCCTGGACACCCCCGGTCTGCCCGACATCGCTGGTCGGGGCCTGACCGTTGAGTTCGAGGGCAGTGCCATGGACCGGGCGACCAGCGAGGTCCTGCAGTCGGCCACCTGGACGGTCACGATCCCGGAATGAGGAGATCATCGTGAGCAGTGCCGAACCCGTGTTCCAGCAGGTGTCCGGTTTGTGGACCGCACCCGTGATCGAGAGCACCAGCGACCAGGTGGTGCACATGCACGTCAGCATCGGCGTGGGCAGTATCGGCGAACTCGCCGAGGAGGACGTGGACGCCGTCCTCGTGGCAGGGGGCACCGAGCTGGAGCAGCTCGAGCGGCCGTCCGCCGAGCAGCCGCTCGACTACCTGCAACTGCGATCGATCACCGCCATCGCCCATTTCGTCTTCGCCAACCCGGACGACCTGCCTCTGGAGTTCGTGAACATCCGGATCAGGGAGGAGACGGTTGGATTCGCCATCGGAGAGTCGGACGTTCCGGTCGCCTAAAAGGGTGTTTCCCGGCCGAAGCTCGCATCAGTCGCGGAGGCCGAAGACGGAATGACCGTAACGGTGCCGAATGAGCCGCCTGGACGTCCACCAGGGCTTCCTCGCCTCGGTTAGCCAGGTGGCGTTGCCGAGCTGCGCCCGGCCGGATGGGCCGGGCCGTGCCACTCTGGAGGGACCGAACAGGCGCGGAGGAGACATGTCCGAGGCCAACCCGGCACGCGGGCGCGGGGACAGCTTTACCTACGCCGGCGCCACGATCGATCTGGTTGACGCCGCGTCGACGCTGGCCGCGGCCCGGGTCAACCCGGTCGAGCTGCTGCGCGGGGCCGGGTGGCCGGTTCCGGTGCAGTGGGTCGATCTGCGGGTGAGCAGCGCGGACGGCACGGCCGGGCCGGTGCACGTGTTCACCGCTGGGATCGGCACCGCGGACAAGGAGCGGATCCGGTCGTTGATGCTGGGCCGTGATCCGGTGGGGTTGCTGCTGGCCAAGCGGATCGAGGCCGGTGACCCGGTGGTTACCCGGATCGTGGACGGGGTCGGCGCAGCGGCGGTGGCCGCGTATCGGAGGTTGGGTCTGGATTGGGCGGCCGAGCCGCTGGCGAACCGGGAGCCGAGCACGCTTGCCGATGCCGCCATCGGCCTGCGGGCCGAGGTTACCTACGACCCGTCGGGGACGGTGGTTCGGCTGCGTGCCGAGGTCGGGCGCGACAAGGTCAGCCCTGATCATCTGCGGGGCTTCGTCGGGTTGACGTTGCAGGCGGTGCTGGAGCTGGCCGGACCGGACAGCCTGCGCGGGCGCCGCTACACGGTGTCCAGGGAGCACCTGCCGGCGGTGCCGGTCACCACCGCGTCGGTCACGTTGGATCAGGTGGGTGGGCTGGGCGACGTGGTCGACCAGCTGCGGCAGGTCGCGCTGTCGTTCCAGCACCCGGAGGCGATGGCGCGGTGGGGCGCGCGCCGTCCGCAGGGCATCCTGATGTACGGACCACCCGGCACCGGGAAGACCATGCTCTCCCGGGCGTTGGCCAATGAGATCGGTGCGGACTTCCGGGAGATTCGGACACCGGAGATCCTTGACAAGTGGCTCGGCGGCTCCGAGCGCAACATCAAGCAGATCTTCCGGGACGCCCGGCGCTACCGGGTGCCGACGCTGATCCTGTTCGACGAGTTCGACTCGATCATCAGTTACGCCGGCGCGGGCGCGGACGCGGCCAGCCAGGCGATCAACGCGGTGGCCGGCATCTTCAAGCAGGAGATGAACGACCTCATCGAGGCGAACCCGAACGTGCTCGTGGTGGCCACCACGAATTTCCCGCACCGGGTCGACGACTCGCTGATCCGGTCGGGTCGCTTCGACGTGAAGATCTCGGTGCCCAAGCCGGACGAGAACGGCCGCGCGGAGATCTTCCGCAAGATGATCCAGGGCCTGATCGCCGCGCACGAGCAGCCCGACTTCACGATGTTCGCCGACGATCTCGAGCTCACCGCGCTGGCCCGGGCCAGCCGCGGCATGACCGGCGCCGACATCAAGGAGGTGCTGCGCCGGGTGCAGCTGGCCAAGGCCATGCAGGACGCGCGAACCGATGGCCAGGCCGGGCCGATCACTGAGCAGGAGTTGATCGCGAGCATCGTCGAGCTGGCGGGGCCGCGGGCCGGCTGACCCCAGGTCCACAGCCCACGGCGACTGGGGCGCGATAGTCACCGCCGGCGTCTGGGCGACCGCCACGTGCTGGTCGCCGAGCCGAATACGCCCGCCGGCGTCAGCATTGCACGGAAGTGATTCCACCGACATCACCCCGGTGACCTTGCAGGGACACGGGCGGGGCCGCGCTAGGTCGGGCGGTGCTCGGCGGCGACGAGTTCGGCGGCGGTGACCGGGTCGCCGTGCAGTATGCGGGCACCGATGCTTTCCGCGATCGCTGGTGTGGCTCCCGGTCCGCCGAGGGCCAGCGGCGCGATCTCGGCGAGTCGGGCCAGTTCGTCGGCGTGTTCGGTGAACCGTTGTGGACTCGAGCTCGCCAGCACGGTCAGGTCGGTGGGGTGTTGCCGGGCGAGGTGCAGGAGGTCGTCGATCGGTGTGTCGGCGCCGAAGAAGTGGACCTGCCAGCCTCGGCGGTTGAGCACGATGCCGAAGGAGAGCAGGGCGATGTCGTGCTGTTCGCCCGGTACGCAGGCCAGTAGCGCCCGTGGTCCGTGCCCATGTCCCCATCCTCGGGCGATGCTGGCCAGGCGGCCGCGGATCACGTTGCTGGCGAAGTGCTCCTGGGCGACGCTCACCGTTCCCCGCTGCCAGCGGTCGCCGATGCTGCGCAGGCATGGCAGCAGCACCTCCCGCAGGGCGGTTTCGATCGTCACGGCGCCCAGCAGCCGATCGATGACCGCGTGCGCGCCGGGCTCGTCGAGGTGATCCAGTGCCCGGGTGAGGGTCTGACGAGCACTGGACACCAGGTCGGCGTCGTCGCCGGTTCCGCGATGGGCCGCAACGCCGTCGGCAGGCACCTCGGCCAGGGCGGCCCGGGCCGCCTCGGCGGTGGACAGACCGCGCGCCAGGTGCGCCTGCATCCGGCGCACCCGTTCCAGGTCGGCCTCCGAGTACAGCCGAAACCCCCCGCTGGTGCGGACCGGGCGCAGCAGGCCATAGCGGCGCTCCCACGCGCGCAGCGCATGGTCGCTCACGCCCAGCCGCCGGCTGAGCTCGCCGATGCGCAGCAGGCCGGAGTCTGCCGAGTCGCTCATCACCACATCATACAGAACCTAGACGAACTCTTGACAAGAGCCACGGGGCTGTCGGCATAATTCTCGACGTTCCCTAGACGGAGGTTAGACGACATGTCCTTCATCAAGATCCTTAAGAAGACGGCCGCAGTCGGCAGCGTCGCCGCGGCCGCCACGGTCATGAGCGTGGTGCTGAGCACTCCTGCGTCCGCCGCGCCCAGCGAGGGTGCGGCCTGCACCCAGGCCGGCCTCGGCACGCTCAAGAGCCTCGGGCTGCTGCAAGCGGCGGCCAGCCGCCAGATCGACTACTCCACCCTGGCCGACGCCGACAGCGGCCCGATCTACGCCGACCTTCCCGCCGGCTCCTACCTCTCCCTGGGACAGGTCGTGAAGCTGCACCACACCAACCCCGAGCTGTTCGCCTGGTGCCGCTGACCAGGAACGGGCCTCCCCTGAGGGGTGGGGAGGCCCGTTCTTGTCATCTCGGGCCAACCACCGGTACGTGGCCCCGGCTTCGTTTCCGCGCGGAGGGCGTGCGCGGTTCTGGTGCGCCGGACGGACCGCGCTTCTGGTGGCCCTGACAAGGGGTGATCGGACGATCGGGCAGCTACGCCACGGTTCTGCGACGATGGGGTGACAGGGGATCGGGAGGCAAGCGCATGGTCTCGACACGGGGCCGGGGGGCGCCGGTGCGCTGCGCCGTGTTCGGGTCGACCGGCTACATCGGTGGCCGGCTCGTCCCCGAGCTTGTCCGGGCCGGGTGCGCGGTACGCGCCGTCGCGCGCCACCCGGACAAGCTCGGCGAGGCGCCGTGGCGCGACCGGGTCGAGATCGTCACCGGGGACCTCGCCGAACCGGCGAGCGTCGATCGCGTGCTTGACGGCCAGGACGTCGTCTACTACCTGGTGCACGCCCTGCACCACGGGGACTTCGCCCGGATCGACCGGGAGGCCGCCCGTCTGGTCGCCGACCTGGCCCGGGCGGCCGGCGTGCGCCGCATCGTCTACCTCGGCGGCATCGTCCCCCCGGACCAGCCGCTGTCGCCGCACCTCGCCTCCCGCGCGGAGGTGGGAGAGATCCTGCTGGGCTCGGGCGTGCCGACGGCGGTGCTGCGGGCGGCGATCATCCTCGGGTCGGGTTCGGCGAGCTTCGAGATGCTGCGCTACCTCACCGAGCGATTGCCGGCGATGGTCACGCCGCGCTGGGTGCACAACCGGGTCCAGCCCATCGCGATCCGCGACGTGCTGCACTACCTGGTCTCTGCCGCCGACCTGCCGCCCGAGGTGAACCGGGGCTTCGACATCGGCGGGCCGGACGTCCTGAGCTACCTGGACATGATGCGCGCCTATGCCGCGGTCGCGGGGTTGCCCAGGCGCGTCGTGGTCCCGGTCCCGGTGCTCACGCCGTGGCTGTCGGCGCAGTGGGTGAACCTGGTGACGCCGGTGCCGCGCAGCATCGCCGTGCCGCTCATCGAGTCGCTGGTCAACGAGGTCGTGTGCCGCGAGCACGACATCGCGCGCCACATTCCCGACCCGGACGGCGGCCTGACCGGGTACGAGCGGGCGATAGACCTGGCGCACGCCCGGATCACCAACGCCGACGTGCCGACGCGCTGGTCGGACGCCAGCACCCCGGGCGCGCCGTCGAATCCGCTGCCGACCGATCCGGACTGGTCCGGCGGCAGCCTGTACGAGGACGTGCGCGAGCTGCCCACCTCCGCCGACGGCGGCACGTTGTGGCGGGGCCTCGGGTCGATCGGGGGGGGGCAGGGGTGGTAATCGTTCCCCCCGGCCCGGTCGGGGCGCGGCCGGGGCGACCCGCCTCGCGGGCGGCCCGGCCCCCCCCCCGGGGGGCGGGGGCCCGGCCGGCGGCGGCGGGGGGGGGCGCCGGGCTGGTGGGGGGGGGGGGGGGGGGAGCGGGCCCGCGGGCTCGCGCCGG
>OFHL01000011.1_pt1 | contig 15543 bp, 13 predicted proteins | sample 1522011 | NCBI WGS metagenome assembly OFHL01 (sample SAMEA2464836, study PRJEB22497) | soil metagenome | biome: Grassland; feature: Farmland; material: Clay | place: Australia | collected 2013-02-01 | depth 0.65 m | reverse complement strand
CGCCTCGGTCGCACCCAGGGTGACCAGCACCTCGGGGTCGACTTCGAGGTCGGTCTGGTAGGCCCCTTTGCGCTGCTCGGCGGTCGCCGCCCGCAGCTCGGGCAGGCCGGCACCCGGCGAGTACTGGTTGACCCCCGTCGCGATGGCCCGGCGGGCCACGTCGAGCATCGCCCGCGGGCCGTCGGTGTCCGGAAATCCCTGGCCGAGGTTGACCGAGCCGGTTCGCACCGCGAGCGCGGTCATCTCGGCGAAGATCGTCGACGTGAACGGCCGGAGCCGGGAAACCAGGGCAGGAGAGCGCACCGGGACATCCTGTCAGGAGCAGGGGACAATCGGTGGTGTGCAGCTGACCATGAACGAGAAGGCCAAGGAGCGCGACCTGCGCCGGATGAAGCTGGTCGCGCTGGCCTTCCTGCTCGGCGCGACGGTCATCTACGGGTGGGCCAGGGCGCTGGAATCGGCCGGCGCGCCGGCCTGGGTCGGGTTCGTCAGGGCGGCGGCCGAGGCCGGCATGGTCGGCGCGCTGGCCGACTGGTTCGCCGTCACAGCGCTGTTCCGGCACCCGCTCGGGATCAAGATCCCGCACACGGCGATCATCCCGACCAGGAAGAACACCCTGGGCAACAGCCTCTCCGAGTTCGTCGGCGCGAACTTCCTCGCCGAGGACGTCGTCCGCGACAAGCTGCGCCGCGCCGAGATCACGCGGCGCGGCGGCGAGTGGCTGCAACGCCGCGAGATCGCCGAACGGATCACCAAGGAGCTGGCGACGGCGGTGCGCGGCGCGGTCACCGTGCTGCGCGACGACGACGTCCAGGAGATCCTCGAGCAGGCGCTCGTCACGCCGATCGTGCAGAAGCAGTGGGGACCGCCGCTTGGCACGCTGCTCGGTCAGGTGCTCATCGACGGCGCCCACCACAACCTCGTCGACCTCGTGTGCGACCGGGCGTACGAGTGGGTCCGCGACAACCACTCCACCGTGCTGCGGGTCGTCGGCGAGCGCGCGCCGACGTGGTCGCCGAAGTTCCTCGACGGGATCGTCGCCGACAAGGTGTACGGCGAGGTGCTCGCGTTCGCGTGGGCCGTCAAGACCACCCCGGACCATCCCATGCGCAAGGCCGTCGACACCTTCCTCGTCGAGTTCGCCCACGACCTTCGCAACGACCCGGAGACCATCGCCCGCGCCGAGCAGATCAAGCACGCCCTGCTGGAGCACCCCGCCGTGCGGAACTTCGTCGGCAAGAGCTGGTCCACCGTCAAGCGGCTCATCCTCGACGCCGCCGAGGACCCGTCGAGCGAGCTGCGCCGCCGCGTCACCGACGGCCTCGTCTCCCTCGGCAAGCGCCTGGTCGACGACACCGAGCTGCGCGCCAAGGCCGACGGCTGGGTCGAGAGCGCCGCCGCCTACGTCGTGCGCCACTACTCGGGCGAGATCACCACGTTGATCACCGACACGGTCGAGCGCTGGGACGGCGTCGAGACCTCCCGCAAGATCGAGCTGCAGGTCGGCCGCGACCTCCAGTTCATCCGCATCAACGGCACCGTGGTCGGCGCCATGGCCGGCCTCGCCATCCACTCCTTCTCGACCATGCTGTTCTGAGCGCCCGGGTCAAGACAGCTTGAGCCGCTCGATCCGAGAGGCGTGAACCGCGTAGAGAAACGGGCCCGGCGCTGCGCATGCCGCTGTGATGGCAGGCAGCCGGGTGAGGAACCTGGTGGCCATCTCGGCAGCGGTGAGGTCCATACGGGTCAGGCAGAACGCCCGCACCCGACTTGATACCAGGGCGGCCCGCTCGGCTGGGTTTCGCCTGATACGGCTGTCCTTCATGAACACGACCCAGCCCGCCGCGCCGGCGTCGCACAGCCAAGTCATGTCGTTGACATTCTCGTCTGCGGGCACGCCGTAGTACTCAGCGAGCGTGATCAGCCGCAAGCCGGCCGACCGGAGCAGCGTCGGGACCTGGATCCGGCCGAGGCTCCGGTCGATGAACAGGTCAGGCAGCTGGTCTGGATGCGACACGGACGACGTCCTCGAGGTGTTCCTGCGGCACGCCGAACTCCGCGGCGACCGACGCGAGGTCCTCGCCCGCCCAGAACCGCTCCAAGGCGTCCGACACCCGGGCCCGGCCGGCCTGGAACGTCGGTTGGCCGTACGAGAAGCGCGGATCGGCCAGCACCTCCGCATGCCGGTACTGCGGCAGCCTGATCCGTTCTGCCCAGCCGTCGTCGGCGTAGGTGACCCGCTTCAGGTACGACTCGACGATCTCACCGAACACTCGCTGGCCGTGCCGCACCACCACGAGCTCACGCACCGTCAGCCCTTCTGGTGTGTCGCCGGCATGCTCGGCGTAGTCGAACAGCACCTCGGCGCCGTCGGTGTACAGCTTCCGGGACGCGAGCGCGTACTCGATGCCCAGTTCGGTCCGCAGCACGTCCAGGGCCGGGCGGATTCGCTGCATCGGAACGCCTTGTCGCCGGATCGCCGCCAGCACCAACCCCTCGGCGAGGCCGATGAAGGGCACATTGGGTTCGCCGGCCTCGGCCGGCGCCGTCGTCAGGATCGGGCTGGCTCGGACGACAGGCCGGTTGGCGGGTCGACGTTCATAGCCACGCGCCCAGGTCTGGAACGTCGAGCCAGGCACGTCCAGGATGCGCGCCGCCTCGGCCATCGTGTAGAGCGGCGTGTCGAATCGTGAGGCCGTAACCAGTCTCAATCCCTACCCCCTTGGGCGAGCCGAAGGCTGTGCGCATCATCCACGACTGTCACACGTTGCACCGACATTTCGGCGCGGCCAGCATGCTCGTCACGGTCCATCGAGCAGATCCGCGAACGTAGCCGACTGCTGAGCGTGGTTGACGCGGCCGGCAGCTGGTGCTCGACGGGTGCCCTGCGCACGGAGTGACGGTCGGAATACAACCCCCGAACTGCAGGGTCAACAAATAACCGGCGGTGGGGTTAGGGTGTGATCGAGTTCCATCGGTTCGAGCTCAGCAAGGAGCATCGATGCGGCGCACCCTTTCCCTATCAGCACTGGTCGCGGTCGTCGGGCTGGCAGCGGCCGGCTGCCTCGGTCAGCAGGAGCAGACCGACAGCCAGCAGAACGTCGACGCCAAGGACGTCACGCTGACGATCACCGCCAACGCGGTGGCCGGCGGCAAGAACGCGGCGAGCGCCGAGTGGGTCGACAAGTACGTCATCCCGAAGTTCGTCGAGGAGCAGAAGGCCAAGGGCGTCAACGTCACCGTCAAGTTCGAGGGCAACGGCGCGGCCGACGAGCAGTACAAGCAGAAGATCGCGCTCGACCTGAAGACCGGCGGCGGCGCCGACATCGTCGCGATGGACGGCATCTGGGTCGGCGAGTTCGCGCAGGCGGAGTACATCAAGCCGCTCACCGACGTGGCCGGCGCCGACGTCGACAAGTGGGACGGCTGGCAGCAGATCCCCGAGGCCGTGCAGGAACTCGGCAAGTTCGAGGACAAGCGCTACGCGGTGCCGCTTGGCACCGACGGCAGGGTGCTGTACTTCAACAAGAAGCTGTTCTCCCAGGCCGGGCTGCCGGCCGACTGGCAGCCGGAGAGCTGGAACGAGGTCATCCAGGCCGCCGAACGGCTCAAGTCGGTGCCGGGAGTGCTGCCGATCCAGCTCAACGCCGGCACCGCGATGGGCGAGGCCACGACCATGCAGGGCGTGCTGCCGCTGCTGGTCGGCACCGGCGCCGAGGTCTACCAGGACGGCAAGTGGCTGGGCGGCGGCCAGGAGCTCACCGACGTGCTCACCGCGTACCAGCGGATCTACGGCGGCTCCGGGCTCGGCGACCCGCTGTTGCAGCAGGAGGCCAAGGGCCGCGAGAAGTCGTTCCAGCTGTTCGCCGAGAACAAGATCGGCATCATGCTCGAGGGCGACTACCTGTGGCGCGGCGTGCTCGAACCGACCAAGGGCGTGGCCAAGATGGCCGACCGGGACTCGGCCGTCGGCTGGGCCAAGATCCCGGCACAGGACCCCGGCTCCGGCGTGCGCGGCCAGGACTTCGTCAGCATGTCCGGCGGCGGCGTGCGGGTGCTCAACCCGAACTCCAAGTTCCCGCAGCAGGCGTGGGAGCTCCTGCAGTTCATGAACTCGGCCGAGGCGGTCAAGCAGGAGTTGGGCGGCCAGGCCAGGGTGACCCAGCGCGAGGACGTCAACGCCGAGGTGCTCGCCGACGACCCGCTGCTGTCGTTCGTCGCCGAACAGGTACTGCCGCTGACCGCCTACCGGCCAGGATTGGCCGCCTACCCGCAGGTGTCCGCCGCGCTGCAGCAGGCGACGGCTGACATCGTCTCCGGTCGCAGTCCGGCCGAGGCGGCGCAGAAGTACCAGGACGCGGTGGCCTCGGCGGTCGGCGCGGACAACGTCGAAACCGGCTAACCATGACGGTCACGGCGCCGCCGGAGCCGACGGGGCCGGTGACAGCGCAGGCCACGTCCGACCGAGCCCGGTCACGGTTGGACGTGGCCGGGCTCGGCGTGCTGCGCGGCGGGCTGTTCGTGCTGCCCGCGATGGCCATCGTCGGGGTGTTCCTGATGTTCCCGGCGCTGTGGACGATCTACATCGGGATCACCGACTACCGGCTCACCGGCGAGCAGGCGCGCAACCCGCAGGTCGTCGGGTTGGACAACTACGCGAGGGCGTTCGACGACCCGCTGTTCGCCAACTCGCTGTGGCTGACCATGCTGTTCGTGCTCGGCTCGGCGGTGATCGGGCAGAACGTGCTGGGATTCGGGCTGGCCTGGATGCTGCGCAAGGTGCGGCCGACCCTGAGGCGCACGGTCGAGGCGCTCGTGCTGCTGTCCTGGATCCTGCCCTCGACGGTCGTCGCCTACCTGTGGATCACCGTGCTGGACCGGGACGCCGGGACGCTCAACCTGCTGCTGGGCACCGAGGGCACGGCGTGGCTGCTGCAGTTCCCGATGGCGTCGCTGATCGTGTTCAACACCTGGCGCGGCACAGCGTTCTCGATGCTGCTGTACTCGTCCGCTCTGGCCGCGGTGCCGCCGTCGCAGCTGGAGACGGCGCGGATGGTCGGCGCGTCCGGCTGGCAGACCGTGCGTGACGTGGTGTTCCCGCACATCCGCGGGCACGTGCTCACGAACACCTTGCTGATCAGCTTGTGGACCGCGAACGACTTCACGCCGTACCTGCTGACGGCCGGCGGGCCGGACCACCAGTCCGAGATCATCGCCGTGTTCATCTACCGGACGGCGCTCGAGGGCGCCGGCGACCTCGGCTACGCGTCGGCGATCTCGCTGCTGGTGCTGCTGGCGAACCTGGTGGTGGCGCTGGTCTACATGCGGTTGCTGCGCTCCAGGGAGGCGGCATGACACCTGGTTGGATGCTGCGCCGGATCGGCTTCTACGTGCTGATCGCGGTGGTGATGGCGTTCTTCGCCATCCCGATGCTGTGGTTGGCGACGGCGCCGTTCGACGCCAACCCGCGGCTCGGCCTGCACTGGCCCGACTGGACGCTGGCCAACGTCCGGACCACGCTGGAGCACCCGTACGCGCTCGGCTCGCTGTGGAACTCGCTGCTGCTTTGCGGTCTGACCGCGCTGATGACGTGCAGCATGGCCGCGCTCGCCGCGTACGCGCTGTCCAGGGTGCGCATTCCCGGCCGGGACGCGCTGCTGTACGTGCTGCTGCTGTTGTCCAGCGTGGTGACCGGCACCGCGGCGATGGTGCCGATCTTCATCATGATGACCCAGCTCGGCCTGATCGACTCGCAGTTCGGCACCGCACTGGTGTTCACCGGCGGGCTGCTGCCGGCGGCGATCTTCATCCTGAAGGACTTCATGGACGCCGTGCCGCGCTCCTACGAGGAGTCGGCCAGGGGGTTCGGTGCCTCGCCAGGTCAGGTGCTGCGGCACATCGTCGTGCCGGGGGCCAGGCCTGGGCTGGCGACGATCGTGGTGTGGGCGTTCGTCAACGCGTGGGGCAACTTCCTGCTGCCGTACCTGCTGCTGCGCCAGATCGACGCCCAACCGGCCGCGGTGGTGATGAAGACGCTGCAGGACGAGGGTGGCAGCGCCAATCTCACGGTGATCCCGATGTTCTCGCTGCTGTACTCCATCCCGGTTGTCGTGCTCTACCTGCTGGTGAGCAAGCGCTACGGGTTCCGCTTCCACGGAGGGATCAAGAGGTAGTGGCTGGTGTGGAGGTACGCGACCTGTCGACGGTGTACCCGAACGGGGTGCGGGCGGTCGACGGGCTCTCGCTGCGCATCGCCGACGGGGAGTTCTTCGCCCTGCTCGGACCGTCCGGCTGCGGCAAGACGACGCTGCTGCGCACGATCGCCGGCCTGGAACCGGCCACCTCGGGCCAGGTCCTGATCGGCGACACCGACGTCACGCGCACGGAGCCTGGCAAGCGGCGGGTGGCGATGGTCTTCCAGGACTACGCGCTGTTCCCGCACATGACCGTGACCGACAACGTGGCCTACCCGCTGCGGGTCCGCGGCGTCCCGCGTGCCGAGCGGGTAGCCACCGCCGAGCGGACCACGGCGAACCTTTCGCTGGCCGGGCTCTCGCAGCGGCGCCCGGCGCAGCTGTCCGGCGGCCAGCAGCAGCGGGTGGCCCTGGCCAGGGCGGTCGCCTCCGGTGGCGAGCTGCTGCTGCTCGACGAACCACTGTCCAACCTGGACGCCCGGCTGCGGCTGGAGGCGCGCACGTTCCTCAAGCGCCTACAGCGCGAGCTGGGCCTCACCACGATCTTCGTGACGCACGACCAGGCCGAGGCGCTGGCCCTGGCCGACCGGATCGCGGTCATGGACGCCGGGCGGATCCGCCAGCTCGGCACCCCGTCGCAGGTGTTCCGCCGGCCGGCGTCGACGTTCGTGGCCAACTTCATCGGCTCGACCCCGATGAACCTGCTGGACGGCACGGTCGCCGACGGCTCGGTGCAGGTGGCCGGCGCCCGGCTGCCGGTCCCGGCCGGCCTCGCGGCCAATGGGGACGTCGTGGTCGGGGTCCGGCCGGAGTACCTCACGCTGCACCCGTCGCCACCGGCCGAGCCGGCGTTCGAGGGCACGGTCGCGGTGGTCGAGACGCTCGGGGTCAGCTCGCTGGTGACGATCGAATGCGCCGGCGGCGCGACGATCGGCGCGACTGTCGCCGAAGGCAGCGAACCCGGCGTGTCCGACAAGGTGTACGCCACGCCGCAGCCGGGCCGGCTGCTGCTGTACTCGCGCGACACCGGCGAACTGCTCGATCCGTCGGATGGGTGACCGCCGCGACCGCCCGCCGTGACTTCCACGGACGCTGACTTCCACGGACGCTGGACCCAGGGCGACCGGGCGGCGGGCCTGTGGCCGCGGCTGCCGTTCGAGGTACCGGCCGGCTGCACCGGGGTGACCGTCGAGCTGGACTACGACGACTCCGGCGGAGCCGTGGTCGATCTCGGCTGCGAGGGCGCGGCGGGCTGGCGCGGCTGGTCCGGCGGCGCGCGACGCTCCTACGCGATCACCCCGTCGGCGGCGACGCCCGGGTACCTGCCCGGCGAGCCGGAGCCCGGCCTCTGGCACGTCGTGCTCGGGCTGCACCGCATCCCGCCGGCCGGCGTCGGCTACCGGGCCAGGGTGTCGCTCGGTCCCGCCGAGGTGCCGCAAGGACCGCCGGACCCGCCCGCTATGTCACGGCAGTCACGGCAGTCACGGCAGTCCCGCCGCCGGCTGCCGGCCGAGCCGGGGATGCGCTGGCTGGCGTGCGACTTCCACTCCCACTCGGTGCATTCCGACGGCACGCTCACGCTCGCGCAGCTGGCCGCCCGGGCGGCCGCCCGCGGTCTCGACGTGCTCGCCGTGACCGACCACAACACCACGAGCCACTTCGCCGCGCTGCCCGAGCTCTCCGCGCGCTACGGGGTGCTGCTGCTGCCCGGCCAGGAGGTCACGACCGACACCGGGCACGCCAACGCCTTCGGTCAGATCGGCTGGGTGGACTTCCGCGAACCGGCCTCGTCGTGGCTGGCGGCGGCGTCGTGCGACGGTGGGCTGCTCTCGGTCAACCACCCGCTCGCCGGCGACTGCGGCTGGCTGCGCCCGCTGCGGCCGAGGCCACCGCTGGCAGAGGTGTGGCACAGCAGCTGGCTGGAACCGCGCTGGAACGGGCCGGTGGCGTGGTGGCGGGCGGCCGGCCTGGACATCGCGCCGGTCGGCGGCAGCGACTTCCACAACCCGGACGACCACGCCGAACTCGGCCGCCCGGTCACCTGGGTCGCCGTGCCCGCCGACGCCGCCTTGTCGGTCGACGCCGTCCTGGACGCCTTGCGCGCCGGGCGGACCGCGGTCAGCGCCGACCTCGCGGTGGCCGCCGCGCCGGCCTTGCTGCGCGTCGGCGACGAGCTGATCGCCGTCGACGCCGAGGGCGCCCTGCTGATGGCACCGGACGGCAGCCGGACTCCAATCCGTTCGGCCCGCCAGAGCCTGCCCGCCGGGCCGAACGGTCACCTGCTGCTGTCCCCCGACGGAGCCACCCTCGCCCTGAGCGCCTAGCTGGCCGTCATGCGCCGGTATAGAGCCGATCCAGGTCGACCAGCTCCACCCTCTCGCTGGGGGCGGATCGCATCAGGTCGGAGGTGAAGCCCGCGCCGGAGAACAGCAGGAGTCGGGCGCCGGCCGCGTGGCGGTCGGTTCGGGCGATCAGGTCGCGGGCTCGGCGCAGGCGCTCCAGGTGGCCGGCGCCGACAGTGGTGCCGAGCTTGGCCTCGCCGAGGCAGACGATCCGCCCGTCGACGTCGAGACCGATCACGTCGACCTCGTGGGTGATCCTGGCCTTGGCGTCGTTGACCAAGCCGTGGGCCACCCGGACCACGCGCCCACCCAGGGCGGACGTCGACGCGTGCGACGCGGTCCACCAGCGGCAGACCGACTCGAAATGCGGGCCGAGGACCGTGCTGGCGAACCGGTCCTGTGAGTCGTCCCAGACCTCCCGCGCCGATCCGGGACGCTGCAGGCGCGACCACTCCGGGCGCATGATCGCGTGGTAGAAGGTGATCAAGGGCTCGGCGATCCGATAGTACGAGCGGGCCCGCCGCAGGGCGTCTGACTCCCGGACCACCAGGCCGGTGTCCTCCAGCACGGTGATCGGGTGCCCGACCGTGTCGGCCGGGCGGCCGATGTAGGTTGCGATGGCCCCCCGCGTCCGGTTGCCGCTCGCGATGGCGGCCAGCACCGAGTGGTACAGCGCCGGGTCGCGGATGTCGCTGTCCTCGGCCAGCAGGTACCGCGCTTCCCGGTGCAGCGGCGACGCCGGGTTCAGCACCGTGCGGCAGACCCACGGGTCGAAGTCGTCCAGCGAGGAGGGTGCGTCATCGTTGACGTACTCCCGCCGGTAGGCCGGCGTACCACCGACCACCGCGTGCGCCCGTAACGCCAGCGCCCAGTCGGTGATCCCCCAGAACCCCGCTGCCGTCCGCGGATCGAACGGTGGCACCGTCAGCTCCAGCCCTGCCCGACCCCGCAACGGCGCCGGCCCCGACAGCAGCCGCCCCATGAACGTGATCGCCGATCCGCACAGGATCAGCCGGCACCGCGACTCCCTCCGCCTCGTGGCACGCGGCGCCAGCGCCTTCTGGATCACCGACGGCAGCTCGGGACTCGTCCGGCACAGGTACGGAAACTCGTCGATCACCACCGGCACGCCCTGGTCGCTGTCGAAGCCGAGCTCGAGCAGCGCATCGAGCGCGTCCTCCCACGACGACAGCGCCAACGGCACGCGCTGCGTGCGGTGCTCGGCCAGAGCATGGGCGAGTAGCCGGAGTGACTCGGAGGCCGTCGCCTCCGTGGCGGCGAAGTAGAACCCGCCGGTCGCCTCACACAGCTCCTGCAACAGCAGCGTCTTCCCCTGCCGCCGCCGCCCGGACACGATGCCCAGCGCGGCCCCGGCCGCGGGGCTGGTGGCGAACCCGGCGAGCGCGGACCACTCGAACTCGCGGTCGAACACGGTGTCAGGTTTTTGCACGGCTAACTTCCAAGATCCGGTAGTACAGTACCTGGAACTGTACTACCGGATGTTGCGCAGAGTTGCGCGTGCTCGATCTGCATGAAATGCGTACTGCACCGTGGTGGAAATGTACATTGCCTCGTGCGGAAAATGTGTACTCTCGGGCGTCGTGGCCCGAGGTACGTACGTCCCCCGACTCGCGGACGGCCGGATCGCCGCCCTGGTCGCCGGGCTGCCGGCGGTCATGGTTGCCGGCCCTCGGGCGGCAGGAAAGACCACGACGGCTCGCCGGCATGCGGCGGGTCTCCTTCGCCTGGATGATCCAGCTGTTGCGGCGGTGGTCGCAGCAGACCCGGACGCCGCGCTGCGTCGCGAGGCCGAACCGGTGCTGATCGACGAATGGCAGGAGGTCCCGCAGATTCTCGGGGCGGTCAAACGGGCCGTCGATGACGATCCGCGACCTGGCCGATTCCTGCTGACCGGCAGTGTGGAGGCCGAGCTGACCGCCCGCACGTGGCCCGGCACAGGGCGCGTGGTCCGCGTTGTCATGCACGGCCTGACCCGGCGGGAGATCTCCGGCGCGTCCGGAGCCGGCCTCATAGATGTCGCGGTTCACGGATCGCTGGACGACATCGTTCTGCCGCGGCAGCGGGTGACGATCGACGACTACGTGGCGCTCGCTACGACCAGCGGCTTCCCGGAGCCGGCGTTGCGGCTGAACGGCGCGGCGCGCTCGGCCTGGTTGGACTCCTACCTGGACCACCTGGTCACCAGGGACGTTCTGACGACCGGGCACACGAGAGACCCGGTCCGGTTGCGCCGGTACCTGGAGGTACTCGGCCTCACCACGGCGAGCATTCCGACCGAGGCGACGCTGTCGGACAGCGCCGCCATCGACCGACGCACCGTTGAGACCTACGACCGGTTGTTGATCAATCTGTTCACGATCGACCTGGTGCCGGCGTGGACGTCGAACCGGCTGTCGCGGCTCGCCAAGCGACGCAAGCGATACCTGGCCGATCCGGCGGTCGCCTTGACCGCGGCCCGGGTCGCTGCGGACGACGTCCTGCGGGACGGTGATCTGCTCGGCCGGCTGCTCGACACCTTCGTGGCCGCTCAGCTACGCCCCGAGGTCGAACTGATGCAACCACGGGCCCGGCTGCACCACCTGCGCACCGAGGGTGGCCGCCAGGAAGTCGACCTCGTCATCGATCTCGGCCGGGGCCGGGTCGTGGCGGTCGAAATCAAGGCCGGCAGTTCGCCGAGACTCAAGGACGCCCGCCATTTGGTGTGGCTACGCGACGAACTCGGCGATGCCTTCGTTCGCGGCATCCTGTTCCACACCGGACCGCACCCATTCGAGCTCGACGACCGCATCTGGGCCGTCCCGATAGCGGCGTTCTGGACGCCGCGAGCCGGTGATTCAACGCGGTAGCAGCGACAGCGCAACGGTCGCTGACTAGACGGTGACCGTGGTGTCGCCGTCGACCGAAACCAGGTCTGCGAGTACAGCGAGTTCCTCACTCTTGACACGCTGACTCGGCTGGGCTCGCCCGGCCGAGTCGAACCTGACTCCCTCTGCAGCAAGGATTTCGCGCGGGTCGTCCATGCAATCCGGGTCGGGCCAGCGGAAGTTGGGCGAAATCGTTCCCTCCACCTGGAGAACCCGGTACGCGTTGGGTGCAGGCCGGGTAGCGACCATTGTCCCTACGGCGACTGGATGACTCCCGATAACCGTCGCCACGTCGCCATACGTCGTCCACCTACCGGCGGGAATCTCAGCAAGGACCTGCAACAACGACTTCCAGGTTGGGTCGTAGACGTCCTCGACCGTGGTGGGATCCGGTCCGGGCCACAGCTTGATGATGCGTTCGGCGAGGATGTCCGCCCGCGCCACGATCTCTGCGCGTCCCCAGCGAGGGGAGCGTGCGATCTCCTGGTTGAGCCGTAACCCGCTGTCCTGTAGCTTCGCCCGTTTGAGATCAAATGGCGCGTTGCTCAGCGTCGGGTTGTAGCCGGTCACTGTGATATTTCCGATTGTGTGGAGTAGGGCCTGGTAGGCGGTATCGAGGTCCTCATTCTCATCTAAGTCGTGAGCCAACATTGCGCGCCACGCAGGCGTGGGGGTTTGCGGCATGACGTGCTCAAGTGTGAGGGACCGGAAGTCGACAAGTTCTTTGCTCCCCATCGACTCTTCCAGCCACCGAAGAATGAGCGTCTTCTGGGCGGCGCGTCCACTCCAGTAGAAGGCTACAGTCCGAACCGCCTGGCGCACCTCGGTGTCCGTTGCCCAGAATTTGCGGCCGGTGGACAGGAAAGTGCGCAGTGCCGCGTCGACGGGTTCCCGCCCCGCGAGTTCTGGCACCGCTCGCAGGAGGATCCGGTTGAGCCCGGCCGTCGCCCGACCGGTGACCACGCGGCGGACGAGGTAGCTCTCCACGCAGGTCAGCGCGGCGACGACCTGCTCATCGTTCGCGGCTCCGCGAGCGCGTCGCTCGAGGAGGTGGAGGAGGATCGGGTAAACAGTCGTCGTGCCCCACGCCTGCAAACGCTGCAGGCGTACGCGAACCTGTTTGTGCTTTTCCTGGGCAGGGTCCAGTATGGCGGCCAGCAACTCGCCCAGCCGCGCGAAGCGTTCGACCTCCCGCGCGACCTCGTCCTCTCCTGCGAGTCGGTCAAGACGCGCCTGCTGCAACGCGTACGTATCGCTTTGCTTCGCTGTTTCGTCTCGTTGAACCAGGTCGAGCCAGAAGAGCAATTCCAGATTTTCCGCCGACAACCGACCTTGTAATGGCAGCCACAGCGTGTGGTAACCATGTTCGCCGCGTGTCGGTAGCCGCATGAAGAGATAGTTGCGCAACAGGTCGGCTTGAGTCAGCTTCAATCCGGTGTTGTTGAGCGACTCGAAGATCCGATGGGCGTTGTCGCCGTGTTGTGCCGTGACAGCAACCACGGACAGGCCATTGATGACCGCCTCCTCCACTCGCTGGATGTCCAGTTGGTCATCTGGATCGTCCACGTCGAGGAGCCGTGCACGGAAGAACCGATACGCGGCGCCCACGGGGTCGTCACCGCCGGCCAGTGGGGTCGCGTGCACACATGCCAGGTACGACGAGCGGTCAGCTTGGGTCGGGAGCAGCTTCGTCGGCGCGCCGTCCTCCCACTTATTGACCAGGTACTTCTCGTTGACTCGGTCGAAGTGCTGGCCGCCCTCGAAGCTAGCTCGGTGGTCGCGGATCGCGCATAGCAGCAGGGTCAATGTGGTCAGGCGCTGTTGGCCGTCCACGACAAGAAAGCATTGCACGCCTGCCGGTCCCAGGGCAGGCGTCGGCGCCAGGACGAGGGACCCGATGAAGTGCGTCATGGCATCGCCCCTGGACCGCCGGTCCTCTGCGAGCTTGGCGACATCGTCCCAAAGCCGGCGTAGCTGATCATGTCCCCACGAGTAGGTCCGCTGGTAGAGCGGCACTTGATATTGCTTTGTACCCTCAAGCAATTTCTGCATGGACGTCTCAGTCGCGTGGACCACTAGCATTGACTCCGGTTCGACCGTAGGACAGCACCTGTACACGAAGCTATCGATCATACGGTGTGGAGTCGTTACCGGCCGCCCGTTTCCAAGATCGACAACTTCCTGGACTGCGCCTTGCCCACCGAAGTACCGGGCGACCCTCGACAGGTTGCGTCGACGGGTCATGAGTTCGTGATCGCGTGGCTGGCGAGTTGCTGGTACTGCTCGTGGAAGTCCTTCGTCGACGGTTCGTGGGGGTAGCGGCTGGTGAGGACGTCATCGAGCCTTCGGGCTCGCTGCAGGCTGCTGCCGTGGTCGGCGCGGCCGGAGGCGATGGCCTGCTGGCCGTGGCCGGCGGCCTCCTCGGGGCTGCCGAGCTGGGCGAGCGCGACGGCGAGGTCAAGATGGGCGCCGGCCGCGCGGTTCAGCGACCAGGATGCGATGCCGAGCGCGGTCCGCGCTTCCCGTCGTGCCTCGCCCCAGTCCTCCAAGGCGACGTAAGCGTGAGCGGCCTTGGCAGCAAGCCGGGCGTTGGCCTGCTCCGCGGTCGACTTGAACTGCCGGCTCGTCATTTCGGCGGGCAGCTTGTCGAAAGCCCTTCTCGCAAGCGCGAGCTGCTCGATGCACGCGCTGCGGTCGCCCTTGTGCGCATATCCCTCGGCAGCCCGGGCGTGCAGCTGCACCACCAGCGGGTTTCGGCGCGGAACCCGACGTAGGCCCTTCCTGGCAGCACCGATCATGTCCTCGGGCTTACGGGTCAATCGGAACGCCATGGCCAGCGAGTCGGCTGCCCACGCCCACAGCTCGTTGTGCCTGGCCGACTCGGCGAGCTGGTGGCTGTCCGCCGCCCAGACCCTGGCTGCCACCGGTGAGCCCAGGTCGTAGGTCAGGTCGGACAGGATTTGGGACAGATAGCCGGCGTGCACGTGCAGCTCGCGCGCCTCGGCCACGGTGTGCCGGCCGTTTGATCAGGCGCTGGACGTACTGGCGGTACCCGCGTGCCAGCGGGAACAGTTCGGCGGCCGGCTTCCACGGGTATTCACGGTCGAGGCCGGCGATCACGGTCGTCAGGTGTTCCAGCACCTCACGGCCTACGGTGTGGCTGGCGCGCTGCCGCGTGAACTCGGCGGCCTCCGCCGCCGACTCCTGCAGGACGCTAGCCAGGGTGGCCGGGCTGACCGCCGCGATCAGGCCGATGCCGAGTGCCGTGCGGCGGCGGACCTGCTCGCTGCGCGGCGCCAGCCCCAGCCGCATGCGCGCCCCATCCGGCATGCGGAGGCCGTCGGCGATGCGTTCGAGCATCTGTGACTACGCGGCGGTCGTGGCGACGAGCCGTTCGCCGCCACCGGGCGTCTGCTCCAGCAGGAAGTCGGCGAGCAGGCAGCCGATCTCGTCCCCGGTGAGCAGACGCCACCCGTCGTCGGGCACCGCCGCGGCGATGCGGTCGCCGTCCGGGTCGTTGGCCAGCACCAGATCGGCGTCGCGGTCACGGGCCAGCGCCAGCGCGGCGTCCAGCGCGCCGCGTTCCTCGGGGTTGGGGAACGCCAGCGTCGGAAAGTCGGGGTCGGGTGCGAACTGCACGTCCACGACCGCGACCCGGGTGAACCCGGCGTGGGACAGCAACGCGACCATGGGCTCGCCGGCCACGCCGTGCAACGGGGTGTACACGATCGACAGCCCACCGGGATCGGGCGTGGGAGCATGCGGTGGCAGCAGGCGACACGCGGCGGTGCGGTAGCCATCCACCAGATCGTCGGGGAGCGCGCGGCCCGCGGGCGCCCGATCGAGGTCGGTGGGCACCGCCGTCGAGTCGTACGCCGTGGACGTCAACTTCTACCCACGGAACTACTCCCTGGGAGACATTGCGGGCAACGTCGAGACCGACATCGAGCCGGTCTACATCCGGACCGCTCCGTTGCTGGACGGCTGGAACAACTCCATGCAGTACGAATCGGATGTGACCGGTTCCGAATACACCGTGCTGAGCCTGGCGAAGGACAATGCGGCCAGCACCAACAGCGGCGGTCCGACCCAGGACTTCGACTGCGACATCGTGTTCCAGAA
>OFHL01000010.1_pt1 | contig 15745 bp, 15 predicted proteins | sample 1522011 | NCBI WGS metagenome assembly OFHL01 (sample SAMEA2464836, study PRJEB22497) | soil metagenome | biome: Grassland; feature: Farmland; material: Clay | place: Australia | collected 2013-02-01 | depth 0.65 m | reverse complement strand
GTAGCGGCGCATGGCGTTGGGTCCTCCGTACTCGCCGGTCCAGGCGCGCTCGGTGCCGGCGTCGCGCAGCACCGCGTATTCGGCGTCGGAGAGGCTCTCTCGCCACTCGGCATCGGATCTGACCACCTTCGGGGTGGCCCCCTTGACGGGTTCCATGGCGTCTACGTTAGTGCCGCCCCGGCGGCTCCACGCGCAGGTCCGGGTTACGGTGTTGTCATGGCCGCCCGTGCATATCAGGACGATCCCGAGCACGGCCCGCCAGGACGCTTCGGCGACGACCTGATCGGGCTGGATCCGGACGATCCAGAGGCCCAGGCGTTCGCGGCGCACCTGGACCGGATGGAGCGCGGCCGGCCACCGGCGTTCACCGTGGAGGGTGCGCTGGCCGGCGTGAACGACTTCGCCGAGTCGGCCAACCGGGCCGGTGGCGGGCGGCGGTTGGCCGCCGTCGTGATCGTCGGGCTGATCCTGCTCGGAGTCATCCTGGTGATCTGGGATGCGCTGGTGTTCGTGCTCAGCACGCTGATCGTCTGATCATGGCGGGCAGATCGTGCCGTTTCGCGGCACCTGACCGTCGACCAGGAAGCGCTGCACGGTCGAGGTCACGCACGGCGTGCGCGGGAACGCCGCGTGCCCGGTGCCCTGCCAGGTGACCAGCACGCCGGCGGCCAGTGCGTCGGCCATCCGCTGGGTGCCGGCGAGCGGCGTGATCGGATCTCCCTCGGCGCCCAGCAGCAGCACCGGTGGCGTGTCCGGCGACCGCGGCGCCGGCAGCGTCGTGATCGGCACGCCGATCGGGTTGCAGGTCAGCAGGCGCAGGGCGAACAGCGGCCCGAACAGCGGGCTTCGGGCGCGCCAGTCCTCGGCGAGCTGCAATGCCCGGTCCCTCGGCAGCCTCGTCGTGGTGTCGTAGCACGTGGTGAACAGGCCCGCGTCCAGCCGGGCCGGCTGCTCGTCCTGGAACTGCAGCAGCGGGTCGACCAGTTCGGCCAGTCCCTCGATGTCACCGGCGGTCGCCGTGCGCAGGGCGGCCGCGAGCTCCGGCCAGCGCTGCCGGTCGGCCAGCCCCACCAGCAGGGCGCTGTACAAGATGCCCGCGTCGACCTTGGTCAGGCCGTCGCGGGCGATCTCCGGCCGGTCGCGCAGCTGAGCGGCGATGCCCTGCAGGGCCGCTCGCGGGTCGGAGCCGAGCGGGCAGTCCGGACGGCTCGCGCAGTCGGCGGCGAACGCGTCGAAGGCGACCTCGGCCGCGGCCGCCTGGTCCTGGGCGACTCCGATGGAGTCGAGCATCGGGTCGGGGGCACCGTCGAGCACGATGCGGCCGGCCGTGCTGCGGAAGATCTCCAGGTACACGGCGAGCACCCGCGAACCGTCGCCGACCGCGATCGCGTTGAGCCGCTCGGAGCGAAGCGCCTGGCGCAGCTGCTCGAGGTCGCCGGCGGAGCGCAGCGAGTCATAGCTCAGCAGGCTGTCGCCGAGGTCCTGGACGCACTGCTGGTTCGCCTCGTTGGCGGCGTCGAGGACCCACTGGCCGGGATCTTCGGCAGCGGGGTCGATCGCCAGCAGGCGCTCGCGCACGTCGGCGGGGACGCACCGGATGCCCTCCGAGCCGCCGGGGCCGCGCCGGTCGACCCCGATCAGGGCGAACGTCTGGAGCATCTCCGGCGGCAGCTGGTTGGCCAGCCGCGCCGCGAGCAGGCGGCCGGGCTCGCCGGCGACGTCGCCGACGATCACCAGCGGCACCCCGGTGCCGACCCGCAGCAGCGCGAGGTCCAGGGCGCCGTCGAGCCGCCGTCCGCGCGGCTGGTCGGGATGCAGCGGCACCCGCAGCGAGCCGCACTCGTAGCTGAGGTTGGCGCGGCTGGCCGCGGCGCCGAGCCGGCGCTGGGTCTGCGCCGTGCAGTCGGCGAAGGCGATGTCGGTGGTGCCAGGCGGCACCAGCTGGGGAAGCGGTGCCGGGCCGGGCGCCGTGGTTGCCGGTGGGCCGGGCGGCAGTGGTGCGTCCCGCACGGCCACGGCCGGCCGGTCCGACGGCCCGACGGCGCAGCCGGTCAGCGGGGCGGCCAGCCCGACGACCAGGCCGGCCGCGAGCACAGCCGTCCGGGCCGCCAGCGAGCGGGATGGTGCGCTGCCGGACACGCAGCGCAGCATCCCAACCCGCTGGTGAGGTGAACGTCAGCCGGCCGGCCTCGAACCGACCAGCCGTGGTGGCAGCGCCGGCACCTCGAACCTGGGCCGCTCCGACGGGTTCGGCCGGTGTGGCGGGTGCTCGGCGAGCAGGCCGAGGACGACCTCGATCGCCCGGTCCAGCTGCGGGTCGAGCCCGGCCGCGTAGTCGTGCGGCGCGATGTCCACCTCGATGTCCGGGTCGGTGCCGTAGTTCTCCACCCGCCACGACACGTCGTCGAAGGCGAACGAGTACTCGGGTTGGGTGGTGATCGTGCCGTCGGCGAGCCGGTGCCGCGGCCAGATGCCGATGACGCCGCCCCAGGTCCGCTTGCCGATCAGCGGTCCGAGGCCCATGAACTTGAACGCGTGGGAGAAGATGTCGCCGTCCGAACCGGCCCACTCGTTGGTCAGCGCGACCAGTGGCCCTGGTAGGGCCGCCTCGGGGTAGGACCGCGGCGCGCCGTAGCGCGGGTACTGGTAGGCGAGCCGGCGCCGGGCGAGTTTGGCCAGCAGCAGCTCGGAGACGTGGCCGCCACGGTTGTACCGGACGTCGACGATGAGGGCGTCGCGGTCGTGCTCGGTCGGGAACGCCCGGTGGAACTCGGCGTAACCGTCCGCGGTCATGTCGGGGATGTGCAGGTAGCCGACCCGCCCGTCGGTCCGCTCACGGATCACCTCGCGGTTGGCCCGCACCCAGTCGCGGTACCTCGCCGGGCCTTCGTCGCCGACGGTGAGCACGCTGACCTGCCGCGGCGGATCGTCGCCCGAGCGGACGGTCAGCTGGACCTCCTGGTCGGCCAGGTGCACCAGGCGTTCGCCCGGTGAGGCCGGGGTGAGCCCTTCGCGCTGGCCGACCGGCTGGCCGTTGACCGCGAGCAGCTCGTCGCCGGGGCGGATACCGGTGCCGGGGCGGTTCAGCGGTGAGGTCGCCGACGGATCCCACACGTCGCCGCGCAGGATGCGGCCGAACCGGTAGGTGCCGCGCTCGACGTCGAACTCCCAGTCCACGCCGAGGAACCCCTGCTCGTAGTGCGGACTGTCGCGGTATTCGCCGCCCATCTCGTAGGCGTGCGAGGTGCCCAGCTCGCCGTGCAGTTCCCACAGCAGGTCCGAGAGCTCCGACCGGGTGCTGACCCGGTCCACCAGCGGCAGGTACCGCCGGAACATGGCCTCCCAGTCCACGCCGGACATGTCCTCGGTCCAGAAGTTGTCGCGCTGCAGCCGCCACGCCTCGCGGAACATCTGGCGCCACTCGGCTGCCGGCCGTACCGAGACCCTGACCCGGTCCAGGTCGACCCAGCCGGAGGTCCGGCCGGGCTCGTCGTCGTCGTCGGCCGGCTTCTCGCCGGCCCTGATCACCCGCAGCCGGTTGCCGCTGCGGTACAGCAGCGTGCGCCGGTCCGGGCCGAGCTGGAAGTAGGTGACCTTGTCGACGAGCCGCTCCTCCTGCTGCTTGTCCAGGTCGAACATCTCCAGCCGGCCTTTGGCCTCCGGGGCCTCTCGTGGCGGCCAGATGTCGTGCCGGCTGCCTTCGACCGGCAACGTCACGTACAGCACCTTGCCCTTGATCGCGGCGATCTGGGGGTAGCGGCCCTCGCCGACCGGGAACGGCACGACGCGCTCGGTGATGCCCTCCAGGTCGATCTCCACCGCAGGCGGTGTGTCGTCGGAGAGCTCCTCGGTGGCCAGCCGCACCTGCTCGGCGCCCTCGCTGTGCACCGGCTTGGAGCGGGGCGCGAACGGCGAGGGCACATCCGCGCGCAGCGCGATCGCGTACGGCCGCTCGCCGCGCGGGAACCCGAGGTCGAACTGCATGGCGTCGTACACCGGGTCGAACAGCCGCCGCCCGATGAAGTACAGGTAGTTGCCCTCCGGGTCGAACGAGGGACTGAAGTCGTGCAGCACCGGCTCGGTCGCGAACGCGGTCGTACCGGTACGCACGTCGCACAGCTTGATGGCCGTTGTGTGTGCGGAGTCGGCGTAGTGGTAGGCGAGCCAGCGGCCGTCCCAGGCCCAGGCCACGTCGCCGAGCCCGGCGAACGGGCTGTGGTCGAGCATGGTGACCGTCGGCTCGTCGCCGTCAAGGTCGACCAGGTGCAGCTCGAAACGGTGGTTGACCACGGCGACGCGGTTGCCGGCCGGCGACACCGCGAGCTCGATCGTGCGTCCGAGCTCACCGCCGGCGAGCCGGCGCGGTGCCGCGGTGCCGTCCGCGGTCAGCAGCACCAGGCTCTCGTCGCTGGAGTCGTCGCTGGCGGCGGCGACGAGGCGCTCGTGATCGGGCAGCCAGGACAACAGCCGGTAGCGGGTGCCGTCCGGTTCGCCGTGCTGGCACACCGGCCCGGTCCAGTTGCCGAACGAGAACGCCTTGCCCCTGGTGGTGATGGCCAGGTCGCTGCCGTCCGGGCCGAGCGAGGCGCTGTGGAGGTAGCGCGTTGCCGGCACGAACCGCCTGGCGCGCTGGGTGCGCGAACTGTCCAGCCGGAACTCGATGCGCCTCGGGTCGTCGTCCTCCGGTCGCAACAGGTAGAGCTCGCCCGCGCACTGGTACACCAGTTTCCGGCCGTCGGTGGCCAGGCTTCGCGCGTAGTACTCGTCGTGGTCGGTGTGCCGGCGCAGGTCCGTGCCGTCGGCGAGGCACGAATAGACGTTGCCGATGCCTTCGTGGTCGGACAGGAAGAAGATCCGCTCGCCTACCCAGCACGGGTCGACGAGGTTGCCGCCGACGTCGACGAGGACCCGGAACTGGCCGGAACCGGTCGGGTCGATCCACAGGTCGCCGGAGGTTCCACCGCGGTAGCGCTTCCACCAGGCCGGCTCGCGGCTGACCCGGCGCCCGAGTACGACGCCTCTCGCCCCGCTGGCGCCGTTGGTGTCGCCGGCCGGGCCGTAGCCGATGCTGCGCGCCGGCCCGTACGGCAGCGGGCGGGGTGTCCCGCCGTCCGGCCCGATCTCGCGGAGCCAGCCGCGCCCGTGCGGCTGCCCGGCGTCGCTGGAGTAGACGATCGTCCCCGCCGGGCTCCAACCGGCGACCGTGCACGCGTTCGCCGCCTCGAACGTGAGCCGCCTGGACTCGCCGCCCGCGGCGGGCATCACGTACACCTCGGGCGGTCCCTCGTCCCGTCCGACGAACGCCAGCCGGCCGCCGTCGGCGGACAGCCGGGGGTGGCTCGCCTCGGCGACGCCGGCGGTCAACCGCCAGGCCCGCCCGCCGCCGACAGGCACCGTCCAGAGATCGTCTTCGCAGGTGAACACCACGGTGTCGCCGTGGATGGTCGGTTGACGCCGGTATCCCTCGCTCATACCTCCCGACCCTACGGACTAGGGCGGGCGCGGACCTCACCATTCAGCACGGCTTCCAAGTCGTAACCGGCCGGCTCGTCGAGCTGGTCGTAGCGGCACGAGGTGGGTTCGCGGTCGTCGCGCCAGCGGACGAACTTCGGGTTCAGCCGGAACCGCTTGGGGTGCGAGCCCTCGGTGTGCTCGTAGGCGACCTCGACCACGCGTTCGCAGCGCAGCGCCTCCCACGGCTGCTCGCCGGCCCGCCAGCGGTGTTCGGCGCCGGGCCGGCGCTGCGGGCCCTCGGCGGCGCCCGACAGCCACGGGTGGTCGACCTCGGCGTCGGTCCGCAGCGGCGCGAGCTCCTGCACGAGCGACGCGCGCTGCGCGGCCGGGAATGCCCCGCACACGCCGACGCTGTGCAGCGTGCCGTCATCGTCGTACAGCCCGAGGAGCAGCGAACCGACGACGTCGCCGCTCTTGTGCCAGCGGAAGCCGGCGACCACGCAGTCGGCGGTGCGCTTGTGTTTGATCTTGAGCATGGCCCTCTTGCCGGGCAGGTACTGCACGTCCGACGCCTTGCCGATCAGGCCGTCCAGCCCGGCGCCCTCGAAGATGTCGAACCACTGCCGCGCGACTGCCACATCGTCGGTGGTCGGGGTGAGGTGCGCGTTCTCGCCGGGCTCGAAGACCTGCTCCAGCGCCGCCCTGCGCTCGGCGAACGGCAGGTCGAGCAGCGCGTTGTCGTCGAGCGCGAGCAGGTCGAACGCCACGTAGGAGGACGGGTGCTCGGCGGCGAGCATGTTGACCCGGCTGGCCGCCGGGTGCACCCGCTCGGTGAGCGAGTCGAAGCTGAGCCGGCCCTCGCGCACCACGACGAGCTCGCCGTCCACCACGCACCTGGCCGGCAGGGCGTCGCGCAAGGTGTCGATCATCTCTGGGAAGTACCTGGCCAGCGGCTTGCCGGAGCGCGACTGCAGCATGATGTCGTCGCCGTCGCGGAACACCAGGCAGCGGAAGCCGTCCCACTTCGGCTCGAACACCATGCCGTCGCGCTCGGGGATGTCGCCGACCGGCGAGGCCAGCATCGGCTCGACCGGCGGTTTCAATGGCAGCATCGCCCCATCCTGCCCCAAACCGGCCGGTCAGCGGACACGCTGCTTTTCGGCGTCAGCGGACACGCTGTTTTTCAGCGTCAGCGGACACGCTGTCTTTCAGCAGAGCCCAGCTCCAGCCGAATCGCTGTTGGGATCGCCTCGACGCCGAGCGAATCCCTCGCCCTGGCCAGCACCTGCTGGTCCAGCTCGCTCCACACCGTGCGGACGTCCGCGCCGTGCCGTAGCCAAAGCTGCAGCCGAAGCGCCGGCGTGCGCCTGACCCGGACGACCCTGGCCCGCGCCTCGGCGACCCCGGTGACGCTCTCGGCGTCGGCGCGGATGGCCTCGGCGATCGCCTGCGCGGTCACCACGAGTCCGGGACCGGTGGCCTCGAGCACAAGGTTCGGCCGCGGCTGCCGGCGAAGCGTGCGTACCACCCACCACAGCCCGAACACGACCAATGCGGCCCCGGCGGCCAGCGCGATGAGCTGGGCCAGCAGTTGGTTGTCGCTGACCCATTCCAGGGCGATCGGGTCGGCGAGCGGCCGGCCGGCCCTGGCGGTGCCGAGCCAACCCGCGCCGACCACGAGTGCCGCGCCGCCGGCCGCGGCGGCCAGCGCCCCGATCACGCCGATCGTGATCCGGTCCAGCCGAGCCGACCTGGCGACGGCGGCCTGCGACTGGCGGCTCACGGCCGGTCCTTCGCCGAGTGCACGACGACGTGCACGTGCGGCTTGCGCACCAGTGGCAGCTCGTCGACCAGAGCGGTCACCTGCTCGACCAGGACCGGTCGGAGCCGGCGTTCGTCCAGTAGCCGGCTGGTGGCCCTGACCCGGACCGACCGCGCGCTGGCGGTCACGCTCGCGGACCGGACACCGTCGGTGGCCCGGACCCGCTGGCCGATCAGGCGTGCCAGCGAGCGGGGTGAGGTCGTCACGCTCACGCCCGGGGCGGGCTCGCGCAGGAACACGTCGTGGCGGCCGGCGAGGAGGGCGAGCAGCAGCAACAGCGAGCCGACCAGGACCAGCAGCCACGCCGTGACCCGGACCGCGCCAGAGTTCCACGTCAGCTCGGTGGCCCGGTCCAGCCACTGCTGCCACGGCACGAGCAGTGGGCCCTCGTCGGGTCGGGCCATCGCCCAGACGACCTCGACCACGACGAGCGCCCCGACGGTCGCGATCGCCAGGCCGAGCACCGGCGCCAGCAGCCGGATCAGCAGCCGCATCGGGCTCACTCCACCCTCGGCCGGTGCTCCGGGCGCAGCCCGACGACCGTGACCGCGACCGCGCGCACCCGGCGCCCGGTCAGCCGGCCCACCTCCTCGGCCACCGCGGTCCGTAGCCGCTGGGCGGCGTCCCGGACCGGCTGCGGGTAGACCAGCGACACGTCCAGCTCGACCTCCACGCCGTTGCCGTTGCTGCGCACCCTGGCCGCCGCGGCGGGGACCGCGTCGCGTCCGCTGACGCCGCGCCCCGTGCGGCCGCCGCGCCGAGCGCGGGCGGGGACCGTGCCGGGGGAGCAGTTGGCGACGTGCTCGGCGATCCGGCGCATGACCAGCGGCGAGATGTGCAACCGGCCGCGCTCGGCCGGCTCGGCTCGGGTCACCGCAGGTGGCCGGCCCGCCCTTGCCGGCGGCCCGCCCGGACCGGCCGGCTCGCCGGGACCGGGTGGCCGCTCGGCGGGACCGGGCGGCGGCTCGCCGCCGGCGCTCGGTGTGGTCATCGGTCTCGGCCGCGGCCGAGCAGGTCGCCCAGGTTGACCTCACCGTCGAGGACCCGGCCGGCAATGAACCCGATCACGCCCCCCACCACCACGACCACGAACGTGACGAAGCCGGACATCGCGGCCAGCCCGAGGATCAGGCCGGCCAGCAGGCCAGTGCGGGATGCGTTCATCGACTGTCCTCCAGGTTTGGCTGCGGTTGCTCGAGATCGACGATCATGACGTCCACCCGGACGTCGCCGGCCAGCTCGCGGACGGTTGTGCGCAGCTGCTGCGCGACCGCCGGGATCGGCTGTCCGAACGTCACCACGACCGCCAACTCGATCGCGGAGCCGTCGGCGGCGATCCGGACCCCGTCCACGCGCCGACCCGGCAGATAGCTGGCGACCACGCCGTACTGGCCGGCGTGCAGCCCGGCCACTCCGGGGTGGGCCTGGACCGCGGCGGCGATACGTTCGGCCAGCTCTGCGCTCACTCGACCCTCGGCGACGGCGGCGATTCCTCGATCCGTTGCGCCTCGGGCAGGTTGATGTCGTTGACCGCGATATTGACCTCGATGACCTCCAGCCCGGTCATCTGCTCGACCGCGCTGATCACGTTGCGGCGCACGGCCCTGGCCAGCTCGACGATCGAGACGCCGTACTCGACGATGATCTCCAAGTCGACCGCGGCCTGCTTCTCGCCGACCTCGACCGCGACGCCCGGCGTGCTTGACGTCCCGCCGCCGGGGATCCGCTCGCGCAGCGCGCCGAACGCCCGCGAGGTGCCGGTGCCCATCGAGTGCACGCCGGGGATCTCGCGCGCCGCGATGCCGGCGATCTTTTGCACGACCGAGGCGGCGATCGTGGTTTTGCCTTGCGCGGTCTCGTCGGCCAGCCTCGCCGGCGGGGCGATAACTGGCGGTGGTGTGGTTTTCGGCTTGGGTTGGGTCGGTCCGGTCACGGTGGAGCTCCTTCCCCCGCGCGCAGGTAGCGCAGCAATAGGTTGTCATTGTCGTGCAGCGCGCTCGCCAGCCCCAGTCCGACCGGTGCCGGTTCACCGAGTCCGTGGGCAATTCGCCCGGTCGGGCCGGCGAGCAGCAGCGGCGCGAGCGTCAGGCACATCTCGTCCACGAGCCCTGCGTTCACCAGATCGCCGAACAGCCGCGGCCCGCCCTCGCACAGCACCCGCCGCAGGGCCCGGCCGTCGAGATCGGCAACCACCAAGGCCGGGTCGACCCAGCTCTTGCCGGCGACCACGACCTCCGCGCCGGCCGACGCGAGAGCGTCCCGCCGGGCCGCAGGAGCGTCCTGCGTGGTGAACACGATCGTCGGCGCCCCGGTGTCGGTGATCAAGCCGCCGCTCGGGTCGATCGTCGCCGAGCCGCTGACCACGGCGATCGGTGGGTGCGGGGCAAGCCCGAGGCGCCGGCGCAGCGCGGCGTTGGCCGGCGAGAACCGCACTCCGCGGTAGCCCTCCACGCGCGTGGTCCCCGCGCCGACGAGCACGACGTCGGCCAGCGCGCGCAGCAGCGCGAACAGCGCCTGGTCGGCCTCGTTCGACAGCCCACCGGAGCGGCCGCCGAGCGTCACCGCACCGTCCACACTGGACACGAAGTTGACGCGGAGCCACGGTCGGTCGAGCGGCTCGGGATAGGCGTAGAGCTCGACCAGCGCCTCGGTGTCGAGCTCGCCGGACCATTCGGGCCAGATCTTGCGCACGGCGGCAATCCCACCATGCGCGGTGGCCCCGCGCTCTCGCACGGGGCCACCGTTGCACTCAGCCGGCGCCTACGGGTTGGTGATCCCTAGGCGATACGTTCCGGAACCGCTGTAGGCGTGCACGCGGTACCGGTAGTAACCGGCCGTGCCGTTGTAGGAGACGTTCTCGTCGTCGGCCGCCGTGGTGCCGCTGGCCACCGTCGACCAGCTCGCGCCGTTCCACTTCTGCAGGTACAGGTCGAAGTCGGTCCCGGACGGCCCGTCGAGGCAGCCGACGTGTGCGCCGGAGCTCCCCGAGTAGTAGTAGCTGCCGTTGGGCTGGTAGGCGCTGCCGCCGGAGGACAGCGAGCCCGTGTAGGTGAACTCGGAGCTGCTGCACCCAGGTGGCGGCGGGGTGCCGCCGCCGGTCACCAGCGTCAGGCCGTAGGCCTGCAGGATCTCGTTGACCGGCTGGAAGTACGTGGTGCCACCGGAGGAGCAGTTGCCGGAGCCGCCGGAGGTGACGCCCTGCGCCTGGCTGCCGGCCAGCAGTGAACCGCCGGAGTCGCCCGGCTCGGCGCAAACGTTGGTGCGGATCAGGCCGTTGACGGTGCCCTGCGGGTAGGTCACCGACGAGTTGCGGGCCTGGATCGTGCCGCAGTGCCAGCCCGTGGTCGAGCCGGAACGGCACACGCTGGCGCCGACCGCCGCGTCCTGCGAGCCGGCGACCGAGACCCGGCCGCCGCTGTAGTTGTTGACCGCGCCGATCGGGGTGTTGCCGGACGCGACCTGCACCCACGCGTAGTCGTTGCCGGGGAAGCTGGACCCGCGGAAGGTGCCGGTCGGCTGCGAGGTCGACGCGCCGGTCGTGCCGCAGTGACCGGCCGTGACGAAGCCGCCGTTGACCGAGAAGCCGATCGAGCACCGCGAGCCGCTGCCGATGTAGTAGGCGTTGCCGCCGACCACGTCGATGTAGGGCACCGGCGACTCGGTCGAAGCCTGCACGGTGACCGCATTGGCCGGTACACCGCTGGCCACGGCGAACGTGCGGGCGACCGAGACGGCGCCCGGCTTCGCGACGACCGTCACCGCGTTGGTCCTGACATCGACGAACCAGCCGGTGATGCCGCGCGGGGCGCTGGTGGCCGCGGCGTCGAGCTTGGCCTTGTAGGCGTCCAGGGTGCGCTCGCTGATCCCCACGATCCGTGGTTCGGCCCCGGCCTGGCGGACCTCGTCGGCCGCCGCGGCGTCGGTCACGCCGACAACGAGTTTGCTGCCGCCGTCAGGCAGGTAGGCGCCACCGAAGCGGTCGCCGAGCTGCTTGCGCAGCAACTTGTCCAGCACGCTGACCCTGGCGTCGAGGGCGACCCGGTCGAGGGCGGCCTGCGGGCTCAGGTTCAGGTCGCGCTGCATCGCCTCCAGCACGGCGGGGGAGACGTCGGGCGGACCGGCCGGGGCGGGGATCGCGGCGACCGGAGTGGCCAGAACGGTGACGAATCCGGCCGCGACCACCGCCGCGGCAAGGAGCGAGGACGTTCGTCGAACCATGAGGGGTCTCCTGGTGATCCGGGTATGCGCGTGCCGGAGCCCGGCCCGGGGTTCGAAGACCGGGCTCCGGCGCCGCGTATTCGGGGATGGGGAGGGAGAAAACCCCAGCTGGGTGTACAAGACGCTAGCGGCCGGTCACAGCCGGCGGGGCATACCAGTTATGTCATACCGTCGAGGACCGGTAACCGACCGAAGCCGAACTCGGGGTGATCGCGCAGCCACCCGCTGAAGCGGGCACTGCGGTGCACCACGTCCTGGCACGCCTGCTTGGCGTAGCCGATGACGTCCTCGGCGCGGCCTGCGGCCGACCCTTCTGGGCGCCAACCGAGCACGTGCCGCCAGCGCAGCGGCACGCCGGCGATCGGGATCGGCACCACGCCCGGCATCGTGCGCACGGTCGCCTGGCACAGCGCCACGCCGTCGCCGGACAGCACCAGGTCGAACACGCTGGGATAGTCCACCTCGATCAGCGGCTTCGGGGTGAACCCGGCCCTGGCGCAGGCCGCGGAGAAGCAGTCGGCGAAACAGCCGTCCCCGCGCATCGCGATCCACAGCTCGTCGGCCAGTTCGGCCAGGTCGACGGCCGAGCGCGCCGCGAGCGGGTGGTCCTCGGGCAGCAGCACCCACACCGGCACCGTCATCAGGTCATGCCAGCTCAGCTCGCCCTCGTCCGGCGGCGCGGCGTCACCGCACACGCCGAGCAGCACGAAGTCCAGCCGGCCGGCTATGGCCATCTCGACCAGCTCGCTCTGCGACCAGCACACGTAGCTGGACAGCTGGGCGTCCGGCTCGCCGGCCGCCAGCCGGTGCAACATCCGGCCGAAGATCTGCCCGGACACCGACCCCACCCGGAACTGCGCCGCGATCGACGACGCGCTGCCGGCGTTGGCCAGCCGGGCCGCGTCCTGGCGGAGCGTGGTGATCGCCGGCAGCAGCACCCTGGCCCTGGCGAGCACCATCTCGCCGAGCGGGGTCGGCCGGGCGCCGTGCCTGTCCCGTTCGAACAGCTGCCCGCCGAACACCCTCTCGATCCGGTTGAGTTGAGCCGTCAGGGCGGACTGGGCCAGGCCGAGCTGCGCCGCGGCCTTGCTGACGCTGCCGGTGTCGGCGACGGCGCACAACACCCGCAGATGGCGCAGCTCCAGGTCCATGGCCCCGACGTTAAGGCCAGTACGACGCGCTGAGAAGATCTGATTACAGTTCGCAGTACCTTCGTTCGTAGGGTTGCGCCGCAGGCACCGCTCCGGCGCCCGGCCGGAGCATCGCAGAGGCGTCCCCCGGCCGCGGTCGGGGGGACACGGCCGAGGGACGCGGTCCGGCAGTTCTGCCAACCGGCGTGCGGCTCGCGGACCGGGTCCGGCGTCCGCGTCCACCCGGGCGAGTGCCGGGCACCCAGGTCGCTGGTACGGCGGGCCCGCTCCCGTCCTGCCCTGTTCGCGACAGCCGGTGACGGCAGCTTACCGAGCGCGGCCTAGGCTAGAGCGCCACAACCGGGCCTGTCTGCCTCCACCCGGTTGACGACGATCGTCGCCCGGCGGGAGCACGGCCTGTCCAGCTGGCGGGCAGCGCGGTTCTCAGCGGGTCAGCACGTCGGTGATCGCGTCCAGGCCGCGGTCGAGGTCGGCACGGGAGATCACCAGCGGCGGGGCGACCCGCAGGGTGGTCTCGTGGGTGTCCTTGCACAGCACGCCGCGCCTGGTCAGCTCCTCCGACGCCTGCCGCCCGGTCGGGCCACCGGGGGCGATCTCGAGGCCGGCCCACAGCCCGCGGCCGCGGACCTCGGCGATGCCGTGCCCGACCAGCTCGCCGAGCCGGCCGTGTAGGTGCGCGCCGAGCTCGCGCGAGCGCGCCTGGAACTCGCCGGTCGCGAGCAGCCGCACCACCGCCCGGCCGACGGCGCAGGCGAGCGGGTTGCCGCCGAAGGTCGATCCGTGCTCGCCGGGCTGCAACACGCCGAGCACCGCCCGGGAGCCGATCACCGCAGACAGCGGCATGATCCCGCCGCCGAGCGCCTTGCCCAGCGTGTACAGGTCTGCGTGCACACCCTCGTACTGGCAGGCCAGCAGCTCCCCGGTGCGGGCGAGTCCGGACTGGATCTCGTCGGCGATCATCAGCACGTTGTGCTCGTCGCACAGTCGGCGAACCTCGCGCAGGTAGCCGTCGGGCGGCACCTGCACGCCGGCCTCGCCCTGGATCGGTTCCAGCAGCACAGCCGCCGTCCGGTCGTTGATCGCGGCGGCCAGCGCCTCCGGGTCGCCGTACTTGACGACGACGAACCCCGGGGTGAACGGCCCGTAGTCGCGGTAGGCGAGCGGGTCGGTGGAGAACGAGACGATCGTGATGCTGCGGCCGTGGAAGTTCGAGCCGGCGACGACGATCTCGGCCGTGTTCTCCGGCACGCCCTTGACCCGGTACGCCCACTTGCGCGCGACCTTGATCGCCGACTCGACGGCCTCGGCGCCCGAGTTCATCGGCAGCACCATCTCGGTGCCGGTCAGCTCGGCGAGCTCGTGGCAGAACGGCCCGAACTGGTCGTGGTGGAACGCCCGCGAGGTGAGCGTCACCCGGCCGAGCTGCTCGGCCGCGGCGGCCACCAGGTCGGGGTGCCGGTGGCCGAAGTTCAGCGCCGAGTACCCGGCTAGGAAGTCCAGGTAGCGCCGTCCCTCGACGTCGGTAACCCAGGCGCCCTGGGCCTCCCGGACCACGACCGGCAGGGGGTGGTAGTTGTGCGTGCTCCACGTTTCGTCGAGCGTGATGAACTCCGCACCAGCCGGATAGTTCTCAGAGGCCGTCATGCATCAAGGCTAAGGGTGCGGGCATGATGGATTCATCCGCCCAGCATTGCGCATCTCGGCTGTTCGTTGCGTCGTTCGACCTGTCGACAGGTGAATCGTTGACGAGGATGGCGTTCCGGCGACTAAATTCCACTATTCAGGCCCGTGCCGGCGCAGCCCTGGCCGCTGCAAGATGCCCTCCAAGGTGCGACAACGTGGTGACAGGCACCGCTGCCGGGCGTGCGGACTCACCCGCTGGGGATGGATTCCTGCGCCGGCCTTGACCGTAACTTCCGATTGCCGGGAGGAGGTGGCGCGGTGAGCCAGGAGATCGCTCCCGACCCCGGCGCCGCGGTCGCGCCGGCGCCGCCATCGGTGCCGCCACCGGAGCCGCCGGTGCCACCGTCGGTGCCGCCATCGGTGCCGCCGCCGGATCAGCTGGACAGGTTGCCGGACCAGCTGGAGAAGCTGCCGCAGACACTGCCGGAGGAGACCTCGTTCCGCGACGCCGACCCGGTCACGGTGCTGGCCACCCTGGTCGCCGGCGTGGTCGGGCTGGCGCTGCGCGGGATCGACGCCGCGGCCAGGCCGGCCGGGCCCGGCATCGCGGGGCAGGACACGCCGCTCACCGGAACCAAGCTGCTGCTGTTGGCCGGCCTCACCGTTCCGGTGGCTGCCGTGCAGGGGTTGGCCGCGGTCGCGGCACGGCTCGGTGGCGCGCTGCGACCGGCGGTCCGGTTCGCAGCGCAGCGCACCCCGCTCGGCCGCCCGATCGAAGCCGGCCGCCGCTCGCTCCTGGAGCTGGGCGAGCGCGAGCGGGCCGCCCAGCAGCAACGTGAGCGGTTCTCGGCCGCCGTGACCAGCCGGCTGATCGAGATCGTGGCCGCCGGGGTGATCGACCGCCTGGACGTCGACGCGATCATCGCGCGGGTCGACATCGCCGCGCTCGTAGAACGGATCGACGTCGACGCGGTCATCGCGAAGGCGGACCTCGACGCGGTGATCGACCGGCTCGACCTCGACGCGGTGATCGCGCGCGTGGACGTCGGCCGGGTCCTCGACCGGATCGACGTCGACGCGGTGGCCCGCCGGATCGACCTGGAGGCCCTGCTGGCCCGGGTGGACGTCGACGCACTCGCGGCAAGGGTGGACATCCAGGCGATCATCGACCGCGTCGACATCGCCGCGCTGACCCGTGAGGTCATGGACCAGGTGGATATCGGCCAGATCGTCCGCGAGTCGACCGGTTCGATGACGAGCGAGACGGTCGACGCGGTCCGCTACCAGGGCATGAACGCCGACCGGCTGGTGTCCAAGATCGTCGACCGGATCCTGCGCCGGGATGGCCGGGATCTCACACTCGTGGCCCGCCGCGGCCTGGACGGCGGTCCGGTCGCCCATCCTGCCCCCTCGGACGAGCCGTGAGCCGCGAGACCCGGCTCGCGCGGGTCGACGAGCCGCAGGGAACCCGGCCCGG
>OFHL01000008.1_pt1 | contig 15967 bp, 11 predicted proteins | sample 1522011 | NCBI WGS metagenome assembly OFHL01 (sample SAMEA2464836, study PRJEB22497) | soil metagenome | biome: Grassland; feature: Farmland; material: Clay | place: Australia | collected 2013-02-01 | depth 0.65 m | reverse complement strand
GCCCTGTATCGCCGCACCAGGGCCGAGCACGGCCTCGACCCGTCGGCCGGCCGGGTCGTCGTGCTGCTGCACAGCTATCTGGGCGCCGACGGCGATCAGGTCCGCCGCGAGGCGTTCAAGCCGTTCTGCGACTACCTGCGCTCGTCGCTGTCGCTGTTCGGGCAGGTCACCAACAGCCTCGGCTTCTCGATCGACCTGGACAACACCCCGGCCGACGACCTGGACTACCTGCTGCGACGGGCCTACGAGCGGTACTGCGCGGACCGGGCGCTGATCGGTTCGCCGGCCGAGTGCGAGCCGATCGTGCGGCGGCTGGCCGAGCTGGGCGTGGACGAGATCTCGTGCTTCCTCGACTTCGGGGTGGCCACCGACCGGGTCGTCGCGGCGCTTCCGTTCATCGACGAATTGCGCAGGTACTTCGTACCGTCCGGGGACGCCCCGCCGAGCGGGACGGTACCGCTGCCGATGGCGCCGATGTCGCCGGCCCAGCGGCAGGTGTGGGCGCAGGAGCGCCTGCTGCCCGGCCGCCCGACCTACACCGAGTCGTCGGTGCTGCGCATCGACGGCCGGCTCGACGTCGAGCTGCTGCGGCGGGCGCTGCAGGCCGCCGTCGACCGGCACGCCGGCCTGCGCACCGTGTTCCGGGAGGTCGACGGCGAGCCGCGGCAGGTGGTGCTGCCCTCGCACGAGGTGCGGCTGCCGGTGCACCGGGTCACCGGCCGCACGGTCGAGGAGGCGGCGCGGCAGGCGATCGACGAAGAGACCGCGCACGTGTTCGACCTGGTCGAGGGGCCGCTGTTCGACCCGAGGCTGCTCGCCGTCGGCGGTGCCGATCCCGCTGACGACGCCTGCGTGCACCTGCTCGTGCTGCGCATGCATCACCTGGTGATGGACACCTGGTCGGCGGGCATCGTCACCAGGGAGGTGTCCGCGCACTACCGGGCGGCTGCCGAGGGCCGGCCGGCTGGGTGGTTTTCGGAGCTCGGGCCGGCCGGCGACCCGCTCGCCCCGCAGGCCACCGAGCCGGCGCCGGCCGACCTCGACCACTGGGTACGCCGGCTGCGGCCACGGCCTGACGAGCTGCGACTGCCGACCGACCGGCCACGGCCGGCCCGCTCCAGCGGGCGCGGCGGAACCGCGAGCGTGCTGCTCGACGAGAGGCTGACCGAGCGGATCCGCGGCTGCGCGAAGGCGCACCGGGCTACCCCGTTCATGGCGCTGCTGGCGGCCTTCGCGGTGGTGATGCGCCGGCTGTCCGGCCAGAGCGACTTCGTGGTCGGCACGCCGATGGCGGCCCGGCCGGACGGCACCGAGGACACCGTCGGGTTCTTCGTCAGCACGCTGCCGCTTCGCATCACCCAGTCCGACAATGCCGGCTTCGACGAACTGCTGCGCGCGGTGCGCGCCGAGGTGCTCGACGCCGCCGAGCACGGCGCGGTGCCGGTCGACGAGCTGCTCACCACGTTGCTCGACGGCCGCGCCGGCGACGGTGACGGCACTGGCACCGATACCGGCGCCAGTGCCGGCGACCGGTCCGACCCGGGCCGGCATCCGCTGTTCGGGGTCTGCGTCGAGTTCGACAACGAGCTGGCGTTCGAGTTCGACCTGCCGGGGCTGCGCACGAGCGCGCTGGACGTCGCCGTGGCGAGGGCGCCGTTCGACCTGACCGTCGTGCTGGCGCCGGCCGGCGGCGGGCTGCGTTGCCGGATCAACTACGACGCCGACCTGTTCGACCGGTCCACTGTGGACCGCATGCTCGCGCACTTCGAGTTCGTCCTCGACCAGGTGGTCGACCAGCCACGGCGGCCGCTGCGCGAGCTGGCGGCGCCGCCGGCGGACGAGGCGCTGCTGGCGCGCTGGCAGCGCGGCGACGAGCCGGCCGGCGTGCCGGCGATGCTGCACAGCGACCTGGCCGGTTGTGCCGTAGTCGAGGCCGGCGACGGCACCGTCGAGTGGCCCGAGCTCGACCGGCGCGCCGGCGCCGTGGCGGCAGCGCTGCGGGCAGCGGGCGTGCGCGAGGGTCAGGTCGTCGCCGTGCACCTGCCGCGGAGCGCCGACGCGGTCGCCGCCCAGCTGGGCGTGCTGCGCTGCGGCGCGGCGTTCCTGCCGCTCGACCCCGACCACCCGGCCCCGCGACTGGCCGCCATGGCAGCCGCGGCCGAGACGATCGCCGTGATCACCAGGTCCGACCAGCCCGCAGCGCCGGTCGACGGCGTGCCTGTGCTTCGCGTCGACGATCTCGCCGAGCCGCCGGCCGGCGGCACACCTGTGAGCGAGCCGGAGACGGACCCGGCGCGGGTGGCGTACCTGATGTTCACCTCCGGTTCGACCGGCTCGCCCAAGGGCGTCGTGGTGGAGCACCGGTCGATCGCCAACACCCTTGCCTGGTACGTCCGCCGGCTCGGCATCACGGCCGCCGACCGGGTGTGCTGGTTCTCCAGCCCGGGCTTCGACGCCTCGTGCACCGACGTCTGGTCGGCGCTGCGCACCGGGGCAACGTTGCACGTCGTGCCGCCGGCGCTTCGGTTCGACCCGCAACGGCTCCGCGACTGGCTCGTCGACCACCGCATCGCCGCGGTGTTCCTGCCGACCAAGCTCGGCGAGTCGCTGCTGCGCCTGGACTGGCCGGCCGAGACGGCGCTGCGGCACCTGGTCACCGGCGGCGAGCTGATGCGGGCCACCGTGCCGCCAGGCCTGCCGTTCGAAGTGATCAACGCCTACGGCCCGACCGAGGCGACCGTGTACACCACGTGGACTCCGCCGCTGCCGGCCGGCAGCGGCGAAACCGGCCCACCGCCGATCGGCGTCCCGATGCCGGGCACCTGGGTGCGCGTGCTCGACGGCGACGGCCGGCAGCTGCCGATCGGCGCCGTCGGCGAGCTGCACATCGGCGGCGCCCAGCTCGCCCGCGGCTACGCCGGCGACCCGCAGGAGACCGGCCAGCGGTTCGTGACCCACCCCGAACACGGGCGGCTGTACCGCACCGGCGACCTCGTCCGCTGGGGATCGGACGGCCAGCTGCACTACGCCGGCCGCAACGACGCCCAGGTGCAGATCCGTGGCCAGCGGGCCGAGCCCGGCGAGGTCGAGCACCACCTGCGGCGGCTCGACGGCGTCGCCGACGCGGCGGTCATCGCGGCAGTCGCCACCGACGGAGATCCCTACCTGGCCGGCTACGTGGTGTTCGACCGGGGCCGGCCGGCGCCGGCCACCGCCGAGCTGGCCGACCAGCTGCGCCAACGACTGCCCGGCTACCTCGTGCCGACCAAGTGGTCGGTGCTGGAACGGCTGCCGGTCAACGCCAACGGCAAGCTCGACCGGTCTGCCCTGCCGGAACCGGCGCTGCCCGAGGCGCCAGCCGGCGCCAACGGTGCGCCGGCCTCTGACTTGGAGCGACGCCTGCAGAAACTGTGGTGCGAGCAGCTCGGCCTCGACCAGGTCGGCGTCGAGTCGAGCTTCTTCCAGCTCGGCGGCACCTCGCTGACCGTCATGAGGCTGCTCAACCGCGTCCGCAGCCAGTTCGGCCACGGCGTCGACACGCTCGACTTCTTCGCCACGCCCACCGTGCGGGGACTGGCGACACTACTGTCTGTCGAACATCGGTTCCATGGATAGCCGGTCCTCGCCCGCGTAGATGTTGAAGCGGTCGCCGCGCAGGAAGCCGACCAGGGTCATGCCGAACCGCTTGGCCAGGTCGACGGCCAGGCTCGACGGCGCGGACACGGCGCAGACGACCGGGATGCCCGCGGCCAGGGCTTTCTGCATGATCTCGTAGCTGGAGCGGCCGCTGACCATGAGCAGATGGTCGTGCAGCGGCAGCCGGTCCTGCAGCAACGCCCAGCCGACGAGCTTGTCGACGGCGTTGTGCCGGCCGACGTCCTCGCGCAGTCCGACCAGTGTGCCGTCGGTGGTGAACAGGCCGGCGGCGTGCAGCCCGCCGGTCGCCTCGAACAGGCCCTGCGCGTCCCGCAGTGCGTCCGGCAGCCGGGGCAGCACCGCGGGGTCGACGGTCGGACCTGGCGGCAGCGGCGGCAGGTCACGAAGTTGCAGCGCGTCGAGGCTCGCCTTGCCGCACACGCCGCACGCGCTGGAGGTCAGGAAGTGGCGTTCGAGCGAGGGTAGGTCGGGCAGCGCCGGCGCGGTGAGGCCGACGTTGACGATGTTGAACCGCTGCTCGGCGTCGACGAGCGGGTCGACGCAGTAGCTGACCCGGTCGACGTCGTCCTTGCCGGCGATCACGCCCTCCCCGTGCAGGAACCCGGTCGCCAGCTCGAAGTCCGCCCCGGGCGTGCGCATGGTGACGCCGACGGTCGTGGTGGCGGTCCCGGCGACCAGGCGGATCTCCAGCGGCTCCTCGGTGGCCAGGTAGTCCGGCCGGGTGCGCCGCCGGCCGCCGTCGACGGCGACGATCCGTGCCCTGGTCTTGCTGCCGGGTCGGGAGTCCACGGCCGGTTACACCCCCACGGCCGTTTCCGACCCGAGCCGTTCGACGGTGACGACGGCGTTGTAGTCGGGGATGCCGGCCTGCGGCGAGCGGCGGCGGCGGTCGATCAGCACCTCGGCCTCGGGCCAGTGGACCTGCAGGTTGCCCGGGGCCACCGGGGCGAGGTAGGCGTGCCCGGTGAACTCGCCGTGGTCGCTGCGCAGCAGCACCCGGTCGCCGTGGGCCACGCCGAGCTTGGTCGCGTCGACCTCGCTGATCAGCACGGCTTCGCGCTCGGCGCCGGTCAGCCGGTCGGTCGACTCGTGGACCATGCTGTTGAACTGCTTGCCGCGCCTGGTGGCCACCATGAACATGCCGTCGGGGACGTCGACCTTGCGCGATCGCACGACCGACCAGTGCGCCTTGCCGTCGGGCGTCGGGAACTTCCAGCCGGCGGCCAGGTGCGGCCCGCCGTACTGGAACTGGTCGCCGAAGGCGCTCAGGCTCTCGATGCCCGCGTACATCGGGACCGACCGGGCGATGTCGGCCCTGATCTGCGGCGTGCCGTCGAAGTGGACCCGGTCGGCCAGCTCCGGCCTGACCCGCTTGGCGAGCTCGACGAAGATCTCCCACTCCGGGCGGGCCTCGCCGATGCGCGGTCCCTCGACCTCCGGGCTGAAGATCACCCGACGTTCGGTGGAGGTCTCGGTGATCCCGCCGGGCATCTCGTAGCGGGTCGCCGCGGGCAGCAGCAGCACGAGCTCGGCCGGGTCGGTGAGCATCTGGCTGGACAGCACGATGTCGATGTGCACCCGCAGCGGGATCCGCGAGATCGCCTCGTCGACATAGCCGGGGTCGGGCAGCACCTCCCGGAAGTTCCCGCCCGAGCTGATCAGCACGTCGAGCTCGCCGCGGTGCGCGGCGTCGATCATCTCGGGCGCGGTGAGGCCCCTGGTCGCCGCCACCTCGAAGCCCCACAGCTCGGTGAACCTGGCGGCGTTGCCATGGTCGAGGGGCACACCGCCGGGTAGGACGGTGGCGTAGGCGCCCATCTCGGCGCCGCCCTGGACGCCGGAGTGGCCCCGGATCGGCATCAGGCCGCACTTGTCGCGGCCGACGAACCCCTTGGTCAGGCCGAGGTTGATGATCGCGCGGACGTTGTCCTCGCCGAACTCGTGCTGGGTGACGCCCATGCTCCAGACCAGCACCGCGGTCCTCGCCTCGCCGAGCATCCGGGCGAAGGCTTCGAACTCGCTGCGGGGCACCCCGGCCTGGGCCTCCAGGTGCTCGAACGTCTGCTCGTCGAGCGCCGCTCGCAGCTCGTCGAGGCCGGTGGTGTGCTCGGCGACGAAGCGCTCGTCGATCCAGCCGTTGGCCAGCATGACCTTGAGCGTGCCGTTGAGGAACGCGATGTCGCCGCCGACGTTGATCAGGAAGAACCGGTCGGTGATCCTGGTGCCGAACACGGCGCTCTCGACATTGCTCGGCACCCAGTAGCGCTCCATGCCAGGCTCGCGGTAGGAGTTGACCACGGCGACCTTCGTGCCGGCCTTCTTGGCGTGGTAGAGGTACTTCATCGCGACCGGCTGGTTGTTGGCGATGTTGGAGCCGATGAACACGACCAGGTCGCTGCCGATCCAGTCGGTGTAGGAGCACGTGGTGGCCGCGACGCCGATCGAGCCCTTGAGGCCGAACGTGCTCGGCGAGTGGCACACCCTGGCGGCGTTGTCGATCGAGTTGGTGCCCATCGCCCGCACGGCCTTCTGCGCCGCGTAGTAGTTCTCGTTGGGCGTGCCGCGGCTGGTCAGGTAGACGCCGAGCCGGTCGGGCGAGCTGGCCCTGATCCGGCCGGCCATCAGGTCCAGCGCCTCGTCCCAGCCGATGCGCGTGAAGCCGGGTTCGCCGTTGCGGCGCAGCATCGGGTAGGGGAGCCGGCCGAGGTCACGCAGTTGGGCGCCGCGCAGCCCACGCAAGCCGCTGACGTCGGCCAGCACGGCCGGGTCGAGCGCCGGCATGGTGTTCAGGCGCAACAACCGCAGCCGGATGTTGCACAGGTGGACCTCGTCGAGCGTCCAGTCGTGCAGGCCGACGGTGCCCAGCGCGCAGCCGTCGCAGGTGCCCTGCTTGAGGATGCGCATGGCGTACCGGGCGTTGCCGCGGTTCTCCCTGACCGCGCGCCAGATCTCCAGGTAGTTGTTGGGTTTCTGCTCGCCGAGCCCGAATGGCTTACGGCTGGCCCAGTTGGCCGGGTCGAAACGCTTCTCGGTCCGTGCCACGTCCGCCATGCTATGCCCGCCGCCCGGCCGGAGCCGGTCACGAGGATCAACTCCGGCCGGGCGGCCTGCTCAGATGCGGAAGAACAGGTTGAGGAAGCGGTCGGCGACGGCGAGGTCGCCGCGGACGGTGCCGGCGTTGCAGCGGCCGAACGTGGTCAGCACCATGCTCCCGGCGTCGAAGTCGATCACGGTCGACAGGTCGTCGAGGCCGCCCTGCTCGACCGCCATGCCCTGGTCGTCGACGTTGATCCGGTAGTCGCCGCCGTTGCGCCCGGTCACCCTGATGCCCAGCCGCATCGGGCTGCGGTCGACGTCCTCGCGCACCGTCGACTGCCAAAGCACGAACATGAAGGGCACGAGCAGGTCGGCGGCGTCGCCGGTCAGCCCGTGCGCCCGGCCGGAACCCTGCCGGATGTCCCACGAGTGCACCCCGTAGTCCATGAGCTGGCCGGCCGCGAAGAAGTACGCCGGCAGCGTCCCCATGTAGTAGTGCGGGACCATCAGCCCGGTCCACTCCTCGGGGCCGAGGCGGTCGAGGATGGCCATCATCGCCTCGAAGTCGGCGCGCAGCCGCTCGAGCATCTCTGGCTGGGAGACGTTGCGGAACGAGGTCGCCTGCTCGTTGACCCTGGCGCCCATCCCGGGCAGGCCGTACGGCTGGCCGAACGAGCCGGCCTGCCCGGTCTTCGCGGCGTCGAACGCAGCGAAGTAGCCCTCGGTGGTGTCCACGATGTGCGCCACCACGTCCGCCGTGGTCCACCCTTCGCAGGCGGTCGGCGCCTTCCAGGCCTCGGTCGGCGAGGCGAGCGCGAACAGCCGCTCGGCCTCCTCACGCACGACCCGCAGGATCGTGCTCTTTCCCTCGAAGGACGTCGCGTCCCACTCGGACATGGCCACCCACCTCCAACGGACGGGTGAAGGGGTTTCGCTGAATGCTCAACAACAACCCAGTTGTGACCGCGTGTCAATGATGATCGTCCGTGACCACCGGGTCACCGATAGGTCGGCACAAAGCGGCAGCGCCGCCCAACGTGCTCGGACGGCGCTGCGGCTGACGCCTTGCGCGGCGGTGAACTAGTGCTGATTACCGTGCTGAGGCTGTGAGCCGCGTGGCGAGCATCTGCTTGCTCTGCTCGGCACCCTTGCGGCTCTCGGCCTGGGCACGCCGGAAGAACTCGACGAGCTCGGTGTCCCCTTCGCGCTCCGCGTCCTGGGCGTAGGTCTCCAGGCGCAGGACGTTGTCCAGGCACGTCTCGACGAACCAGATGAGGTTGTAGTCCTTGTCCTTCGTTCCGGTGATGTGGCCCATTTCAGTGGTTGTCATGTGTCTCCTCCTCGGCTTGGCGCCACGCGCCGTGTACCCGGCTGAGCTCGGCTTACACGCGCGGCAGGCCTAGGCGCCCCGCGGTGCCGGGGGAGTACAGCACGCTCACCGGCGGGCCGGACGGCGCTCGCAGGCCGGTGCCGGCGACCAAGTCCTCGTGCAGCTCGACCAGGTCCGCACTGTGCAGTGGCCAGCGCTCGTGGGTCAGGCCGACGGCTACGGTCAGCCCTGGAATCCGGTGGTGCAGCCGCCACCTCGCGGTCAGGAAGTGGTCGAGCGCGCCGCCCTCGGTCGGGCCGCCGACCTCCACCGTCAGCCGGCTGCCCAGTCCCCGTGGCCCCGGCCAGCGCCGCCGGCTCTCGTACCGCACGATGTGGCCGTCGCGGGTCAGGCTCATCCGCGCCCACCGGTAGGGCAGCGTCGCGGCCCGCGCGGCGAGCACCCACGGCAGCCGGTCCGCCTCCATGGTCAGGAACTGGACACCGCGGCGCCCGCGCCGGTCGATGGTGTAGGTCCGCACGTTGGTCTCGAGGAACTCGCCGTGCGAACGCATCCGGAACGCCACGAGCCCGACGTAGGCGGCGCCGTCGTGGACGTCCGGGGTGGTCCCGGCCGGCAGCAGCCCGGCCACCTCGGAGGGGTCGTAGGGCCAGTGCACGAAGGTGACGTCGGTCAGCACGGCCGGCAACGGCGCCGGTCCGGGCTGCGGTGGCGGCTCCGCGCTGATCGGTTCGGGGATCAGACCTGGTCCCAGGGCACCGAGTCGTAGGTCTGCGTCAGCAGCCGCAGGAACTCCTTGTCCACCGGCAGGTCGATCTCGAGGTGGTCCACCACCGACACCCCGGCGGAGTTGATGACGAACGTGGTGGCGAACGACGGCACGTCGGCCAGCCAAACCTCCTCGGTCCGGCACGCAACCCTGGCGGCCAGGAACCGTGCCTGGAGGAGTTGCATCGTGATGCCGTGCAGGATCGGCGCCTTCGGCCACACGACCTCTGACCCGTCGAAGAAGCCGATGTTGGCCACGGTGGTCTCCGCCACCAGGCCGCTGGGGCCGGTCAGCAGGGCGTCGTCGTAGCCGGCTCGTTCGGCAGCGCGCCCGTGGTAGATCTGACCGAACGTGCCGGCGTGCTTGATGTGCGCGATCGGGCGCAGGTAGGGCACCCACATCAGCCGCAGCGGCCGGTCCGGCACGTCCGCCGGAGGCCGCACGGTCACCATGACCGACACGGCTGAGCCGCTCGTGGTTTGCGCGGAAGTGTCGGTCATGGTTCGCGCGGCCGCGTCGGTGCCGGCCGGCTCGAAGACGTCGATCCGGACCGAGGCGTCGGCCGTGCCGTGCGCGTCGAGCGCGTGCCGGACGAGCTCGCGCACATGATCACCATCGAGCGGGCGTTGGAACAGCTCGAAGGTGGCCGTGTCGAGCCTGGCCAGGTGCCGCTCCAGCCCACGGACCCGGCCTGCGCGGATCTGCATGGTCGTGAAGTGGCCGTAGTTCACCAGGGCCCTCGAGTGCAGCTCCGCCGCCGTGGCCGCGCGACCGTCGATCTCGACGTACGGCGTGCTCACGAGGCGACACCGTACGCGGTGCGCGTCAGCTCTGGTCGAACAGTAGGTGGTCGGCCAGGGCGGCGTGCGCCTCCTCCAGCGCCGACGGGTGGACGGCGGAACCTCCGGTCTCCTGCGACCTGCCGACCACGTGCCGCAGGGCCTCCCGGTACGCGGTGGCGAACGCCTCGTCCGGGGCGACCGCGATGTCCGGCTCGACGCCGGTGCCCTCCCAGTTGGTGCCGCTGACGGGGTTGATCGAGCGTGCGGTCGGCACCGTGATCTCGACGGTCGGCGTGATCGGGAACGACTCGGTCGGATGGGCGCCGCCGCGCGTGGTCTCGCCGACCAGCGTCGCCCGGCCCTGGTTCTTGAGGTTGTAGGCGAACTCCTCGGCCCCGGAGAACGTGGCACCGCTGGTGAGCACCCAGACCGGCCGGTCGAGGTAGCGCTCGCCAGGCACGTAGGCGGCAGACCAGAACTGCCTGGTCTCGCCGCTCGCGCCGTCGTAGATGTCGTTGAGGTGGGTGTCGGCGTCGGGGAACAGGTAGCTGTTCCAGAAGATCACGCCGTGCGGCGAGCCGCCGCCGCAGCGGCGCAGGTCGAACAGCAGCACGTACGTGTTCGAAACCAGCTCCATCGCCGCGGCGATGGCCCTGCCACCGGCGCCGGGCGGGGCGATCTCGGTCAGGTCGAGGTAGCCGATGTTGCCGTCGAGGCGCTCGACCTTGGCCACGCCGTGGCTGTTCACCCGGGAGCGCTCGAGCCAGGCCTGCCGCGCCTGCTCCGGCGTGGTCGTGTCCTGCACCGTGACGTGCCGCACGCGCACCCGCAGGTGCCAGTCGCCGGTAACGCTGCGCCATCGAACAGTTACGCTGCACCGGTTCGGCACCGCGAGCGATCGAGATTGGACAGAGAGTGGCAGACACTGAAAGTTCATCGGGCGCGTATCTGACCGAGCAGTTCATCGGCGGCAGGTGGCAGAGCGGCTCCGGCAAGTCGACCCTGGAGGTCAAGAACCCCTACACCCGCGAGGTCATCACCAAGTTCCAGCTGGCGACGGCGGCCGACCTCGACGCCGCCTACGAGGCCGCCGCGAAGGCCCAGCCGGCGTGGGCCGCCACGCCGCCGCAGGCCAGGCGGGCAGTGTTCGAGCGAGCGCTGGGGTGGGTCGACGCGCACTTCGACGAGATCGTCGACCTGATCATGCGCGAGCTCGGCGGCACCCGGATGCGGGCCGCGTTCGAGATCGGGTTCGTGACCGACTTCCTGCGCAGCGCCGCCGAGCTGACCGCGAGCCCGGTCGGCCAGCTGCTGGCCTCGCCCGACCCGGAGAAGGAGAACCGCCTCTACCACGAGCCGGTCGGGGTGGTCGGCGTGATCAGCCCGTTCAACGTGCCGTTCTTCCTGTCCACCAAGCCGGTCGCGCCGGCCCTCGCGCTCGGCAACGCGGTCGTGCTCAAGCCGCACGAGCTGGCGCCGATCACCGGTGGGACGCTCGTCGCCCGGATGTTCGCCGAGGCCGGGCTGCCCGACGGGTTGCTCAACGTCGTGGTGACCGACATCGAGGAGATCGGCGACCGGTTCATCGAGCACCCGGTGCCGCAGGTGATCGCGTTCACCGGGTCGTCGCAGACCGGCCGGCACATCGCCGAGGTCGCCGGCCGCCACCTCAAGCAGGTGGTGCTCGAGCTCGGCGGCAACAGCGCCCTGATCGTGCTCGACGACGCCGACCTCGACCTCGCGGTCAACGCAGCGGTGTTCAGCCGGTTCACCCACGCCGGCCAGGTGTGCATGAGCGCCAACCGGGTGGTCGTGGACGCCAGCCTCCACGACGAGTTCATCGACCGCTACACCCGCCGCGTCGCCGAGCTCCCGGTCGGGGACCCGTTCGACGAGCGCACCGTGATCGGTCCCCTGATCAGCCCGCGCCAGGCCGAGCTGCTCGACCGCCAGGTGTCCGAGGCGGTCGACCACGGTGCCCGGCCGGTGCTCGGGCCGTCGCCGCGCGCCGAGGACAGCGGCCTGTACTCGCCGGTCGTGCTCACCGACGTCACCACCGACAACCCGGTGTCACAGGTGGAGCTCTTCGGCCCCGTGGTGTGCATCATGAAGGCCGCCGGCGAGGCCGAGGCCGTGCGCATCGCCAACGCCACCCCGTACGGCCTCTCCGGCGCCGTGCACACCCGTGACCTCGACCGCGGCGTGCGGGTCGCCCGGCAGATCCGCACCGGCATGATCCACGTCAACAACGCCACGATCGCCGACGAGGCCGCTGTCCCCTTCGGCGGCGTCGGGGCCAGCGGCTACGGCCGGCTCAACGGCGACACCACGGTCCGCGCCTTCACGCGCCCGGCCTGGGTAAGCGTCCACCACGGCACCCCGGTGTTCCCCTACTGACCGCGCCGCTCACACGAAACGTGGGCGTCATTCGTTCCTAGTGGCGCAACGATTGACGCCCACGTTCCAAAGGGTCAGACCGCGGCGTGGGCGCCGTTGCGCACGGGCGCGGGCTCAGGGTCCGCTTCGAGCGCAGGCGCAGGTGCAGGCGCCGGGTTGGGGTCGAGGCCGACGAGCGTGGCCAGGGCCTCGCGCAGGTTGGACAGCTGGGCGTTGATGCTGTCGCGGCGGTTGGTCAGAGCGGAGAGTTCGCGCTCCGACTCGCGACGGGTGCGCTCGGCCTCGGTCCTGGCCTCGGTGAGCAGCTCGTCCGACTCACGGCGAGCCGACTCCAGCAGGTCGGTGGCCCGGCGCTCGGCCTCCCGCCTGGCCTGCACGGCCTGCGCGTGCATCCGCTCGGCCTGCGCGGTCATCTCGGTCAGCCGCTGCTCGGTCACAGCCTGGCGCTCGGCCTGGTCGCGCTCGGCCTGGTCCCGGCGCTTGGCCAGGGCCGCCTCGAAGTCGGCGGCCGCCTGCGCTGCCTTCGCGCGCTGCTTCTCGAGCAGGCCCCTTGCGTCCTCGAGCTGGGCGTTGGCCTCGGCCTCGGTCTCCGCCCTGGCCGCCTCGATCTCCTTGCGGGCGTTCGCGAGCATCCGCCGCGCCTCCCGCTCGACCTCCGCAGTCCTGGCCTGCCCCGCCCGCTCGGCCTCCTGCCGGACCTTTTCGGCGTCGCTCTCGGCGAGCGCGCGGAACTCCTCCGCGCTGGCCTGGGCCCGCGCGCGCAGGTCGTGGGCCTCCTCCTCGGCCAGCCGCAGGATCTGCTCGACCCTCGCGCCGAGCCCGGCGAACGACGGCTCGGCCGGTGGCTCGGGCTGCGGGACGGTCTGGACCTCCATGTGCAGCTCCTCGACGCGGCGCTGCAGCGCGGTGATCTGGCGGGCGGCCTCGTCGCGCTGGCTGAGGGCCACGCGGGAGATCTGGGCGATGCGGTCGTCGACCTGTCGTGGGTCGTAGCCGCGGCGGACGATGTCGAAGCTGCTCGGGTCGGGATGCTGATCGATCATGGGGACGTCCTTCGGGGGCCCGGGGGCGGTGTCGGGGATCGTGACTCGTCGGGGAGTCGAGTCCGAGCCCAGAACGCTATGCCAAAGCTCAGCGTCACCAACGGCAGGCGAGCGGTTATCACGGGGACCGCCGGACCGGTCGCGCCGGGTGCGGTATTCGAGGGGGTGTTCGATGGGCTTCATGGACGACACCGCGTACCTCCCGGCTGCGACCAGGTACGACTCGATGAGCTACCGCCGGTGCGGGCGAAGCGGCGTTCTGCTGCCGGCGGTGTCGCTCGGGCTGTGGCACAACTTCGGCCACGACCGGCCGCTGGACAGCCAGCGGGCGATCGTGCGGCGGGCGTTCGACCTCGGGATCACGCACTTCGACCTGGCCAACAACTACGGCCCGCCGTACGGCTCGGCCGAGGAGAACTTCGGCCGGCTGCTGGCCACCGACCTGCGTCCTTCCCGCGACGAGCTGGTCATCTCGACCAAGGCCGGGTACGACATGTGGCCGGGGCCGTACGGGGAATGGGGTTCGCGCAAATACCTGACGGCCAGCCTGGACCAGAGCCTGCGCCGGATGGGCCTGGACTACGTCGACATCTTCTACTCGCACCGCCACGACCCGGACACCCCGCTCGCCGAGACCATTGGCGCGCTGGACTCCGCGGTTCGGGCCGGCAAGGCGCTCTACGCCGGCATCTCCTCGTACTCGCCGCAGCACAGCCAGGAGGCTGCCCGGATCCTGCGCGAGCTCGGCACCCCACTGCTGATCCACCAGCCGTCGTATTCGCTGCTCAACCGCTGGATCGAGGACGGCCTGCTGGACGTCCTGCAGGCCGAGGGCGCCGGCTGCATCGTCTTCTCGCCGCTGGCTCAGGGCATGCTGACCGACCGGTACCTGCACGGCGTGCCGGCCGGTTCCCGGGCCAGCCGGGACAGCTCGCTGCCGGCCGAGTGGCTCGACGAGGACAACCTGGCCAAGATCCGGGCGCTCAATGAGATCGCCGCCGCCCGTGGCCAGACGCTGGCGCAGCTTGCGATCGCCTGGACGCTGCGCGACCAGCGGGTGACCTCGACGCTGATCGGGGCCAGCAGCGTCCAGCAGCTGGAGGACAACGTCGCGGCGCTGGACAAGCTGGAGTTCACCGCCGACGAGCTGTCCGAGATCGACAAGTACGCCACCGAGTCCGGCATCAACCTGTGGGCCAGGTCGAGTCAGAGCTCGTGACGCACCCACACGGCGGGCTCGACGTAGACGCCGTGGCCGTGCTCGACGTCGACGTACACCGGCACCAGCGCTCCGGGCACCACGGTCGGTCCGCTGCAGTCGAACGCGACATCGGTCACCTTCCGCCACGTCGCCAGGTCCAGTGCGATCACGGTAGACGTCGGCGCGATCTTGACCAGGCGCCCACCGAGGCGCGCGTGGGCCCGAAGCCATGGGTCGGCCGGATAACCGTCGGCGCGGTACCTGGTGACGTACTCGGACATCGGCGTCGTCGGCTCGCGATGCTTGATCACGGGCCGCACCGGCGCGACGAGCGTGCTGAAACCGAGCCGCCTGGCGTTGTCCTTCATGGCGGTGATCATCTGAGCGCCCCAGCCGCGGTGCCGGACGTCCGGGCGCACCACGACCTCGACGCTGGCCACCATGTCCGGGCACCCGCCGGCGAGCAGGTCCGCCGCCGCCCACCGGAGCACCTCGTCCCAGCCGTCGTCGGGTAGCTCGACCGGCGTCCCGTCCGGGCGGCGCGGCATCGCGAACGGCACCGTGGCCGCCCTGGCCACCACGTCGTCCGGGTCGGTCATCCTGACTCCGAGCAGCATGTGCTCGGCGAACGCCGGGGTCCCGTAGTAGAGCACCCCGGTCGGCGCCAGGTGCATGAACTTCGGCCATGCGCGGTCCAGCGATCGCCAACCATCCCGGCCGAGGTCGGGCCGCTCGGCCAGCGTGAACGTCGTCAGCCGCATGGAGCCGACCCCCTGCCTTTACCGCCGACACATGCCGCCTGCAACTTGCCAACGATAGGGGTTGGCCGGTGAATTCGTCTCCACCCGCAGGGGATACCGTTGCGGCTCGAACTTCTCCTGGTGGATCAGCGCAGGGAGCGCGAACGGTGAGCGCAGCGCGAGCCGCGGGCCTGCTGTTGGGGGTGGCCGCCGACACCGTGCTGGTCGGTCCTCGCCGGCAGCGGTGGGCCGCCGGCCGGCTGGCCGAGGCCATCGCGGCACCGCCCGCCCCGGCCGTGACCAGCAACGGGACCGGCCAGGTGAACCCCGACCCGGCTTGCTCGAGCGGAACCAGTGGCGCGAGCAGGGCTGCTGGTTCGAGCGGAGCTGCTGGCTTGAGCGGAGCTGCTGGCTTGAGCGGAGCCGCGCAGGTGGGGCTGGCTCTCGGCACGCTCGTGCTGGCCGGCGCCGCCGCCGAGCGGCTGGGCCGGCGTAACCCGCTGCTGCAGGCCGCCGGCACCGCGGCGGTCACCTGGGCCGTGCTCGGTGGCGCATCGGTCGCGGCCGAGGGCGCGGCCATGGCCAGAGCGCTGGACGCCGGGGACCTCGCGCAGGCACGGCACCGGCTGCCCCGGCTCTCCCGGTGCGACCCGTCGCAGCTGGACACGGCCGGGCTGGCCAGAGCCGCGGTCGAGTCGGTCGCCGGCAGCACGGCCGACGCCGTGGTCGGGCCGCTGCTGTGGGGCGCCGTCGCCGGCATGCCCGGGCTGATCGGCTACCGCGCCGTCAACGCGCTGGAGGCCTCGGTGCTGCCGCCGGCGCTGCGGGGTCCGGCCGGCCGTGGTGACTGGCTCGGGCTGGCAGCGACCTTGCTCGACGACGTGGCCAACCTGGTGCCCTCACGGGCGACGGCCCTGCTCACCACGGTGTGCGCACCGGTCGTCGGCGGCTCGGCCCCGGGCGCCTGGGAGGTGTGGCGTCGGGACCGTGCGCTGCGCCCCAGCCTCAAGGC
>OFHL01000007.1_pt1 | contig 16229 bp, 12 predicted proteins | sample 1522011 | NCBI WGS metagenome assembly OFHL01 (sample SAMEA2464836, study PRJEB22497) | soil metagenome | biome: Grassland; feature: Farmland; material: Clay | place: Australia | collected 2013-02-01 | depth 0.65 m | reverse complement strand
GGTGAAGCCTGTCCGATTCGGTCTCTTCCTCAACTTCGGGGAGTTCCCCGGCATGACCCACGCTGACGTCTTCGACCGCGCGCTCCGCGAGGCCGCCCTTGCCGAGGAGCTCGGCTTCCACGACGTCTGGGTCACCGAGCACCACTTCATCCCCTTCGGAATCAATCCCAGCGCCATCGCGGCGGCCGCGTTCATCCTCGGCCAGACGAATCGCATTCGTGTCGGGACGGCCGTCACGCTGGCGCCGCTCTATCACCCGATTCAGCTCGCCGAGCAGGCCGCGGACGCCGGCAGGCCCGTGTTCTTCGGGCCTGACACGGCAGTCTCGGAGGCGTCGTGGGACGCTGCCCTCGCGGGCGCGGGCTGCGCGCTCGATGCGGTCGGCCAGCAGCCGGACGTCCACCGACCGCGCCGAGCCGATCTCCACGCGCGGCGCCGGCATCCGCGCGTACCACGTGAGCAGGAAGGAGTCGCGCTCGGTCACCTCGAGCAACCCGTGCAACGCGGCCTCCTCGAAGCAGCTGCCAAGGGCACATCCGTTCGAGGTCTCGAACACCAGCGGGGGCTCGCTGCGGGTGTCCAGGGTGTGGCCGTAGTAGGCGTACGTGCGCGGCACCAGCACGGGCTCGCCCCGACCGAACGAGTGGCCCCAGACCCAGTCGAGCGGCAGGTCGGGGTCGAACCGCGGGTACCGCGAACCCTCGTACGCCCCGGGCGGCAGCAGGCCGAGCCGTCGCGGGTCGACGGCGTGCGCTTCGACCTGCGCGAAGCTGGCCCGCGTCGCCGGGCGGCGGCCGGACGGCGCCATCCCGGCCCGGCGCTCGACCGCCTCCAGCACCGCGGCGAGCCGGCTGGTCTCGCGGTCGGTGGCGCGCCCGATCCCGGTCTCGGTCTTGCCGCTGTCGCGCCAGCCGGCGGGGGCGTAGGCGACCGGCAGCCCGCACGCGTCGGTTTCCCGGAGCTCGGTGACCACCCCGACCACCGGGTCCACGTACGTCTCCCGGATCCGGTCGAGGTCCGGCCGCCCGACCCGGAAGGTGTCCCGGTCGGGCTTACGCCGTGGCCGCAGGCGTACCGGCTCGGGTTCGTCGTCCGGCCTGCTAGAACACGTCGGGCACAGCGGGTCCGGCAGGAACGGATGCACCCGGGAGGTCAACCGGGTCAGGTCGACCACAATCAACGCCCGCTCGCTGCGCGGGCGGCGCCCGGCGCGCATCGCCCGGACCTCGGCGGCGACGACGGCCGCGATCGCGTGCCCGGCGAACGCGGTCAACCAGGGCGACGAGCCGGCGTGCTCGGCCAGCACCGCCGCGCGGTCGGCAGCAGCCTGCGGGTCGGCGGCTGCCCGGCGGATCCGCACGCAGTCCAGGCAGCCAGGTTCGCCTGCTACAACGAGCGGGCCGATCACCGCGTCGCCGAGCTCGATCCGCACCGGCAGCACGGCACCGGCCAGGTCGGCGAGCCTGGTCGGGTCGGCGAGCCCGGTCGGGTCGGCTAGCCCGGTCGGGTCGGCTAGCCCGGTCGGGTCGGCTGTGTCCGGCAGCCCGGCGTCCGCCGCCGGGTCGGTGACCACCGGCGCGTCGAGCCCGGACGCGGCGAACCGCCGCCGCACCGCGTCGGCGAGTTCGGCGTCGTAGACCAGCACCGCCGGCCCGTGGGTCTCAGGAATCGACGATCACCACCCTCAGCACGTACGGCATGATCTTGTGCAATTCCCGGTCGTGGTCCAACGGCACCACCAGCACGTCGTCGCCGAGCACACCGAACGCGTCGGCAAGCTGCGCCTGAGTGCAGCCCGGCGGCGGCTCGCCCGGTCCGGCCCGGGCGAGAACAGGCAGCTGCGGCACCGGTGGCGGGGCATACTCGGGCTGCGCGTTGCGGCGGGACTGCTCGTCGAGCACGACCGCGCGCAGGCCACCGGCGAGTGCGGCCGACGCGGTCAGGCCGCTGGAGTAGGCGATCGTGCGCCCGGCGGCGCTGAACGCCAGCGTCGGCGCCCGAAGCGGGCCCGTGACGTCGTGGACCACCGGCCGGACGCCGAGCAGCTCCAGCAGCTCCAGGTAGGCCCGCGCCTCGTCGTCGGGCCGAAGCTCCCACGGGTCGAGCACGGCGAGTGCGCCGCGCCGCCCGACCGTGAGGGCCGTGCGGTGCGCACAGCAGTCCAGCAGCCCCGCCAGCACCGCGCTGGGCCAGTCGAAACCGGCGACCACTCCTGGCTGCGGGCGGCCAAGCGGCGTGAACACGTCGGTGGCGTTCACCAACCGGTCGCCACCGCCGAGCCGCTGGCCGATCGCGAGGCCACCGTCCTCGCTCGGCACCAGCCGCGCCGGGTCGACCACCGACGCCGCGTGCGCCGCGATCGCGCCGAGCACCGCCCGCCAGCGAGCCTCCCGGACGCTCAGCGCGGCGCCGGTCACCAGCCGCGGCGGGCCGTCGGCCAGCACGGCGGCGGTGACGTTGAGCGGAAGCTGCGCGAAGTCGCGCTCGGACACCTCGCGGATCACGCCGAGGCGCGGGTCGACCAGCCGGGCACCGGCGGCGTCGAGCTGGTCGGGCGGCAGGGCCGGCCCGGCAGCGAGCGCCGCGATCGTGTCCAGCGCGTCGTACGGGCCGTTGGCGGCGCGGGCGGCGAAGTGCGGCAGGCAGCGGTGCACGGTGGCCTCGAGCCCGCCCGGTCTCGCGCAGACCAGACCTTCGTCAGCGGCGGCGCTGCCGGTGAGCTCGCGAAACGCCGCCATCCCGACCATGGCCGCGGCCAGCGCCGCCTCCTCCGGCTCCCACTCGCCGGTCGCCGGCCGATCGGTCGCCGGCAGATCGGTCGCCGGCAGGTTGGTAGCAGCGCCGAGCCGCCGCCAGGCCGACTCCCAGTCGGTGCCGATCCACAGCTCGTCGCCGACCCGGGCGCCGTGCACGATCCGGATGCCACCGGCCCGGCACACACGGTCCAGGTCGAGCGCCTGATCCGGGCCCGCGACCTGCACCACGAGGTCGGGCGTCAGGTCGGCCAGCGCTCCGGGCAGCTCATCGCGCTCGACCCGCCGCACGACCAACCGGTTCCGGCCGGCCTCGCCCGGCTGGCCGGCCAACAGCTCGGTCGGCAGGTCGGTCGGCAGGTCGGTCGGCAGCTCGGGCGTGACGAGGGCGGCGAGCCGGGTCGCTCCTGACCACGTCAGCACGTCGAGCAACTCGCCGACCACCGCGCCGGCGCCGACGACCACGATGTTGGCCTCCCGGAAGCGGCGGTACGCGGCCTCGGCGTCGGGCACGAAGGAGTCCAGGTAACCCAGCTCGCCACGCGGTTCGAGCGGTTCACCCTCGGTGGCGATCCCCTGCCGCATGAGCAGCGCGACGATCCGCTCGACCATGGCCCGGCGCTCCGGATCGAGCCCCGCGGTCAGCTCGTCGATCGTCGACGTGCCGTCCAGCCGCGCGGCCAGCCGGCGCAGCGAGTCGTGAATGGTGGCGCCGGTGAACGACTCGGTGCCGCGATTGGTGAGAATGCGCGCACCGTTGGCGGTGGCGACCAGGTACACATCCCGGCGCAGCCGTGGTCTGGTCATTCCGTTCACCGGTGTTTGCCCGATAACGCAGCACGCTGTTCCGGTGAAATCGACGATGGATTCCACCGGAACAGCGAATAGGTCCGTCCTGCGCTCACTAGTTCGGGTTCAGCGAGCAGCTTCCCGCCGTTCAGGCCTCCGGGACGAACGAGCAGCTACCCGAGCAGATGTGCACGAGGGGGCAGGAGGCCGCGAGATCGGTCATGGCGTGCGCCCCGGTGAGCGATTCCACGACCGTGCCAGCCCGGTCGAGGGAGAAGACATCGACCGCGAGACCGTCCAGATCGTATGCGAGTTCGTCCGACATGCAGTTCACCTCGGTTAAGATCGACCCGGACGTCATGCGTCGGGCAGCGGATGCGTCCGTCGACCTTGACAAACCCCCATGGTCCAAACTTCTCCGGAATTGCCGTCCGGCGCTAACCCGAACATCACCGAAGGCTGCAAGCGAAGCGCCACCGTGCACCTCCTGGAGGTGGACGGTGACGCTTCGCCCGACAAGAGCCTGCCGCCGCTAGCGGCTGACCGCCTTCTTGTACCGGTGGACGGCCATCGGCACGAAGACCACCAGCAGCACGACGACCCAGATCAGCGACATCAGCACGGCGTTCTGCAGCGGCCAGGCGTCCGGTGGTGGTACTGCCGGGTTGGTGTTGCCGAACAGCTCGCGGGCGGCCTGGGTGACCGCCGAGATCGGGTTCCACTCGGCGAACACCTGCAACGGAGGCGGCAGGTAGGTCGGGTCGACGAACGTGTTGGCGATGAACGTCAGCGGGAACACGACCATGAAGCTGGCGTTGTTGAACACCTCGGGGCTGCGCACCGACAGGCCGACCACGGCCATCGGCCAGGACAGCGCGTAGGCGAACAGCAGCAGCAGGCCGAAGCCGGCGAGCGCCTCGAAGAACGACGAGTGGATCCGCCAGCCGACCAGCAGCCCGGTGATCGACATGACGATCACCACGATGACGTTGTTGACCAGGTCGCTGGTCGTGCGGCCGACGAGGACCGCGGAGCGGGCCATCGGCAACGACCGGAACCGGTCGATGACGCCGCGCTGGATGTCCTGCGCGAGCCCGCTGCCGGTGATCGTGGCACCGAACACCACGGTCTGGGCGAAGATGCCGGCCATCAGGAACTCGCGGTAGGACACGCCCGGCACCTGGATGGCGCTGCCGAACACGTACGCGAACAGCAGCACGAACATGATCGGCGACAGCGTCGAGAACACCAGCAGGTCGGGCACCCGCTTGATCTTGATCAGGTTGCGCTTGGTGACGATCGCACCGTCGCCGACCGAGGTGAGCAGAGTGTTCATCGGACCTTCTCCTCCTCGGACAGGGTGGCTCCGGCGGGCACCGTGGTACCGCCGCCTTGACCGTCAACCGGGCGTTTGCCCCCGTCCTTGCGCTGACCGTTGCCGTTGGTCGGCAGTTCGGCGGCGTGACCGGTGAGCGTCAGGAACACGTCGTCCAGGGTCGGGCGCCGCAACGCAACGTCGAGCACCCGGATGGCCTCCGCGTCGAGCAGCCGCAGCCCCTCGACGAGCACCTTCGAACCGCCGGTCACCGGCACCGTCAGCCGGCGGGCGTGCTCGTCGACCTGCGTGTCGCCCACGGCGAGCGGCCTGAGCACCGACCTGCCCGTCTCCAGCGCCGGCAGGTCTGCGAACACGAGCTCGAGCCGCTCGCCTCCGACCATGTCCTTGAGCTCGTCGGCGGTGCCGTTGGCGATCACCTTGCCGTGGTCGATCACCGCGATCTGGTCGGCCAGGCGGTCGGCCTCCTCCATGTACTGCGTGGTCAGCAGCAGCGTGCTGCCGCCGGCGACCAGCTCGGAGATCACGTCCCACATGCCGAACCGGCTGCGCGGGTCGAGGCCCGTGGTCGGCTCGTCGAGAAACAGCACGGTCGGCCGGGCGACCAGCGCCGCGGCCAGGTCGAGCCGGCGGCGCATGCCGCCCGAGTAGCCCTTGACCACCCGCCCCGCCGCGTCGACCAGGTCGAACCGCTCGAGCAGCTCCTCCGCGCGCTCCCGGCTGCGGCGCCGCCCCAGGTGGTAGAGCCGGCCGACCATGTCGAGGTTCTCGAACCCGGTCAGCTCCTCGTCGACCGCGGCGTACTGGCCGGACAGGCCGATCACGTGCCGAAGCTTGGCGGCGTCGGCCACCACGTCGAGTCCCGCGACGGTGGCCCGGCCCCCGTCGGGTTCAAGCAGGGTCGTGAGCACCCGAACCGCTGTCGTCTTGCCCGCACCGTTTGGCCCGAGCAGGGCCATCACGGTGCCTTCCTGCACGCTCAGGCCGAGTCCGTCCAGTGCGGTGACCGATCCGTACCGCTTCACCAGGCCCTCGGCGACTATTGCTTCTGGCATGCCCCCATGCTGGTCCAACCCACCGACAGAATTCCGCCGAATTACCGCTTGTCCGGACGATGTTGGCGTGAATGTGTCGCGCTCGTCACATCCGGCCGTACCCGCCGCCACCTGGGGTCAGCACGATGAGCGTGTCACCGGCCTCGACGTCGACCGAGTCGCAGCCGGCCAGCTCCACGACCGAGCCGTCGGCCCGCTGGACGCGGTTTCGCCCCAACGCCCCCGGTTCGCCGCCGGCGAGCCCGTACGGCGGCACCCGGCGGTGCCCGGACAGGGTGCTGACCGTCATCGGTTCGCGGAAGCTGATCCGCCGCTCTGCGCCGTCCCCGCCTCGCCACCGGCCGGCGCCGCCGCTGCCCTGCCGGACAGCGAACCGGTCGACCAGCACCGGGAACCGCCACTCGAGCACCTCGGGGTCCGTCAGCCGCGAGTTCGTCATGTGGGTCTGCACGACCGGCACGCCGTCGAACCCGTCCCCGGCGCCCGACCCGGACCCGATCGTCTCGTAGTACTGGTGGCGCTCATTGCCGAACGTGACGTTGTTCATGGTGCCGGAGCCCTCGGCCTGTACCCGCAGCGCCGCGTACAGCGCACCGGTGATCGCCTGCGAGGTCTCCACGTTGCCGGCGACGACGGCTGCCGGGTATGACGGCGAGAGCATCGAGTCGGGCGGGATCACCAGCCGCAGCGGACGAAGGCACCCGTCGTTGAGCGGGATGTCGTCGTCGACCAGCGTGCGGAACACGTACAGCACGGCCGCGGTCGCCACCGAAGACGGCGCGTTGAAGTTCGTGCCGAGCTGGGGCGACGTACCCGTGAAGTCGATCGTGGCGCAACGACCCTGCCGGTCGACGGTGATCCGCACCGAGATCACCGCGCCGGAGTCCAGCTCGTAGCGGTACTCCCCGTCGTCCAGCGCGTCGATCACCCGGCGGACCGCCTCCTCGGCGTTGTCCTGGACGTGCCGCATGTACGCCAGCACGACGTCGAGGCCGAAGTGGTCGATCATCCGCCGGACCTCCTCGACGCCGCGGTTGTTGGCCGCGATCTGGGCGCGCAGGTCGGCGATGTTGGCGGCCGGGTTTCGCGACGGGTACGGCGCCCCGGTTAGCAGTTCGACCGTCTCGGTCTCGCGGAACCGGCCGTCCTGCACGAGCAGCCAGTTGTCGAACAGCACGCCCTCCTCGTGCACGTCGCTGCTGTTGGCCGGCATCGACCCGGGCGTGAGACCGCCGATCTCGGCGTGATGGCCGCGCGAGGCCACGTAGAACAGGATCTTCCCGTCGGTGCTGTCGCCCGGGTCGTCCGTGTCGCCCATGTCGAATACCGGGGTGATCACGGTGAGGTCGGGCAGGTGGGTACCGCCGTGGTACGGGTCGTTGACGGCGTAGACGTCGCCGGGGCGCATCGTGCCGGTGCGACGGCGCAGCACCTCCTTGACGCTGGTGCCCATCGAGCCGAGATGCACCGGCATGTGCGGTGCGTTGGCGATCAGGTTGCCGTCCGGGTCGAACAGCGCGCACGAGAAGTCGAGGCGTTCCTTGATGTTGACCGACTGCGCGGTGGACTCCAGCGCCGCGCCCATCTGCTCGGCGATCGACATGAACAGGTTGTTGAAGATCTCCAGCAGCACCGGGTCGGCCTCGGTGCCGACCTCCTCGCCGGCCCCGTCCGGTGCGGTGGCGACGCGCTCGACGAGCAGGTGGCCGGCCTCGGTGACGTCGGCGCGCCAGCCGTTGTCGACGAACGTCGTCGCGTTGGCCTCGGCGACGATGGCCGGCCCGGCCAGGGCCTCCCCCGCCGCCAGCTGCTCGCGTCGCACCAGCGGCACCTCGAGCCACTCCCCACCCGCGTACACCGGCACCCGGCCCGCCGGCACCGGGCCCTCCGGCTCCCGGCCCGCCGCGACGTCGCCGAGGTCGGGCTGCTCGGTGCGCCCGGTCGCCTCGACCGACACCGCCTCGGCGATCAGCGGCCGGTCCATCAGGAACGAGTAGGTGCGCCGGTAGGCGGACTCGAAGGCCTCGACCATGTCTGGTACGTCGGACAGCTCGACCGGCAGCGCGGTGTCGGTGCCGTCGTAGCGCAGGTGCACCCGCCGGGCGACCTCGATGCGCGACTCCGGCACGTCCTGGTCGCGCAGCTCCGCGGTCGTCGTCCGCTCGAGCGCGTCGGCGACCTCCACCAGCCGGTCCATGGTCGAGCGTTCGAGCCGCTCCTCCACCGACTGCTCGCGCATGGCGGTCGTGTCGGCCAGCCCGATGCCCAGCGCCGAGAGCACGCCCGCCATCGGCGGCACCAGCACCGTCCGGATGCCGAGCGACTCGGCGACCGCGCACGCGTGCTGGCCGCCGGCGCCGCCGAACGTGGTCAGCACGTACTCGGTGACGTCGTGGCCCTTCTGCACCGAGATGCGCTTGACCGCGTTGGCCATGTTGGCGACCGCGATCTGCAGGAACCCCTCGGCGACCTGCTCGGGCGTGCGACCGTCACCGATCGAGTCGGCCAGCTCGGCGAACCCGCGGCGGACCACGTCGACGTCGAGCGGCTGGTCGCCATCGGGCCCGAAGACCGCCGGGAAGTGTGCCGGCTGGATGCGGCCGAGCATGACGTTGGCATCGGTCACGGTGAGCGGCCCGCCGCCGCGGTAGCAGGCGGGCCCGGGGGCGGCGCCCGCGGAGTCCGGCCCGACCCGGTAGCGGCTGCCGTCGAAGTGCAGGATCGACCCGCCGCCGGCCGCGACGGTGTGGATGTCGAGCATCGGCGCCCGTAGCCGGACCCCGGCCACCAGCGTGTTGAACACCCGCTCGTACTCGCCGGCGAAGTGCGACACGTCGGTCGACGTCCCGCCCATGTCGAAGCCGATGACCTTGTCGTAGCCGGCGAGCTGGGACATCCGCGCCATGCCGACGATCCCGCCGGCCGGCCCGGACAGGATGGCGTCCTTGCCGCGGAAGTGCCCCGCCTCGGCGAGGCCACCGTTTGACTGCATGAACGCCAGCCGCACGCCGGAGAGCTCGGCGGCGACCCGGTCGACGTAGCGGCGCAGCACCGGCGACAGGTACGCGTCGACGACCGTGGTGTCGCCGCGCGGCACCAGCTTCATGAGCGGGCTGACCTCGCTCGACAGCGATACCTGCGAGAAACCGATGCGGCGGGCCAGCTCGCCGATCGACCGCTCGTGGTCGGGGTGCAGGTGGCTGTGCAGGCACACCACGGCCACCGAGGCGATGCCGCTGCCGCGCACCTCGCGCAGGTCCGTCTCCAGCCGGTCCAGGTCCGGCTCGCGCAGCACCTCGCCTTCCGCGGTGATCCGCTCGTCGACCTCGACCACCCGCTCGGCCAGCTGCTCGGGCAGCACGATGTGCCGGTCGAAGATCCGCGGCCGGTTCTGGTAGCCGATCCGCAGGGCGTCGGCGAACCCCTTGGTGATCACCAACGCGGTCCGCTCGCCCTTGCGTTCCAGCAGCGCGTTGGTGGCGACCGTCGTGCCCATCCGGACCTGCTCGACGGCCAGCGAGGTGTCCGGTCCGGCGTCCCCGAGCAGCTGACGGATGCCGGCGACCGCGGCGTCGGCGTAACGCGCCGGGTTGTCCGACAGCAGCTTGTGCGTGACCAGGGTGCCGTCCGGCCGCCTGGCGACGACGTCGGTGAACGTCCCGCCGCGATCGACCCAGAACTGCCAGCTCACCCGGCCCATCATGCCCGGCTGCGGGCAGCAGAGCCGCTCCGCGAGGGCAGCCGGCTAGAGGTGTCTGAGCCAGTTCTCGATGTCCTGAGCCACCGGCAGCCAGCCGGACGATTTGAGCAGGACGTCCGAGTGGCCGATTCCGGGCCAATCGACGTGCCGGCAGTCCAGCAGGTCGGCGAGCGTGCGAATCGCCGCGGGCGGAGTGAGTACGTCGGCCCCGGCCGCCACCGTCATGGTTGGGACCGCTACTCCGTCCAGGTTGACCGACGCCGTCCACCTGGTCGCTTCCCATACGGCCCTCGACGACTCCGGCTGCAATTGCAGGTAATAGGGCATCGCCTCGGCATCGGTCATTGTCGAGAAGAACATTGCCTTCGCCACAGGGAATGGGGGTACCGGGAACAGCGTATTGAGGTCGACCGCAATCTCGATCGTTTCGGCGCCGACCTGGGCCGGCACGACCGGCGTGATCAGCACGAGCGCCTCCGGGTCCAGGAAGGCCGCCGAGTGCAGCGACGCCAGCCCACCCATGCTGTGTCCCAGGTAGATGTAAGGCTTACCGACGCCTCGCAGCACGCCCATGACCATCTGGATCTCCAGGGTCACGTTCAGGATGCTGCGCCTGACGAACGAGGTCAGCGACAGGATGTCGGACTGGCCGTGGTTGTACCAGTCGAGCACGTGGCATTCCCAGCCGAGGCTGGAGAAGTAGGTGGCGTACCGGTTCCACGCCCAGCCGGCGTGGGCGCCGCCGTGCACCATGATGATGGCCGGCCGGCCGTTCGGCGTCACCGGCGTGTACTTGCGTACCGAAACTCCGCCGACCCGATACGTGCTTACCGCGGAATTCGCCTCGGTCACCCCGAGCATAATACTTCCGGCGGCGACTCCCGCACCAACGGCGAAAGATCGGCGACTGATCTTTCCCATGAACGCCACCCCTCACGGGCGAACCTCTCACGGGCGAATGAGAAATGCCGGCGGCCACGCTAGCAGTTCGATCTGTGGCGGGCCTTCGGCCATTCGCCTGATCACCGCGGCGGAAACGGGCGCTCAGGGCCGGGCGCCCAGCCGGTTCACCACGCCGGCGGCCAGCGCGGTCCCGGCGCGGACGGCCATCGGTCCGGCCTCACCGGCAAGCCACGCGGCGAGCAGGCCCGCGGTGAACGCGTCGCCGGCGCCGGTCGTGTCGACCACCTCCGCGGGTACGGCCGGCACCAGCACCGTCTCAGGGCCGCACGCCCAGAGCGCTCCGGCGGCGCCGAGCGTGACGGCCACGGCGCCGTACCCGGTGGCCAGCGCCGTGGCTGCGGCGTGTGGGTCGTCGTGCCCGGACAGCAGCCGCGCCTCGGCCAGGTTGGGCAGCAGCAGGTCGGCTCCGCGCGTCCAGGACAGGAACTCGGCCGTCCCGGCCGCGGCCAGCGGGGCGGTCGACGCCGGATCCACCGAGATCGTCAGGCCGGCCTCGCGGGCGGCGGCGAGCGCGGCGAGCGCGGCCGGTCGTGACCCTACGTCGAGCAGCGAGTAGCCGGATACGTGCATGTGCCCGCCGGCCGGCAACTCCGGCAGGTCCGCGACCGAGAGCCGGCAATTCGCGCCACGGTCGGTCAGCATCGTGCGCTCCCCGTCGGCGCCGACCAGCACGAGGACCGTCGCGGTCGGCTCCGACGGGTCGACCGCCACGGCGCAACGCACGCCGAGCGCACCGAGCGCGGCGACCTGCTGGTGGCCTGCCGGGTCGTCGCCGACCCGGGCGACAAGCGTCACCGGCACGCCGAGCCGAGCCAGCCAGGCGGCGGCATTGGCGCCCGCTCCCCCGCCGATCGTACGAACCGTGGCCGGCGTGTCCGTGCCGGGCCGCACCGCACCGGCCGCGCAGACCAGCACGTCGACCGCCACGTCACCGACGACCACCACCGGACGCGTCACGCCGACATCCTCGGCCATCCGGCCCCGCCCCGCATGCGAACCCCTACCCCCTAGGGGTATGCTCGACAGCATGCACGGGTACACCGAGAACAAGGACAGCCACCTGCGGCGGCTGCGGCGCATCGAGGGCCAGGTCCGCGGCCTGCAGCGGATGATCGAGAACGACGAGTACTGCATCGACGTGCTGACCCAGATCTCGGCAGCGACCCGCGCCTTGCAGGCGGTCTCGCTGGCGCTGCTGGACGAGCACCTCAAGCACTGCGTGAGCGAGGCCATAACCGCCGGCGGCGAGGAAGCCGACATCAAGGTCCGCGAAGCCAGCGACGCGATCGCCCGGCTCGTCCGATCCTGACTGGTCCCAAGCCTGACCGGTCCCAGCCTGACCGGTCCGATCCAGAGCATCGAACGGAGACCCATGACCACGCACACCAGCTACACCGTCACCGGCATGACGTGCGCCCACTGCGCCGCCGCGGTCCGCGAGGAGATCGGGCGGCTCGATGGCGTCGAGCACGTCGACGTCGACGTCGCTTCTGGGCTGGTCACCGTGGCCAGCGCCGCGGCGCTACCGCCAGCGGACGTGGCCGCGGCCGTCGACGAGGCCGGCTACCAGCTGGCCGGGGGCTGACCGGGCGATGGGCGTGATGGGGAGGCTGGTTGCGTTCGTCGCGGCACTCGCCGTGGTGTTCGGCGTGGCCTGGACGGCCGGCCAGCAGATCGGCTCGGCACCCGCCGGCAGCGCTTCCGAGCAGCCCGACCCGCACGGCGAGGCCCAGGACCAGCACGGCGAAGCGCAGGACGAGCACGGGGAGCCGGCCGGGCTCGATGCGGGCGCGACGCCGGCCGGGCTGTCCAGCGCGAGCGGCGGCTACCGGCTCGAGGTCGACACCCCGGTGCTGCCGGCCGGGAGCACCGACTTCCGGTTCCGGATCACCGGTGACGGCGGCGCCGCGGTCAAGGCCTTCGCCGTCGAGCACGACAAGCTGATGCACCTGATCCTGGTCCGCCGCGACGGCACGAACTACCGGCACCTGCATCCCGAGCTCGACGCCGACGGCACCTGGAGCGTCCCGGTGACGCTGAGCGCGGGCGGCAGCTACCGCGCCTTCGCCGACTTCCGGCCAGAGGGCGGCGAGCGAACCACGCTCGGGATCGACCTCGGCGTTCCCGGCGACTTCCGCCCGGAGAGCCCGGCGCCCAACGCCACGTTCGACGTCGACGGCTACCGGGTGCGGCTCGAGCACGTCGACGGCCTGGTGACCGCGACCGTGGCCAGGGACGGCCGGGCGGTCACCGACCTGCAGCCCTACCTCGGCGCCAACGGGCACCTGGTCGCGCTGCGATCCGGCGACCTGGCGTTCCTGCACGTCCACCCGGAGGCGTCCGGCCTGTCGTTCGCGGCGGAGTTCCCCACGCCGGGGCGCTACCGGCTGTTCCTGGACTTCAAGCACGGCGACATCGTGCGCACCGCCGAGTTCACGTTGGACGTGCCGGCATGACCTCCAGCGAGCTGAAGATCGGCGGCATGACGTGCGCGTCGTGCGCGGCCCGCATCGAGCGCCGGCTCAACAAGCTCGACGGCGTGCGAGCGACGGTCAACTTCGCCACCGAGAAGGCGCACGTCGAGCACCCGGCCGAGGTGCCGCCGGACGAGCTGGTCCGGGCGGTCGAGGCCGCCGGCTACACGGCCCGCCTACCGTTGCCGGAACCCGACGGGCCGGACCAGCTGGACGAGGCGGACCGGCCTGACCCGGCAGACCTGGAGACCTCGGCCCTGCGCCGGCGGCTGCTCGTCACGGTCGCCCTGGCCGTCCCGGTGATCGCGCTTGCGATGATCCCCCCGCTGCAGTTCGACAACTGGCAGTGGCTCTCGCTCGCGCTCGCCGCCCCGATCGCGGTCTGGGGCGCGTGGCCGTTCCACCGTGCGGCGCTGCTCAACGCCAGGCACGGCACCGCGACCATGGACACGCTCATCTCGCTCGGGGTGGTCGCCGCGTTCGGCTGGTCGCTGTACGCGCTGTTCTTCGGCGCCGCCGGCGAGCCGGGCATGCGGCACGGCTTCGAGCTGACCGCACAGCGCGGTGACTCGACCGGCGCGATCTACCTGGAGGTGGTCGCCGGGCTGACCGCGGCGATCCTCGCCGGGCGGTACTTCGAGGCCAGGTCCAAGCGCCGGGCCGGCGCCGCGTTGCGCGCGCTGATGGAGCTCGGCGCCAAGGACGTCGCCGTGCTCGACGGTGATGACGGGGCTGCATCGGGACGGGAGCGGCGGATACCGGTCAGCCAGCTCACCGTCGGCACCCGGTTCGTGGTTCGCCCCGGCGAGAAGATCGCCACCGACGGCGTCGTCGAGGTCGGCAGCTCCGCGGTCGACACCAGCATGCTGACCGGCGAATCGGTGCCGGTCGAGGTCGGACCGGGCGACCAGGTCACGGGCTCGTGCCTGAACGCGGGCGGCCGGCTCGTGGTCCGGGCGACCAGGGTCGGCGCCGACACCACGCTGGCCCAGATGGCCAGGCTCGTCGAGCAGGCGCAGGCCGGCAAGGCCGACGTGCAGCGGCTGGTCGACCGGATCTCGCTGGTGTTCGTGCCGATCGTGATCGCGATGGCGGTCGGCACGCTCGGTTTCTGGCTCGGCTGGGGCGAGCCGGCCGCGGCAGCGTTCTCGGCCGCGGTCGCCGTGCTGATCATCGCGTGCCCGTGCGGGCTCGGCCTGGCCACCCCGATCGCGCTGCTGGTCGGCACGGGACGCGGCGCCCAGCTCGGCATCCTGATCAAAGGCCCGGAGGTGCTGGAGTCGACCAGGCGGGTGGACACCGTGCTGCTGGACAAGACCGGCACGGTCACCGCCGGCCGGCTGAGCCTCGTCGAGGTGGTCGTCGCCGACGGGTACGACCAGGCCGAGGTGCTGCGGCTGGCCGGAGCGGTCGAGCACGCCTCCGAGCATCCGGTCGCCGCGGCGATCGCATCGGCCGCAGACCGGGCCGGGCCCCTACCCCCGGTCGAGGGCTTTGCCAGCACCCCGGGCCTCGGTGTGCGCGGCGACGTCGCCGGGCACGGCGTCGTGGTCGGCCGCAGGGCGCTGCTCGGGAACATCACGCTCCCCCAGCGCCTCGACGACGCCGAGTTGGCCGCGGCCGGCCGCGGCCAGACCGCGGTCCTGGTGTCTATCGACGGCTCCCCCGCCGCGGTGCTCGCCGTCGCCGACACCGTCAAGCCGACCTCGGCGCGGGCGGTACGCGAACTGCGCGCGCTCGGCCTGTCCCCGGTCCTGATCACCGGCGACAACGAGACGGCTGCCACAGCGGTCGCCGGCCAGGTCGGCATCGACAGGGTGATCGCCGAGGTGCTACCAGCGGACAAGATCGGCGAGGTGCGCCGGCTGCAGGCTCAGGGCAAGGTCGTCGCGATGGTCGGCGACGGGGTCAACGACGCCCCGGCGCTGGCCCAGGCCGACCTCGGGCTGGCGATCGGCACCGGCACCGACGTGGCGATCGAGGCCGCCGACCTGACCCTGGTCCGGGGCGACCTGGTCGCGGCCGCCGACGCCATCCGGCTGGCCAGACGCACCCTGTCGACCATCAAGGGCAACCTGTTCTGGGCATTCGCCTACAACGTGGCGGCGCTGCCGCTGGCCGCAGCCGGCCTGCTCAACCCGCTGATCGCCGGGGTCGCCATGGCGCTGTCGAGCGTATTCGTGGTGACCAACAGCCTGCGGCTGCGAAGTTTCCGAGGTGTCGACACGGGGTAGTGCCGCGCCAGCAGCAGGCTACGCTGCGCACCGACCTTGATCGGGAGATGTGATGCGCCTGAGCCTGAGGCCTCGTGAGCACGAGTTCTATCCGCTGTTCACCAGCGCCGCGCAGAACCTCGTCGTGGGCGCCGAACTGCTCGGCGATCTGGTCGCGGCGGAACCGGAGCGGCGCGCCGAGCTGGCCGCGCGGATCAAGGACGCCGAACACGAGGGCGACCGGTTGACCCACGAGATCATGTCCAAGGTGAACACCTCGTTCATCACGCCGTTCGACCGGGAGGACATCTACCGGCTGGCCTCCTCGCTCGACGACGTCATGGACTCGATGGACGCGGCCGCCGACCTGACCGTGTTGTACCGCGTCGAGCAGCTGCCGGCCGGGGTAGTCGAGCAGGTCGACGTGCTGCGGCGGGCCGCGGCCGTGACCGCAGGCGCGATGCCGCAGCTGCGGACGATGCACAACCTGCAGGACTACTGGGTCGAGGTGAACAGCCTCGAGAACGAAGCCGACCAGATCTACCACCGGCTGCTCGCCGAGCTGTTCGGCGGCGGAGACCTCTCGGGTCGCGTGCTCCGACAGCTCCTCGACGCGGCGACCCAGAGCCCCGCCCAGCAGAGCCTCCCCTCCTAGCGCCGGATCGAAGCCCCGATGAGCCTTCCCCCGACCCCCGAGAACATGTCGCGCAAGCAGATCCTCGACGCGATGCGCCGCGGAGCCAGTCTCGAGAGCGTCGATCTTCGGGGCGTGGATCTCTCGGGCATCTCCTTCGACAACCTCGACATGCGCGACGCGAAGCTCGCCGAGGCGAACTGTACGCGCTGCAGCTTCCGGAATGCGAACCTGACCGGCGCGTCGATGTGGCACGCGAACCTGAAGGACGCGGTGCTCGACGGCGCGAACCTCGAGAACGCCGACCTCGAC
>OFHL01000006.1_pt1 | contig 16483 bp, 21 predicted proteins | sample 1522011 | NCBI WGS metagenome assembly OFHL01 (sample SAMEA2464836, study PRJEB22497) | soil metagenome | biome: Grassland; feature: Farmland; material: Clay | place: Australia | collected 2013-02-01 | depth 0.65 m | reverse complement strand
GACCGGGCGACGGGTCGGGGGCGTCGGCGGTGCGGCGGCCGCGAGCCCCGCGCCCTCAACGCCGGGCCGGGCCACGTCCTCCCGCCCGCGGGCGAGCCGGCCGACATCGACGTCGATCGGGAGCGCGCGGGTTTCCGGCCCTCGCTCGAGCAGCCCCGCCAGCTTGCCGCCCGGCGCCGCGCAGGCGTCGAGGAGCCAGCCGGACTCCGGCGCGTCCGCCACCTCGCGCGCCCAGAAGTCGTGGACGATCTCGTCGCGCAGCGGGGCGATGTCGGTGAGGAGCTCGGTGTCGAAGGCGACGCCGCTGTCGAACGCGCTGTCGCGCAGCACGCGCTGGCAGATCGCCATGGCGCACGGCCATTACGAGCCGGCGCCGGATCTCTCCACCCCCTACCGCCCGTCCTGGCTGATCAGCGACGAGGAGATCGCCGCCTGCGAGGAGAGCGGCGTCACCTACGTCGAGCTGCAGGTCGCCTACGACGGCATGGCCGTCATGACCAGCGTCGACAACGACCAGGTCGAGTGCGTGAACTTCGCCGACCTGTACGCGCTGCAGGAGCAGGACCTGCTGGAGCTCGAAGGCTTCGGCGAGGTGTCGGCCGGCAACCTCCTCGAGTCCATCGAGGCCTCCAAGGAGCTGCCGCTGTCCCGGCTGCTCATCCTCATCGGTAACGCCATCACCCCTGGTCGCGGCTTCCGGGAGGGGCCGTTCTCCTCCGAGGTCGAGCTGCGCGAGCTGGTCGACATGGCCTCCGACAGGGGCGTCGTGGACGCGGGCGAACGCGAGATGATCCACTCGGTGTTCGAGCTGGGCGACACGATCGCCCGCGAGGTCATGGTGCCGCGCACCGAGATCATCTGGATCGAGCAGACGAAGTCCGTGCGGCAGGCGCTCGCGCTGAGCCTGCGCACGGGCTTCTCCCGGCTCCCGGTGATCGCCGAGAGCGTCGACGACATCGTCGGCGAGGCGAACCTCAAGGAGCTCGTCCAGCACACCATGGAGCAGGCCGACGGCCCGCTGGTGCCCGAGGTCATGCGCCCTGCCAGCTTCGAGCCCGACTCCAAGCGCCTCGCCGTGCTGCTCAAGGAGATGCAGCTGTCGCGCAACCACATGGCGATCGCCGTCGACGAGTACGGCGGCACGGCCGGGCTGCTGACGATCGAGGACATCCTGGAGGAGATCGTCGGCGAGATCACCGACGAGTACGACACCGACGAGCGGCCGCCCGTCGAGCCGCTCGACGGCGGCTCGGTGCGGGGGTCGGCGCGGCTACCTGTGGAGGACCTCGGCGAGCTGTGCGACATCGAGCTCGAGCACGCCGGCGTGGAGACCGTCGGCGGGCTGCTCGCCCAGCGGTTGGGCAGGGTGCCGCTGCCCGGCGCGGTCGCCGAGTTGAACGGCCTGCGGCTGCACGCCGAGGGCGGCAAGGACAGCCGCGGCCGGATGCGGATCACCACCGTGCTCGTCGAGCGCGCCGACGACTCGGTGGCCGCCGGCCAGCGCGCCGAGGAGAGGAGCGACATCGGTGCCTGAGCTCGATGCCGAGGACGCCAAGCTGGTGACGCTCGCCCGATCCGCCAGGGCCAGGGTGGACGCCGCCGAGGGAGCGGCGGTCCGCGACACCGACGGGCGCAGCTACGCCGCGGTCACCGTCACCCTCCCGTCCCTTCGACTGACGGCTCTGCAGGCCGCCGTCGCTGCGGCGGTGTCGGCCGGCGCGCCCGGCCTGGAGGCCGCGGTCGTCGTCACCGAGTCCACCGGCGTCGACGACGGCTCGCTCGCCGCGGTGCGCGACCTCTCGGCCGGGGCGCCGCTACTGATCGCGAACCTGGACGGCGACGTCACCTGGACCTCCCACGATGTCTCCTGAACCGGCTCCCGGATCCGTACCTGGATCCGCTCCCGGAGCAGCGCCGTTCCGGTCGGGCTTCGCGTGCTTCGTCGGCCGGCCGAACTCCGGGAAGTCGACGCTGACCAACGCCCTGGTCGGGACGAAGGTGGCGATCACCTCCAGCAAGCCGCAGACCACCAGGCACGCGATCCGTGGCATCGTGCACCGAGCCGACGGCCAGCTGATCGTCGTCGACACCCCTGGTCTGCACCGGCCGCGCACCCTGCTCGGGCAGCGGCTCAACGACCTGGTGCGCGACACCCTCTCGGTGGTCGACGTGATCGGGTTCTGTGTGCCGGCCGACGCCGAGGTCGGGTCGGGTGACCGGTACATCGCCGCCGAGCTGGCCCGGCTCGCCGGGCGCACCCCCGTCATCGGCATCGTGACCAAGACCGACCTCGCCGCACCGCAGACGGTGGCGGCGCAGCTCACCGCGCTGGACAAGCTGGACGAGCTGGACGGCTTCGCGGAACTGGTCCCGGTCTCCGCGGTCGACGGCTTCCAGGTCGACCTGCTCGCCGACCTGCTGATGGCCCGGCTGCCCGAAGGCCAACCCCTGTACCCGGAGGGTGCGCTCACCGACGAGCCGGAGCAGACGCTGGTCGCCGAGCTGGTCCGGGAGGCCGCGCTCGAGGGCGTGCGGGACGAGTTGCCGCACTCGCTGGCCGTGGTCGTCGAGGAGATGATCCCGCGCGAGGGCCGTGACGACCTGCTCGACGTGCACGCCACGGTGTTCGTGGAGCGGCAGAGCCAGAAGGCGATCGTGATCGGTCGGGGCGGCGAGCGGCTACGCACGGTAGGCACCACCGCACGCCGGCAGATCGAACGGCTGCTGGGTAGCAGGGTGTATCTGGATCTGCACGTAAAGGTGGCCAAGGACTGGCAGCGTGACCCCAGGCAGCTGCGCAAGCTGGGCTTCTGATCTCGATCCGGAATCAGGTTTCGGGGATCGATGCGTGAGCCGAATGATCAACCGGTACGTTGACCGCCGTTCAGCTGGGGTGATCAGCACTTTCCGGTACCCCACCGTCCGACGGCTTAAGGAGAACGAGCAAGGTGACCGCTCCTCAGTACGGTCAGTCCGGGGTCGGCCCGGCTCCGAACAACAATCTGGTCTGGGCCATCCTGACCACCGTCTTCTGCTGCCTGCCGCTGGGGGTTGTGGCCATCGTGAAGGCAGCCCAGGTGAACAGTCTCTGGGCTCAGGGTCAGCAGGACGCCGCCCGCAAGGCTGCCGACGATGCCAAGCGGTGGTCCATCTGGGCCGCCGTCGCCGGCGTCGTGGTCGCGATCCTCTACGTGATCTTCGTCGTCGTCATCGGCGTCTCGGCCAACAGCTGACGCGATGATCGGCACAGGCTCGGGGGGCCGTGGCGCAGCGGCGCGCGGCCCCCTGACCGGCCGGCGGCTGTAGGGTCTTGACCGTGATGCTGCTGCCGGCGCCCACGCTGGCCATGCGGGTCAGGGCGATCGTGCCGCCCGCGGTGGTGGCGCTGGGCGCGTGCGCCGGCTGCGCCGTGATCGCGTTGGCCAACCCGACAGCACCGGGCAACCCCCTGCCGGTGTGCCCGACGAAGCTTGTCCTGGGCATCGACTGTCCGGGCTGCGGCTCCCTTCGGATGATCTACAGCGTGATGCACGGCAACCTGGCCGCGGCCGTGCACTACAACGCGGTGTCGCTGGTCGTGCTCCCGCTGCTGCTGCTGGCATTGGTCACCTGGACGATCGGCCGCTGGCGCGGCCGTCCCGTGCGGTCCTGGCAGCACTGGCGATGGACGCCGACCGTGTCGCTGGTCGTGTTCTTCGGCTGGTTCCTGGCGCGCAACATCCCGTTCGAGCCGTTCACCTCGCTCAAGGTGTAGCTGCGCGGTTTCGTCGGTCCCAGGTGGGACCATGTGCCGGTGAGGCTGTACCGGGACACCGCGGTCGTGCTGCGGGTGCACAAGCTCGGCGAGGCCGACCGGATCGTCACGCTCCTGACCCAGCGGCACGGCAAGGTCCGCGCGGTCGCCAAGGGTGTGCGGCGCACGACCTCCCGGTTCGGGGCGCGGCTCGAGCCGTTCGGCCACGTCGACCTGCAGCTCTACCCCGGCCACAGCCTTGACATCGTCACCCAGGTGCAGACCGTCGACGCGTTCGGTGCCGGCTTCATCGAGGACTATCCGCGCTACACCGTCGGCTGTGCCGTGCTGGAGACCGCCGACCGGCTGGCCTCAGAGGAGGGCGAGCCGTCGCTGCGGCTGTATCTGCTGGTCGTCGGGGCGCTGCGAGCGCTGGCCGCGCGGGACCGTGACCCGCACCTCGTACTCGACGCGTTCCTGCTGCGGTCGATGTCATACGCCGGCTGGGCGCCGGCGATCGTCGAGTGCGCCCGCCGCGGCGCGCCCGGCCCGCACCGCGCGTTCTCCGTGCCAGTGGGCGGCGCGGTGTGCGGCGGCTGCCGGCCGGCCGGCTCGGCCACCCCGTCCGCCGGCACGTTCGGGCTGCTCGACGCGCTGCTGCACGGCGACTGGGAGCTCGCCGAGGCCACACCACCGGCGGTGCGCCGGGAAACCAGCGGCCTGGTTGCCGCGCACCTGCAGTGGCATCTGGAGCGGCAGCTGCGGTCGCTGCCGCTGGTCGAGCGCCGCTGACCGGCCACCGCCGGCGGTGCGGCACGATGGACGGGTGCCCCAGAGCAGAGTGCGCCGCCGGGGCCGCGACGACCAGTCCGTCCGGCCGCCGGACCCGCACCCGTCCGGCGCCCGGCCACCGCGGCTGCCGGCCGAGCTGGTGCCGCGGCACGTCGCGCTGGTGATGGACGGCAACGGTCGCTGGGCCAACGCCCGCGGGTTGCCGCGCACCGAGGGCCACCGCCGCGGCGAGGCGCAGCTGCTCGACGTGGTGGCCGGCTGCATCGAGCTCGGCGTCGGCTGGCTGTCGGCGTACGCGTTCTCCACCGAAAACTGGAAGCGCAGCCCGGACGAGGTGCGCTTCCTGATGGGTTTCAACCGCGACGTGATCCGGCGCCGGCGCGACCAGATGCACGAGTGGGGCGTGCGGGTGCGCTGGGCCGGCCGCCGGCCGAGGCTCTGGCGAAGCGTCATCCGCGAGCTGGAGATCGCCGAGGAGCTCACCGCGGACAACACGGTGATGACGCTGACCATGTGCGTCAACTACGGCGGCCGCGCCGAGGTCGCCGACGCCGCCCGCGAGGTGGCCAGGCTCGTGGCAGCCGGGCGCCTCGACCCGGAGAAGGTCGACGAGCGTGTCCTGGCCCGCTACCTCGACGAGCCCGAAATGCCCGACGTGGACCTGTTCATCCGCACCTCCGGTGAGCAGCGGACCTCCAATTTCCTGCTGTGGCAGTCCGCCTACGCCGAGCTGGTGTTCACCGACACCCAGTTCCCCGACTTCGACCGCCGCAACCTGTGGCAGGCGTGCGAAACCTATGCGGCGCGTGACCGCCGGTTCGGCGGTGCCCTCGATCTTCCAGGAGTCCACCGGTGACCAATCCGCGCAAGCCCGCCAAGGCCCGCAAGCCCGCCGGCCGCACGGCCCAGCCCGACACCGAGGCCTCGAACACCGCGGCGCTGCTGACCTCGGCCAAGGTGGCGCTCGAACAGTTCCTCGACGTGCAGGTCGACGACGACGGCGCCCTGACCTTCCAGCACGCCGACGTGCCCGGCGCGGTGTCGGCCGTGCAGCTGGCCGAAGGCCTCGTCGTGCTGAGCATGACGTGCGTCGTGGCCTGGGACGTCCCCGCCCGCTCCGACCCCGTCGTCGATGTGCCGGCCATGCTGGCGCTGCGTGCCGGGGAGGGCCTGTTCGGAACGCTGGGTGCCGTTCGTACGGAGCGCGGTTACGATGTCACCCTGCGCTATGCCTTCCCGGCGGCAGGCCTCGACGCGGCGCCACTGGGGACCTTGCTGATGCTTGTCATCTCGACCGCTTCTCAGCTGCGATCGGAGCTGCTTGCCCAGTGAGCGAGACGACCACCCGGCCACCCGAGGCCGGACCGGCCGGGCAAGGGCGCTCTCGTGGCATCCGCATCACCTCGCTCGAGGTGTTCTGCGTCCTGATCGTGCTGGCGCTGCTGTTGAACGCGCCGCTGGTGGCGATGCTGGACCGGCCGGCCATCCAGACCGGCGCGACCGTGTTCGTCGCCGTCGTCGTGCAGGCGTTCCCGTTCCTGGTCCTCGGGGTGCTCGTCAGCGGGCTGATCGCCGCCTTCGTACCGCCCAGCGTGCTGCAGCGGTTGCTGCCGAGTAATCAGGCGGCCGCGGTGCCGGTGGCCGGCATCGCCGGGCTCGCGCTGCCTGGCTGCGAGTGCGCGTCGGTGCCGGTGTCGCGCCGGCTCATGCAGCAGGGCGTCGCACCGGCGGCGGCGATAGCGTTCCTGCTGGCGGCGCCGGCGATCAACCCGGTCGTGCTGGTGTCGACGGCCGTGGCGTTCCCCGGCGAGCCGCGGATGGTGCTGGCCAGGTTCCTCGGGTCGCTGGTCACCGCGGTTGTGATGGGCTGGCTGTGGGCCAGGTTCGGCCGGCTCGAATGGTTCGCCGACCGCGCGCTGCGCCGGATCGAGCGCAACGCCGGTGAGTCACGGTGGGCGGTGTTCGCCGAGACGTCAAGGCACGACCTCGTGGAGGCCAGCGGCTTCCTGGTGCTCGGCGCGCTCACCTCTGCGGTGCTCAACGTGCTCGTGCCGGCGTGGGTGTTCGACTCGCTGGCCGGGCACCTGCTGCTCGCCGTGCTGGTGATGGCTGTGCTCGCCGTCGTGCTGGCACTCTGCAGCGAGGCGGACGCCTTCGTCGCGGCGTCGCTGTCGGCGCTGCCGCTGCTGCCTCGACTGGTGTTCCTGGTCGTCGGGCCGGCGGTCGACGTCAAGCTGATCGCCTTGCAGTCGGGCGTGTTCGGCCGGCAGTTCGCCGCCCGGTTCGCACCGGTCACGTTCGTCGTCGCGATCGCCTGCGCGATGCTCGCAGGCGTGCTCGTGCTGGGGGGTGTGCGTTGAGGCGCGAGACCCAGAACGTGCTGCTGCTCCTGCTCGGCGGCGCCCTGCTCAAGATCAGCATCAATGGCCAGTACGTGCGCTACGTCAAACCGTCGCTGCAACCGTGGCTGATCGCGTGCGGGGCGATCGCCATCCTGCTCGCCGTGATCGGCATCGTCCGCGACCTGAGCAAGCAACGCCGCTCGCGCGACGGCGACGAGGTGCACGGTGACATCGATGACGACCCGCACGGTGCCCACCAGCACAGCTCGCGCAGCCCGTGGCTGCTCATGCTGCCGGTGCTGGCCATCTTCCTGATCGCCCCGCCGGCGCTCGGCGCCGACAAGGTCGCGCGGTCCGGGGACCGCTCGATCGCCGGGCAGGCGCCCCAGGGCAACGCCAACATCGACTTCGCGGAGCTGCCAGACGAGCCCGCACCGCTGCTGAAGATCGGCGACGTGGTTACCAGGGCTGTCTGGGACGACGCCGGCTCGCTGGACGGCCGGCAGATCCGCCTCGTCGGCTTCGTCGCCAAGGGCGCCGACGGCTCGAGCTTCCTGGCCAGGCTGATAATCGGCTGCTGCGCCGCGGACGCCCCCCCGGTCAAGGTCAAACTCGAGGGCGGTCAGACCGCGCAGTCCCCGCAGGACCCCTGGCTCGAGGTCCGCGGCGAGGTCCGGCCGGACACCGCCACCGAGGAGAACGGCTACACGCCGACGTTCGCCGTCGCCGAGGCCACGCCCGTCGAGGAACCCGCCGACCCCTACGAGTTCTGAGCCGGCAGACCCACGTTTCGCAGGCCCCGGTCGGCCCCGTACCGCCGGCGTCGCCGCGACCCTCGACTTCATCAGGGAACCCGCGGCTGGGCATGACCGGCCTGACCGTCCCGTCTCGCTCGAGCAGCACGGCGCACGGTCACCACCTCCCCGCCGTGGTCGCGAACGCGCTGAACAGCCGGCGCCGTCAGCCGATGGTGCAGTCGGAGCAGGTGCCGAAGATCTCGATGGTGTGCTTGATGTCGGAGAAGCCGTGGTCGGCGGCGATCCGCTCGGCCCAGCGCTCGACCGCCGGTCCCTCGACCTCGACCGTGCGGGCGCATGCCCGGCACACCAGGTGGTGGTGGTGGTGAGCCGAACAGCGGCGGTAGGCCGACTCGCCGGAGTCGGTGCGCAACACGTCGATCTCCCCGGCGTCGGCCAGCGACTGGAGCGTGCGGTAGACGGTGGTCAGCCCGATCGCCTCCCCGCGGCGGCGCAGCTGCTCGTGGATCTCCTGCGCCGACCGGAACTCGTCCAGTTCGCCGAGCAGCTTGGCGACCGCGGCGCGTTGCCTGGTGGATCGCTGGCCGGGCACCCGGCCCCGCATCGCCGTCATCCGGACTCCTCGACGTGCTCGACGGCGTCGGCCACGATGTGCGCGAGGTGTTCGTCAACCAGCCGGTAGACCACCTCGCGGCCGTGCCGCTCGCCGCGCACGACACCGGTCGACTTGAGCACCCGCAGGTGCTGGCTGACCAGCGGCTGGGCCACTCCGAGCGCGTCGACCAGGTCGTGCACGCAGCGTGGTGACTGTCGCAGCTGCAGCAGGATCGCGATCCGAACCGGGGCGGCCAGCGCCCGCAGCAGCTCGCCTGCCGCGTTCAGGGTGGCGGCCGGCGGGACCGGCGCCGGCCGCGGGGCCATCCGATCGTCGGCATGCACGTCGGCACCTGCGGTGGCTGGCGAACTCACGAAACCATCGTAGGCGTCAGGTAGCGACCGACACGGCGACCGCGACCAGCACCAGCAGGACCACCACGCGAACCGCCCGTTCCGCCGGCCCCAGCCGCGGCCACGTCGCCGCCAGCAGCAGCCCGGCACCGACCGCCAGGACGCCCAGCAGCACCGCGCCGGCCACCCCGCCGATCAGCACGCCGGCCGTGAACACCGCCGTCACCGCCAGGAACGCCGCGAGCGGCGTCACCTTCCGCAACGGGCTAGCGTCATCAGGGCTGTCGTCAGGTCGCATCGCCGGTGAGGATAGGCGGTCCGAGGAGAGGCGCTGTGGGACAAGTGCGGCGCTGTGGAGGGTGACCATGCTGCTGGTGTGCCGCTTCCGGATCGCGACCGGCGACCCGGAAACCGTCGGGGCGTTCCTCGCGCGGGCCAGGCGAGCGCTCGAACTGCTCACCGCCCAGCCCGGCTGCCAGGACGCGTCGGTGGCCAGGGCGCTCGACGACGCCGATGCCTGGCTGCTGGTCGCCGAGTTCGAGTCGGTGACCGCCTACCGCCGGGCGCTGTCGCCGTTCGACGTCCGCGAGCACGTCGTGCCGCTGCTGGCCGAGGCCGATCCGGCGCAGCCGTCGACGTTCGAGCGCCTGCTGGTCGCCGCCGGCGGCGAGGTCACCGAGCGATCGAGCCTGATCGCCGAGGACGCCGGTCAGGTTCGGATCGGCGAGGCGGCCGGCCCTACCCGGCCACGCTAACCGCGTCGAATCCGGAAAGCGGGCGCCGATACCCTGGGACCGGACGTCGATCCCGCAAGGAGTACCTCGTGCCCGCCGACCTCGTCGACACTGTCGTCAACCTCTGCAAGCGCCGTGGCTTCGTCTTCCCGTGCGGGGAGATCTACGGCGGTACGCGGTCGGCCTGGGACTACGGCCCGCTCGGGGTCGAGCTCAAGGAGAACGTCAAACGCCAGTGGTGGAGGGCGATGGTCACCGGCCGCGACGACGTCGTCGGCCTCGACTCGTCGGTGATCCTGCCCCGCCAGGTCTGGACGGCATCCGGTCACGTCGAGGCGTTCGTCGACCCGCTTGTCGAGTGCACCAGCTGCCACCGCCGCTACCGGGCCGACACCCTCATCGAGGAGTACGCCGAGCGCACCGGCAAGGAGATCGCCGAAGGCGACCTGTCGCAGGTGCCGTGCCCCAACTGCGGCACGCGCGGCGCCTACACCGAGCCGAAGATGTTCAACGGCCTGCTCAAGACGTTCCTCGGCCCGGTCGAGAACGAGGAAGGCCTGCACTATCTGCGGCCGGAGACCGCCCAGGGCATCTTCATCAACTTCCTCAACGTCATGACGACCTCGCGGCGCAAGCCGCCCTTCGGCATCGCCCAGATCGGCAAGGCCTTCCGCAACGAGATCACGCCGGGCAACTTCATCTTCCGCACCCGCGAGTTCGAGCAGATGGAGATGGAGTACTTCGTCGAGCCCGGCGAGGACGAGCGCTGGCACCAGTACTGGATCGACTACCGCACCGACTGGTACACCGACCTCGGCCTGCGGCGGGAGAACCTTCGGCACTACGAGCACCCGAAGGAGAAGCTGTCGCACTATTCGAAGAGGACTGTCGACATCGAGTACCGGTACGGTTTCCCCGGCTCGGAGTGGGGTGAGCTGGAGGGCGTCGCCAACCGCACCGACTTCGACCTGACCACGCACTCCAACCACTCCGGTGTCGACCTGTCGTACTTCGATCAGGCCACCGGTTCGCGGTACCGGCCGTTCGTGGTCGAGCCGGCGGCCGGCGTCGCCCGCTCGATGATGGCCTTCCTGATCGACGCCTACGCCGAGGACGAGGCGCCCAACGCCAAGGGCGGCGTCGACAAGCGCGTCGTGCTGCGGCTGGACCGCCGGCTGGCCCCGGTGAAGGTCGCGGTGCTGCCGTTGTCGCGCAACGCCGACCTGTCGCCGAAGGCGCGGGACCTGGCCGCGGACCTGCGCAAGCTCTGCAACGTCGAGTTCGACGACGCCGGGGCGATCGGCCGCCGCTACCGCCGTCAGGACGAGATCGGCACCCCGTTCTGCGTCACGGTCGACTTCGACACGCTGACCGACAACGCGGTGACGGTCCGGGAGCGCGACTCGATGAGCCAGGACCGCGTCGGCCTGGACCAGCTCAGGTCCTACCTGGCGCCGCACCTGCTCGGCTGCTGACCAGCACTCAGGCCCGCCGGCTGGCGGCGCGCAGGATCAGCACCACCAGGCAGATCAGCAGCGACAGCGTGGCGCTGCCGACGGCCAGCGCGATCGGGATCACGATGCCGTTGCGCCGTACCGTGTCGGTTCGCGGCTGGTCGGGGGCGCGCAACGCGGCGCGGCCGGCGCCAGCCTCGACCCGGTAGCGGCCCGGTTCGGTGATCGTCGCGGTGTAGCCGGGAGTCCACTCGACGCCGTCCACCGTCACCGAGCGATCGCGCTCGACAGGAGTGAGCGGCAGCTCGTCACCGTCCGGACCGAGAAGGCTGACGCGGTCCGGGCGGTCGGCAGCCGCAACCCAAACGGTGACCTGACCGGCCGGCAGGTCACCCTCCGGCCCGAACTCGAGCGCCTCGTCGACGACGCCGACGAACGTGACGACCGCCATCGCGACAGCGCTGCCGATGCCGGCCACCAGCACGGCCGGCACGAGCAGCAGCCACAGCAGCGAGGGCCGCACGCGCCGCCCGGCGGCCGGGTCAGCCGTTGTCGGTGGCAAAGGTGACCTGGTAGCCCAACGCCTTCAGCATGCCGGTCAGCATGGCACGGGTGTTCTCCTCGGCCCGGTTCTTCAGGTCGGACGCCTCGGCGGCCTCGGCGATCTTCTGCTCGGCCGTGACGTAGAACTCCTGCTGGTCGGGCGGGCTGACCAGGTCGTTGAGCCGGTTGAAGGCGCCACGCTGCTGGTCGAACAGGTAGCTGCGCTCCGGGTCGAGGTTCGGCTTGTCCAGCGCCGCACCGGGCAGCCGGATCTCGACGGTCTTGGCCTCGTGGTCGACCTTGAGCCCGTCCTCGGTGAGGCCACCGAAGTCGACGAAGGCGTCGACCGTGCCGGCCGCCACGAACAGCGCGCGCTCGCCGGCGATGATCGACGGCACGAACTTGACGTCCTTCTCGATGTCGACGATGACCTGGAAGTCGCCGGCGGCGGCGTGGTACTGGCTCAGGTCGCGGATCGACTGCAGCACGGCCGGCTGGCTCCGGTCGATGGTGTCGGTGCCGAACGGGTTGAGCCGCGGAATGAGTCCGACCAGCCCGACTCCCACCAGGATGATCGCCAGCGCACCCGCGATGGCGCCCACGGCGAAGCCCAGCCCGCGCCCCAGCCAGCTCGGTCGACGGTGCTCCGGTCGTTCGAGCTGGACAGTGCGGTTACGTCCCGGGTCCGAGGTGGTGTCTTGGCCCGAACGACGGTCGGTGTCGCGCATGTCGGCGGCCCTTTCGCTACCAGCAGTAGTCCTGTCCTTATTGTCCGGAGTACCCCGACAATCCCGGTTGCAAGCCAGCTGCTAGCCAGCGGCAGCAGAAGGTGGGCGTTCCGTAGGCTTGGCCGGGTGTTGCGGACCTGGCTGCTGCGGGTCGCGATCGGCACGACGCTGGTCGCGGCCTTGATCGTCGGCGGCACCGGGTTCCGCGTATGGCAGGTTGCCCGCACCGACGATCGTACCCGCGCCGACATCGTGGTGGTGCTGGGCGCCGCGCAGTACGACGGGCGGCCCTCCTCGATCCTGGAGGCCCGGCTCGAGCACGCCGCCCGGCTCTACCAGCAGCACGTCGCGCCGCTCGTGGTGACCGTCGGTGGCCGCCGGGCCGGGGACAACTTCACCGAGGCCGAGGCCGGCCGGATGTACCTGCTCGACGAGGGCGTGCCGGCGTCGGCGGTGCAGGCCGTCGAGACCGGCGGTGACACGCTGTCCAGCCTGCGCGCGGTGGCCGAGCTGGCCCGCGAGCGGGGCTGGGATTCGGCGGTGATCGTCTCCGACCCGTGGCACTCCCTTCGGGCCAGGCGGATGGCGCGCGACGAGGGCCTGTCCGCGTGGGCGTCGCCGACCAGGCAGGGCCCTGCGGTGCAGACCAGGCAGACGCAGGTGCGCTACATCCTGCGGGAGACGGCCGCGATGCTGTACTACCGGCTCACCAGGTCGCCGGCCGAAACTCCCAGCACCGGCGTGGGATGAACGGCTACACGGCGCACGACTGCGCGCGCCTGCTCCCTGAGCCCGCCAAGCAGGCGATGCTCCACGGCGTGCGGCGCGAACGCCGGACACCGTTCGCCAGGGACCGCGCCAGGGTGCTGCACTCGGCGGCGCTTCGGCGGCTGGCCGGCAAGACCCAGGTCGTCGGCCCTGGGGAGGGGACGGAGCTGCGCGGGGCGCCGCGCACCAGGTTGACGCACTCGCTGGAGGTAGCGCAGATCGGCCGCGGCATCGCCGACGAGCTCGGCTGCGACCCCGACCTGGTCGACGCCGCCGGGCTCGCGCACGACATCGGCCACCCGCCGTTCGGTCACAACGGCGAGCGGGCGCTCGACGAGCTCGCCGCGGCGTGCGGCGGCTTCGAGGGCAACGCCCAGACGTTGCGCATCCTGACCCGCCTCGAGCCAAAGGTGCTCGACGACGACCGGCCGCACGGGCTCAACCTGACCAGGGCGTGCCTGGACGCGACCGCCAAGTACCCCTGGCTGCGCGGGTCGCAGGGGCAGCCGAAATTCGGTGTGTACCCCGACGACGTCGCCGTCTTCGAGTGGATGCGCGACGGCGCGCCGCCGGGCCGGCAGTGCCTCGAGGCGCAGATCATGGACTGGTCCGACGACGTGGCCTACTCGGTGCACGACGTCGAGGACGGCATCCTGGCCGGGCGGATCCGGCTGGCGGCGCTGGCCGACCCGGCCGAGCGCGAGGTGCTGGCCGGGCTCGCCGCGCAACGGTTCTGCAGCGTGCCCGTGGAGGCCATCGAGGAGGCCGCGATCGGGCTGCTCAAGCTCCCCGTAGTCGACGCGCTCGCCGGCGACTCCGACTTCGACGGCACGCTCCCCGCGCAGGTCGCGCTCAAGACGATGACCAGCGAGCTGGTCGGCCGGTTCGCCGCGGCGGCGGCCGACCAAACCAGGGAGCATGCCGGGTCAGGGCCGCTACGCCGGTACGCCGCCGACCTGGCGGTGCCGCCGGAGGTCGCCGCGGAGGTCGCGCTGCTCAAGGCGGTCGCGCTGCGCTACGTCATGCGGGATCCGCGGCGCCTCGAGTTGCAGGCACGGCAGCGCGAGCTGCTGGCCGAGCTGGTCGAGGCGCTGTGCCGGCGGGCGCCCGAGGCGCTCGACGCGGTGTTCGCCCCGCAGTGGCTGGCGGCCGGGGACGATGCGTCGCGGCTGCGGGTGGTCGTCGACCAGGTCTCCACGCTGACCGACCACCAGGCGACCGCCTGGCACAAGGCGCTCACCGGCAGCTGACCGGCGACTGACACGACGGCTGACACGGCGCTGGGTTCAGGCGCATACTCGATGGCATGGAGCTGCGTCCTCCTCGCTTCGCCGGCTGGTTGCTTCGGCGGCGCCGGCGCGTGCCGGTGCCGGTGGCGGCGCCCGCCGAGATCCAGAAGTGGCTCGACGAGGACGGCGGTGACGGCGGTGACGAGGGCGGCGACGGTTCGGCCGGGGTTCGCGAGCCGCGCAACCCCAAGCCGTTCGGCCCGATGTCGGGTGCCGGCGAGGCCGTGCCCGAGGACCCACCGCTGACCGCGCGGCTGCCCGACCCGAGGCGCTAGCTGGCCGAGGCGCTAGCTAGCCGGGGCGGCGGATCCTGGTGAGCTTTTCCGGGTTCACCACGTCGTAGAACGCCGCCACCTTCCCGTCGCGGATCGCCAGCACGCCGACCCTGGCCGCCACCGACCAGCGGTCGCCGGGGTTCGGCCCGGCCGGGACGTACAGCCCGATGTCGCCGTTGACCAGCACCGGCTCGGCGTCGGTGAGCACCTGCGGGCCGTAGCCTCGCAGCAGCCCGAGGAAGAACCTGGCGACCTTGTCGGCGCCGACCATCGGCCGCCGCGTCGTGCGCTCCTTGCCGTCGGAATCGCCGAGCACAACGACCTGCGGGTGCAGCAGCCGCACCACGGAGTCGAGGTCGCCGGAGAGCACCGCGGAGGTCAGCGCGGCCAGCACCTCCTCCTGCTGGGCCATCGAGGCCCTCGGCGGCGGGTCGGACTCGGCCACCGCGCGCCGGCCACGCGAGGCGTACTGGCGGGCCGTCGGCTCCGAGCAGCCGAGGATGTCGGCGATCTCGGCGAACGGCACCGCGAACGCGTCGTGCAGCACGAACGCCACCCGCTGCTCCGGTGAGAGCCGCTCGAGCACGACCATCGCGGCCATCCGCACGCCGTCGTCTCGCACCACCTGGGCCAGCGGGTCGTCGTCCTCCGGCGTGGTGACGATCGGTTCCGGCAACCACGGGCCGACGTAGCGCTCGCGCCGGACGGCGGCCGATCGCAGCCGGTCCAGTCCGATCCGCGACACCACGGTCGTCAGCCACGCCCGCAGGTCCCGAAGCTGGTCGACCTGCTCGGCGTCGAGCCTGGACAGCCGCAGCCACGCCTCCTGTACGGCGTCCTCGGCGTCGGCCAACGTCCCGGTGATCCGGTAGGCCACTCCGGTCAGGTGCCCGCGGTGGCGTTCGAACTCGGTGGCCAGTTGCTCGATCGCGACGCTCACCCCACCGACCGTATTTGACCGGATGGCACTGTGTTCGATCGAGCGGGCAATTAGTTGGCCAAATGTGCCATCCGGTCAGAACCCGGGCGCCGGCGCCGACCTAGACTGCGGCGGTGGCGGGGCGAATCCGGGAGGCCGACATCGCGCAGGTGCGCGAGCTCAACCGGGTCGACGAAGTGGTCGGGGAGTACGTGGCGCTGCGCCGCGCCGGCGCCGGGTCGCTCAAGGGCCTGTGCCCGTTCCACGACGAGAAGACACCGTCGTTCAACGTCCGCCCGAGCCACGGCACGTTCCACTGCTTCGGCTGCGGCAAGGGCGGCGACGTGATCGGCTTCGTGATGGAGGTCGAGCACCTGACCTTCGTCGAGGCCGTCGAGCGGCTCGCCGACCGCGTCGGGTACACGCTGACGTTCACCGGTGGCGGCGCCAGCGTGCAGCGCGACCGAGGGACCAGGGCAAGGCAGGTCGAGGCCACGAAGCTGGCCCAGGAGTTCTACGCCGAGCAACTGCGCTCCCCGGCGGCGAAACCGGCCAGGGAGTTCCTGACCGAGCGCGGGTTCGACGAGGCAGCGGCCTCGACGTTCGGTTGCGGGTTCGCGCCGGCTGGCTGGGAGTCGCTGACCAAGCACCTGCTCGGTCGCGGGTTCACGTTCGAGGAGCTGACCAGGGCCGGGGTGTCCCGCGAGGGCCAGCGCGGGCCGATGGACCGGTTCCACCGCAGGCTGTTGTGGCCGATCCGGGACCTGTCCGGCGACGTGGTCGGGTTCGGCGCCCGGCGGATCTTCGACGACGACCCGATCCAGGCCAAGTACGTCAACACGCCAGAGACGCCGCTGTACCACAAGTCCCAGGTGCTGTTCGGGCTGGACCTGGCCAAGCGCGAGATCGCCCGGCGGCACCAGGCCGTGGTCGTCGAGGGCTACACCGACGTGATGGCGATGCACCTGGCCGGCGTACCGACCGCGGTCGCGTCGTGCGGCACCGCGTTCGGTGCCGACCACATCTCGGTGCTGCGCAGGCTGCTGATGGACGACGACACCTTCCGCGGCGAGGTGATCTTCACCTTCGACGGCGACGACGCCGGACAGAAGGCCGCGCTCAAGGCGTTCGAGGACGACCAGGAATTCGCCGGACAGACCTACATCGCGGTGGCGCCCGGCGGCATGGACCCGTGTGAGC
>OFHL01000005.1_pt1 | contig 16635 bp, 17 predicted proteins | sample 1522011 | NCBI WGS metagenome assembly OFHL01 (sample SAMEA2464836, study PRJEB22497) | soil metagenome | biome: Grassland; feature: Farmland; material: Clay | place: Australia | collected 2013-02-01 | depth 0.65 m | reverse complement strand
GCCCAGGGCGGGATTATCGACGACGGTGTCATCCTGATCGACGGCAACCGCATCACCGCGGTCGGCCGCCGCGGCCAGGTGGCGATTCCCGCCGATGCCCGCACTCTCGATGTCAGCGGCAAGACCATCATCCCCGGTCTGATCGACGGCCACGCCCATGGCCCAGCAGGGATGGCCCACGCCGGCCTGCTTCGTGACGTTGGTAAAGGTGCCGTTGCCGTTGTTGCGGTAGAGCGCCCCTTCGGCGATTTGGCCCTTGAGCGCCATGGCCACGCTCGATCACGCACGCGCCGAACTTGTGATCGTGAGCGCGCCCGAATACTTCTCGGTAAACTTGATTCCGATCATTCAGCGGCTGAAGCACGAGCCCGAGCCTGCGCGGCTACGTGCCCTTTCGGTCGGTCCGGTTGCGTTGACGCTGCGGCGCGTGAACGAGCGGCAAATCGAAATCGACCGCCAGCGGCAGATTTTTCGCTGGGCGGTGCAAGCGATTCAAGACCGCTCGATGACGGTCAAGACGACCACCAAGACGACGATGAACGGCAACACGGAAAAGATCGTCGAGACGACTCGCGAGGTGCCCATCTGGATGCAGGCCCTGCGAATCGCCCAGCAAGCGGCCCTGCAGTTGTCCAAGCTGAACGACAAACCGCCGCCGCCCGTGCCCGACGTGGCCACCGACGCCGCCCACCGCGGCCAACGTCCATGGCAGGCGCTCCCCGGTCGGGCCGTTGCTGCCCAGAGCACCGGCAGCGTGTGCCGGCAAGCCGGCAACGAGGGCGAACACCGTGGCCAGCGAGCCGATCGCGGCCATTCGCGCCAACGCGCGAGCCATGACACCTCCGGACTTCGAACCTTTGGCGATCACTGTGGTGGTGACGCCTGAAAGGCCGTTCAGGTTGCGTCGAACGAGGCGGAAGCCTGGCACAACGGTCTATTTCGAAACCCCGAAAGCGTGGTCGACGCGCCGACCGTCCGCCGCGATGCGACGAGCGGCAGGATTCGATCGGCCTAACTGAACCGCTCGAAGGCAGCCAGCTCAGACCAGAAGTCACGTAGCCGCTGGTAGTGCTCGGCGACCTCGACGGTGCGCCCGTTGTCCAGGGCGTCGAGCACCGCCTTCACGTCCGCGGCGGACTCGTCGGATCGCATCGACTCGTCGTCCATGAGCTGCACCAGCCCGCCGTAGTCGAGCTCGACGACCGAATCGGCGTGGAAGTGCGACAGCCAGCGGTCGGTGTCGGCCAGCACCCTGGTCGGCCCGACGTCGCCGAGCGCGCCGAGCACGATCCGGTGCGCCTCGGCCGCCCGGCTGCGCGCCTCGCGCAGCGGGATCCGCCAGCTGACCCGCCTGGCCGGGTCCGGCCGCGGCACGTCGACCATCCGCCGTTCGTCCTGCCTGACCAGCGCGAACCACGGCAGCGGCACGGTCCAGGTCGAGGACACCACGTGCACGGCGCTCGACCCGAGCTCGCCGACGACGGTCTCGGCCCTGGACCGCATGGCGTCCGCCGCGGCCCGCGGCCCGGCCGGCAGCGCCACCCGCACGAGCGGCGGCGACGCCGTGGCCAGGAACCCGACGAGCGCCGCGGCCGCCCTGGTGCGCAGGTCGAGCGGGCACACAAGCGGGCCCGTCGAGTCGACGGGCCAGTCGTCGACGTCGGCCGCGTCGATCGTGAGCACGTCGAGCGGTTCCCCGGTCGGATCGTCGGCGTCGAGCGGATCACCCGGCAGCATCCGCGGCGGCGCCGCCAGCTGTGCTCTCAGCCACAGTTCGCGTTCCCGTCCGCCAACCTCGCTGATGCTCAACGGGCCGGCCTCGATGGCTTCCAGCAGCTGCAGTCGTGCATCCTGCTTAAAAGCTGCGAGCGGCTCGTACACCCGCAGGTAGCACACGAAGGGTGGTGGCACCTGTGCATGGTCCCACGGCCAGGCACAGTGCATGCTCCCGCGTTGGCACGGTACGGTGTGTGTAGGACAAGACATTGAAACCCTACGGGGCCGCCGATCCCCCCGGCCGCCCCGTCTGTGTTGCGAGGGGGTTGAGCCATGGGGCGCGGCCGCGCGAAGGCCAAGCAGACAAAGGTGGCCCGAGAGCTCAAGTACAGCTCCCCCGCCACGGACTTCGAGGCGCTACAGCGGGAGCTGTCAGGGAGCGGGGGGTCGGAGCGGTCCGACGACGAGCGGGCCGCCGACGACGACTACGACGACGGCTATGACGACTACCGACGGTAGCTGGGCGGTAGTCGGATAGTCGCCGAACTCCGCGGGTAGCCGGGGTCATGGTCACGCTCGACGAGCTGCGAACCAGGGCCTCCGGCTGCACGAACTGCGACCTGTACCGGGACGCGACCCAGACCGTGTTCGGAGCTGGGCCGCCCGGTGCACGGTTGTTGCTGCTCGGCGAGCGGCCGGGAAACGAGGAGGACCTGGAAGGCCAGCCGTTCGTCGGCCCGGCGGGCCGGATCCTCGACCGTGCTCTGGTCGGCGCCGGCGTCGACCGCGCCGAGGTCTACATCACCAACGTCGTCAAGCACTTCAAGTTCAAGCGCATGGGCAAGCGGCGCATCCACCAGACGCCGACGACCAGTGAGGTCAAGGCGTGCCTGCCGTGGTTGTCCGGCGAGCTGGACGCCGTGCAGCCGGAGGTGGTCGCCACGCTCGGGGCGACGGCGGCGAAGGCCCTGCTCGGCTCGTCGTTCCGGCTCACCCAGCATCGGGGTGAGGTGATCGACTACGAAGGCCTGCCGCTCGTGGCGACCATCCATCCGTCTGCCGTGCTGCGCATCCGGGACCGGCAGGAGCGAGCCGAGGCGCTCGAAGGCCTGGTCAGCGACCTACGCCTGGCCGCCAAGGTCGCCGCCGGCTGAACCGCCCGCCGCCATCCGGGCGGGACACCGAGCCGCACAGCAGGTACGCCGTCCTGCGCATCACGGCGGCTCGGGCGTCGAAGTACTCGCCGAACTCACGGTCCCGTTCCCGCACGCCCGTCCTCCGCCGCCTGGGGTGTATCGCCGGTCACCCCCTGATACGGCCGGCACCTACCCCCGGTTGCCTCGTTCCGCCAGGACGCGTCAGCCACCGCGCCGCCTGGTCGCTCATCGAGCAGCCGCTGCAGGTGCGCCGCGGTGTCACGCCAGAGTGAATCAGCACAGGAGCATGCGGAAGATGCGGCCGGCCGATGCGGCGTCGGCGTCCTTGCCGGTGATGAAACGGCGGTGCACGTAGGACTCGACGAGGCGGACGAGCTCGAAGGCGAGCTCGTCGAGAGGCACCGGGACGTGCAGGCGGCCGGCGGAGACCTCGGCCTGGAGGAGCTCCTGGATGGTGCGCACCAGCCGGGGTTGGAAGCTCGGGCCCATGGTGAGCAGGCGCATGGCGAGCTCGCCTTCCCGGTCGAGGAAGGCCTGCATGCCGTGGTTGCTGCGGACGTGCATGACGACGGTGGTGAGGATGCGGGCGACGCGCTCGCCGCCGCAGTCGTCGACGGTGTCGCGCTCGTTGTCGATGGTGTCCGACAGCAGGGACCAGATGACCTCGGTGAGGAACTGCTCGCGCCCGCCGACCCAGCGGTAGAGCGTCGCCCTGTTGACGCCGATCTCCTCGGCGAGCGGCCCCATCTCGACCCGGTCCCCGCGCAGGAACATCCGCCGCCCGCAGCGGAGGGCGTCGAGGGGGGTCGGCCTGGGCGGCAACTGGCCGGTGAGCTGGCGTTGCAGCGGAGTGACGGAGTCGGAGGTCGGCTCTGTGGCTGGCTCGGTCATGGCGGCCCTCGCTGTCGTGAGCCCGTTGCGTGCCCGCACAATAACGCTAATGCAACATCGTTGACATGATGTCGCATCGCTGCGAAACTTCGGCCACGTTGTCGCACAGTGACGAGCACCACAACTGACAGCGCCGGAAGGGGCCGCGCATGCTGCAAGTGCGCAACCTCGAGGTCGTCTACGACGACGTGATGCTGGTGCTTCGCGGCGTCAGCCTGCAAGTCCCGGCGGGCGCGATAGTCGCCCTGCTCGGGGCGAACGGCGCGGGCAAGACGACGCTGCTGCGGGCACTTTGCGGACTGCTCGACGTGCACGACGGCGAGGTCACCAAGGGCTCGGTAACGGTGGAGGACAAGCCGATCCACCGGCTGCCGCCCGCCGCCGTGGTGCGCCGCGGCGTGACCCAGGTGATGGAGGGCCGGCGGATCTTCGCCGAGCTGACCGTCGAAGAGAACCTGCGGCTGGGCGCCTACACCGTGCCCGGCCGCCCGACCAAGCGGCTGGACCGGGTGTACGGGCTGTTTCCGGTGCTGGCCAAGCGCCGGCGGCACACGGCCGGGTACCTGTCCGGCGGTGAGCAGCAGATGCTCGCGATGGGCCGGGCACTGATGGCCAACCCGCGCTACCTGCTGCTGGACGAGCCCAGCCTGGGCCTGGCGCCCCGGCTGGTCGAGCAGATCCGGGACCTGATCGTGCAGATCAACGAGAGCGGCACCGCGGTGCTGCTGGTCGAGCAGAACGCCGCCATGGCGCTCTCGGTCGCCCAGCACGGCTACGTGATGGAGACCGGCAAGGTGGTGCTGGACAAGCCGGCGGCCGAACTGCTGGCCGACGAGGACGTCCGCGAGTTCTACCTGGGCTTCGGCACCACCGACGAGGGCAAGCGCAAGTCGTTCCGCGACGTCAAGCACTACAAGCGGCGCAAGCGGTGGTTGTCGTGAGCACCGACGGGCCGGTCCTGAGGTTCAAGGACGTGCGGCTGTCCTTCGCCGGGGTACGAGCCATCGACGGGGTCAGCTTCGAGGTCGAGAGGCAGGAGCTGTTCGCGATCATCGGCCCGAACGGCGCCGGCAAGACGTCGATCTTCAACGTGATCTCCGGCGTGTACCGCCCGCAGGCCGGGTCGATCGAGTTCGAGGGCACAAGCCTGCTGGGCCTGCGCCCGCACCAGGTGGCGGCGCGCGGCCTGGCCAGGACGTTCCAGAACGTCGAGCTGTTCTCGAACCTGACCGTGCTGGAAAACCTGATGCTCGGCCGGCACTGCCACATCAAGTACGGCACGCTCGCCGCGGTGGCCTGGCTCGGCCGTGCACGCAACCAGGAGATCGCCAACCGGGCGGCCGTCGAGGACATCGTCGACTTCCTCGAGCTCGAGCAGTGGCGGCGGCTGCCCGTGGGACTGCTGCCCTACGGCGTGCAGAAGCGGGTCGAGCTGGGCAGGGCCCTTGCCATGCAGCCCAAGCTGCTGCTGCTCGACGAACCGGTGGCCGGCATGAACCTCGAGGAGACCGAGGACATGGCCCGTTACATCGCCGACATCCGTGACGAGCTGGACATCCCGATCATCCTCGTCGAGCACGACATGGGCCTGGTCATGGACATCGCGGACCGGGTGCTGGTGGTGGACTTCGGGGTGCCCGTGGCGACCGGCAAGCCGGCGGAGGTCCAGCACGACCCGGAGGTCATCCGCGCGTACCTCGGCGGTGCCCCCGACCAGGAAGCGCAGGTGCAGCGATGACCGCGACCGTTCCGGCACAGACCGACCCAGCAGCGGCCGGCACCACGACCAACACCGTCGCCACCAGGATCAGGGACCGGGCGCATGCGGCGCCGGACCGGGTCGCCATGCGCGAGAAGGACTTCGGCGTCTGGCAGGAGGTGACCTGGGCGGACTACTGGGACACCGCGCAGACCGTGGCCCACGCGTTTCTCGCGCTCGGCGTCGACGTCGGCGACCGCGTCGCGATCCAGTCCGAGAACCGCCGGGAGTGGCTCTACTGCGACGTCGCCGCCATCGCGATCAGGGCGACCACGGTCGGGCTGTACCCGACCAACCCCCCACCCGAGGTGGGCTACCTGCTGTCGCACTCCGGCGCCAAGGTGCTGATCGCCGAGGACCAGGAGCAGGTCGACAAGGCGCTCGTGGTGCTCGACCAGTGCCCCGACCTGGAACGGATCGTCTACCTCGAGCGTCGCGGCATCACCCACTACGACAACCCGAGGCTGCTCGGGTTCGACGACCTGCTCGAACTCGGCCGCGAGCACCGCGCCGCGCACCCGGACGCGGTCACCGAGCGGATGGCCGCCGCCACCCAGGACGACGTCATGACGTTGATCTACACGTCGGGCACGACCGGCCCGCCCAAGGGCGCGATGCTGTCGGTCGCCAACGTGGAGTTCGCGATCCGCGACCTGGTCGACGGAGGTGGTTTCACCGACCCGCCGCCGGGACCGGACGACCTGCTGCTGTCGTACCTGCCGCTGTGCCACGTCGCCGAGCGGATCTTCACGGTTTGGTTCAACGCCGCCGGCGGCGTGCAGGTCAACTTCGCCGAGTCGATCGCCACCGTGCAGGAGAACCTGCGCGAGGTCCAGCCGACGGTGCTGTTCGGGGTGCCGCGGATCTGGGAGAAGGTGCTGGCCACCGTCAAGATCAAGCTGGCCAGCGCGTCGTGGTTCAAGCGCACCAACGCCCAGCTGTGGCTCGGCGTCGCCGACCGGATCGGCGACCGGCTGGTGGCCAACGGTGGCAACCACACCACCTCGACCAGGCTGCAGTACGCGGTCGGCTGGATCTTCTTCTACCGCGCGCTGCGCGAGCGGATCGGCATGCGTCGGGTGCGCTACGCCGCCTCCGGCGCCGCGCCGATCGCGCCGGAGGTGCTCAAGTTCTTCATGGGCATCGGGGTGCCGATGCACGAGGTCTACGGCATGACCGAGAACACGGCCGTGGCCACCGGTAACCGCCCCGGCCGGGTCAAGCTCGGCACGGTCGGCGAGCCGCACGAAGGCGTCGAGCTGCGCATCGACGAGGCCACCGGCGAGATCCTGACCAGGCACCCCGGCGTGTTCCTCGGCTACTTCCGGGACCCGGAGGCGACCGCGAAGGCCAAGACCGACGACGGCTGGCTGCATACCGGTGACATCGGCGAGTGGGTCGACGGCACCCATGTGCGGATCACCGATCGGGCCAAGGACATCGTGATCACCGCCGGCGGCAAGAACATCGCACCGAGCGAACTGGAGAACGCGCTCAAGGCGTCGCCGTACATCAAGGAGGCGATCGTCATCGGCGACCGCCGGCCGTACCTGACCGCGCTCATCGGCATCGAGCTGGACACGGTCGGCGACTGGGCGCAGCGCCACGGCCTGCCCTACACGACGTACCGCGACCTCGGCCGCAAGCCCGAGGTGATCAAGCTCGTGCAGTCCGTGATAGACGACGTCAACTCGCGGTTCGCCACCGTCGAGCAGATCAAGAAGTTCCGCATGCTGCCCAAGGAGCTCGACCACGAGGACGGCGAGCTGACGGCCACCCAGAAGGTCAAGCGCTCCGCCATCGCGAAGCTGTTCGGCGACCTCGTCGAGGAAATGTACGCCAGATGAGGGGCTTCCTCGAGAGCGTCATCCGCGGTCTGGGCACCGGCAGCGTGTACGCGTTGCTGGCGCTCGGCTTCGTGATCATCTACAAGGCCACCAGAGTGATCAGCTTCGCCCAGCCGGCGTTCATGCTGGCCGGCGCGGTGCTGGTGACCTACCTGGTCGGCCCGCTCGGGTTCTTCATCGCGGTACCGCTCGCCGCACTGGCGGTCGGGGGGCTGGCGCTGGGCGTCGAACGGGTCGCGATCCGGCCGATGGTGGGAAAGCCGGCGTTCGCCGTCGCGATCATCACGCTCGGCATCGACGTCGCGGTGCGGGTCGTGGTCAACGGCTTCATCGGGCTCAACGTGCGGTACGTCGGCGACCCATGGGGGGTGAACACCGTCACGATCTTCGGCCTGGCCGTGCAGACACGGCACATCGCCATGCTGGTGACGACGGCGTTCCTGGTGGCCGCGCTGTTCGCGTTCTTCCGCTACACCCGCACCGGGCTGGCGATGCGCGCCGCCGCGTACGACCAGGAGGCGGCGCTCGCGCAGGGGGTGTCGGTCGGCACCGTATTCGCGCTGTCGTGGTTCCTGGCCGGCGTGCTCGCCGCGGTGGCCGGCACGTTCGCCGCCGTCGGCGAGAGCGTCAACGAAGGGCTGTGGCTGATCGCGCTGGTGGCCCTGCCCGTGATCATCCTGGGTGGGCTCGACTCGCTGCCAGGCGCGGTGATCGGCGGCCTCGCCGTTGGCATCGTGCAGGAGCTGACGGCGACCTACCAGGGCTACCTGCCCTGGCTCGGGGCCAACTTCTCGGTGATCACGCCGTACCTGGTGATGATGCTGATACTGCTGCTGCGGCCCTACGGCCTGTTCGGCACAAGGGAGGTCGAGCGGGTATGAGGCTGAGGCCCGAGCTTCGCACGTCGTACCGGCAGGACATCGCGCTGCTCAACACCGGCTCGAAGCAGGTGGCGGTCGGTGCGATCCTGCTGGTCGCGCTGCTGTTCCCGTTCGTGCTCGCCGACGACGTGCTGCAACTGCTGGCGGCGGCGTGCATCGCCTCGATCGGCGCGATCGGTCTCAACCTGGTGACCGGGTACGCCGGGCTGGTGTCGCTGGGCCAGGCGTTCTTCCTCGCGGTCGGCGCCTACACCGCGGCGGCGATCAGCGGCGACCCCGACGGCCGCACGATCGGCTACGGCGTCACCGAGATCCTGATCTGGCTGCCCGCCGCCGGGCTGGTGGCGGCGCTGTTCGGGGTGCTGGTGGCACCGCTGGCCGTCCGGTTGCGCGGGCTGTACCTGGCGATCGTGACGCTCGGCCTGGTGTTCGTCGGCGGCCACGTGTTCACCGAGTGGAGCGAGCTGACCGGCGGCCCCGGCGTCGGCCGGCAGGCGGCGGAGCCCGTGCTGTTCGGCTACCCGCTCAACCAGGACGGGCCGTACCTGACCAAGGACCAGCAGATGTACCTGCTGATGCTGGTGCTGTTGGTGATCTTCGGGGTGGCGGCGCGCAACCTGGCCCGGTCGAAGGTCGGCCGGGCGTTCACCGCGATCCGCGACCGGGACATCGCCGCCGGCGTGATCGGCGTCAACCTGGCCAGGTACAAGACGATCGCGTTCGCCGTCTCGTCCGGGTACGCCGGCTGCGCCGGGGCGCTGCTCTACACGATCAGCGGCTTCTTCGACCCCGGCTCGTTCAACCTGCTCCTGTCGGTGCAGTACATCGCGATGGTCCTGATCGGCGGGGTGGGCGTGATCACCGGCTCCATCCTGGGGGCCTTCTTCCTGACCCTGCTGCCGCGACTGACCCGCGAGCTGCCGGCGTTCATGCCGTTCATCAGCGGCCAGCCGACCGAGACACCGAACGTGTTCCAGGTCGAGACGATGCTCTACGGCGCACTGATCGTCGTATTCCTCATCTTCGAACCCAGGGGCCTTTACGGCATCTGGATACGAATACGCAACTACTGGAAGTCGTGGCCGTTCTCGTACTGATCGCCACCGCGCCATCCCGAAAGGAACGCACCAAAATGAGAAGGCTGGGTTCTATCACAGCTATAGCGCTGCTCACGCTGGCCGGTGGGCTCGCCGGCTGCCGCGGTGGCGACGACGCTGGTACGACGTCCGGTGAGACCGGCATCAAGACCGGCCCCGGAGTCACCGAGGAGGCCTGCCCGAATGCGGTCAACGCCGACAACGGGTGCATCTACCTCGGCATCATCTCCGACCTGACGGTCGGGCCGTTCAAGGCGCTCGCCGTGCCGATCACCGATTCGCAGAAGGCATTCTGGAAGCGGGTCAACGAAGCCGGCGGTATCGGCGGCTACGACGTCGACGTCGAGAAGTACGTCCGGGACAACAAGTACAGCCCGGAGACTCACAACCAGGTGTACCAGGAGATCAAGGGCGACGTCCTGGCGCTGGCCCAGACGCTCGGCTCGCCGACCACGGCGGCGATCATCAACGACCTGAAGTCCAGCAGCATCGTCGCCGCTCCGGCGTCCTGGACCTCGGCATGGGCCTTCGAGGACGTCATCGTCGAGTCCGGCGCCAACTACTGCGTCGAGTCGATGAACGCCCTCGACTACGCGGTCGACAAGTACGACGTCAAGACCGTCATGGCCGTGCACTACCCCGGTGACTACGGCGACGACGGCGCCGCCGGCGCCAAGCTCGGCGCCGAGGCCCGCGGCCTGACGTTCATCGACGTCAAGACCGACCCCGGAGTCGACAAGCAGGCCGGCGCGATCAACGAGATCGTCACCAAGAGCCCCGACCTGGTCATCCTGACCGCCGCCCCGGCCGAGACCGCCACGATCGTCGGTCAGGCCGCGGCCCGCGGGTTCACCGGCCGCTTCATCGGCACCTCGCCGAGCTGGAATCCCGGCCTGATCGCCAGCCCGGCCGCCCCAGCGCTCAAGGCGCTGTACGAGCAGTCCGCGCCGTGGGACTCCTGGAGCACCGACAGCCCTGGCCACAAGGCGATGCGTGAGGCGATCGGTACCTCGGTCACCCCGAACGACGGCTACACCGCCGGCTGGGTGTGGTCGTACCCGCTGAAGGCCGCGCTGGAGAAGGCTGCCGAGAACAAGGACCTGACCCGTGAGGGCGTGCTCAACGCCGTCAAGTCGCTCACCGAGGTCGACTACGAGGGAATGCTGCCCGAGGGCTCCGGCAACTTCGCCGGCGGTGCCGACGGCGGCCTGGTCCGGGTGACCGCCATCTACAAGCCGGACGACGCAGGCGCCACCAAGGTCTCCCAGGTCGAGGAGCTGTTCACCGGCGAGACGGCCGAGTCGTTCAAGCTGGACAAGCCCTGCTTCCAGCAGCTCTGACCGTTCCATCGCGGATCGTGTGCCGCACACGGCTCCTATCAGGGATCGTGTGCGGCACACGGCTCGTATGGGACCCCGCGCCGGGGCGCTAGATGTTCGACTCGTCGGGCGGTACCGCGGTTGGTGGGCGCGGTGAGCCGCCGCCGCCGTCGCCAGCGGCGTCCGGGCAGGCGAGGCCGAGCGTGTACGCCGTCATCGACAGCGACCCGTAGGCGTAGCCGTCGACCAGGATGTCGACGTCCGGCCCAGAGGTGGCCCCGGCCAGCCCGGCGAGGTACAGGGCCGGGATGAAGTGGTCCGGGGTCGGCACCGCCCGGCCGTAGTCACGGTGGGCGTCGAGCGTCGCGAACTCGGTCGGGTCGGTCAGCATGCGCGCCTTGGCGTCCTCGTCGAAGCGGTGCGCCCAGTCGTAGCCCTCGTCGGCGAGGTCCCAGTCCATCCCGCGCAGGTTGTGCACCACGTTGCCGCTGGCGACGACGAGCACACCCCGGTCGCGCAGCGGCGCTAGCTTCGCGCCCAGTTCGAGGTGGTAGTCCAGCGGCTTGTTGGCGTTGATGCTGAGCTGGACGACCGGGATCGACGCGTCGGGGAAGGCGTGCACCAGCACCGACCAGGTGCCGTGGTCGATGCCCCAGCTGTCGGCGTCCGCTCCGACCCAGGTCGGATGGACGACGTCGCTGATCTCCGTCGCCAGCTCCGGCAGCCCGGGCGCGGGGTACTGCACCTCGAACAGCGCCCGGGGGAAACCGAAGAAGTCGTGGATGGTCCGGGGCCTCGGCATGGCGGTGACGGCGGTGGCGTTGATGTACCAGTGCGCGCTGACGACCAGGATCACCCGCGGTCGCGGCACCGCCGCACCGAAGGCCTTCCACGCCGAGGTGTAGCGGTTGACCTCGAGCGCGTTCATCGGGTTGCCGTGGCCGAAGAACGCCGCGGGCATCGTGGCGCCCGCAGCGTCGACGTTCTCAGCGCTCACGGTCGCCACCTTTCGCCCTCGGGTCAGCCTAGGTCTGAGCCGAGGGCGGCGACCAGCGCGGCTTCACGGCAGATCAGCAGGTCGTGATGTGGCCCGGGCGGTAGACGGAGCGGGCGCCGACGATCAGGATCGCGGGTTCCACGGGTCGCTGGCCCGGAACTGCACCTGGTCGTCGAACAGCCTCGAGCCGTAGACGTCGAAGCCGGACACGACGCCGTAGATCCACTGGTCGTTGTACGCGGCCGGTCGCGGCTGCAGCCAGTACGAGTTGTCGCGCAGCACGTCGGCGGCGATGCTCGCCGGCTGGTACGGGTTGCGCTTCTGCATCTGGAACGTGTAGCGCCAGACCGGGCCGAAGCCGCCGGTCTGGGCCGTCTTGCACACCCTCGCCCACTCGTAGTGCGGCTGCAGCGCGGATTGCAGGGACAGGTAGGTCCAGCTTGCGGCGTTCGCCGTCGTGCCGGGCACCAGCAGCAGCCCGGTAGCCATGGCGCCGGCGAGCAGCAGCCGGACGAGTCGTTTGCGCATCAGAGATCTCCCGTTCGGGTCAAATGATCTTCTTGATCACCCGACGCCGAGAAGGGGTCTCCCGTTCCGTCAGAACTTGGGGTGGGCGCCGCGCAGCACGGCGCGGTCGCCGTCCGGGTCGACGCCGAGGTCCCTGGCCTTGCGGACCTGGCCGGCGACCCAGCACGGCACGTGGCGCGCGGTGAGCACGGCGAGCGCGCGGTCGGTGTCCTGCGGGTCGATCACCGCGACCATGCCGACGCCCATGTTGAACGTGCGCTCCATCTCGGCCCACTCGACGCGGCCGCGGTGGGCGATGAGCGCGAACACCGGGGCCGGCGTCCAGGTGCCACGGTCGACCTCGGCGACCAGGCCGCGTGGCATCACCCTGGACAGGTTGCCGGCCAGGCCGCCGCCGGTGACGTGTGCGTAGGTGCGCACGTCGGCCTCGGCGAGCACGGCGAGGCAGTCCTTGGCGTAGATCCGGGTCGGCTCCAGCAACTCCTCGCCGAGCGTCCGCCCGAACTCCTCGACGTGGCCCTCGAGCGGCATCCGCGCGAGGTCCAGCAGCACGTGCCTGGCCAGCGAGTAGCCGTTGCTGTGCAGCCCGGACGAGCCGAGCGCGAGCACGACGTCACCCGGCCGCACCCGGTCCGGGCCGAGCAGGTCGTCGTACTCGACGACGCCGACGCCGGTCGCCGACAGGTCGTAGTCACCGGGTGCCATCAGGCCGGGGTGCTCGGCGGTCTCCCCGCCGAGCAGCGCGCAGCCGGCCCGCACACAGCCCTCGGAAACGCCGCGCACGAGTTCGGCGATCCGCTCCGGCACGACCTGGCCGACGGCGATGTAGTCCTGCAGGAACATCGGCTCGGCCCCGCACACCACGAGGTCGTCGACGACCATGGCCACCAGGTCGATGCCGATCGTGTGGTGCACGTCGAGCGCCTGCGCCACGGCGATCTTGGTACCGACGCCGTCGGTCGAGCTGGCCAGCACCGGCTCCCGCCAGCGGTCGAGGCGGAGCCGGAACAGGCCAGCGAAACCGCCGATCTCGCCGAGCACCTCCGGGCGCCGAGCCTTCTCGGCCCACGGCTTGAGCTTGTCGACTGCCTCCTCGCCGGCGCTGATGTCCACGCCTGCGTTGGCATAGTTGATCGGCTTGTCAGGCATGCCGAAGGGGGTCGACGGACTGTCGGTCTGGGTCATCGCTGTCAGGACTCCAGGCAGGTGCTAAGCGCAAGAGTGTCAGGAACGGCTACCTTACGCACACGGGATGTTACGCGGCGCTTACGGTCGGCGTAAGGCGTCCTCGGCGCCGTATGCGACCGCCAACGGGTCCTCCAGCAGGCCGGAGACCCCGCGCTCGATGTCCTCCAACAGATGCTTGCCGATCTTCTCGGCGGCCGGCAGCGGGATCGGGTAGCTCCCGTCGAAGCACGCGGCGCACAACCGCGAGCGCGGTTGATCGCTGGCCGCAACCAGCCCCTCGAGCGACACATAGCCCAACGAGTCTGCGCCAATCGAGCGACGGACGCCATCCAGATCAAGACCATTTGCCAGCAACTCCGCTCTCGAGGCGAAGTCGATGCCGTAGAAGCACGGCCAGCGCACGGGCGGTGACGCGATGCGTACGTGGACCTCGACCGCGCCGGCCTCGCGAAGCATCCGGACCAGAGCGCGCTGGGTGTTGCCGCGCACGATGGAATCGTCGACCACGACTAGGCGCTTGCCCCGGATCACGTCGCGCAGCGGGTTGAGCTTGAGCCGGATTCCGAGCTGCCGGATCGTCTGTGACGGCTGGATGAACGTCCGTCCCACGTAGGCGTTCTTGACCAGGCCGGCGCCGTACGGGATGCCGGCCTGCTCGGCGTAGCCGATCGCCGCCGGCGTGCCGGACTCGGGCACCGGGATCACCAGGTCGGCGTCGACCGGGTGCTCCTCGGCGAGCCGCCGGCCGATCGTCACCCTGGCCATGTGCACCGAGCGGCCGGCGATGGTGCTGTCCGGCCTGGCCAGATACACGTACTCGAACAGGCAGCCCTTCGGCTCCGGCACAGCGAACCGCGACGAGCGCAGGCCGTCGGCGTCGATCGCCAGCAGCTCCCCCGGCTCGACGTCGCGCACGAACGACGCGCCGACGATGTCCAGCGCCGCCGTCTCGCTGGCTATCACCCAGCCGCGCTCCAGCCGCCCGAGGCTCAGCGGGCGCACCCCGTTCGGATCGCGCGCGGCGTACAGCGTGCGCTCGTCGCAGAACACCAGCGAGAACGCACCGGCCAGGGTCGGCAGCAGGTCGCGAGCAGCCTGCTCGATGCCGGCGTCGGCCGCGGCCGCGGCGAGCAGCCCGCAGATCAGGTCGGAGTCGGTGGTCGCGGCGAGCGGCGGCTTGCCGTCGTTGATCGGCGCCCGGGCGCCGGTGCGGCTGCGGGCCAGCAGGTCGGCGGTGTTGACCAGGTTGCCGTTGTGACCGAGCGCGATGCCGGTGCCGGGGTTGGCGGCCCCGCCGACCTTGATCGGCCGGAAGGTCGGCTGGGCGTTCTCCCACGTCGTGGAGCCGGTCGTGGAGTACCGGGTGTGACCGATCGATACCAGGCCGGGCAGGCTCGACAGCGTCAGCTCGTCGAACACCTGGCTGACCAGGCCAAGGTCCTTGAACACCAGCACCTGGGTGCCGTCGCCGACGGCGATGCCGGCGGCCTCCTGCCCGCGGTGCTGCAGCGCGTAGATGCCGAAGTAGGTCAGTTTGGCGACGTCCTCGCCCGGCGCCCAGACCCCGAAGACTCCGCACTCCTCGCGCGGCACGTCCTCGGTGTCGTCGGTCGACGTGCTCGGCGTTCGCGAGTCGTTGACCACGAGCCGAGTGTACGTCGATCGACACCCTCTGCCCGGCCGGCCGCGCCGTCGCAGGTCGGGCCTCACCCGACCACGATTGTGTTCACCGCAGCGCCACTACATAGGTATGTGAACCGGCCACCCTGCGCGATAACGTTGAGCCGACGGTGGCGACTGGTGGAGGTGGCGCGATGCGCATCCAGGACATACTTCGGGTCAAGGGTGGGCAGGTCTTCACCGTCAGCCCCGACGCGACGGTCTCCGAACTGCTCCGAATCCTCGCCGAGCACAATGTCGGTGCGCTGGTCGTCTGCGCGGAGCCGACCGACCCGGACACCGAATCCACCGTTGCCGGCATCGTGTCCGAGCGCGACGTCGTCCGCCGGCTCAACGACCGGGGCACCGGCGTGCTGGACGCCCCGGTGTCGTCGATCATGACGTCCAAGGTCACGACCTGCTCCGCGCGGGACGCCGTCGACGAGCTCATGCGGCTGATGACCGACCAGCGGATCCGCCACGTACCGGTCATGGACGAGGGCCGGCTGGTCGGTGTGATCAGCATCGGTGACGTCGTCAAGCTCCGGATCGGTGAGCTCGAGCACGAACGGGAGAACCTGATCGGTTACATCGCCGGTAGCTGAGCTCGAAAAGCGGAGCCAGCTGAGGTCGTCAACGAACGATCGGCAACAGCGCCGCGATCTCGGCGGCCCTGGTTCCGGACGCGCTGAGGCGGCCGGACCCGAGCGCCTCGGCCCAACTCGCCCGCCCCGACGCGAGCCGCAGCCAGGTCGCGGCGTCGGTCTGCACCACGTTGGGCGGCGTGCCCCTGGTGTGCCGCGGACCGGCGACGCACTGCACGACGGCGAACGGCGGCACCCTGACCTCGACGCAGTTGCCCGGTGCGAGTTGGCCGAGGGTCCGGATGCTGAGCCGGACCGCCGCGGCCAACTGGTCGCGGGCCGGTTCGGTCGCGAGACCGTCGAGCCACGGCGCGACTGCGGCGAACGCGGCCCGCAGCTCGTGCGGGTCCACGGATCGCCGGTTGGCCACGCCCGGCAGGGTAGCTACCGTGCGCGGTCATGCGGCGGCGGGTGAAGGTCGGGTTGGCGGGTCTCGCGACATTGCAGGCGTACCGCTGGCTGCGGGTGGCGACCAGCGTGCGGCGCCACGAGCTGTATTGGACGAGGCGGCGGCTGCGGCCTGGCGAGCTGCGCTACGCCGCGCTCGGTGACTCCCTCGCGCAGGGTGTCGGCGCCTCGCATCCCGAACGCGGCTACGTGGGCCTGCTGGCCGCGCGGCTGGAGGCCGCCACTGGCCTCGGCGTCGAGATCGTCAACCTGTCGGCGACCGGGGTGATGATCGAGGACGTCGCCCGGTACCAGGTGCCGCTGCTGGCGGCCCTCGACCCGGCGCCGGACGTGGTGACCGTGAGCGTCGGCACCAACGACGCCGGCCGCCGCCATCACGCTGCTCTCGGCGAACGGTTCGACGCCCTGTGCGTGCTGCTCCCGGCCGGGACGATGATCGCCGACCTGCCGGAGTTCCACCACGGCCGCCGTGGTGGCGCCGCCCGCGCGGCTGCCGCCACCATTCGCGACGGCCTCGCCCGGCACCCGCACCTGGTGCCCGTCC
>OFHL01000003.1_pt1 | contig 18941 bp, 17 predicted proteins | sample 1522011 | NCBI WGS metagenome assembly OFHL01 (sample SAMEA2464836, study PRJEB22497) | soil metagenome | biome: Grassland; feature: Farmland; material: Clay | place: Australia | collected 2013-02-01 | depth 0.65 m | reverse complement strand
GCACCGACCACGGCCGCAGCACAGGCGACGGCGACGTCGACCAACTGCGCGTGGGCTGCCCGCCTCACCGGCGTGCTCGTCGGCTGTCGCATCGCGCCGGTCGGTGCGGCCCCGGCCTGATCGGCAAGGGTGGTGTCGTCGGCTGCCGTCGACTCGTCCACGTGTTGTGCATGACGACACGATGCCACGACCGCGTGGGTCAGGTGCGCAGCGACGGTGGCCTGTGGCCGGAGGGTTCTGCGTCGAAAGACCGCGCGTGCGAGCTCGATTGGGTCGAGTCGCGAGTCGGCCGATCAACCGCGCACGATGGTGAACCCACCGGGCGCGACGGGCGCGCGCACCGTGCCATCGTCGCCGGCCCGCCGAGCGACAAGCCGGCCCCGTCGGTCGTAGACGTACGCCGTAACATCGTCGGTGCCCGCCAACGACACCGTGCGGGTCGCGACATGCCTGGCGAACGAGCGCAATACCGCCTGTCCACGGTCGTCCCCGTGCAGCGTGAGCCACTCGACCTCCGGCTGCACGAGCACGGCGTGCCCGTGATCAACCTCAACGTGGACCCGACCTTCGGCGGCGCGACCGCCTCGTTCGCCAGCCTCGGCGACATCGTGCTGGCCGAGCCCGGCGCCCTGATCGGCTTCGCCGGACCCAACGTGATCCGCCAGACCATCCGCAGCGAGCTACCGGACCGGTTCCAGACCGCGGAGTTCCTGCTCGAGCACGGCATGCTCGACCAGGTCGTGCCGCGCGGCCAGCTGCGTGACGTGCTCACCAGGCTGCTCGGCCTGGTCACCGACCGCACCGTCGACGACCCGGACCCGGCGTCGCCGGCGGCCGAGGCGGTCACCAGTGCCGGCGCGCTGCCGGAGGTCGAGCCGGTCGAGCTGATCGCGCTGGCCCGTCAGGCGCAGCGACCTACCACCCTGGACTACCTGGCGCAGGCCTTCGACGACTTCGTCGAACTGCACGGCGACAGCGAGTTCGCCGACGACCCGGCGATCGTCGGTGGGCTGGCCAGGATCGCCGGTCGAGCCGTCGTGGTCGCCGGCCACCAGAAGGGCCGCGACGTCGCCGAGCGGGTCCGGCGCAACTTCGCCATGCCGAACCCGGAGGGCTACCGCAAGGTGTTGCGGCTGGCCCGGCTGGCCGGCCGGCTCGGGCTGCCGCTGGTCACCCTGGTCGACACGCCCGGCGCGTACCCGGGCATCGGCGCCGAGGAGCGCGGCCAAGGCGCGGCGATCGCCCGCTGCATCCACGACCTGGCCCGGCTGCCGGTACCGGTCGTGTCGGTGGTCACCGGCGAGGGCGGCAGCGGGGGAGCGCTGGCACTCGCCGTCGCCGACGAGGTGCTGGTCCTGCAGAACGCCTACTACTCGGTGATCAGCCCCGAGGGCTGTTCGACGATCTTGTTCGGCGCCGCCGACTCGGCGGACCGGGCGGCCCGCGCGCTTGCGCTGCGCCCGGCCGACCTGCTGCGGCTGCGGGTGGTCGACGGTGTCGTCCCTGAGCCGGACGGCGGCGCCCACACCGACGGCGCGAGCACCGCCCGCAACGTGCGGGCAGCGCTGGCCGAGCGGCTGACCAGGCTCGCCGGGCTCTCACCGGCCGAGCTGGTACAGCGCCGGTACCGGCGGTTCGAGCGGTTCGCGCTGCCAGACCAATGGTCCACGGAGGAGGACAGATGACGACCCACGATCCCGAGCGCACCGAGCAGCAGAAGCTGCAGAACCTGCGCGAGCAGACCCAGGTGCTGGTGCACGACACCCCTGGGCCGCTGCGCAAGGTGTCGGTGTCGTCCGGGGACTCCAGGGTCACGGTGGAAGGGGCCGGCCCCGACGAGCCGGTGGCACGGAACGGGCCGATATCACAGGCCGAGCCGGCCGAGGACGTCCAGGACGCACCGGAGCAATGCCCGGACCGCGTCGCGGTCGCCGCACCACTGGTCGGCACGTTCTACCGCCGCCCGGAGCCGGGCGCCGAGCCGTTCGTCGAGGAGGGCAGCGCCGTCGAGACCGGCCAGACCGTCGCGATCGTCGAGGCCATGAAGCTGATGAACCCGGTCAAGGCCCCCGGCCCCGGCACCGTCGCGGCCATCAAGGTCGAAGACGCGCAGATGGTCGAGTTCGACCAGACCCTCATGGAGCTGGACCCGCCTCCCACCGAGGACCCGCCATCGAGTTGATCACGAGTTTTCTGACGATCTGAACCGTACGAAACCTCGTGATCAACACGGAACGGAGTGACGAGGATGTTCGAGAAGGTGCTGATAGCTAACCGGGGTGAGATCACGCTTCGGGTGATCCGGGCGTGCCGGGAGCTGGGCATCAGGACGGTGGCGGTGTACTCGACGCCGGACGCCGACTCGGCGCCGGTGCAGGCCGCCGACGAGGCCGTGCACGTCGGACCGGCGCCGGCCACCCGCAGCTACCTGAACGTCCCGAACGTGATCGGCGCGGCCCAGCTCACCGGTGCCGACGCCATCCACCCCGGGTACGGGTTCCTGTCCGAGGACCCGTACTTCGCCGAGATCTGCGCCGACGAGGGGCTGGCGTTCGTCGGCCCGCCGCCCAAGGTGATGGAGCTGGTCGGTGACAAGGCCGCCGCCAGGCGCCTGATGTCCGCGGCCGGGCTGCCGCTGCTGCCGGGCACGACCGAACCGGTCGGCTCGGTCGCCGAAGCCGACCGGATCGCCCGCGACATCGGCTACCCGGTCGTGCTCAAGGCCGTCGCGGGCGGTGGCGGCCGCGGGATCACCGTCGTGAACGACCGCGCGGACCTAGCCGACGCCTACCGGCAGACCAGGGCGCACGCCCAGCAGGTGTTCAACAACGGCGACCTGTACCTGGAGCGCTACCTGCGCCGGGCCAGGCACGTCGAGGTGCAGGTGCTGGCCGGCGCCGACGGGCAGGTGGTGCACCTCGGCGAGCGCGACTGCTCGGTGCAGCGCCGGCACCAGAAGCTCATCGAGGAGGCGCCGTGCCCCGTGGTCGACGGCGAGCTGCGCGAGCGGCTCGGCGAGGCCGCCGTCGCCGGCGCCCGCTCGGTCGGCTACCGCGGCGCGGGGACCATGGAGTTCCTGCTGGACGAGAACGGCTCGTTCTGGTTCATGGAGATGAACGCCCGGATCCAGGTCGAGCACCCGGTGACCGAGATGGTGACCGGCGTCGACCTGGTCAAGGAGCAGATCCAGATCGCCTCCGGGCAGCCGCTGTCGATCTCCCAGGACGACATCGAGCTGACCGGCCACGCGATCGAGTGCCGGATCAACGCCGAAGACCCTGGCCGCGACTTCCTGCCGACGCCCGGCCGGCTCGAGGCCTTCGACCTGCCCGGTGGCCCCGGCACCAGGGTCGACACCTACTGCCGGCAGGGGTCCACGATCCCGCCGTCGTACGACTCGCTGATCGCCAAGCTGATCGTCTGGGGCTCCGACCGCGAGTCCGCGCTGGAGCGGATGCTGCGCGCCCTCGACGAGTTCGAGGTCCAGGGCCCCGGGATGCGCACCACGATCCCGTTCCACCGCGAGGTCCTCGACCACCCGGCCTTCCGGGCCGGCGACCTGGCCACCGACTTCCTGGAGCGGCACATGACTTGACCCGACCAGCCCGACGCACGCGATCTACTCGGAAGGTTTCCTCATGCACGCTGTGATCCAAGACCGCACCGTCGAACAGCTTCGCGACCGGTTCGGCGGCGACGTGATCCGACCACACGACCCGGGATACGACGAGGCACGCCGAGTGCACAACGGCCTGATCGACCGCCGCCCTGCGCTCGTGCTGCGCCCGCGCGACATCGCCGACGTGGTGACCGCAGTCAACTTCGGCCGGTCCGCCGACCTGCCGATCGCGATTCGCGGCGGCGGGCACAGCGTCGCCGGGCACGGCACCTGCGACGGCGGCCTGGTCGTCGACCTTTCGCTGATGCGCCGGGTCGACGTCGACCCGCAGCGGCGGCGGGCCAGGGTGCAGGGCGGCGCGCTGCTCGGTGACGTGGACAACGCGACCCAGGAGTTCGGCCTGGCCACCCCGAGCGGGCAGGTCTCGGCGACCGGCATCGCCGGACTCACCCTCAACGGGGGCTTCGGCGCCATGCAGCGCAAGTGGGGCCTGACCTGCGACAACCTCCTCTCGGCCGAGGTCGTCACGGCCAACGGCGACATCGTGACCGCCAGCGAGGACGAGAACAGCGAGCTGTTCTGGGCGCTGCGCGGCGGCGGCGGCAACTTCGGCGTGGTGACCACGTTCGAGTTCCAGCTGCACGAGGTCGGCCCGATGGTCGCCGGTGGGATGGTCGCCTACCGCGCCGAGGAGGGGCCCGAGGTGCTGGCGTTCCTGGCCGACTTCATCGCCCACGCGCCCGAGGAGCTGTCCGCCGACGCGATCTTCCAGCTGGCCCCACCGCTGGAGGTGGTTCCGGAGGACCTGCAGGGCAAGAACATGCTGGGGATCTTCCTGCGGTACATCGGCGACCCGGAAACCGGCCTCGACGTGGTCAAGCCGGTGCAGGCCTTCGGCGACCCGATCCTGGACTTCTGCGGGCCGCTGCCGTACCAGGCGATCCAGACGATGCTGGACCCGCTCAACCCGAAGGGCTACCTCAACTACTGGACCGGCGAGTACGTGCCGCAATTGGACACCGAGGTGATCGAGACCCTGACCCGGCACGGCACCGACCTTCCTGCGCAGCAGTCGGTCATCCAGGTGATCCCGTTCAACGCCGCGCCGACCAGGGTCGCGCCCGACGCCACCGCGTTCTCGCACCGCGAGGACAGCTGGCTCGTGCACTACCTCGGCCAGTGGGTGGAGCCGCACGACACCGAGCGCTGCCGTTCGTGGGTCAAGTCCTCCGGCGCCGACCTGCGCGAGCTCGGCACCGGCGACGTCTACCTCAACCTCGTCACCGACGAGGAGGACACCGACCGGGTCAAGGCGTTCTGGGACAGCACGCGGTTCGACCGGCTGGCCAAGGTCAAGGCGCAGTACGACCCGGACAACCGGTTCCGGTTCAACCACAACATCGAACCGGCCTGACCCGACCGGGCAGTATCGCTCGGCCGGTCGATCGGCCGAGCGATCGGCAAGGTCCGGTCAGCTGGCTTCGGTCGGCGGGTCGCAGCCGGACTCCACCGCGAGGCGGGTGAGTTCGGCGCGGCGCCGCCGGCCGGTCTTGGCCCTGATCCGGTCCAGGTGCGAACGGACGGTCCGCACGCTGATCCCGAGCATGCTGGCGATCTCCTGGTCGGTCTCGCCGCTGGCCAGCAACCCGAGCACCTCGCGCTCGCGCTCGGTCAGGTCGTGCGCCTCCCGCTGCTCGCCGCGCGGCCGGCGACGACCGTCGTCGTGCATGAAGTAGCCGGCCAGCGTCGGGCAGACGTGGCTACGGCCGGCCGCCACGTCACGCACGGCGCGCACCAGGTCGGGGCCGTCGGAGTCCTTGGTCAGGTAGCCGCTGGCGCCGGCGGCGATCGCGTCGAGCACGTCGTCACGATCGGCGAACGCCGAGACGACCAGCACCGCCTTGCCCCGGTCGGTCAGGTACCGCACGCCCTCGGCGCCGGCCTTGCCCGGGACGTGCAGGTCGAAAAGCACGACGTCCACGGGCCGCTCGTCCAGCGGCTCGAGCTCGTCGATCGACGCCCCGGCGGCGACCACCCGCAGATCGGCGGTCTGGCGCAGCACGTCGACCAGGACCGCGCGGAACAGCGGATGATCCTCCACGACGGCGACGTTGGTCTGAGCGGCGGCTGGGGTCATCACGGCCCCTCGACCGGCACGCTGAGCCGAACCCGGCTGCCACGGCCTGGCTCGGACCAGATCTGCGCCGTGCCGCCGACCTCCCGCATCCGCGCCCTCATCGACTGCGCGATCCCGAACCCGGTCTCGGCGTCCGGCTCGAAGCCGCGGCCCTGGTCCCGGATGATCACTTCGACCGCGCCGTCGACGGTGCGCGCGCTGACCACGACCTTGCTCACGCCGGCGTGTTTGGTCACGTTGAGCAGCGCCTCTCTGGTCGCCTCGCCGATCGCCGCCTGGGTCGACAGCGGCAGGAACTCCTCGTCCGGCAGATCGCCGAGCACCAGCTCGACCCGCAGGTCACGGCCGGCACACTCGGCGACCAGGTCACGCAGCACGTTGGCAAGCTGCGAGTCGTGCTCCGGGGACGGCTTGACCAACAGCTGGCGTAGCTCCGCCGCCTGCCTCGCAGCGGCCGAGCGCAGCTCGGAAAGCCGCTCGTTGGAGGCCTCCCGCTCCTCGCCCGACCGCATCGCGATCGACTCGAGCGTCTGCAGCACGGTGTCGTGCAAGGTGCGGCTCATCTGCACGTGCCCGTGCGAGCGGCCGACCCGCACGCCGTGCGCCAGCACCGAGTGCACGATCCGGCGCAGCAGCACGGTCGCGACGACCGCGACGCCAAGCGGCAAAGTCAGCCACACCGAGTGCGACAGCAGCAGCGGCATCAGGTCAGGCTGGTGCAGGTGGCGGGTGGTGAACTGGGCCGCGAACAGGCCGACGCCGGCGGCGATGCTCGCCACTCCCCAGGCGGCGCCGAGCAGCACCGTCCACAGCATCACCGTGCCGTGGTACGGGAACCACAGGACCGCGTGGAACGGCGTCGCCGAGTCCGGTGGCAGCGCCGAGCTGGACATCCCGACGGCGCCCGAGCACACCAGGTCGATCGCCAGCAGCGAGCCGAACCCCCGGGACAGGTCGACGCCCCTGGACACCAACACGATCAACACGGTGCTCAGGGTCAGGGAGATCAGGCCGAGTGAGAGCGGGATGACCCCGGCTCCGCCCTCGTACATCAGCACCGGCATCGGGGCAGCGGTGAACAGCACGCGGAACGCCAGGATGGCGATGACCAGCATGCTGACGGTTCGGACCTCGGCCATGTTCGAACCGCCCCGGAACGGGCCCATGGGTTCGACTGCCCAGCGCGGCCGAAATCCAAACGCCACTCGCTTTCGCCGACGGCCCCATTTCATTGCGAGTTCACGTCACGGCAGCGGTACTCGCCACACGAGCCTGGTGCCGTGCTCGCCGGCCTTGCTCAACCGCAGCTGCCCGCCGAGCGTGAGGGCCCGCTGCTCCACGTTGCGCAGGCCGCTTCGCCCGACGTGCGCCGGCATCCCGACGCCGTCGTCGACGACCTCGACGGTCAGGTCCTCGCCGGCGTCGACCGTGATGTCGATCCGCTCGGCGCCGGCGTGCCGCACCGCATTGCTGACCGCCTCCCGCAGCACCGCCTCGACGTGGTCGGCGACCTCGACCGGCACCAGCGTGTCCAGCGGCCCCGACGTGCGCACCGTTGGGGCGATCTCCACCCCGGCGGTGAGGTCCTCGACGACCTGCAGCAGCCGGCTGCGCAGGCCACCCGGTTCGGCGTCCGGCGACTCGTGCAGCTTGAAGATCGTCGTGCGGATCTCCGAAATGGTCTGGTCCAGCTGCTCCAGCGCCCGACCGAGCCGCTCCTGGGCGCCGTCGGGCACCTGCCGCTGCACGCTCTGCATGAGCAGCCCGATCGCGAACAAACGCTGGATGACCTGGTCGTGCAGATCCCTGGCGATACGGTCGCGGTCGGCCAGCACCGCGATCTGGCGCTGCGCAAGCTGCGTGTCGGCCAGCTCCAGCGCCAGCGCGGCCTGGTCGGCGAACGAGGCCACCACCGGAAGCTGGTCGGCGGTGAACGGCTCGCTGCCGTCGCGGCGCAGCGCCACGAGCGTGCCGACCACGTGCTCGCCCGAGCGCAGCGGCACGTACAGCGCCGGGCCGAACCGGCCCAGCTGGCCCAGCGGATCCGGCGCGGCGCCCGCCGGCTGGCCGGCGATGCGCTGCGGGCGCCTGGACCGGTAGACGGCGCCGGCGATCGAACCGTCCAACGGCAGCTGAAGACCCCGAACATGCTCGGCCTCGGCGCCCGTCCCGGCCGCGGCGACCGCGGCGATCAGCACCGTGGGGTCGTCGTCGGCCGGCAGCGCGATCAGCGTGCAGTCCGCACCGGAGAGCTCCAGCGCCCGCCGAGCCACCAGGGTCAGCGCGTCGGCCGGGTCCACCCCGGACAGCAGCTCGGTGGTGATCTCCCCGGCCGCCTCCAGCCAGCGCTGCCGACGCCTGGTCTCCTCGAACAGCCTGGCGTTGTCGATCGCCACCCCGGCCGCGGTCGCCAGCGCCACCACGACCGCCTCGTCGTCAGCGGTGAACAGCCCGCCGCCACGCTTCTCGGTCAGGTAGAGGTTGCCGAACACCACGCCCCGGACCCGGATCGGCACCCCGAGGAAGCTGCGCATCGGCGGGTGCCCGGCCGGCAGCCCGATCGAGGCCGGATGCGTGGTCAGGTCGGCCAGCCGCAGCGGCCGCGGATCGTCGATCAGCTTGCCGAGCAGACCGCGCCCGCGCGGTGGCCGGCCGATCCTGGCCCGTGCCGTGTCGTCGAGCCCGACGTAGATGAACCCGGCCAGCGCGCGCTGCTCGTTGAGCACACCGAGCGCACCGTACGTGGCGTCGACGAGCTTGACCGCGGCCGCGGCGATCCGGTGCAGCGTGGCGTCCAGCTCCAGCCCGGCGCCGATCGCCACGACCGCGTCGAGCAGCCCGTCCAGCCGGTGCCGCGCCCCGGTCACCTCGGACAACCGGCCCTGCACCTCGGTCAGCAGGACGTCAAGACGCACCCGCGACAGGCCGGGCAACGTCGGTTCGTCGGCCCGGTCGTGATCTGACACGCCGAGCAGCCTGACACGCCGAACGACCCTTGGATAGCCGACTACCAGGCAAATCACAGGCAGTCATGGGACTTTCGGCCGTGTTGGGCACCTCACCCGATTGGGAGGGTGTCACCTGGCGTGGGCAGGCCGGTCGGGGGGCCGGCAAACGCGGAGGTGAGAGCGTGGGCGGCGGTTCCTACGGTGCGATCGTGGTCGGGGTGGACGGTTCCCCGGACGCGATCACGGCCCTGGTGTGGGCGCTTCGGCAGGCCCACGTAGCCGGCAACGCCGTGTCCGTTGTGCACGCATGGTCACCGGACGAGGACTTCGGTTCGGCGCCGCACGGCAGCCGGATCATCCGCGACCGCGCCCTGACCGTACAGGCCGCCCGTGACCGGGTGCATCAGGCGGTCACCACCGCGGCGGCCAGGCTGCCGATCGGTCGCTGCCTGGTCAACCAGCTGGCGTTCGAGGGCGAACCGGGCGCCGTCCTGGTCCGCATGTCCAGGGACGCCTCCCAGCTCGTCGTCGGCGCAACCGGCAGCGGCGCACTGCCCGGGTTCCTCACCCCGGCCCTCGGTTCGACCACCCGCTTCGTGCTGCGGCATGCGTGGTGCCCGGTGACCGTCGTGCCGTCGGCCCGGTTACATGGCAGCACCGTCGGCGGCCCGGTCGCCGCCGAGGTCGCGGTGCCGCCGGCCCGCAGCCCGCACGCCGGCAGCTGACCCGCCTCACGTCCAGCTCGCCGGCACCGGCCGGCCCTCCGCGAAACCGGCCGCGGACTGCACCCCGACGATCGCGCGTTCGTGCAGCTGCGGCAGCGTCGCGGCGCCGGCGTAGGTGCACGAGCTGCGAACCCCGGCGCAGATGTGGTCGAGCAGGTCCTCGACGCCGGACCGGTCCGGGTCCAGGTACATCCGTGCGGTCGAGATGCCCTCCTCGAACAGCGCCTTGCGGGCCCGGTCGAACGTGTCGTCGGGCCTGGTCCTGGCGGCGACGGCGCGCTTGCTCGCCATCCCGAACGAGATCTTGAACGGCTGCCCGGCCTCGTCGTACTGCAGGTCGCCGGGGGACTCGTAGGTGCCGGCGAACCACGAGCCGATCATGACGTTGGACGCGCCGGCGGCGAGCGCGAGCGCCACGTCCCGCGGATGCCGCACGCCGCCGTCCGCCCACACGTGGGCGCCGAGGTCGCGGGCGGCGGCCGCGCACTCGAGCACCGCCGAGAACTGCGGCCGGCCGACCCCGGTCATCATCCTGGTCGTACACATCGCGCCCGGCCCGACGCCGACCTTGATGATGTCCGCGCCGGCCGCGACCAGGTCGCGGACGCCCCCGGCGGACACCACGTTGCCGGCCACCACGGGCACGTGCCCGTAGTCGCTGTTGGCGACCGGGTGCACCGACCGGACCGCGGCGAGCGCATCGAGCATCTTCTCCTGGTGCCCGTGGGCGGTGTCGACCACGAGCACGTCGACCCCGGCGGCGAGGATCGCCTTGGCCTTGGCTGCCACGTCGCCGTTCACCCCGAGCGCGGCACCGACCAGCAACTGCCCGTTGCGGTCGACGGCCGGCTTGTACAGCTCCGCGCGCAGCGCCCCGGTCCTGGTGAGCACCCCGACCAGCCGACCGTCGTCGTCAACCGCCACGGCCAGCGAACGGTGGCCGGCGTTGAGCCGCTCGAACGCCTCGCGCGGCGGCGCGTCGGCCGGCAGCACCACCAGGTCGGTGTCGGCCACGACGCCGAGCCGCGCGAACCGATCCACGCCGGCGCACTCGTCGGGGCCGACCAGGCCGAGCGGCCGGCCGTCGTCGTCGAGCACGACGACCGCGCCGTGCGCGCGTTTGGGCAGCAGGTTCACCGCGTCCGCCACGGCCGCGGTGGGGGAGAGGGTGAGCGCGGTGTCCACCACGTGGTGGCGCGACTTGACCCACGCGGTGGTGTGCTCTACGACCGCCGGGTCGAGGTCCTGCGGCAGCACCACCAGGCCGCCGCGCCTGGCCACGGTCTCGGCCATCCGCCGGCCGGCGACCGCGGTCATGTTCGCCACCACGATCGGGATCGTGGTGCCAGAACGGTCCACAGTGGACAGGTCGACGTCGAACCTGGAGCCGACCGCCGACCGCGCCGGCACCAGGAACACGTCGTCATAGGTGAGCTCGTGGCTCAGGGCCTTGGCGCCAGCTTCGTGAAGGAACCGCACAGGTAGACGAGGCTAGCTCAGTTCCGGCCAAGCTCGTGCCGCCGCCGTCCGGCCGCTATGCACAGGCCGCCTCCCGCCAGGGCTCGTACCCGACCGGGCGGCCGCCCTCCAGGCGAAGGCGGGCACCGCGCCAGTGGCGGCGCTGCCAGCGGTCGTGGGTCGCCACCACGACCGTGCCGGCCGTCTCCCGCAACGCCTCCTCGAGCTCGTCGGCCAGCGCCAGCGAGAGGTGGTTGGTCGGCTCGTCGAGCAGCAGCACGTCCGGGCCGCTAGCGACCAGGACGGCCAACGCGAGCCGCCTGCGCTGGCCGGCGGACAGCTCGCCGACCGGCCGGTCCAGCTCCGCCGCCCCGAGCAGCCCCAGCCCGGCCAGCGGGACGCGTTCGGCCAGCGCACCGAGGGCCGCGGCGTAGACGTGCCGGGCGCTGCGGTGCGGCGCGGCGAAGTGCGAGTCCTGGTCGAGCAGCCCGACCGTGACGCCGGGCGGCGTGCGGACCGCACCCTCGGCCGGGCGCAGCCGGCCGGCGAGCACCGCGAGCAGCGTCGACTTGCCCGCGCCGTTCGGTCCGGTGACGAGCAGCCGGCCGCCGGCCGGCACTGCCAGCTCCGGCAGGTCGAGCCGCCCCGGCACCAGCACACCCTCGGCCACCAGAGCCGGTGGCAGCCGATCAGGCTGTGCTGGCTGTGCTGCTGGCTGTGCTGCTGGCTGTGCCGGCCGCACCGCGGTGAGGTCGGCAGCGAACCGCAGCGGTGCCGGGGGCTGCGGGATCTGGTCGGCGAGCAGCTGGTCGAGCCGGAGCCTGGCGTTGCGCACCCGGCTGGAGATCGAGCTGTTGACCCGGCCGGCGTGCCGGTCGTAGGCGGGCTTGTTGCGGTCGCGCATCGGGCGGTCGTGTGCCACCCGCCTGGCCGTCGTTGCCACCGAGACCCGCAGCTGGGCGATCTGCTCCTGCTGCGCCGCCCAGGCCTGCTCCCAACGCCGGCGCTGCGCCCGCTTGGCGCGCAGGTAGTCCGAGTACGAGCCGCCGTAGCGAGTGAGGCCGTCGCGGGCCAGGTCGAGGTCGCAGATGTCGGTGCACACCTCGTCCAGGAACACCCGGTCGTGGCTGGCCACCGCGACGACCCCGGGGAGCTCGCGCAGGTGGTCCTGCAGGAACCGCACCGCGTCGTCGTCGAGGTGGTTGGTCGGCTCGTCCAGCAGCAGCGCGCGCGGCCGCCTGGTCAGCAGCGCCGCCAGCCCGAGCCGGCTGCGCTGGCCACCGGAGAGCGTGCGCAGCTCCCGGGCGCCGTCCAGGTCGGCCAGGCCGAGACCGGCCAGCACCAGCCGGGCTCGCCGCTCGGCGTCCCAGGCGTCCGCCGCCTGCGCCCACTCCAGCACCTCGCCGTACTCGGCCAGGGCCTGCCGGTCCGGCTCCGCTCCCGGCCGCAGGGGTTCGGCGAGGCGCCGCGCCAGCTCGTCCAGCCGCCGCAGCGCCAGCCGGACCTCGGTCAGGGCGTCGTCGACGACGTCGCCGACGGTGGCGGCGCCCGTCCACGGCAGCTCCTGGTGCAGAAACCCGGTGTCCGCGGGCCGCAAGACCTCGCCGACGTCGGGTTCCTCCACACCGGCCAGCAGCCGCAGCAGCGTCGACTTGCCGACGCCGTTCTCGCCGACCAGCCCGAGCCGCTGGCCGGGCGAGGCGGTCACCGAGACCCGGTCCAGCACGCGCCGGCCGCGATAGATCTTCACCAGGTCCTGGGCGTGCAGGAAGACCTGGACAGACATGGGACACCACCGCCTGAGGATCTGGGGGAGGGCCCGCCGGGCGTGGGCCGCGGTCGCGGGCGAGGCGTGGTGTTCAGCTGATCATAGTGCGCTCCAGTATGCGGCCGGTCGTCCCGGCGGCCAACCGGATTACCGCCGGATAGCTGGCGCCTAGGGGACCGCCAGCCGGTAGCCGAGCATGCGGTGCTCGCCGATTCGCGGGTCGTCGGGGCGGCAGTGCCCGTCGGACTGCCAGCCCTGGCTGGCGTAGAACGCCCTGGCGCGCTTGTTGAACTCCCACACCCACAGCCGCGCCGACTCCACGGCGGCGGCCTGCCAGGTCTCGACGACCGCCGCGTGCAGGCGCGCGCCGACCCCGCTGCGCAGGTGCTCCGGGTCCACGAACATCAGGCGAAGTTCACTGATCGTCGCCGGGTGCGGGTCGGGGTAGTAGCACGGTCCGATCACCGCGAACCCGATCACGCGGCCGTCGAGTTCGGCGCACAGCGCCGCGAAGCCGCGGCTGCCGAGCAGCTGGACGTACCCGTTGCGACGCTCGCGCAGGCTCTGGTTGTCCGCGGTGATCTCGTCGTCGGGCAGGAAGCCCCGGTAGTACTCCGTGCGGCCACGCACGTGCATCTCGACCATGGAGTCGACATCGTCAGCCGTCGCCGGGCGGACCACAGGATGACGTGTCATTTCGCGACACCCTATAACCTGCGCCACCCCCGCCCGAACCCTCCACGCTCGGCCGCCTAGTTGACATAATATCCCTTATCGGCGCGAGCGCGGGAGAGCGGCGACCCCTGCGCGGCGAGCACGGACACCCGGGAGCAACACGTCTGCCGGGGGCAGCCGGTCAGGCGCCGACGTAGGCCGCGAGGTGCACGCCGGTCAGCGTCGAGCGGTCGGCGACGAGATCGGCTGGTGTGCCCTCGAAGACGATCCGGCCGCCGTCGCGGCCGGCGCCCGGCCCCAGGTCGATGATCCAGTCGGCGTGCGCCATGACCGCCTGGTGGTGCGCGATGACGATGACCGACCTGCCGGCGTCGACGAGCCGGTCGAGCAGGCCGAGCAGCTGCTCGACGTCGGCGAGGTGCAGGCCGGTGGTCGGCTCGTCCAGCACGTAGATCTCGGCCTTCTCGGCCATCTGGGTGGCCAGCTTGAGCCGCTGCCGCTCGCCGCCGGACAGCGTGGTGAGCGGCTGGCCGAGGCTGAGGTAGCCGAGCCCGACGTCGGCGAGCCGGGTCAGAGTCTTGTGGGCGGCCGGCGTGCGCGCCTCGCCGTGGTCGAAGAACTCCTCGGCCTCGGTCACCGGCATCGCGAGCACCTCGGCGATGTTGCGCCCGCCCAGGGTGTACTCCAGCACCGACGCCTGGAACCGCTTGCCCTCGCACTCCTCGCAGGTGGATTCCATGGTGGCCATGACGCCCAGGTCGGTGTAGATGACGCCGGCGCCATTGCAGGTCGGGCAGGCGCCCTCGGAGTTGGAGCTGAACAGCGCCGGCTTGACGCCGTTGGCCTTGGCGAACGCCTTGCGGACCGGGTCGAGCAGGCCGCTGTAGGTCGCCGGGTTGCTCCGTCGCGATCCGCGGATCGCACCCTGGTCGATCATCACCACACCGTCGCGGCCGACGACCGAGCCCTGGACCAGCGAGCTCTTGCCGGAGCCGGCGACGCCCGTGATCACGCAGAGCACCCCGAGCGGGAGGTCGACGTCCACGTCCTGCAGGTTGTGCGTCGACGCGCCGCGGACCTGCAGCGTGCCGGTGGACGATCGCACCGATTCCTTGAGGGTCGCCCGCTCGTCCAGATGCCGGCCGGTCGTGGTGTCACTGGCCCGCAGCTCCTCCACGGTGCCCTCGAAGCAGACGAGGCCGCCCTGCGTCCCGGCGCCGGGACCCAGGTCGACGACGTGGTCGGCGATCGCGATGGTCTCGGGCTTGTGCTCCACGACCAGCACGGTGTTGCCCTTGTCCCGCAGTTGCAGCAGCAGGTCGTTCATCCGCTCGATGTCGTGGGGGTGCAGACCGATGGTGGGCTCGTCGAAGACGTAGGTGACGTCGGTGAGCGACGAGCCGAGGTGGCGGATCATCTTGGTGCGCTGCGCCTCACCCCCGGACAGGGTGCCCGCCGGCCGGTCCAGCGACAAATACCCCAACCCGATCTCGGCGAACGAGTCCAGCAGGTGCTGCAGCCCGGCCAGCAGCGGCGCCACCGACGGTTCGTCGAGGTCCCGCACCCAGTTGGCCAGGTCGCTGATCTGCATCGAGCAGACGTCGGCGATGTTCTTTCCCTTGATCTTCGACGACCGGGCCTGCTTGCTCAGGCGGGTGCCGTCGCACTCGGGACAGGTCGTGAACGTCACCGCCTTCTCCACGAAGGCGCGCACGTGCGGCTGCATGGCGTCGACGTCCTTGGACGGGAACGACTTCTGGATCTTCGGGATCAGCCCTTCGTACGTCAGGTTGATCCCCTCGACCTTGATCTTGGTCGGCTCTTTGTAGAGCAGGTCGTGCAGTTCCCTCTTGGTGTACCTGCGGATCGGTTTGTCCGGGTCGAAGAAGCCGCTGCCGCGGAAGATGCGGCCGTACCAGCCGTCCATGCTGTAGCCGGGGATCGTGAGCGCGCCCTCGTTGAGCGACAAGCTGTCGTCGTAGAGCGCGGCCCGGTCGAAGTCGGTGACCGAGCCCATGCCCTCGCAGCGCGAACACATGCCGCCGAGCCGGGTGAACGTCGCCCTCTCGGTCCTGGTCTTACCTTCGCCGCGCTCGATGGTGATCGCACCGCTGGCCTTCACCGAGGGGACGTTGAACGAGTAAGCGTTGGGCGAGCCGATGTGCGGCTGCCCGAGCCGGCTGAACAGGATGCGCAGCATCGCGTTGGCGTCGGTGGCGGTGCCGACGGTCGAGCGTGGGTTCGAGCCCATCCGCTCCTGGTCGACGAGGATCGCGGTCGTCAGCCCTTGGAGCAGGTCGACCTCCGGCCGCGTCAGTGTCGGCATGAACCCCTGCACGAAGGCGCTGTAGGTCTCGTTGATCAGCCGCTGCGATTCCGCGGCGATCGTGCCGAACACCAGCGAGCTCTTGCCCGAGCCGGAGACGCCGGTGAACACCGTCAGCCGGCGCTTGGCGATCTCGATGCTGACGTCCTTGAGGTTGTTCACGCGCGCGCCGTGCACCCGGATCAGATCGTGGCTGTCGGCGACGTGCAGCGCTGGCGTCCGCGTGTCCATCATCGTGGCCATGCTCATCCCGTCTCCCGACTGACGCTTCGGGGCTCAGCTCACAGCTTTCTTCACCAGCGCCGCGATCCTCGCCTCGTCGGCGGCGGTCAACTCCATCAGGGCGAAGGAAGTCGGCCACATGGCGCCTTCGTCGAGGTTGGCCGTGTCGTTGAAGCCGAACGTCGCGTACCTCGCGTTGAACTTGTCCGCGGCCTGGAAGAAGCAGACGATCTTGCCTTCCTTGGCGTACGCGGGCATCCCGTACCAGGTCTTCGGCGAGAGATCCGGCGCGCTGGCCTTGACGATCGCATGGAGCCGCTCGGCCATGACGCGATCCGGTTCCGGCATCGCGGCGATCTTCGCGAGCACGTCGCTTTCCCCGTCCGCCTTGGCCGCGCGCGAGCCGCGGCGCGATTCCGCCCTCAGCTCTTTGGCGCGCTCCTTCATCGCGTCCCGTTCCTCGTCGGTGAATGCCGGAGCCTTCTTTTCCGTTGCGGTAGATTTCTCGGCGGACTTCTGCGTGCTCGTCGTTCCGCGTTTCCGCTCAGCCATTGCCAAGCACCTCCATGGCCATGCTCATCGTGTCTCAGGGTCTGGTTTCGGGGCGGCCTTCTCGGCTCCTTGACGGCTCAGCGCAATTCCTGGATGCGGACCAGGTTGCCGGCCGGATCGCGGAAGGCGCAGTCGCGGATCCCGTACGGCTGGTCGACCGGCTCCTGGACGACCTCGACGTCGCCGGCCTGCAGCCGCTCGAAGGTGCCGTCGAGGTCCTTGGTGGCCAGCAGGATCCAGCCGTAGGTGCCCTTGGCCATCATCTCGGCGATGGTCCGCCGCTCGTCGTCGGTGATGCCGGGGTCGGCGGCCGGCGGCGCCAGCAGAATGGACGTGCCGGGCTGGTCGGCTGGGCCGACCGTGATCCAGCGCATCCTGCCGCTTCCGACGTCGCTGCGAACCTCGAAGCCGAGGCTGTCGCGGTAAAAGGCCAGCGAGGCTTCCGGGTCGTCGTGTGGGAGGAAGGTGGCGTGAATGGTGATATCCATGGCAGTCACGTTAGTTGCGGCTCGGAGGGCTGTGCTTCTTGATTCCTGATCGGTCTGGTTACCTGTTTCGCGACGCACGGCGGCATCCCCGCCGTCCCGTGTGCAGCCTGGCGCCGGTAGGTGCTGGGCGGCACGCCGACCAGCTCGGTGAAGCGAGTGCTGAAGGTGCCAAGCGAGGCGCAGCCGACGGCGAAACAGACCTCGGTGACGCTCAGATCGCCACGGCGCAGCAGGGCCATCGCGCGCTCGATGCGCCGCGTCATCAGGTAGCTGTACGGCGACTCGCCGTAGGCGAGCCGGAACCGGCGGCTCAGGTGCCCGGCCGACATGTGCACGCCGCGGGCGAGCGCCTCGACGTCCAGCGGCTGCGCGTACTCCCGGTCGATCCGGTCGCGAACGCGACGCAACAGCGCGAGTTCCCGCAGGTGCTGCGCTTCAGGGGTCGTGCTGGCCACCTTCGCGATCGTGCCACGTCGCACCGGAGGTGCCCAGTGCGGCCACCTCGGCCTACTCCCCGGGCTACTCCCCCGCGATCGAAGCGCGAATCGCGCAAATTCGTCACAGTGACGAAACCCGGCCGCCGACGGGGGGACAGGGATCTCAGGCTCCGCGCAGGCGTTCCAGGCCTCTGGCCGCGTCGATGACCTGCTGGCCGAGTTGGCGCAGGTCTGCCGGCTCGGCGCCTTCGGCCATCGCCGTCATGAGATCTTCGGCAGCGCACCGCAACTGGAATACCCGATCGGCCAGCCCGGCGGCCTCGTCCCCGGACAGGACGATCGCGCCGGCCGGCAGGCCGTTGCGATGCACTGCTTGGCGCTGCTCGTAGGCCCGCTGCCGGCATGACTGCGTACAGTAACGACGCTGTCGCCCAACGCTGTCGGCCACGGTGAGCGGCCGGCCGCACCATGCGCACGGAGCGGCCGGAGCGGACACGAACAGAACCGTACGGCGACACCTCATGGTCAACGGCCCGCCACGCCGCCCAGGCACACTGATCGTCGTGGTGGCAGCGCACCCTTACCTGGACGGGCCGCACCCGCGGGCGTTCGCGCACCGTGGGTGGCACGTCGGTGATCTTGCCGGCATGGAGAACACGCGCGCGGCGTTCCGGCGCGCGGTGGACGAGGGCTACACCTACCTGGAGACCGACGTGCACGCGACGGCCGACGGCGTGGTCGTGGTGCACCACGACGAGACGCTGGAGCGCACGACCGACGCCATTGGCACGGTCGCCGGCCAGCCGTGGTCGGTGGTGCGTCACGCCCAGGTGGCCGGCAACGAGCCGCTGTGCCGGCTCGACGAGCTGCTCGAGGAGCTGCCGACCGCCAAGTTCAACGTCGACGTCAAGGCCGACTCCGCGGTCGGCCCGGGGCTGGCGACGATGCGCCGCACCAACGCGTGGGACCGGAACTGCCTGGCGTCGTTCTCCGAGGAGCGGCTGAACCGATTGCGCCGCGAGGGCGGCGCGCGGCTGCTGACCGGGATCGGCTCGCGGTCGGCGGTGGCGCTGCGGATGCGGGCCTGGGCACCGTGGCTGCTGGCCGGGCCACCGATCCACGGCAGCCTCGCCCAACTGCCTCGGGTGCGCCGGCGGCTGCGGGTGGTGGACGCGGGGCTGGTCCGTTATGCCCACCGGCGGGGGATCGAGGTGCACGTGTGGACGGTCGACTCCCCCGCCGAGATGACCGAGCTGCTCGACCTCGGCGTCGACGGCCTGGTGACCGACCGGCCCGACGTGCTGCGCGACGTCCTGCGCGGACGCGGAACCTGGCCGGCCTGAACCGAGCCATCCGTTCCCGCCGTCGGCGCCGGACGCTGCCGGACGCTACAGTCCGCCAAGCCCGAACCCGCGGTTGGAGGCGCAATGGCCGGACCGGACACCGACATCGCGCCGACCCCCGACGCGAACGCCGGGTCCGGGAACGACACCGACGACCCGCGCGGCCCCAGCCGGCGCGGCCTGCACGCCCCTGGTGAACCGGTCTGTCCCGGAGCGGGCTGCATGGTCGTCCCATGGGAGGTC
>OFHL01000002.1_pt1 | contig 19993 bp, 15 predicted proteins | sample 1522011 | NCBI WGS metagenome assembly OFHL01 (sample SAMEA2464836, study PRJEB22497) | soil metagenome | biome: Grassland; feature: Farmland; material: Clay | place: Australia | collected 2013-02-01 | depth 0.65 m | reverse complement strand
TCGGGGGAGCTGATCGTCGGCGGGCACCGCATCAAGATCCTGACGGTGGCCGATCCGGCCGACCTGGAATGGGGCGTGATGGGGGTCGATGTGGTGATCGAGTCGACCGGGCGGTTCCGCACCAGGGCAGCGGCCGCGGTCCACCTGGCCGGGGGTGCCCGCAAGGTCGTCATCTCCGCACCGGGCAAGGACGTCGACGCGACTCTCGTGATCGGCGTGAACGAGGAGGACTACGAGCCCGATCGCCACCATGTGATCTCCAACGCCTCGTGCACCACCAACTGCGTCGCCCCGATGGTCGACGTACTGCACCGCGAGTTCGGTGTGCGTCGCGGGCTGATGACCACGATCCACAGCTACACCAACGACCAGAACGTCCTCGACGGCCCGCACAAGGACCTGCGCCGGGCCCGCTCGGCCGCGGTCAACATGATCCCCACGAGCACCGGAGCCGCGAAGGCCGTCGGCATGGTCATCCCCGACCTGGCCGGCAAGCTCGACGGCATCGCCGTCCGGGTGCCGGTCGAGGACGGCTCGCTCACCGACCTCACGGTCGAAGTGGACCAGGCGGTCACAGCCGCCCAGGTCAACCAGGCGTACGCCGCGGCAGCGAACGGGCGGCTCAAGGGCATCCTGCGTTACACCACCGACCCGATCGTTTCCCGCGACATCATCGGCGACCCGGCGTCGTGCGTGCTCGACGCCGCCCTCACCAAGGCCGACGACCACCTGATCAAGGTGTTCGGCTGGTACGACAACGAGTGGGGGTACGCCAACCGCACCGTCGAGCTGGTCGAGCTGATCGGCTCCGCGCTGTGGCGCTCGGGCTGATCCGGCGGGGGACCTTGGACCCGACGTTTCGGGCCGTTGGCTGCTGCCCACCCGTGTCGTGTCGCTGCCACCTTGATGGACACGAGTCGGCAGGAGTAACGGTATGAGCACACCACCGCTTCCGCCCATGTCGCCTGCGACGGGGCAACCTAAGGTTGCCGCGGATCAGTGGCGGGCGATCGTGGCGGCGGCGGCCGCCGCACCGTCGACCCACAACAGCCAACCTTGGCGGTTCGTCATCGGCCCGGACGTCGCGGAGCTGCACCTGGACACGGGCCGGCTGCTTCCGGTGATCGACCCGGCCGGACGGGAGGCCCGGATCAGCTGCGGCGCCGCCCTGCTCAACGCCGAACTGGCCCTGCGGGCGATTGGCCTGCAGCCGGACATCACGTTGTTGCCAATGAGCAGCCACCCCACCATGTTGGCGATGATCCGTCCGATGACCCAGCGGTCAGCCACGCCAGGTGAGCTCGCGCTGCACCGGGCCATCCCGCACCGGCACAGCCACCGGCACCCGTTCCATCCCGCCCCGGTGCCTCCCTCGGTCCTGCAGAGCCTCGTCTACGCAGCCGCAACCGACGGCGGCTACCTGCGGATGGTCCAGGACCCGCGCACCGTCCGATCGCTGAGCACGCTGATCCGTCGTGCCGACCACCAGCAGTCGCTTGACCCGGCCTACCAGGCCGAGCTGGCCGCCTGGACCAGCGCCGACCGCGATCGCCGCGACGGCGTCCCGGAGCATGCGGGCGGCCCGCGCCCGGCGGTGGACAACCTGCTGGTGCTGCGGGAGTTCCCGGCGAGCAAGCAGCGACCGGTGCGGGACTTCGAGTCCGACCCGCTACTCGCCGTGCTGTCGACCGCCGGCGACACCGCCCGGGACCAGCTGCGGGCCGGGCGGGCCCTGCAGCGCGCGCTGCTCACCGCGACCGTCCACGGCCTCGGCGCATCCATGATCAGCGCCCCGATCGAGCTCCCGCTGACCAGGGCCGCGCTGCGGACGTTGATGGGCAACGAGATGTCCCCCCAGCTGGTGCTGCGCTTCGGGATGGCCGTGGCGCAAGTCGCGTCGCCACGCCGGCCGGTCGACGAGCTGATCGACTGGCGACTGGACACATCGCCCGGGCCGGCCGTGCCTCCAGCCCTTGGCGAGCTGGCCTAGCCGGGCACCCGAATCGGCAGGGACCTTCGGCTCCTGCCCATGGACCGTTCGCCTGTTCAGAGCGGTACGCGCGGCGAGCACCGTTGGGGCATGACGACTGACGAGGGCACGGTGCTGGTCAGCCGGCCGGTTCTGGCCGTGGATCCGCGGGCGGACGCGTTCACCGCGCTGGAAGTCATGCGGCGCAACAGGGTGCGGCACCTTCCGGTCGTCGACGGACGGACCTGCGTGGGACTGCTGACCGAGGCCGATGTGCTGGCCGCCCTGGCGGATGCCCTGCCCCATTCGGCCGGCTCGCTGTGCCACTCACCGCCGCCGACAGTGCCGGCCGGCGCACCGCTGGGCCGCGTGGCCGCCCAGATCATGGCCGGCGGGTTGGACGCCGCGCTCGTAATCCGCGACTCGGTGCTGATCGGCATCGTCACCTGCGTCGATGTGTTGGAGCAAGTCGCGCAGAACGAGAACTCGTCATGAACCGAATGCGTCCCCTTCCGGTCGTGGCCGGCATCGACGGCTCTGCCTCGGCTCGCCATGCCGCGAGCTGGGCCGCCGACGAGGCCGCCAGACGCAACGTCCCACTGCGCATCGTCCACGCCAACCTGTGGCCGACGGTGCGCCTACCGGCGGGGCACTACCCCATCCAGTACCAGCAGCCCATGCTGGAGCACTCACGGACGATGGTGCACCAGGCGGCCGAGAGGGCAAACGAGCACCACCCGGGACTCGCGATCACCGAAGAGGTGATCACCGCCTTGCCGGTCGACCTGATGCTCGCCGAGTCCCGCAACGCGCAGCTGGTGGTCCTCGGCTCTCGCGGTCTGGGTGGGTTCGCGGGCCTGCTGGTCGGCTCGGTGTCGGTGGCCGTCGCCGGCCACGGTCACTGCCCGCTCGTCGTCGTCCGCGGAGCGGAGCCTGACGACCCACCGCCGGCCGACGGACCTGTGGTGGTCGGTGTCGACGGTTCGCCGTGGGACACGCCGGCACTGAGGTTCGCGTTCGAGGCTGCGGCCGGGCGCGGGGTGCAGCTGGTCGCGTTGCACACCTGGAGCGACGTGCCGCTCGAGCCGCCTGGCACGCAATGGCAGCAGTCCGCCGAGTGGGAGGCGATCGCCGAGCAGGAGCGCCGGCTGCTGGCCGAGCGGCTCGCCGGCTGGCGTCAGGAGTTCCCGGACGTCGAAGTGGACCGCGTCGTCACCAGGGACCGGCCGGTCCGGTCCCTGCTGCAAGCCGCGGAGAAGGCGCAACTGCTCGTGGTGGGCTCCCGCGGCCGGGGCGGGTTCACCGGCATGCTGCTCGGCTCGGCCAGTCAGGCGCTGCTGCACCACTGCCCCTGCCCGCTCGCGATCGTCCGCAACGACCGCGCCTGACCAGCACGAATAAGGCCGGAGGGCTTCCTGACCCAGGACGTTCGGCTCTGCGAGTGCTGCCAGCGAGAACGACACGCTGAAGGCGTGAACACACAGGTTCCCGACCACGGCACGGTCCGCGCGGCGATCGAAATTGCCTGCCGGGCGCCGTCGTTGAACAACAGCCAACCGTGGCGCTGGCGCATCACCGACCACTCGGTGCACCTGTACGCCGACCTGCAGCGCCGGCTGCCGGTGACCGACCCGGAAGGTCGGGAGCTGAGCATCAGCTGTGGCGCGGCGCTGCACCATGCTCAGGTCGCGTTCGGCTCGCTCGGGTGGCGGACCCTGGTGCACCGGCTGCCCAACCCGGCATCCGAACCGGATCACCTGGCTGCGCTGGAGTTCAGCCGCATGACGACCGTCGACGAGACCGCCGTGCGGCTGGCGAAAGCCGCCGAAGTCAGGTGCACCGACCGGCGTCCGTTCCTGCCCGACCCGGTGCCGGTCGCGCTGCTCGACGACCTGGTCGCCGCGGCCGAACCGGCGGGCGTCTCGTTCAGCATCGCCAGGACGCAGGAGCACCGCCGCGAGCTGACGGTGGCGATCGCTCAGGTGAACGCGGCCCAGCGCTGCGACCCGTCCTACCGGCTCGAGTTGGCGGCCTGGGCCGGTCGCAGCTCGGTGGCGAGCGACGGCGTCCCGAGCACCAGCCTGCGGGCACCGGATCGCCTCGGCCGCAGCGTGCTCGGCCGTGACTTCACGATCGCCAGCACCGGCTACCTCCTCGCCCCGCCGCTGGACGACGGCGCCGTACTGGCCGTGCTCGGCACCGCCGCCGACGATCCGCGAAGCTGGCTGGCGACCGGCGAAGCGCTCTCGGCCGTGCTGCTGACGGCCACCGCCGCCGGCCTGGCCACCTGCACCCTGAGCCAGATAGCGGAGCTTCGCGTAGCCAGGGACGTCGTGCGTTCCGCCCTGCTGGCCGGCGCCGGGGAACCGCAGATCGCGGTACGTGTCGGCTGGCCGGTCACTGCCGTCTTCCCGGGGCACCGCACCTCCCGGCGCGCGTTCGACGAGGTCGTCGAGCCGAGCCGGCCGTTCCGATGACCTTTCCGAAGGAGGCCGACATGGCGAGCTATCCGCTCCAGGTCCAAGGGAGGCTGGACGAGCATCCGAGTCGATGGTTGTGGCTGGTGAAGTGGCTGCTGGCCATCCCGCACTACGTCATCCTCTGGTTCCTGTGGGTCGCCTTCGCGGTGCTCACGGTGATCGCGTTCTTCGCGATCCTGTTCACCGGCCGGTACCCGCGGGCGATCTTCGATTTCAACGTCGGCGTGCTGCGGTGGTCCTGGCGAGTCGCGTACTTCAGCTACGGCGCGCTCGGCACCGACGAGTACCCGCCGTTCACCCTGGCCGAGGTGCCCGAGTACCCGGCGACGCTGAAGGTCGACTACCCCGAGCAGCTCTCGCGCGGGCTGGTGCTGGTGAAGTGGTGGCTGCTGGCCATCCCGCACCTGCTGCTGGTCGGCGCCCTCGTCGGCAGCGCCTACACGCTGACCGCGGACGAGCAGGTCGTCATCACGACGCCGGGCGGCATCATCGGCATGCTGGTGTTCTTCGCCGGGGTCGCGCTGCTGTTCACCGGCCGGTACCCGCGAGGCATCTTCGACTTCGTGATGGGCCTGAACCGCTGGGCGCTGCGGGTCGTGGCCTACGTCTGCCTGATGACCGACGTCTACCCGCCGTTCCGCCTCGACAGCGGACCGGACGAGCCGGCCGGACAAGACGTGACTCCCCCGGTGGACACCTACGCCGCCCCGCGTGAACCGGTCGCACCTGGCACGACGAACCCGTGACGGTGCTTTCCAACCAACTTGCCGAGCCGCCCGCCCAGCAGATGCTGGGCACGGCGGCGACGCACGCGTCGGCGGCCGTGCCGGTCGCCGATCCCAACGACCGCGTCGACGCGGTGTGGGCCGCCATCCGCGGGCATCGGTTCGACAGCGCGTCGGTGATCGCGGTATGCGATGACGGACAGCTGGTCGGCGTGGTCACGCTGGAGCGGCTGCTGGCCGCGCCGTCGTCGGCACGGCTGGCCGACATCATGGACTCGAACGCGCCGGTGGTCGCGCCCGACACCGACCAGGAACGCGCCGCGTGGGCGGCGGTCCACCACGACGAGCCCGGCCTTGCCGTCGTCGACGATGCCGGTCGCTTCGTCGGGCTGATCGCGCCGCAGCGACTGCTCGCCGTGCTGCTCGCCGAGCACGACGAGGACATGGCTCGCCTCGGTGGTTTCCTCGGCGCCGCCGAGTCGGCGAGGGCGGCGAGCACCGAACGGGTGGCGCGCCGGATGTGGCACCGGCTGCCGTGGCTGCTGATCGGCCTGGCCGGGGCGTTGCTGACCGCCGGCGTAGTCGGCGCGTTCGAGCAGGTCCTGGAACGCCAGGTGCTGCTCGCGTTCTTCGTGCCAGGCGTGGTCTATCTCGCCGACGCGGTCGGCACGCAGACCGAGACGCTCATCGTGCGAGGGCTCTCGGTCGGAGTCAGCATCCGTCGAGTAGCCGTTCGCGAGATCATCACCGGGCTGCTGATCGGTGCCCTGCTGGCGGTGCTGGTGCTGCCGATCACGGCGTGGCTGTGGGGCGACGTGCGCGTCGCGATCGCCGTCGCCGTGGCGCTGTTCGCGGCCTGCGCCATCGCGACCGTCGTGGCGATGGCGCTGCCGTGGCTGCTCAACCGGCTTGGCTTCGACCCGGCCTACGGCTCCGGGCCGCTCGCCACCGTCGTCCAGGACCTGCTGTCGATCCTCATCTACCTGGTCACCGCCGTCGCCATCGTGGGTTGACCGGTCACTCCAGGTGAGCCACCTGACCGTTGCTTCAATGCGGGAAGCCGTTGACCTCTAAACTGCGGCGGACGACGCTGTGTACTCGGGCCACCGACTCCCACCTGGCGCCCGACGCAGGAGGGCCGTGATGATCGAGGCAACAGCAGGCGCGGAGCTGGGCCCGGGTGAGGGCCGTCGCGCCGTTCCGAGGTTGCGGCTCGACGAGCTGCTCGGCGAGATGCAGGAGCAGCTCGCGGAGATCGTCAAGACGCGGGACCGGATGCAGGGCCTGGTGGACGCGATGCTGGGCGTGGCGTCCGGGCTGGAGCTCGAGTCGACGTTGCGGCGGATCGTGTCGGCCGCGATCGACCTGCTCGACGCCCGGTACGGGGCGCTGGGCGTGCTCGGGCCCGACGTGGGCCTGGAGCGGTTCGTCTACGTCGGCATCGACGACCAGACGCGGGCCAAGATGGGGCACCTGCCGCGCGGGCGCGGCGTGCTCGGCCAGCTGATCACCGATCCCCGGCCGCTGCGGCTGGCGGACCTGAGCCAGCACCCGGCGTCGGTCGGGTTCCCGCCCCACCACCCGCCGATGCGAACGTTCCTCGGCGCACCCGTACGAGTCCGGGACAGGGTGTACGGCAACCTCTACCTGACCGAGAAGGCCGGCGGCGGCGAGTTCACCGCCGACGACGAGATCGTCGTCCAGGCGCTGGCGGCGGCGGCCGGCATCGCGGTGCAGAACGCGCACCTGTTCGAAGAGGTGATCAGCCGCCAGCGCCGGCTGGAGGCCTCCGGCGAGATCACCACCGAGCTGCTCTCCGGCGGCACCACCGAGAACGCGCTGCAGATCGTCGCCGACCACGCGCGGGAGCTGTCGGCCGCCGACGCGGCGGTGATCCTGCTCGCCCCCGGCCACGACCAGCAGGCCGCCGGCCTGTCCGCCGCCACCGGCCTTTCCGACCACGAGGCCGGCCTGCTCTCGCTCGACCACGGCGGACCGCTGGCGGCCGAAGTGCTCGGCACCGGCAGCCCCATCCTCACCGACCTCACCAACAGCGAAAACTCCAGGCTCGACCGCTTCGGCCCCGCCGTCGGGGTACCACTGCGCTCCGACGACACCGTCGCCGGCGTCATCATGGTCCTGCGGGCCGAGGGTGCCGAGCAGTTCAGGGCCGACCAGATGCCGCTGCTGGCCTCGTTCGCCGACCATGCCTCCATTGCCCTCGAGCTTGCTGCCAAACAACGCGCCCAACGACAACTCGACCTGTTCGGCGACCGCGACCGGATCGCCCGCGACCTGCACGACCATGTCATCCAGCGCCTGTTTGCCACCGGTCTAGGGCTGGAGAGCCTCCTGCAACGCACCACCGACCCCGACGTCCGCGGCCGGCTCGAGCGCGCCGTCGGGGAGCTCGACCAGGTTGTCCGCGACATCCGCACCACCATCTTCGACCTGCACACCACCGCGGCCGACGCCAGCATCAGCTTGCGCCGCCGGCTGCTCGATATCGTCGCCGACACCAGCCAGCACACCGGCATCTCACCGTCGGTGCGGATGTCCGGGCAGCTGGACACCGCCGTACCGGCCTCGCTCGCCGAGCACGCCGAAGCCGTGACCCGCGAGGCCGTCACCAATGCGGTTCGGCACGCGGACGCCACCGAGATCGTGGTCACCATCGATGCGCACGAAGACCTGCTGATCCGCGTGGCCGACAACGGCGTCGGGATGTCCGAGACCGCGCGGCGCAGCGGCCTGCGAAACCTCGAGAAGCGCGCCCTCGAATGCGGCGGTTCACTCACCGTCGAGGACGCCCCCAGCGGCGGGACCCAACTCACCTGGACCGCGCCGCTGCCCACCTGACCGACGATCACCGGTCTTCGATCCGCCTGATGGTCTTTCAACGCGCCACGTGACGGCGCACCGACCCGAGCACGCGCACAGCGAGCACCGCGAGGCCGGGCAGGGTGGCGGCCACGATCGCGATCGCGAGCTCACTCGGGCCCAACGGCTCGGTGCCGAGCAGTGCCCGCACCGCCGGCACGTACACCCCGGCCAGCTGCAGCACGACGGCCGCGCCGACCGCTACGTCGAGGAACCGGGGCGCCAGCCCACGGTCCCAGTTGCGCAGCGCCACCGCGACGCCGAGCTGGGCGAGCCCGAGTGTCAGGTACACCGTCGTCTGCCATGACCCGCCGACGTGGTAGGACCACCAGCCGGCGGCGAGGGTCACCACCGTGATCAGCGCACCGGTCCACGCCACCCGCCGCCAGAGGCCACCACCGAGCACGAACTCGTCCGGCGAGCGCGGCGGCTCGCGCAGGATGCCGGGACTGGCCGGTTCCGCGCCGATGGCCACGCCGGGCAGGCCGTGGGTGAGCATGTTGATCCACAGGATCTGCGCTGGCAGCAGCGGGACGGCCAGCCCGAACAGCGGGCCCAACAGCATCACGGCGACCTCTGCGACCCCGCCGGCCAGGGCGTAGCGCAGGAACGTGCGCACGTTGGCGTAGATGCGCCGGCCCTCGCCGATCGCGGTGATCATGGTGGCCAGGTTGTCGTCGGTGAGCACCAGGTCCGCGGCCTGCCTGGCCACCTCCGTGCCTTCCCCACCGAGGGCGACGCCGATGTCGGCGCGGCGTAAGGCCGGGGCGTCGTTGACGCCATCGCCGGTCATGGCGACGACCTGGCCGCGCCGCTGGTTGGCGTCGATGATGTCGAGCTTCTGCTCCGGCCTGGTCCTGGCGAACACCCTGGCCGACGCGGCCCGGTCGGCCGACAGGCCGGCAGCCAGCTCGGCCCCGGTCACCACGTCGGCGTCGGCGTCGGCGATACCGACCCGGGCGGCCATGACCCGCGCGGTCCGCGGGTGATCACCGGTGATCAGCAGTAGCTCCACGCCCGCGCGCTGGAACGCCTCCACCACAGACGCGGCGTCGCGCCTGGGCGGATCGGTGATCGCGACCAGTCCCGCCAGCCGCAGCCCGTTCGGATGCCGCGGATCCGGCACCGGGCCCCGAACCGACCGGTCGGCGACGGCCAGCACCCGGTAGCCCAGCTGCGCCAGCCGCGCCGACTCCGCGTGGGCCCGCTCCACCGCCGATCCAGGCAGGAGCAGGCCGGACGTATCCAGGAGCACCTCGGGAGCGCCCTTGCAGACGACCAGGGTCTCGCCGTCCTCGGCGTCGACGGTCGAGTGAACCGTGACCATTCGTCTTGTGGCGCTGTCGAACGGCACCTCCGCCACCCTGGGGAAGCGGGCCCGGGTCGGCTCCGCCCGCACACCCGCCTTGGCTGCGGCAACCACGAGTGCGACCTCGGTCGGATCGCCCAGCGGCAGCCACCTCACGCCTTCCCGCTGCGGAGCCAGCACGTCGGAGTCGTTGCACAGCACGACGTCGCGCAGTAGCACCGAGAGCCCGGCCGCCGGCCCGGGCGGGTCGATCTCTCCGTTCGGGTCGTATCCGTGACCGCTCACGGTGAACCCGCCCTCAGCCGGAGTCCACAGCCTTTCCACCAGCATCCGGCCCTCGGTGAGCGTCCCGGTCTTGTCCGCCGCCATCACCGTGACCGAGCCGAGCGTCTCGACCGCCGACAGCTGACGGACGACCGCCGCGTGCCTTGCCATCCGATGGGCGCCGAGAGCGAGCGCGAGCGTCACCACGGCAGGTAGCGACTCCGGCACTGCCGCCACCGCAAGGCTGATCGCGGTCAGGACCACCTCGCCCGGCGGGCGGCCGCGAACCAAGCCGGACACGGCCACCAGCACCGACAACGCGACCGCGGCCAGCGCAAGCACGCGCCCGAGCGCCGCCAGCCGGCGTTGCAGCGGGGTCGGCCGGGGTCGCTGCTCCCCCAGCAGTACGGCGATTCGGCCGAGGCTGCTGCCGGGGCCGGTCCTCGTGACGACGGCGGTCGCGCGCCCACGGGTCACGACCGTTCCGGCGTACACCTCAGCCGCCGGCTGGTCCTTGTCGACCGGAACCGATTCGCCGGTCAGCGCCGCCTCGTCGACCTGCAGGTGATAGGCCCGCTCGATCGTCGCATCGGCCGGCACGATATCGCCCGCCTCCAGCAGCAGCCGGTCACCGGGCACGATCTCGGCGGCCGGCCGGATGGTCTGGCTGCCATCCCGAACCACGCGCGCCGTCGGCGCCGAGAGCCCGCGCAGCGCCGCGAGGGCCCTTTCGGCCCGTAGCTCCTGCAGCACGCCGACCGCGGTGTTCAGCACCACCACCGCGACGATCACAGCCGTGTCGGTCAGGTCCCCCAGCGCCACTGCCAGAGCGGCGGCGCCAAGCAGCAGCAGGATCATCGGATCCCGCAGCTGGGCGAACACCCTGGCCGCCGGTCCGGGCCGCTGCGGCTCGGGGATCGTGTTGGGCCCGACATCGGCCCGGATGCGAGCAGCCTCCAGTTCCGACAGCCCAGGGTGGGTGGTCAGCACAGCTTCAGCTTCGAACGCGGGCCACGTTGCCCGATCGGGTCCAACGTCCCCCTCGCCCGGGCCGCTGGCCTCCCTCTCGGCGGCACTACTGCTCTACGAGCGGCGGTACCGAGCCGGCAACGTGGAGGACGTGGACCAAATGCGCACCGTGCTGGAGTGCGACCGCCTGACCAGGCGGTTCGGCGACCGGGCTGCAGTCGACGACGTGAGCTTCCGGGTCGCGGCCGGTGAGACGTACGGGCTGCTCGGACCCAACGGCGCCGGTAAGACGACCACGATCCGGATGGTGTGCGCGCTGCTGCCGCCGAACTCCGGAACGGTCGCGATCGCGGGCCGGCCGGTGCGCGGCGCGGCGCTGGAGGCCAGGTCACTGGTCGGATACGTGCCGCAGGACATCGCGCTGTACCCCGACCTGACCGCGCGCGAGAACCTGCGGTTCTTCGGCCGGATGTACCACCTCGGTGGCCGCACGCTGGCCTCGCGGATCGACGAGGTGTTGGACGTGATCAACCTCACCGACCGCGGCGACGAACGGGTCGAGTCGTTCTCGGGTGGCATGCGCCGGCGGCTCAACATCGGCGCCGGGCTGATCCACCGCCCGACGCTGCTGGTGCTGGACGAGCCGACCGTCGGCGTCGACCCGCAGAGCCGGCACGCGATCCTGGAGAGCGTGCACCAGCTCGGCGAGACCGGCATGGCCGTGCTGTACACGACGCACTACATGGAAGAGGCGGAGCGGATCTGTGACCGCGTCGGCATTCTCGACCACGGCCGGCTGATCGCCGAGGGGACCCAGCGCGAACTGGTGGCCAAGCTCGCCGAGCACGACCGCATCGAGCTGTCGGCCACCGGCGACCTCGCGGGGTTCGCCCTGGCGTGCCGGCAGCTCGACGGCGTTACCGGCGTGGACGCCTCAGACGGGCAGGTCCACCTGCTCGCCGACGACGGGCGCCGGCTGCTGCCGCTGGTGCTGGAGACCGCCGAGCGCTTCGACACGTCGGTGCGCAGCGTCACGGTCGTCGAACCCGATCTCGAGGCGGTGTTCCTGCACCTGACCGGCACGGCGCTGCGTGAATAGGAGCGGTCCATGTATCCCGCGTTAGCCATCGCCGCCAACGACCTGCGACAGCGGGTCCGGGACCGGTCGGCGCTGGTGCTCGGCTTCGTCGCCCCGCTGGCCATCGCCGCTCTGATGAGCTTCGCGTTCCAGTCCTCCGAGAGTTTCCACGCCGACGTGGCTGTGGTGGACGAGGACGGCGGCGAGCTCGCCGCAGCGTTCGCCGGCGTCCTGCGCAGCCCGGATCTGGCGCAGTTCGTGACGGTGCATCCGACCACCGGCCTCGCCGACGCCCGGGACCGGGTCGACAGCGGCGAACTCGGCGCTGTGTTCGTCATCCCCGCCGGCTTCACCGAGGCCGCCCACGGCACCGGCTCGGCGCCGCTGACCGTGCTCGGCAGCGCGGACGAACCGCTCCCGGCCCAGGTCGGTACGGCGATCGCCGAGTCTTTCGTCGCCCAGGTCAACGCCAACCACCTGTCGATCGCCGCCGCGCTGGCCGCCGGGGTGCCGCCGGCCGATCTTCCCGATCTGGTGGCGCGAGTCAGCCAGCAGCGCCTCCCCGAGGAGGTGGTGGCCGAGCCCGCGGGGAGCAGGGAGCTGAAGGCGATCAGCTATTACGGACCGGCCATGGGCATCTTCTTCGCGATGTTCGCGGTCAGCTTCACCGCTCGCGGCTACTTCCTGGAACGCGGGCAGGGGACCCTGGACCGGATCATGGCCGCTCCGGTCCGCCGTGGTGCGGTGCTCGCCGGCAAGTCGATGGCCACGTTCGTCTACGCGCTGGCCAGCCTGACCACGATGGCGGTGGTCACCACGGCCGTCTTCGGTGCCGATTGGGGGCCACCGCCGGTGGCCGCCGCACTGATAGTTGCGATGACGCTGGCCCTGGTGGGGCTCACCGCGCTGGTGATCTCGGTCAGCAAGACCGACCGGCAGGCCGACGCGGTCGCCTCGGTCACTGTGTTCGGGCTCGTGCTGCTCGGCGGCCACTTCGTGTTCCTGTCGGCCGCTCCCCCGCTGCTGCGGCGCCTCGCGTTGCTGACCCCCAACGGGTGGGCGCTGCGGGGATTCACCGATCTGGCAACCGGCGCGACCGGGTTCGCCACCGTCGCGGTCCCGGTGCTCGCCATGCTCGCCTTCGCCGCCGGCTTCGCCGCGCTGGCCGGCCTGATCAACTGGGCCTCGGCGCGGCGGGGGGAGGTGCCTCGATGATCGTGCTCGCCGTCACCGCAGCTTCATTGCGCAGGCTCGTCAGAGACCGGACCGCCACGTTCTTCCTCGTGCTGTTGCCGATTGTGGTGATCATGGTGATCGGCGCGACGATGGCCAACGTCTCCCAGTTCCGGGTCGGCGTCGTCGGCGCCTCCGGCGGCCTGGCCGGCGGGCTCGCCTCGGACCTCAACGCCTCAGCCAACCTCGAGACCGTCATGCTCGACGGCGAACCGGCCGCGCGTGACGCCGTTCGCCGCGGCGAGCTGGAGGCCGCGCTGCTCGTGCCGGACGACCTGGACGCCCGCCTGCGCGCCGGGGAGACGGTGCCGATCCCCATGCTGGTCACCGGCCCGCAAGCCAACCAGCAGGCGATCCGCTCGGCCGTCGCCGGCGTGGTCGCGACGCACGCCGCCCGCATCCAGGCCGCCCGCTTCGCCGCGGACACGACCGGCGGCGCGCTCGACGAGCAGCTGCTGGCCGTCGAGCAGCTGCAGCGCTCCGTGCCGTCGGCGTCCGTACGCACCGAGACGGCCGATTCCACGAAGGGCGGCCTGCCGACCGGCTTCGGCTACAGCGCGCCGACGATGCTCGTGCTCTTCGTCTTCATCACGTCGCTGACCGGTGGATCGGCCATCATCGCGTCCCGCAAGCTGGGGATCTACGAGCGGGTCATGGCCGCCCCCGTGCGTGCCCGCCACGTCGTGCTCGGCGAGACCCTCTCGTACTTCACGGTCGGCCTGTTCCAGTCGTTGCTCATCGTCGTCGTCGGAGCCGTCGCGTTCGGCGTCGACTGGGGCGACCCGCTGGCGGCGGCGGCTCTCGTCGTCGTATGGGTGCTCGTCGGTACCGGTGCCGGTGTGCTCGCCGGCACCCTGTTCCGCACGCCCGAGCAGGCCACCGCAATCGGCCCGGCGCTCGGCATCGGGCTCGGGATGCTCGGCGGCACCATGTGGCCCCTCGAGATCGTCCCACCGTTCCTGCGCGCTGCCGGCCACGCGGTGCCGCAGGCGTGGGCCGTCGACGGCTGGACCGAACTGCTGTCCGGGCCCAGCGGCATCGCCGACATCGCACCGCAGCTGGCAGTGCTGGGCGGTTTCGCCGTGATGCTGCTGGTCGCCGCTTCGATCCGGCTGCGCCGGCGGCTCACCGCCTGAGCCGCCGACCGCGCTTTGGCCACCCGGGGTGCCGGGACCTACGGCCCCGTGGCCGGCGGCACAACTGCCCTACGGGTCATTCACACGCACCGGGCATCGTGGAGACACCAAGAATCCACGCATCGAACCGGAGAGGGTGCAGTCACATGGGCAGCACGGCAACCATCGTGGTCGGAATCGACGGCACGTCGATCAGCCGGCTCGCATTGTCCTGGGCGGCCCGGTACGCCGCGTCGATCGGCGGCAAGGTGGTCGCCATCACGGTGTGCCAGGTGACGCCGGTGCCGCACTCGAGCGTCCCGCACCCGGTCACCGAGGAACTGCCGCCGCACCACGAGCACGACGCTCGGAAGGCACAGCTGAATGCGGCGATCGCCCAGGTAGCGGGGCAGGAACCGGCCGTAGAGATCCGCGGCACGGTCGTGAACGGCCTGCCTGGACCGACGTTGTGCGCCGCGGCGGGCGTCGAAGACGCGGTGCTGCTGGCGGTGGGCAGCCACGGCCGCGGCGCGGTGAGCCGGGCGCTACTCGGATCCGTCAGCGCCTACTGCGTGCAGCACGCCAGCTGCCCCGTCATCGTCATGCCGGCCACCCTTGGCATTACGAAGGGCGCGATTGTCGAAGATGCGGTCGACAGCCCTGCCAGGTGACGATCAGTAGTCGGATAGAGAAACGCCTCGGGCGAGCTCTGCGCCCGAGGCGTTTCTCGTCGGTACCGGCAATCTACAAGCCGGCCGTGTGGGTGGCGGTGATGTCGTCCCATTCGTAGGAGAGGTGGTCGACGACGCCGACCACACCGGGCCTGGCCGCGGTGAGCCTGGTGGCCATCTCGGCCTCGCTACGCCGGTCGAACTGGCCGGCGAGGGTCACCACGCCGTCGGCGACCTCGATCGTGATCGAGTTCGGGTCGGCCCACAGCGCCCTGGCCAGCACCTCGCGGCCGATGTCCTCGCGGATCTGCTCGTCGGTCCGCAGGAACAGGCTCAGCAGGTCGCGGCGCGACACGACGCCGGCGAGGGTTCCGTCGGGGGCGACCACGAACAGCCGCCGGAGGTTGCCGTCGGCCAGCTTGCGGGCGGCGGCCGTGACGGAGGCGTCCGTGGCGATGGTGACCGCGGGCTTGGTCATGAGGTCGCCGGCGGTGCGGCCGTGCGCCTTGTGCCAGCGCTGCTTGCGGGCGGCCCCGGCGAACAGCCGCGGTTCCTCGGTGCCGCCCACGTACTCCTCCTTGGCCACCAGGTCGGCCTCGGAGACCACGCCGACCGGCACGCCACGAGTGTCGACCACCGGCAGGGCACTGATCCGGTGCTCGTCCAGCAGCCGGACGATCTCCTTGAACGGGGTGTCCGTAGTGGCAGTGACGACCTCGGTGGTCATCAGCGATTCGACTGTGGGTCCACGCATCGTGGGCCACCTCCTATGTTCGAGCATTCGGTCAAGTCGGGTCACGTTCGAAGGCGTCGCAGGTAGGGGTCCGCGGTCTGCGCCGGCTCGACCCGGATCCGGGCGTCGATGGCCACGCAGGAGGACGCGGTGAGCACGACCGGGTTGAGGTCGACCTCGGCGATCTCGGGCAGGGCGTCGGCCAGCCGGCCGATCCGCAGCAGCAGGTCGACCAGCCCTGGGGTGTCCAGCGGCTCGGTCGCCTTGTCGCCGAACAGGGCCGGGGAGACGCGCAGCGAGTCGATGAGTTCGGTGGCGTCGATGTCGGTGAGCGGCACCAGCCGGGCGGCGCGGTCGGCGACCAGATCGGTGTCGACCCCGCCGACGGCGAGCACGACCAGTGGGCCGAACGTGGCGTCGCCGCGGATGCCGACGAGCAGCTCGCGTCCAGGTTCGACCATCGGCTGGACCAGGACACCGGTCAGCGCTGAGCCGAACCGCTCCCCCAGCGACGCCACCGCTGTCCGGACCTCGGCGGCGTCCCGCAGGCCGAGCAGTACGCCACCGGCGCGGCTCTTGTGCAGCACGTCGGCGGCGATCGCCTTGACCGCGACTGGGAAGCCGAACCGGCTCGCCACGAGCACCGCGGCATCCGCGTCCCGCACCTGCTCGCCACCGATGAACGGCAGCGAGAAGCAGCCGAGCAGCTCGGTCACCTGATTTGGCTCCAGCCAGCCGCCGGCTGGGTGCTCGGCGAGGTGTGCCGCCACCAGCCAACGCGCCCGCTCGACGTCTAGGCCGGGCAGATCCGGCACGCTGCCGGCCGGCCTGGCTCGCCACTGGGCGTAGCCGGTGACGGCGGCGAGCGCGCCGGCGGCCACCGCCGGATCGGCGAAGGCCGGCACCGTGCGGCCGCTGCTCGCCACCAGCGGTTGAACGGTGGCGAGCCCGACCTGGACCGCGTACACCGGCTTGGTTGAACCGGTCACCGCTTCGGCGATGCCCGAAGCTGGGTCGGTGATCGCCGTCGGGGCGGCGATCGCGATCACCGAGTCCACCCCGGTGTCGGCCGCCACCGCCCGCAGGCAGCGGGCGAAGGTGCTGGCGTCGACCCCGGCGGTCGTGTCCACCGGGTTGTCCAGGCTGGCCGTCGGCGGCAGCAGCTCCCTGAGGACCGCTAGCGTCGGCTCGGACAGCGGCGGCAGCAGCAGCCGGTGCCGGGCGCACGCGTCGGCAGCGAGCACACCCGCGCCCCCGGCGTTGCTGACGACGGCCACCCGGTTCCCGCCCGGCAGCGGCTGCCAGCTCAGCGCGGCGATGGCCGCGAGCAGTTCGGTGGTGCTGTCCACCGCGATCACCCCGGCCTGGCCGAACAGGGCGTCGCGGGTCGCTACCGGGGTCGCCGCGGCCGCAGTATGCGAGGCCGCGGCCCGCTGGGCCACCTCGCTGGTGCCGGTGCGGATGGTCAGCACCGGCTTGCGCTCGCTGAGGGTCCGGGCGAGCCGGCTGAACTTACGCGGGTTGCCGAACGACTCCAGGTACAGCACCGCCAGGTCGGTCGCCTCGTCGCGTTGCCACCACAGCAGCAGGTCGTTACCGGAGACGTCGTACTTGTCGCCGGTGGACACCAGCGTCGACACCCCGAGCCCTACCCCGGCCAGCTGGTCGAGCAGTGCGATCGCCATGCCGCCGGACTGCGTCACGACCCCGACCCGGCCGGCCGGCGGGACGCCACGCGCGAAGGAAGCCGACAGCCGCGCCTCGGTGTTGATCACGCCGAGGCAGTTCGGACCGACCAGCCGCATGCCGTACGTGCGCGCCGCGGCCAGCAGGCCGTCCATCAGCTCCGCCGTCCCGGTCAGCCCCGCCGTGATCACCACAAGCGCCCGCACGCCCTGCCGCCCGCACTCGTCAGCCACCGCCGGCACGGACCCGGCCGGCACGCACAGGACGGCCAGGTCCACCCCTGGCGGCAGGTCGGCGACGGACCGGGTCACCGGCAGCCCTTCGATCAGGTCCGCGTGCGGGTTCACCGGGTAGCAGGCGCCGGCGAACCCGGCCGCCAGGAGATTTCGCACGACCGCGTTGCCGACCGCGTCACGTCGCCGGCTGGCTCCGACCACCGCGACCGACGCCGGGCGCAGCAACGCCGTGAGGCTGGCGATCCCGGCACGGCGTTCGCGCTCCTCGACCTGCGCCGGGTATTCGTCACCGGTCAGGTCCAGGGTCACCCGACAGGTGCCGCTGTCGAAGTGGACCGTTTCCGGGAATCCGCAGTCGCGGAAGACCCGCAGCATCGCCGTGTTCTCCCCGAGCACCTCCGCGACGAAGCGCTTGACGCCCCGCACCCTCGCGGCCGAGCCCAGGTGCTCCAGCAGCAGCGTTCCGACCCCGCGCGTCTGCAGCCGATGCTCGACGACCAGCGCGACCTCGGCCTCGGTGCCGCCGGTGCCGTCGGTCGAGATGCTGAAGCTGGCCATCCCGACCAGCTCGTCGCCCAGGAACGCGCCGAGCGCGAGCTCGTGCGAGTTCTGTTCGGCCAGCATCCGGCCGAACAACCGGTCGAGGCCGGCGGGGTGGACGGTGAAGAACCGCGTGTACTGGTCGTGGTTGGGCAGCCCGGTGTGCAACCGCAGCGCCAGGCTCGTGTCAGCGGGCCCGAGCCGCCGGATGGTCGCGATGCGACCGTCGGCGAGCAGCGCCCTGGTCGCGGCCGTCATCGGGACTGCTCGGTTCGCTCGCCGGCGACCGTTCGCGCCCACTCGCGGATGCGGCCCCAGTCCCGGAAGTCACCGGCCAGCGGGCCGGCCGCCATTCGCTTGGCGATGAAGCCCTTCGCGGTCGTCGGCTCCAGCCGGCCGCCGAACGTGACCGGCGCGACCGCGCCGATGGCGGCGGCGAGCCGAACCACGTTGCGCGGTGGCTCGACCGGATCACCGCCCCCCTCGCCGCACGGACCGCTGTGGAACAGCCACACCCGCCGGTCGGCCAGGGCGCCGGCGTGCCGCTTGAGCAGCCGCACCGCCTCGCCGCGCCACCGGCCCATGTACAGCGCACTTCCGACCACGACCGTGTCGTAGCGCGACACGTCGCGAACCTCGCCTGCATCGCGGACGTCGACCTGGTGCCCTGCGGCCAGCAGCTCGGCGCCCACCACCTCGGCGATCTCCTTGGTGCCACCCATCTTGCTGGCGTACGCGACCAGGACCGTGCTCATCGTCTCGTCACCTCTTGTCGGGAATGCGTCCAGCGATTTCATGGTGTTCTGCACGGCGCCTGATCAGGAGAGCAACAGTTCGCGGCGACGCGGGACCTTGGTCCTGGCCTTCCGGCGACCTCTGGCCCGAACCGCCTTGTCCAGCGAGTCGGCGCCGAGCACGACCGGCACGACGGCGGCGGCGAGGAGCCAGCCGAGCCAGCTGGGCCAGGTACCCCCGAGCAGGCGCGGCAACGGAGGGACGGTGAGGAATACGGCGAGCATCACGGCCTCGAACCCGAGCGCGTACAGCAGGAGTGGATTGCCGGCGAGCCCAGCCTTGCCGACCCAGGTGGTCTGGCTGCGGCAGGCCAAGGTGTTGGCTAGTTGGCCGAGCACGATCGTGGCGAACGTGGCACCGGATGCCGACGCCAGCAAGCCTGCCGGCGCCGCCTCCCCGAAGCTCCACCCACCCACGGTCAGCACGATCAGGAACACCACCATGGCGGTGGCCGCCTCGGCTGGTCCGAGCACACCGAACGCCCGTCGCAGCACGGCGCGATCCAGCAACGGACCGGCCTTCGCCTGGCCGTCCATCGTCCGGCGGTTGGGCGGCTCCGCACCGAGCGCCAACGCCGGCAGCAGGTCGGTGCCGATGTCCAGCGCAAGCACCTGCAGGACCGTGATCGCCAGCGGGATCGAGCCGCCGGACAGGGCCCACACGACGAACGGAGCGAGCTCGGCGACGTTGTCGGTCAGGTGGTAGGTCAGGAACCTGCGGATGTTCGCCGACGTTGCCCGGCCCTGCTCGACGGCGGCGACGATCGTGCCGAAGTGGTCGTCGAGCAGCACCAGATCGGCTGCTTCCCTGGCCACGTCGGTGCCGGACGCGCCCATGGCAACGCCGATGTCGGCGGCCCGCAGCGCCGGTCCGTCGTTGACGCCGTCACCGGTCATCGCCACGACGTGCCCGCGCCGCTGCAATGCCTGGGCGATGCGCAGCTTGCCCTCCGGGGTCGCCCGGGCCACCACGACGCCGTCGCGGTCGAGCAGCGCGCCGAGCGCATCGAGATCGGCCGGCAGGTCGTCGCCGCGCAGCACGAGCCGGTCCGGGCCGATCAGCCCTACCTGCTCGGCTATCGCCTCGGCAGTCCTCGGATGGTCACCGGTGATCATCGCCAACTTGATGCCAGCGGTACGGCAGCGCGCGATGGCATCGGCGACGTCGTCCCGCGGTGGGTCCTGCAGGCCGACGAGGCCGAGCAGCCGCAGGTGCTGCTCTGGATCCTCGACGTCCCCGGCGCCAGGGTCCGGGCGGTGGGCGACAGCCAGCACGCGCAGCCCGCGACCGGCCAGCTCTGCCACAGCCCC